>Ga0070680_100001086_pt1 | contig 19495 bp, 9 predicted proteins | sample KBSC73BmetaG_FD_64672 | JGI IMG/M metagenome (GOLD analysis project Ga0070680, IMG submission 64672) | Corn rhizosphere microbial communities from Kellogg Biological Station, Michigan, USA - KBS C7-3B metaG | ecosystem: Host-associated > Plants > Roots > Rhizosphere | place: USA: Michigan...
GACCGCGCGGGCCGCCGAGCTGCCGTTCGCAGCTCCGACGGTAGTGGGCGTCTCAGTCGATGTGGCGCCGGCGCTCGTCAGCCACCCGCCGATCCGCTACGCCCCCGAGATGCAGGCACTCCGTATCGGTGGAACCGTCATTGTCGAGGCGACGCTGGATACGACCGGTCGGATCCTGCCGGCAACCGTTAAGGTCGTGCAGAGTCCCAACCCTATTTTCGACGCCGAATCGAAGCGAGTCGTGATCGCGTCCGTGTACCGGCCGGCGCGCACCAAGGGAAAACCGATGCAGGTGACGATCCGTCAGCCCATCACGTTCGCCCCCTATTGAACGCTAGGGCGCGAGCACGCTTCCCCGGAGCTCGTCGAACCAGTTCAGCACGACCGCGATGCGCGGTCGCGTGGGCCGGGGCGGGATCTTGGTCAGGAGAAACCGCTGGCCGTCGCGCGACACGTCGTAGCTCCGCGGTCTAGTCCAAGCGGCACCGTCGGGATAGGGACCGCGGAACAACAACACCGGGATGCTGCTGCGGCCGTTGATCAAGTCCATCGGTACGGCCATCACGCTGTCCCCCTTGCGGTACACGAGCTCGGAGCCGCCGCGCGTCCACAGAGGCTCGGAGCCGAGCTCCGGTGAAACCTTCCAGCGCTTGCGCAGCGGATCGGGATACGACTGGACGAAGACCTCGACCCGTCCTGATTCATCCGAGTCGTACGCAATCCAGCGCCCGTCGGGGGACATCGCAGGGTGCGCGAGGTTGAATCGATTGGCGAAATAGCGCGCCGGTTTGGGTAACCCCTGGAGGTTGACGGTCCAGAGCTCGCCGCCCTGACCGCTTTGAATCGCCAGTACATAGAGGAAGAGACGGCCATCGGGCGACACCGATCCCGGATAATGATCGAACCGCTCGGCCAGCAGGACCTGCTCCGGCTGGCTCGCGTCCGCGGCGCGGCGATGCAGATCGTAGAACGGGTGCTCGCTGCTGAAAATCAGCTCGCGGCCATCCGGCGTCCACTCGGCGCCGAAATCTCTGCCGCCCTCCGCGGTAATCCGAATCCCGCCGGGCCGGCCGATCTGATACGTCCACACATCGCCCTGCGAGCTCGGTGAGCGAATGTCCACGGAGAGGCGAGTGCCGTCGGGCGACAGCCGGGGATGTGTGTACCGGTCGGCCGTCGGCAACGCGAGCGTTTCCCGTCCCTGGCGATCGACGAGCACAAGATTCAGGTCGGTGACGTACGAGCTGACCGGCATGTACGCGAGCGTGCCGTTCTCGGACACGTCGAATGCCGCCGCGCCGTCGGTCGGGTTCATCGCCACGCTGTCGACGACGGGTACGGGGGGGCCCGTCACTTCGAGACGCTTGAGATTGAAGGGGACCGCGCGGATCGTCTCGCCTGAAGCGTACAGCAAATGCCCGGTCGGCACGTAAAACGCAAACACCCCGCCCGTAAACACGACCCGCCGCTCACCGGTCTTGATCGTCAGCACCTCGATCGTGGATTGATCGATCGGCGTGCGGTACGCCGTGAAGATCACGTGCTCGCCGTCCGGCAGCATCTGGGGCCACCAGTGGCCGAGCTCGCCCTTCGTCGTGTCGATCTTGCTGATCTCGCGCGCGTCTCCGCCGCCCTCGCTTACCATCCACAGTCCTGTGTTGTACGCGAGCGTGTACACGAGCTTCCCGTTACGGCCCCAGCTGCCTCCGGCCCAGTCGCACGGTCCGAGGTCTACGGGTGGGCCGCCTTCGACGGGAACTTTCCAAAGCTTGCCCTGGCGCGCGTACGCGAGCCAACGACCGTCGGGCGACAGGAACGGCCTGCTGTTGCCGGTGCCCTGATCTCCCTGTCCCGCACCGGCGATGACCGTCATCGCCATGCGGTCGAGCGGCCGGCGCACCACCTCCTCGCGACGACCCACCATCGCCGTGAATACGAGCTCGCTCCCATCGGCGCTCAAGCGCACGATCGGCGTGAATGTCGGCTCGATGCCGGGGGCGAGCTCGACTCCGAACCGGGCCACGGCCAAATTGCGTAGCGCGGGACGCCGAAGGCTCAGCCATCCGGCCAGCACGATCAGCACCAGCACCAGGGCCCAAGGAACCGACGCGCGCCACCGGCGCCGCAGCGGTCGCCAGGTCCCGGTCAGCCAGTCGCCCGACTTTTCGCGCGTGATCGCGTCCGAAAACGCCGCCGCCGTTTGCCAGCGGTCGGCCGGTAGTTTCTCCAGGGCTCGCAACACCGCGTCATCAACGTGTGGGGGCACGGTCTTGCGGTCGATGCGCATCGACTCGGGCTCCTCCGACATTGCCCGCCTGAAGACCTCCTGCGCGCTGACGCCGGTGAACGGTGGCTCGCCGGTGAGCATTTCGTAGAGCACCACTCCCAGCGCGTAGATGTCGGTCCGTGCATCGAGATTCTGCGACCCGCTTGCCTGTTCGGGACTCATGTAGTGCGGTGTGCCGAGGCTGACACCGGACCGCGTGATCCGGATGCTTTCCGATGCCTGGCTGCGCGCGAGCGCGATGCCAAAATCGGCGACGAGCGCGCGACCATCGTGGAACAAGACGTTGTCGGGCTTGATATCGCGGTGCACCACACCCTGGCGGTGCGCGTAGTCGAGCGCGGAGGCGATCTCTCCGGTGATCCGCACGGCGTCGGCAATGGGCAGCTGCAACTCCTGCTGCAGTCGCGCGCGGAGCGACGCGCCCTGCAGGTACGGCATCACGAAGAAGACCGTTTTGTCCACCCGGCCCGAGTCAAACAAGGGCAGGATGTTGGGATGCTGCAGGTTCGCGGTGGTTTCGATTTCCTTGAGGAATCGGTCGGCACCGATCGCGAGCGACAGCTCGGGATGCAATACCTTGATCGCGACTTTGCGATTATGCCGGAGGTCGTGCGCGAGGTAAACGGTCGCCATGCCGCCGGAGCCGAGCTCGCGCTCGAGCGTGTAGCGATCGCCCAAAGCAGCGCGCAGCAAATCGAAGAATTCCTGCATTGCTCCGAAGATACGGGCCGTGCAGGAGGAGGCTAGGTTCCGCTAACCGGCGGCTTTGCTCTTTCCCATGTAGGCGCGAACCAGCGGTGCCGGCCGGCGCCGCATCAGCGCCGCCCGCAGCACGTCGCGCTCCTCGGTCGGGACCTCGACCAGAAAGCGCTCTTTCCCTTCCGCTTCCTTCACCACAATCGGCACGCCATCGCGATACAGGACGCGATTGCTGGTAATCGCGGAGACGGTCTCGCCCGGCGTGAGGATACCGACAAGGTTCAACGGATCTGCGCCACTCACCGCGACGAGCTCTCCTGCTCCGTGCTCCCGCCGCGTGGTTCTGAGCAAGCCAATCGCCTCCGGGAGCGCGTACTGCTCCCCCGAGAATCCGCCCACGAACCTACCGCCGCGAATTTCGCCGCGCGCTTCGAGCCGCCGATATACGCGCAGGATGTCGCGCCACGGAGCCAGCAGGCTTTCGCGCTGCACGACGCGACGGAACACGACGCCGTAACGGCGCAGCAGCTGCCACGCGATGGCTTCGGCTATCTGCTCGTCGGGAATGGGCGGGCGCCCGTGGGTCCGCGACCAGCGGCCCGCCGTCTCGACGCCGAAGGGCGCGATGCGCCCGCGCCGGCGGTAGCCGCCACCCAGCGGGCGGCGACGATCGGAAGGCACTAGCAACGCGCGCAATCCCGCAAAGCTGTCGGATGACACGAGGCCCCAGGCGACGAGCTCGCCGAGCCCTTTCTCGACTTCCGTGCGCAACAAGCCGGTGACGTTGACGAGATCGCCAAAGAACGATGCGCCGCGCTGCTCGAACGCTTTCAGGATCGCCTTCGCAGTCGACGAGAGCGGCAACTCGGCCGGATCGACCTCGGGGTTCGCGGCTCGCCAGACTTCTCCACGCTCGCGACGAAACAGCGCGATCGGTGTGGAGCGAACGGGACCAACCTTTCTGTTCCGCGTTCCGCCTTCCGCGTTCCGAATTGCCGTCAGACGTCCCCACGCGACTTCGCCGGACAAACAGAGTCCGTCGAGCCAGAGTGGATCGTAATCCATCAGCCGGGCAGGGAGCACCTCGGATTCCCACGCCCCCGCCGCAACCTCGAAGCCATCGAGCGTGTCGAGCACCGCCGCGAGCCCCTCGGCACTCTCGGCCCGCGAGCCCGGCGCGAGCCGCTGCCACTTGAAGAGGAACCGCAGGAAGTCGGATGCGGTGACCGGCTCGATTTCCTTGCGGAGCCGGTCCAGCGTGTAGCGGTGAATGCGGGCGAGCAGCCGGCGCTCCGACCACTCGACGCCTTCGACGCCCGAGGTGAATCGCCCGCGCAATGCAAAGCCTTCGTGCTCGAGCGCGGCGAGTGCGAACTCGACGTCGCCCGGCTCCAGTCCCAGGGCGATGCTGATATCGGAGCCGGTCGTTGGGCCGATGACTTCGAGACGGCCGCGGACCAGCTCCCGAATGGCGTCCTCTTTGGTCCAGGTCTTGGCGGCCTCGCGCTCCGGAGGAATGACAGCGGGCTCGAATGTGGCGCCCGGGAATGCGGCCCGGACCATCGGGACCCGTTCCGTCGCCACCCACAGCCGCGCATCCATTACTGTCGCGCGGCCAGCTCCGACGAGCTTCTCGAACTCACCCTTCCATTCCGCGTTCCGCGTTGCGACTTCCGCGTTCGGCACCGCCCCCATGACGAGCAACGCATCGTGCAGCTCATCCGCATTCTCCGGGTCCGGCCACGCCTGCTCTTTCACGAGGTCGATGGCCGCCTGATCGAGCTTGCCGAACTCCTCGGCAGTCTTCACATCCAGGCCGCGACGCGTGATCACCGCCTGCGTCCGACGCTCCTCCAGCGGTGCGTCGTCGAGGAAGGCGTACGGCCGGGCATTGATCACCTCGTGCGATAGCGGCGACGGCTCGCTCGTGTCGCGGGCGATGAGCGTGAATTCGCCCGCCTCCATCCGCTCGAGGATTCGCTTCAAACCCGGGAAATCCATCGCTTCGAGCAGACAGTCGGAAATCGTCTGGTTCACGAGCGGATGGTCGGGGATCTCGCGGTCGCCGACCAGGTTCTCGGGACACGCCAGCTGGTCCGGGAATACCGCCGCCACCAGGTCCTCCGCCTCCATCCGCTGCAGCGGCGTCGGGACTTTGCGTCCCCCCCGGAAGCGCAACACCGCGAGGGCGCGCGTCGAATTCCAGCGCCAGCGCGTGCCAAAGACTGGCGCGTCGAGCATCGCCTGCACGAGCAGGTGCTCGGCGGTCGCCGGCTTCAGATACTGGAAGACATCCTCGAGCGGGAAACTGTGCTGCGGTCCGAGCGAGAGGACGATGGCATCTTCGGTCGCGGCAGCCTGAAGCTCGAAGTTGAAGCTCCGGCAGAAGCGCTTCCGCAGCGCGAGGCCCCACGCACGATTGATCCGGCTGCCAAAGGGCGCGTGCAGCACGAGCTGCATCCCGCCCGCTTCGTCAAAGAAGCGCTCGAGCACCAGAATCTGCTGCGTGGGAATCGTGCCCAGGATCTGGCGCGAGGCTGCGAGATACTCTACGATCTGCCGCGCCCCTGCTTCATTGATCCAAAGGGTCTCCACCAGCCACTTGATCGCGCCCTCGGGATCATCCAACCGATCCGCCACGTCCTGGCGCAGGCGCGACACTTCCTCCGAAAGCTCGTTGGTGCGGCCGGGAGCCTCGCCGAGCCAGAACGGCAGGGTCGGCGGTTGTCCTTTGGCATCGGCGACACGCACCTGGCCCGATTCGACCTTGACGATCAGGTAGGACGTGTTGCCCAGCTGGAAGATGTCGCCGGGCGTGCTCTCGATCGCGAAGTCTTCATTCAACGTGCCGACAAACGTCTCGGTGGGCTCGAGGATGACGCGATAATCGCCGAGGTCGGGGATCGCTCCACCCGAGGTAATGGCGGCAATCCGCGCGCCGCGACGTCCCTTGACCCGCTTGTTGATGCCGTCGTAATGGACGTGCGCGCTGCGCCGGCCGCGTCGCGTCGTGAACCCATCTGCCAGCATCTGAATGACGTCATCGAACTCTTTGCGCGTGAGATCGCGATAGGGGTACGCGGACCGCATGCAATCGTAGAGGGCCGCTTCATCCCACTCCTCACCCGCCGTGGCCGCGACGATCTGCTGCGCCAGGATGTCGAGCGGCTTGTTGGGAATGATCAGCCGATCCAGTCGACCTTCACGGGTCGCCCGGAACATGGCGGCGCACTCGATCAGCTCATCGCGGGACAGCGGGAACAGGCGGCCTTTGGGAATCGCGCCCAGGCGATGCCCGGCCCGGCCGACGCGCTGCAGCAGCGTGGCGATCGATCGGGTCGAGCCGACCTGAATGACGAGATCGACGCTGCCGATGTCGATCCCCAGCTCTAGTGACGCGGTGGCGACGAGGGCCTTGAGCTCGCCTTTCTTGAGACGATCTTCAGCCTCGAAGCGCTTTTCCCGCGACAGGCTGCCGTGGTGGCTGGTGACGTATTCGGCGCCAACCCGCTCCGAGAGCTGCGCCGCGAGCCGCTCGGCCAGTCGCCGCGTGTTGACGAACACGAGCGTGGTGCGATGCTGCGTGATCAGCTCAGCGATCCGGGTGTTGAGCTCTTCCCAGACCTCCGCCGACATCACCGCCTCGAGCGGCGACGAAGGGATCTCGAGGGCGAGGTCCATTGCGCGGATGTGACCCGCGTCCACAATCGTCGGCAGCGGCTGGCCCGTCCCGACAAGGAATTGCGCGATTTCCTCGATCGGCCGCTGCGTGGCAGAGAGCCCGATTCGTTGGGGCCGTTTGCCGATGAGCGCATCGAGCCGCGCGAGCGACAGCGACAGATGGCTGCCCCGCTTGTCTCGCGCGACCGCGTGAATCTCGTCGACGATCACGGTCCGCACCGACCGCAGCATCTCGCGGGCGCGCTCGGACGTGAGAATCAGATACAGCGACTCAGGGGTGGTGACGAGGATGTGTGGTGGTCGATTGAGCATCGCCTGCCGCTCGGACTGCGGCGTGTCACCCGTACGAAGGAGGGTCCGCACCCCGACATCGGGCAGACCCTGCTCTTGTAGAGACGCTCGGATTTCCGCCAGCGGCTCGGACAGGTTTTTCTGGACGTCGTTCGACAACGCCTTGAGCGGCGAGACGTACAGCACCTGGATCTCGTCCTCGAGCGTCCCTTCGAGCCCCTGCCGCACCAACCCATCGATAGCCGAGAGAAATGCCGCGAACGTCTTACCGGAGCCCGTCGGGGCGGCGATGAGGACGTCGCCGCCGCTCTGGATGACGGGCCAGGCCCGGTGCTGGGGTTCAGTCGGCTCGGGAAAGCGACCACCAAACCAGCGCTGGACGACAGGATGGAAACCGGCGAGGGACATATTGACGCAACCTATGGCGAAGATTTACCGAAAGCGAGTCGCTCTAATACGTTGCAAACATTGGAAAAAGATAACAAACTACACAAAACAGCAGGCACAAGAGGCTCCTACAATGGCCGAGCACGCCAAGCCGATCGCCACCTATCGCGCGTTTCTCACGGCGCTCCTCAGCGATCGCGAGCGCTTCTTCGAGGAGGTCGTCGACAGCGTCGCTCTCCCCGCCAAGCTGCGCCACGCCGTCGTCACGATCGTAGGTCTGTCCGCCTTCTTCGGCCTCGTCGCGGGCGCCTACTCCGGGCCGGCGCAAGCACTGTCCTCGGCAATCAAACTGCCGTTCCTCTTCTTCGCAACATTCCTCATTTGCTTCCCGGCGTTCTTCGTCGTGCAGGTGCTCGTCGGCTCTCGCTTGCGCCTGCTACAGGTCACCGTACTGGTGTTCGGCTCCCTCGCGCTTACGTCCGTGCTGCTCGCCGCGCTCGTGCCGATCACGCTCTTCTTTCTGGTCACCGGGTCGAACTACTACTTCCAGCACTTGCTGAACATCGCGATCGCGGGCGTCGCAGGGCTATTCGGACTTTACGCACTTCATGAAGGCTTGAGCCTGGTCTGCGAGAAGCGTGGCGTGTACCCGAGAAAAGCCCTCACGATCATGCGGGTGTGGGGTGTGTTGTTCGCCTTCGTTGGGATTCAGCTGGCGTGGAACCTTCGTCCCTTCCTCGGCGACCGCAGCGAGCCATTTCGCATCATCGGGAGCTACCAGGGCAACTTCTACACGGCGATCCTCTACGCCACGAAGCAGCTGCTTGCGGGCGACCAGCGCCAGGCCGCCCCTGGGACGCCGCCCGCGCCGCCGTCGCAGTATCAGCGACTGCCTTTCGACACGGCGGCCGACACCACCCGCTCCCGTCGCCCATGACGCGCGACGGGCGCCCCGACAACGAGATCCTCACCATCGAGGACGTGGCGGCGTACCTGCGGCTCACTCCTCAGACGATCTATCGGTGGGCACAGGAGAAGCGGATCCCTGCCGTCAAACTCGGCAAGGAGTGGCGTTTTCGCCGGAGCATCATCGACGCGTGGCTGGATGAGCAGATTCTCGGAGACGACTCCGGATTCGGCCACCTTAAGAAGCAGCGCTCATAGGGCATGATGCGTCCGTCGCTTGTCTTGTCCGTCGTTGTCGCCGCCTTCACCCCTTTCGCCGCACTGCGGTCTCAACTCCCCAACCAGTCTGTCCGCGTGACTGTCGGATTCGGAGTCGATACGCTCGGCACAAGTCGCGAGATCTTCGCGCTGTGGCGCAACTACCTCTCGAGTGGGCCGGGATGTGCGCAACAGAGTCCCCTGTGGGCGCCGAGCGAGCGGGCGCAGTGGCCTGTGGTTGATCTCCTGTGCAGCTATGTGTATCAGGGATTCTCAAAATTCACGGTCGTTCACCTTGCTCCCGCCGTGGGTCTGGACAGCACGTACATGATCCGCACGCTTGTGGCGAGCGTGTCGGATTCTGCGAACGACGTGTACCCGCTAGCGCTGTATCGCGTCTACGCAACACGGGAGCAGGGGCGCTGGGTGCTTGCGAACGCCCTCCCACGTCTCACCAAGAACTGGAGCCACGAAAAGGTCGGACGTATTCAATTCGTGTTTCCCGCGACTCACCGCTTTGCGCGTGATCGTGCCGCGGCAACGTCCGCCTTTGCCGACTCTCTTGCCGCAGCCTTCGAGGTACCGCCGCCGGCGAGCATCGGGTACTACTTCACCGATGATCTCATCCAGACCTTGAGCGTCGCCGGGCTCGAGTTCTTTCCTCTCGGAGCAGATACGGTCGGAGGTAGGAGTGACACTATCAACCGTCTGGTCTTCGTCGGCTCGTCCAGTCACGGCGAGGAATATCGGCACGAGCTCGCGCACGTTGTTCTTGGGCCTTTTGTAGCTCAGCTTAGGCCAGCCGGCTTGGTTCAGGAAGGATTGATGACGTGGACGGGTGGCTCAGCGGGGCTGACCTTCGTGCAGCTCATGCCAGCGCTCAACGGATATCTCACTACCCACGCTGATTTGACGCTCGCGAGCATACTCACTGACCCGCCTTCCCGAACGGGTACGCTCGACGTTGGGTACGATGGTCTCGCTGTCCTCTGCAAGATGGTATACGACGCTGGCGGGCTTGCGGCCATTCGGGAACTAGCGGGGGCTGGCCGTGAACCGCGGCAGGTGCTCGGCGCCGCCGCGCGCATTCTCAAGGTTTCTGAGACTCAACTCGATAGGCTCTGGCGCCGGCGCGTCGCCGATCTGGCGCGCTAGCGACCCTTTCGGCTCCAGCTAGACGACCGTCTTGTCCGTGCCGCGCTCCAGCTTTTCAAAGAATTTTTCGATGACGGGCCATTGCGCGCCGACGTCCTCGTATCCTGCCTCAATCAGCCTCGACGTGTGAGCCGGATGGAACAGCACGAAGCCGAGCATTTCCGCTGCCGCCGCTCGCTGGCCGCCAATCGCGCGAATCGCGCGCCGCACGTTCGCAGGCAACAGGTGTGTCTGTCCCGCAGCCAGCGTGCTCAGGTCGCGCGTGGGATGAACCAGCAGGAGCTCGACCGGTCGCAGGCCGTTGGGGACGGGGTGGCCTTCGGGAAACGCAGCGAGGATGTTGTTGATCCGGTCCAACCGCTCCGCGTCGGCCTCGAGGGCGTCGAGGAAGATGGCATCGAACAGCAAACCGACGGCTTCCGCGGCGGTCGGATATTCCGTCTCACGGGTGATCGCGCGCGGAGTCCGGGCATTGCGCAATCCGATGGCGAAGATTGCCCGCGCGCCGAGATGGAGCGCAGGCGCGAGCGGCGCCATCTGCCGCACGCTGCCGTCCCCGTAGAACTCGTCCCCGATACGAACTGCTGGAAAGACCAACGGCAGGGCCGCGGACGCCATCACGTGGTCGAATGTGAGCTGGGTTCGCACTGCCAGGCGCTGCACGCGCTCCCACATCGGGATCTCGGCGGCCGCCTGTACGAAGGAGACCGCGCGACCTGTCGTGTACGACGTCGCGTTGATCGCCACCGCCCGCAAGCGTTGATTCGTGATGTTGGCCGTGATGCCGCGCAGATCGGCGCTGCTACTCAGGAACTCGCGGAGGGGCTTGGTGTCCGCCAACCCACGCACGCCCCCGGGCCCCCCTCTCATGCCCATCGCCCCTTTTACTCCCATGCGGGCGAGAGAGGTGATCAGGCTGAAGAGCCGTACTTGATAGACGCCCTCACTTGTGAGCGTTGCCCACGCTTGGCGCAGGCCGGCGACATTCTCGTCGAGCGCGCCCAGGTGGGCCGCGAGATAGATCGCGTTGATCGCGCCCACCGACGTTCCGGCGATGATCGGGAAGGCGAGACCCGGGAGGCGCTCCGCGAGTCCCGCCAGAACGCCGACCTGGTACGCGCCCCGCGCGCCGCCGCCGCCCAACACGAGCGCGAGGTGGGACGAGTAGCGCCAGACCCCCGACGGCCGTTCGTCGGCTCTGGTACGATCGATCGGGCGCGCCGATGGAATGTGGCGAATGCCGCTCAATGCTCGGTCACCTCTTTGGGCCGGTCCCAGCTCACCCATTTCAGGTCCAGCACAAAGGTGGCGTATAACACGGGCACCAGCAGCAACGTTACGAACGTCGCAACCGTCAGCCCGCCGATTTGCGCGTAGCAGAGCGGTTGCCAGAGCGGCCCGCCATGCAGCGCCAACGGGAACAGCGCGAGCACGGTGGCGCCGACGGTGATGATGACGGGCCGCAGCCGCACAATCCCGGCATCCAGCAGCGCCTCCTCGAGCGGCGCGCCGCGCTCGTGTGCTTCCTCGATAAAGTCGAAGAGCACGATGACGTGGCTGACGATCACACCGATCAGGCTCGCGACGCCCAGGAACGCCATGAAGCCGAATGGAGCGCCCATGATCCAGAGGGCCGCGAACGCGCCCACGACGCCGTAGGGAATCGCCGCAAACACCAGCAGCGGCTTCACGGTGTTCCGGAATTGCGTGACGAGCGCGATGTAGATCAACGCGATCGAGATCCCCATGACCAGCGCCAGCTCGAGGAAGCCTTCCTGCTGCTTTTCCTGCTCGCCCGCGATCTGCAGCCGAAAACCGGGCGGCAGCTGGGCCGCAATTGCCGTGATCTGCGGCGCGGCGGCGCGCAGAACCTCCGAGGGGAGCCTGCCCGCGACCGGGTAGCACGAGACAGTGATCGTGCGGAATTGATTCCGGCGGTTGAGCTTGGCAGGCTGCAGTGTGTAGTTCAGCGACGAGATCTGGCGCAGCGGTACACGCTGTGGCCCTTGTGAGGCGTAGACGTACAGTGCCTGCAGGTCCGTCAGCTGCGCGCGCTCTTCCATCCGCAAGCGCGCCACGATGGGCACCTGCTTGTTCCGCTCGCGCAGCACGCCGACTTGATAGCCGTTCAGCGCCACGGCGGTGGACGCCGCGACGTCGGCGTTGGCGACACCGGCGAGATTCGCCCGGTCCGGATCGATCGCGAGGTTCACCGCAAACCCGTCGGCGCCCCAGTCGTCCTGCACCCGCTCCGCGATAGGCACAGCCCGGAAGACGGCCTTGAGCCGCTCCGCCTGCTCACGCAAGGTCGCGATATCGTCGCCGCTCAAGCGAACGGAAACCGGGATGCCGACCGGGGGGCCGACCTCCAGCTCCTTCACGTCCACTCGCGCGCCGGCGATACGCGCCGCGACGACCGGCTGTAGCGCGTCCACGAGATGGCGCGTGTCGTGCTTGTCGCGGACCTCGATGACGATCTGGGCGTAGTTGGTCTGCTTCGGCTCCGGGCCGAGGCTCGACCAAAAGCGCGGGCCGCCACCGCCGACAAACGTCGTGAGTGACAGCAGGGTCGGGCGACCGTGCCCGATTTCCGCCGCCACCTCGCGCGCGATGTCTTCCGTTTGCAGCGCGACTTGTTGCGTCGCCGACAGCGAAGCGTCCTCGGGAAGCCAGACGTCGATGGTCGAGAGATACGAGAGGTCCTTGGGGAAAAACTGCGACTTGAGCTGCGAGCCGAATACGACGCCGAGCGCCAGAAAGGCACCCGAGCCGGCGAGCACACGCCAGCGGTGCCTGATCGCCGATCGGCCGATGCGATAATACCACCCGGCAAACCCGTGGGTGCGCCGCTCGCTGACCGGTTGCTCCGGCTTCCTCCCCGCGCGCAACAAATAGTAGCCGAGGAGGGGAATGAACGTCATCGACACGAGCCGCGACGACACGAGCGAGCAGGTCAACACGATCGGCAGGCTGTACAGGAATTGCCCAGTACTGCCGGACAGCATCAGGAACGGCAGATACGCGACGATGTTCGTGATCGTGGCGAACACAATCGCCGTTGCGAGCTTGGTCGGGCCGAGCCAGGCCGCCACCACCGGCGGGTGACCTGTCGCCAGATCGCGCTTGATCGCGTCCCCGGCGACGACGGGATCATCGACGAGCAGTCCCAGCGCAATGATCAGCGATGCGATAGAGACTTGCTGCAGATCGATCCCCAGGACCGACATCATGCCGAAGGTCATCGCGAGCGTCAGCGGGATCGACAGCGCCAGTACGGCCGCGGAACGCCATTCCCAAAAGCCGATTAAGGCGATGACGACAACCAGGAGGATCGCTTCGAGCAGGCTGTCCATGAACAGATCGACGCTCTCGCTCACCTGACGAGGTTGATCGGAGGTGCGGGCGAAGATCAGATCTTCGGGCAGGCGGTCGCGGAGCACGGCCAGCGCCGAATCGACCGCGACCCCGAACGCACCGATCTTCGCGCCCGAGCGCATCTGCACGCTGAGCGTGACTGCGCGACTGCGGTGCCAGACCCCCGCGCTGTCCTGCCACGTAAAGAAGTTCAGGTACCTCGGCGGGCTCTGATACGTGCGCACGACCTCGACCAGATCGCGCAGGTATAGCGGCGTGCCCGCGCGCGACGTCCCGACCATGACGTCGCCGATCTCGAGCTCGCTGCGAAACTCCCCGGTGGGATTGACCGCGAGCTGCTTGCCGCCGATCTCGACGCTTCCGCCGGCGACGGGGATGTTGCGGGCGGACAGCATATCCTCCAGCCGGCTGAGCTGGATGCCGTAGGACGCGAGCCGCTCCTGTGAGAATGCAAGCAGGACCTCTTCGTCCAGCAGGCCGTCGCGCGTCACCTTGGTCACGATCGGGATAGTCTGCAGGGTGCGACGGATGAGGTCGGTGTACTCGTCCAGCTCGCGGTAGGTGTACTTGTCGGCGGCCGCGGCGAGGAGCCGCGCTTCGGCGTCTCGGGGATCCCGGATCACGACCGGCGGCCACGCGTCAGGGTGAATTTCGGAGACCCGGAGCTGCCGCTCCACAAATGCCTGCGCGTAGGCCAGGAGCGCCGAATCCGCGAGCGTGGTAATTCCGTCGATCACGACAAATCCAGCGCCGCGCAGCAGCCGTGCCTCGCGCAGCGTGCCGTCGGCGGCCGCGGCCGCGACGAAGATATCCGCGGGTCGGCGCAGCATCGTCCCGACCAACGTGGTCGGGATGTTGAACACCAGCGCCGCGCGGGTGGGATCGGCGGCCGAACCGCGGGCCCGCGTAATCACGTCCGCAATCGCGCGCGCCTTCAACGACAGGAGCACCTCCCCAACCTTCGGGCTGGCCACCGTCAGCATCAGCGCCGCCGTCGAGCCGAAATCGCGAATGAAGGTCACGGGACCGGCGCGTTCGGGGAGATCCTGGATCGCCTCGAGCCGCAAGCCGATATCGTCGAACTCCTTGGCCGGATCCTCCGTGTCGTCCTTCAGCTCCACCCACACGTATGCGACGCCGACGCGCGTCGTGGACGTGATGATATGCACCGTCACATTCTCGGCGATCGTCTCCTCGAGCCGCCGGGTGACGAGCTGCTCGACGCGCACGGGATCGACGCCCGGCCAGGAACAAATGGCCAGCGCCATTTTGACCGGGATCTCGGGGTCCTTGCGCTGCGGCATTCGCAAGTAGCCGAACACGCCCCACAGCACCGTGAAACCAAGCACCATCCACGAGATGTGGCGGTTCTCGGTGAAGAACCGCGCCGTGTTGTGCGTGTTCGCGATGAGCCAGGCGTCGGGGCGATGCGGCATGGTGGATCCCGAGTCAGGGGATGACGCGCACGGCCTGTGAGTCGACGACCAGGGTCGCGCCGCGCACGATCACGCGCTCACCGCCCTGCAACCCGGCGGTCACGTGAATCATGTTTCCCGAGACATCGCCGAGCTGCACGCGCCGCAACCGCGCGACCACGCCCCCCCCGTTGGCGCGATTCTCTGCCACGAAGACCGCGTATCCTGCCGGATCACCGGGCGGCCGTACGACGGCGTTCAGCGGCACCAGCATCGCGACGCGGGTCGCGTCGCGCGGCGCGTCCACCTGCAGCGCGGCAATCATTCCCGTCTTCAGCCGGCCGTCAGGATTGGGAATCGTCACCTCGACTTCGAACACGCGACTCGTCGCATCGGCAGAGGGCGCCACGCGCGTGATGTGGCCGCGGAATATCTGGCCCGGAACGGCCTCGACGGCGACGGCCTGCGTACTGCCCATGCGCATCGTGCCGAGCAGGACGTCCGGAACCCCGAACACCACCTTCACCGCGCGCGTGTCGGCGAGCGTAAACCCGGGAGCCCCCGGCGAGATGAGCGCGCCCACTTCGATCGCCCGGTGGAGCACGTACCCGCCCATCGGCGCGCGCAGCGTGCAGTCGCTCAGGGCCAGCTCGGATTGATCGTGCTGTGCCTGACCGGCCGTGTAGCGCGCGTATGCGGCGTCGTAGTCGGCTTTTGAGACCGAGCGGTTCTCGAACAGCTGCGACACACGATCGAAGTCCGCCTTGGCTTGCGTCAGCGTCGCTTGCGCCTGCGCCAGAGCGTCGCGGTACTCGCGGTCGCGGACGCGCGCCAGCACCGTTCCGCGCGTCACGAAGTCGCCGTCCTGCACGCTGCGCATCCGGCCGTCGGCTCCGCGTACCTGCAGAATCGCGTCGATATACCCGCTCACCTTGAATGCCACATCGACCTGCACATCCGGACGGATTCCCGCCGAGTATCTCAACCCCGCACCGCCGCCGACATCGCTGACTGGCTGAACCGTCACGGGCAGCTGCACCGCGTCCTGTGGCGGGCTGCCACAGCCTGCGAGCCCTGCGACGAGCGCCGCGGTCATGCAGGCGCGTCCTGTCCCGGCGTTGCTGTGCACGGCTGCCACCTCCTAGCGCGGACGCGGCGGAACACGCGCCGCGCGGAAGAAGTCGTCCAGTCGCTGCAGGAACGCGGCGCGCTCCTGGGCCGTCCGGAAGAACGTGAACACACCGACGGCGCGCTCGACCCGCATCAGGTCGAGCAGAAAGTCGTATTCGGCGTTGGCGGCGGCGACACTGGCGTTCAGCGCCGCCTGCTGCGCATCGAGCAGCGTGATGATCGACGCCGTGCCGCGGGTGTAGGCGTCGCTCACGAGCTCGAAGTTGCTCCGCGCCGCGGTGGCAGCCACCCGGGCCTGCTCGATGCTCGCCCACGACGCACCCGCCGTTTGCAACGTCGTCCGCACCTGCGCATCCACGCGACGCTCCAGCGTGCGGCGCTCGAGCACGAGCCGGTCGAGATCGATCGTGGCCTGCGTTTGAGTCGCCTTGCGGCTGAATCCAGTGAACAACGGAAGCGAGGCCTGCAGGCGCACGTTCCACGTGAAGTCAGGACCGCGCGGCACGGTCATCCCGCCCAGCATCGGCGGCTCCGCGCCGGCGCCGCTGCGCGAGAGCACGCTGCTCAACCCACCTTCGAGCGAAAACGTCGGCACCCAGAGCGCCCGGCCGGCGGCGCTGGCAAAGCGGTCCTGCGCGGCGGTGACGGCGTCGAGGGCCCGGAGCTCAGGCGACGCCGTTCGCCCTTCGGCAACCATGAACTCGCGAAACAGCGCGAACGTCTCCGGGCTGCCAAAGTAGACGAACAGTCGCGGGTCGCCAGTGAGCAGGGAGCTGTCATCCGCCGAGGCCTCGACCGGCCGAAATGGTTCCTCGAGCGGACGTTCGAGCACTCGGTTCAGCTCGAGGGCGGCGATCTGCATGCGCGCATCGGCGGCGATCACGCTGCGGCGGCTGGTTGCCAGCTCGCTTTCCCAGCGATACACATCGGCACGGCTCGACGAGCCGGTGCGCTCGCGCAGCTGGGCGGTCTCGAGATTCGATCGAGTGACTCGGAGATTCACACGCTCCACCTGGGCGATGGTGCGCGTGCGCAGCACGTTCAAGAATGCGCTGGTTGCGTCCAGCGTGATATCGAGCTCGGCCTGCCGCTGCTCCGCCTCGCGCGCCTCCTTCTGATGTCCCGCGATCCCCAACTGCGCCCATGACTGTTCGCTGAACAAGACTTGAGAAAACGAGACGGTCGCTTCCCCTTGGCGTTGAGCCTGCTGTCCCATCGCGGCGGTCGCCGTTTCTTCCCGCACGGCGGTGCCGGTTCCTGCGGCCACAACCTGCGGCAGCAGATCGGCCCGGGCGATCCGTACGTCCTGCCCGGCCGACGCAACCGTCCGATCGGCTGCCTGCACCGTGAGACTGACCCGAACCGCTTCTCGCGCCACGCCGGCCAGCGTCCATTCCGGGCCTTCTCCGGGCGGCTCGAGGTTCAACAGGTCGGCCTCGGTCATCGTGTTCCAGCCGGGCGAGAACCCGATGGCCCGCGCCGTAGCCATGTTGAGTGTCAGCTGCGAGACCGACGCGAGATTCACCGGCAGCGTGCCGGCATCCTCCCCATTGAGAATGCGCTGCAGGTCACCCGCCACTCGGCGCGCCCGTCGTGCCAGGTCGTCGCGCGGGGCAAACGACGCGAGTACTCCTCTTTCCACCTCCGTGCGACCTGTGTAGGAGAATGTCGGCAGGCGCTTCGTGATGAGGCCGCTGATCACCGAATCCACGCCGCTCGCGGGAAGCTGCTCCAGCGGCGTCAGATAGACCGCATCCACGTCCGGCGGAATTGCCTGCAGTGCGTTTGCGGCTGATGTCGTCGCCGGCACGAGGGTCATCTCGATGCCGAGGGCCGAGGCCTGCGCGGTGGCACGCTCGAGCAGCTTCGGAACCGCCTCGGCCATCCCGGGATGAATCAGGACGGCGAGTTTGTGAAACGGCAGAATCTCGTGGAACAGCTGCAAGGTTCGCGAGGCTGTATACGCGACGTTCACATACGTGAGATTGCGAACACCGCTGCTCCCGTCGTGAACCGGAAGCTCCTGGAGCTCGGCGTCGATGATCAGCGCGGCGATCGCGGGCTTGGGAACACTCGTGCGCCGGCCCAACTCGCTCGAGCCGATGGGCCCGAGCGCGATCACCGCGTCGACCGCACGATCGGCAAACAGGCGATCCAGCGCTGCTCCCGCACTCGCCCGACTCCAATCGGCATAGATGACCGCCTCAGGGGGGAACTGAATGACGGGCGAGGGACCGAAAAATGCCGCGATCTCTCGTTGGAACTCAGCGAACGAGGAGTCGGTAAACACCGAGCGACCATCGAGCACCACGCCGACACGCGCTGGTCGCTGGCCGCGCGCTTGCTGCCCGGGCGCGAGTTGACTCACGCACAGGAGGAGGAACAACAGAGCACCTGCGAACCGCAACTCGCTCACGAGCCGCTCGGAAGGGTGGCTGACGCCGCCATCCTGACCGCGAGACGTTCGGAGATGTACCGACGCAGCGCCGCTGGGTCGAAGCGCGCACCGGCGAGGCCGATGTAGCAGTCGGGGCGCAGCAGATAGAAAGCAGGAGACACGATCCCCGCGCGGGCTAGCTCCAGCGCGTTCTCAGGATCTGCAGGGACTACGATGGTGTGCAACAGATCACCGACGCCGTGATCGCCGTTGGCCGTTGGCTCCTGGCCGATGAGAATCAGCGTGAAGCGCGTGTCGTCGAGCGCGTCGAAGATGTCCTCGCTTGGTCCGGCGGCCGCGAGCTTGAGCTTGAGCCATGGGAAGCGGTCACCCGCGCGTGGCCCGCTGCCCATCGCGCCCGGCAGCGTCTGCGACAGGAAGCTGCGACGATAACGGATCCCGATCTGGGAGATCGTTCGAAATACCAGTTGTCGCACCCGCGTGATCTTCATCGCGAATGCCAGGATCTTGGTGAACACGCGAGTTCTGAAGAATCCCGCGACGGCCGAATCGGAGACGACGATCGAAAAGGCGCGATCCGTCGTGCGCAACAGCCGTGTAGCGACTGGCAGCCGTTCCGCTTCGTACGAGTCGAGGAGTGATTCCTGCGCGTTGCCGGAGAGCACGAGGGCCAGTTTCCACGCGAGGTTGTAGGCATCCTGCAGACCCGTATTCATGCCCTGGGCACCGACGGGACTGTGGATGTGTGCCGCGTCGCCCAGCAGGAAGCAGCGGCCGGCGCGAAACCGCTCCGCGCGTCGGTGATGGATCCGATAGGTGGAGAACCATGTGCACTTGCGCAGGGCCAGCGCGGCACCCGCTTCCGCTCGGATCGCCGGAAACATCTGCTCGAGCGTCAGATCGTCTCGACCACGTAACGCTGGCGGCACAATCCCGACGATTCTCCAGTGATCGCGGCCCCGCATCGGGAAAAACAAATGGAAGCCGCCGCGCCAGAGATAGACGTTGAGCTCGTCAGCCACCATCGGTCCCGTCATCTCGACGTCCGTGACGTAAAAGACGTGCTCGTAGGGCGCTCCCACGAAGGCGATGTTGCAGAGCTCTCGCACCGTGCTGCGGGCACCGTCGCATCCGGCAACCCAGCCCACGACCATGTCGCGGGTCTTGCCGTCGGCGTGGTGCAACGTCGCCACCACATGATCATCGTGGTGCGCGAGCCCGAGCAGCTCGGTATTCCACTGCACCGACTGACCACGCTCTCGCAATGCGTCGCCGAGCACCAACTCGTTGTCGTCCTGCGGGAAAATCAACAGGTAGGGGTACGGACTCATTCCGTGCCCGATCTCACTGAGCGGAATGCGTGCGGCGCGTCGCCCCAGCGCCCAGAGGTCGGCGCCAATCGTGCGGCTGCCGAGCTCCAACACCCGCCGCACGATCCCGAGATGAGCATAGATCTCGAGCGTACGCGCCTGGACACCGATCGCGCGTGTTTGCAGCGTCGGACCGGCGTGA
>Ga0070680_100001087_pt1 | contig 19479 bp, 20 predicted proteins | sample KBSC73BmetaG_FD_64672 | JGI IMG/M metagenome (GOLD analysis project Ga0070680, IMG submission 64672) | Corn rhizosphere microbial communities from Kellogg Biological Station, Michigan, USA - KBS C7-3B metaG | ecosystem: Host-associated > Plants > Roots > Rhizosphere | place: USA: Michigan...
GTTGTGCAGTTCGGATAGTGACCTTTTGCCCCCCCGCTCTCGCTATCCGCTTAAATGGGCCCGGAACCGCCAACCCTCCCCCCCCCCGGTGGCGCTTCCGGGCCCTCTTCTGTCTGGGGCACGACCACAGCAGAGCCTGATCGGGCCGCCTTCCGGGCGGCCCGCCAGTGCGTGATCCGGATGGCGAGGATCGCGAATTCGTAGAGGCCGTAGAGCGGTACCATCAGCATCATCATCGACACCGCGTCCGGCGGCGTGAGCACGCCCGCCACCGCCGCGGCCGCGACGATCGCGTAGCGCCGCGAGCTCGCGAGCTGCTGACGAGTGATGATCCCTGCGCGCTCGAGGATCATGAGCAGGATCGGCAACAGGAACGCCGCCCCGAACCCGAACATGAAGTGGGTGATGAAATTGAGGTAGTTGCCCACGCCGGGCAGCGCCTCCTGCCGGACGCCGCCGATGTTGCCCTGGTAGCTCAAAAGGAAGTGCAGCGCCCACGGCACGGCAAGGAAGTAGGCGAAGCAGGCTCCGGCCGCGAAGAACAGCGGCGTCGCGAGAAGGAAGGGCAGGAATGCCCTTTTCTCCTTCGCGTAGAGGCCGGGGGCGATAAAGCGCCAAAGCTGTGTCGCGATGACCGGGAAGCTCAGCATGATCGCCGCGAACAGCGCGACCTTCACCTGGACGAAGAAAGCCTCGAACACGTCAGTGTAGATCAACCGACCCTGCCCGGCCTTGAGCAGCGGCTGCACCAGCACGGCGAAGATGTTCTCGGCGAAGTGAAAGCAGATGAAGAAAAATACGACCAGCGTGACCAGCGACCAGAGAAGTCGCCGCCTGAGCTCGATCAGATGTTCGAGCAGCGGCTGCTTGGTCTCGTCGATGTCCTTCACGGGAGCGGCCGCTCCTCGGGCGGGAGATCGTCCTCCGGCTGGCGCTCGTCGAATGGAAGGGTCGGTTCTTCGACCTCCGCCAGGGGCGGCATCTCGTCCGCTTTGCCTGGTTCCGGATAATGAGTGTCGGGCGGATGCAATTGCATGATCCGTTCATTCTCCTCGCGCCACTTCTTCTCCATTTCCTCGAGCTCCGCCTGGCGGACCATGTCCTCGATTCCGGCGGTGAAGTGGCGCGCCATGCCGCGGACCTTGCCGACCCAATAGCCGACCGTCCGCATGACCTTCGGGAGTTCCTTGGGACCGATGAAGATCAGCGCGAGAACCGCGATGATCGCGATCTCGGCGGAATCGAAGCCGAACATGCTTGGCTAGAAGAGCTTAGCGGGGTTCGTCGTCCCGGGGCGGCGGGGTGACGGGCTCGGCCGGCCGGGGGGTGACGTCGATCGGCTCCTGCGGGCCGATGTCATCGCGCGGCAGCCGGCGCGGCGGCTCGTTGCGGCGCTGCTCGTCATAGCGCCGCATCTTGTCGTCATTCTCGTCGGCCATGCCTTCTTTGAAGCTTTTGATGCCCTTGGCCATGTCGCCCATCATCGACGAGAAACGGCTTCCTCCAAACAAGAGCAGCACGAAGATGCCGATGATGAGGATATGCCAAATGCTGAGACCGCCCATGGGGAAACTCCTTTGAGGCGCGTATCTAGTCGTCTTGCTCTTCGCTTTCCAGTTGAAGCTCGCCGAGCGAGTCCATGACTGACTCATCGAGCGGGTCCAAAAGTCCCGCCGCCTTGAGGTCCTCGATCCCCGGCAGGTCCTGGCGCGATCCCAGGCCGAAATGGGTCAGGAACTCCTTGGTCGTCGCGTAGAGCAACGGCCGGCCCGGCCCTTCGCGGCGGCCGGCGGGCCGAACCCAGCCGGCATCCATCAACACGTCCAACGTGCCTTTCGAGATCTGGACTCCGCGGATCGACTCGATCTCGGCGCGGCTAACGGGTTCATGGTAGGCGATGATCGCCAGGGTCTCGGTCGCCGCGCGCGACAGGCGCCGAGGCTCCTCGCGCGTGCGGCGCAGCAGGTGCGCGAGGTCGGGCGCGGTCTGGAAATGCCAGCGGCCGCCGCGCTCCACCAGTTCGATCCCCCTGCCCTCATATTGCGCAGCGAGCTGGCCGAGCGCGATCTCGACCTCGCCATCGCCGACATGCTCGACGAGCTCTTCCACCGTCAACGGTTCGGCCGACGCGAACAAGGTCGCTTCGATCGCGCGGGCGAGCTCGTCCATCACGCCGCTCTGAGCCTGATCGGCGCGAAGGCTTCATCCTGGGCGATGTCGAGCCGCCCGCGGCGGGCGAGCTCAAGCGCGGCGAGGAAGCTCGACGCCAGTGCCGAGCGGCGGAATTGCGGGTCTTGGCTCGGCGGAAGGAAGGTCTCGAGGAAGGTCCACTCTAGCGCCATGCCGATCATCCGCCCGACCCGCTCGATCGCTTCGTCGAGAGTCATCACCGCTCGGGCATGGACCACGTGAAGCGCCGGCTGGGTCCGCGCCCGGACCACGCCATAGGCCGCGAACAGGTCGAAGTCGCGCACCTGCCACGCCGCCTTGCGGATGAGGCGCAGGCCCTCGGGCGCGCCGCGGACGAACACGTCGCGGCCGACACGGTCGCGGCCGAGCAGCCGCGCGCCGGCTTCGCGCATCGCATCGAGGCGCTGCAGCCGCATCTGAAGCCGCAGCGCGATTTCCTCCGGGCTCGGGTCGGCTTCGGGGTCCTTGGGCAGGAGCAGGCAGGACTTAAGGTAAGCCAGCCACGCGGCCATCACGAGATAATCGGCGGCGATCTCGAGCTTCAGCGCGCGCGCCTCGTTCAGATAGGCGAGATATTGCTCGACCAGCTGGAGGATCGAGATTTGCGCGAGGTCGACCTTCTGTGCCCGCGCCAGGTTCAAAAGCAGGTCGAGCGGGCCCTCCCAGCCGTCCAGGCTTAGCGTCAGCTCATCGGACTGGCGGATCGGCCGCTCGTCGAAATCCTCATCCACGCCAGCATGATACCACGAGTGGTGGCGCTGCGAAGGCGGCGCCCCACTCTATTGTGGATAAGTCAGCGGTGGCGGCGGCGCGCCGGGGCGGCGGCGGGTACGTAGGCGCCCGCCGATTCGCCGACCGCCTGCTCGATGAAATTCTGGACATCGAGCCGCATCAGGTGGAGCGCCTCGGGGTTCAGATAGACCATGTGGCCGGACGGATAATAGCGGAACTCCAGGTTCTTCTGCTGCGCCGGTTCGAGCATCATGTGGTCGAGATCGTATTCGGTACCGAAGAATGGCGTCGCCATATCGTACCAGCCGTTGAGCGACAGCACCTTGAGATAGGGGTTGGTACGCATCGCGGCCGAAAGGTCGAGGGCGGTGTTCGGGTCATTCAGCGTGAAGCGGACGCCCGGCGCCTTGTGCTTGAAGTCCCACTTGAACCCGTCGGCGTCGCTCGCGCTCAGCCGGTAGGGCATGTCGGTCGTGTAACCGAGATCGTGCGCCAGATAGCTCTGCAGCGTTCCGACGAACGCACCGCTGATCGCGACATCCGACGCGTCGAAATCGGGCGAGTCGCCGCCGGCGGACGGATCGACGCCCGTGTAGCGCGAGTCATACCGGCCGACGGTCAGCCGCTGATCGCGCAACAGCTCCTTGCGGAACGCGGACAGGTCGACGCGCAGGTTGTTCTCCTCGATAAACTGGGGCGAGAGGCCGGTCAGCGCGCTCATCTGCTGCGCGACCTGGTCTTCCTCCTGCTTGCTGATCGTCTGACCCTTTTCGAGCGCTGCTGCGTAGGGGCCCTCGGCGAACGCGCGCGCCTCCGCGGCGGCCTCGGCCACGGTCGCCGGCGGGTTCGCCATCTTGTGGTGGTACCAGGCGGTCGTCGCGTAGCTCGGGATATAATTGAGGTAATCGCGGTCAAGGCCCGGCTGGCGCCGGCCGTAGTTCATGATCGAGGACAACAGGATCACGCCGTTCAGCGCCATGCCGCGCTGCTGCAGCTGGTAGGAAAGCGCGCCCGAGCGGGTCGTCCCGTAGCTTTCGCCGAACAGGAACTTGGGGCTGTCCCAGCGGCCGAACTTGGTCACGTAGCGCATGATTGCACGGGCGAAGGCATCGGCATCCTGGTCGACGCCGTAGAAGTCCGCGGGCTTGGCGTCGCCGAGCGGGCGCGAATAGCCGGTGCCCGGAGCGTCGATGAACACGAGGTCGGTCGCGCCGAGCAGTGTGTCGGGATTGGGCGCGAGATTGAACGGCGCCGGCTTCAAATACTGAGCATTCACCGTCTGGATGCGCATCGGGCCGAACGAGCCCATCCGCAGCCACAGCGACGCCGAGCCGGGACCGCCGTTATAGAAGAAGGTGATGGGGCGGCGCGATCCGGGGACGCCGTCGACCGTGTCGGCAGTGTAGAAGATGCTCGCGGTCGGCTTGCCCTCTTCGTCGCGGATGGTGAGCGTGCCCGCGGTCGCGGTGTAGGGCAGCGTACGCCCGTCCACGATGGCGCTGTGGGCGGATGAAACCGTCCGCTCGGCGACCGGCGCGCCGTTCCACACGCTCGCGGCTTCCCGGTTGAGCGCTTCCTTGTGCAGGTCATCGACGCTCTTGACCTTGTCGCCGCCACTTCCGCCACCGCCGCCGCCAGGCGCGGGCTGGGCGAAGGCCGGAGAAACGGCGAGAGCGGCGGCGGCACAGAGAAGGGAGATCGGGCGCATCGGCAGGGAATCTCTTGCTGGAATGTCGGGATTAGGCGGCAGCACCTTGGCAAAAGTTAGTTTCTCGCGGCAACCCTCTCCATCGACGAACCGGCGGCTGTCATCTGCGAACGCGGGAACCCGGCTCAGGCGAGTGCGAGCAGCGCGTCGCGTGTCGCGATCGATTCGGCGAAGTCGGGACCGTCTTTCTGGGCATCGATCCCGGCCATCGCTCGAGCGAGGCGCGCCTCGCCTTCCGCGCTCATCCTCGGCACCGCGGCTGCGACGGCGAGCATCTCGTCCATTTTCCCCGAGCAATGGAGCGCCGCATCGCAACCCGCGGCGACGACGCCCGCGGCGCGGCTGCCGAAATCGCCCTGGAGCGCCTCCATCCCGATATCGTCGCTCATCAGCCAGCCGTCGAAACCGATTCGTTCGCGGACAATCTCGCGAATGACGGTGGGCGACATGCTCGCCGGCCGCTCGGCGTCCCAGGCGGTGTAAACGACGTGCGCCATCATCCCCATTGGCGCCGACGACAGGCACTCGAACGGCTCGAGGTCGATTTCCAGTTCCTCGGCGCTCGCCGTCACCAGGGGGAGCTCCTTGTGACTGTCGACCAGCGCCCGGCCGTGACCCGGGATGTGCTTGACGATGCCGACCACGCCGGCCGAGGCCATTCCGTCGAGAACCGCGCGGCCGAGTGCCGCCACCTGCATCGGTTCACTGCCGAGCGCGCGATCGCCAATGATGTCGCTCGCACCCTCCTGCCGGACGTCGAGCAGCGGCAGCGCGTCGACGTTGATCCCGACGTCGCGGAGCATCAGCGCGATCGCACGCGCGTTCGCCCGAGCCGCCTCGATCGCCGATGACGGCGCGAGCCGGTAGAGCTGCGCGAACCGCTCCGCGGCGGGGAATGCCGGCCACTCCGGCGGCTTCATCCGGGCGACGCGGCCGCCTTCCTGGTCGATCAGGATCGGCAGGTCGCCCCGGCCGCTGATCTCGCGCAGCGAATCCGTCAGCCGCCGAAGCTGCTCGCGAGTCTCGCAATTGCGCCTGAAGACGATGAAGCCTGCGGGGTCCGCCTCGCGGAAAAAGCTTTGCTCGTCACCGGTGAGCCCGGGCCCCGCCGGAGCGTAGATCGCCGCCTGCACTATTGAGCCACGAAGCAGTTCTCGCCGGCGGCTTTCAGCGTTTCGCACGCCTGCTTGGCGTCGGCGGACGACGAGGCGCCGGCGCGCAGGCGGATTCCGCCGGGAAACGGCACGATCATCTTGTTCATCGACGCGATGGTCGCGAAGCGCGCGGACAAGGCCGTCCACGCCCGCTCGGCCTGCGCCCGGTTGGCGAATGCGCCGAGCTGGATCACGCTTCCGGCGCCGCCAGCGGCCTTCGGCTGCGCGGGGGCTTCGGCAGCGGGTTTCGCCGGTTCCGCAGGCTGTGCGGCTGCCGTCTTCGGCTGCTCCTGCGGCGGCTTGACCACCGTCCCCTGCGGAAGCTTGCTGGTGTCGAGGCGCGAATCGCGGTCTTCGCCTGCGCTGGTCTCGAACGCGCTTTCGCTTTCGCTGCTGATATCGAGGCCGCCGGGGTTGGGCGGCTTCACCTTATATGGGCCGGGCGGGGCGTGGATCAGCTCGGGCGGGCCGTTCACCGCCGCATCGCGCCGGCCGAGCCAGAAGAAAGTTCCGGCGACGAGCAGCGCGGCGAGCAACACGACGGCCAGCGCCGCAAGCATCTTGCGGGCGGAGAGTCCCCGCGGCTCGTCCTCGTCCTCGACCGGCTGCAGCCAGGGAAGCTGCTCGTCATAGCCGCGGCTGTCGCTCACCGCTCGACACCGGCCGGTCGCCAGGGAAGACCGACGACCGCGCAGCTAAGACGAATCTTGCCCATGCGCTGGCATAGCACCTCCGAGTGCGCCTGCGAGGTGGTGCCGATCTGGAATCGGTAGAAGGCCCGCCCGCGCGAATTACGGGTTTCGACGACTGCCGCGGGCAAATGCGCGACCGCGGGATAAGCCTGGACCATGTAGCGCCAGCCGAGCTTGGCCTGGAAACGGCTCCCGAACGCACCGATGCGGACGATGCGGCCGTGGGCGCCCTTTGACTGCGTCGCCGGCCAGAGAGTCAACGGCCTCGGCACGGCGCTGGGTACGGGCTGCGGAGCTGGAATTGCCACCGGCGGCGGAGCCACGGCGGGTTTCTCTTCGACCGGGCCTTCAACAGGTTCGTGAGCCGACAGCGCGGGGCGAACCGGCCTTCTCTCGATGCGCGGCCTTTCGATCGGCACCTGGCGCATCGGCGCTGGAGCGACTTCGGGCTCGGGTTCGAGCGCGACCTGCGGCTGTGCCGGCTCCGCGGCATAAGGCTGCGGAAGCGGAACGGTCGTGCTCGGCTGCACGGCGGGTGCGGCCCCCCTTGGCTTCTCCCAGCTATGGGCGCCCATCCAGTAGGACGCGCCGGCAACGAGCAGGACCGCGGCGCTTGCCCAACCGGCGAGCTCGCGACTGCTGCCTGCGCGCCGTTTCGGCGGGCTCGGTTCGTCCGACAGCCACGGCAGCCGGTCCGCCGCCGCCTGGGCCTGGCTCATGGTCAGCGCATCTCCTCGGCGGCCGCCACCCCCATCAGCGCGAGGCCGCTCCGGATGATTTGCCCCACGCCAAAGGCCAATTCCAGCCGCGCTCGAGAAAGTTGTGGATTGTTTTCAAGCAGGAAGCGCCGCTGGGGATCGTCGTTGCCGCGGTTCCACAGCGCGTGGAACTCGGCCGCCAGATCGTAGAGATAGAAAGCGATCCGGTGCGGCTCGTGCGCCAGCGCGGCGCCTTCGAGTACGCGCGGATATTGGGCGGCGCGTTTGACCAGCGCCAGCTCCTCGTCGTCGAGCAGTGACAGGTCCGCTTCCGTCGCGAAGTCGACGCCCGCTTCGGCCGCCTTGCGCTTCAGCGAGCTGATCCGCGCATGAGCGTACTGGACGTAGAAGACCGGATTGTCCTTCGACGCCTCGACCACCTTCATAAAGTCGAAGTCGAGCGGCGCGTCGGCGCGGCGGGTCAGCATCATGAAGCGGACGACGTCCTTGCCGACCTCTTCCACGACTTCGGCGAGGGTGACGAAATCACCGGCCCGCTTGCTCATCTTCACCGGCTCGCCGCCGCGGAAGAGGCGCACCATCTGCACCAGCTTGACGTCGAGGTCGACGCGGCCATCGGTCAGCGCCTTCACCGAGGCCTGAACGCGCTTCACCGTCCCGGCATGATCCGCGCCCCAGATGTTGACCAGGTGATCGGCGTTCTGCGCCTTCCTCCAGTGGTAAGCCGCGTCAGCGCCGAAATAGGTCCAGCTCCCGTCCGACTTCTTCATCGGCCGGTCCTGGTCGTCGCCGAACTGGCTCGAGCGGAATAGCGTCAGCTCGACCGGCTCCCATTCGTCCTGCGGTTCCAGGCTCTTGGGCCGCTCGAGCGTGCCTTCGTAGACGAGCCCCTTGTCGCGGAGCACCTGCATAGCCTGGTCGACCGCGCCCGACCGCTGAAGCTCGGCTTCGGACGAGAAGATGTCGTGGTGGATGTCGAGCAGCGCGAGGTCGTGGCGGATGAGGTTGACCATCGCCTTGATCGCCGCCTCGCGGAACGGCGGAAGCCACTGCTCCTCCGCCGCCTCGACCATGTCGTCGCCATAGTCGGCGGCCATCACGATCCCGACCGGCTTCAGATAATCGCCGGGATAGAGGCCTTCCGGAATCTCGCCGATGTCCTCGCCGAGCGCTTCGCGGTAGCGGAGGTGCAGCGACCGCGCGAGCGTGTCGACCTGCGCGCCGGCGTCATTGAGATAATATTCCTTGGTGACGCGGAATCCCGCCGCTTCGAGGACGCGCGCGAGGCTGTCGCCGACCACCGCGCCGCGGCAGTGCCCGAGGTGCAGCGGCCCTGTCGGATTGGCCGAGACATATTCGACATTGACCCGCTCGTCCTTGCCCACCGTCGACAGGCCATATTCCTCGCCTTCGCGAAGGATCGTGCGGAGCTCATCGCGCCACGCATCGGGCGTCAGGCGAAGGTTGATGAAGCCGGGACCGGCGATCTCGACAGAGGTCACCGGCGGCAAGGCCTCGAGCTTCGGCTTGACCAGCTCGGCAAGCGCCCGCGGGTTGGTCTTCGCCGCCTTGGCGAGCACCATCGCGGCGTTGGTCGCGAGATCGCCATGCGCCGGATCGCGCGGCGGCTCGACCGTCACGTTCTTGCGGTCGAGATCGGCCGGAAGCGCGCCCTCGGCAACGAGCTCGTCGAGCACTCCGTCGAGGAGCGCGGCATATTGGGCGTAAAGGCTCACGTCGCGGTTGTCTTCGTCAACGAATTTAAATGATTGCTACGCTCTAGCGTAGCGACGGAGGGGCGTCACGTGCCCGAGAATTTTAGCTTCGCGAATTCTTAAGTAACCGGGAAACTTACTCGGTCCTACACCCGCATCGCATAGTCGGAGATGAGACATGCTCGCGTTTGAAATATGGCTCAACGGAGAACGGACCACGGTCGCCGGCGTAGAAGACTGGTCGATCCTGTCGTTCCATCTGACCGCAATGCGCGAAAGGACGCCGGGATTGAATACCGGAAACGAGATTTCAACTTCGATGGGTGGAATGACCCTGCCTGATTCGAATGAAGTTTGCCATCATTTCAGGTGGGGACGCTCGTACCTGCCCATCGGCAGTATCGTTACAATCAGAGTCATAGAGACTGAGTCACCCGATGCACCACTTAAGCGGTACAGGTCGGATCGCGAAACCCAGGAATGCCCGTATTCCGAGGAAGAGATGCGACAGATGCGATACGAGGACTACATCGCATTAAAGGCCGAATTCGAATCCGATTGAGGATCAGAAAATCCAGCGATTATGCGATGAACTGCTGTCGGAACGCGGCCCCACGACTCTCAGGAAACAGGGTTGTCATCACCCGACGCGCATCAAGTGCATAATGCTGAGCCACCGCGCCGCCGATGAGCGCATCGAGATCCGTGGTCGGCTTGAGGTCGCGCCCCTCGTAGAGCGCGGCCGTCGACAGCCCGGGCCAGTCGGCGATGACCTTGCCGCCGGCGACGGCGCCGCCGAGCAGCATCGCGAGCGAGGCTTCGCCGTGATCGGTCCCACCGGTGCCGTTCGGATGGACGGTCCGTCCGAACTCCGTCGCGACGACCACGAGGGTGTTCGTCCAATCGTCACCGAGGCCGGTCTTCAGCGAACCGACGATTCCGTCGAGATTGCGCAGCTGCGCGGCGAGCCGGCCCTGCTGACCGGAATGCGTGTCCCAGCCGTTGGTCTCGATCATCGCGATGCGTGCGCCGCTGTCGCCCGAGAGCAGCCTGGCGGCGACGCTGCCGATCGCGGCACCGTTCTGACCGGTGGCTTCGACGGCGCCGGCGGTCATCCGGGTCGCGACCGCCTCGCTCCACAGCGCGTGCAGCTGCTGGTCCGCCTCGTAGAGTGCCGCGACCCTTTGCAGCAGGTCTTCGCTCGGGCCCGCGAGCTTCGACGGCGCGTAGGAGGACACCTGATTGTTGCCGCGAAGCGCCATCGGCACCGTGTCGGACAGCGCCAGCGCCTTCGTATCGCCCGCCGGCAACAGACTAAGCAGCCGGTTCAGCCACCCGTCCTTGAGCTGGTAGGCGGCCGAGCCGCCGGTCTCGAGCACGTTCTGCCCGTCGAAATGCGAGCGATCGCGATAGGGCGACGCGACGGCATGGACGAACAGCGCCTGGCTCGCCGCATACATCTTCGCCGTCTCGGCAAGCGCCGGGTGAAGCGTGAAGAAGCTTCCGAGCTTCGTCCCGTTTTGCAGACCCTGGTCGAAACTGTCGCGAAGACCCGCGTGCAACGGGTCGCCGGTCGGGCCGAGGATCGACAGGCCGTCGGCGGCACCGCGCTGGATAATGAAGACGAAGCGGCGGCTGGTGTTCGCCCGCGCAAAAGCCATGCGCGGCATCGACAGCGCGGCCACTGCCGCCCCGCCGGCGCTCAGGAAGAACCTGCGGCTGAGCATCCTCATCTCCTCACGAACTCGGGGCTGACGAGCAGAAGCGCGAGCCCCTCCTGCGGGCTCTCGGCACGCGCGATCGCGGTTCGAGTCGCGTCCGACACGGTGCCGGGCAGGACCTTCTGCGCCAGCGCCCGGGCGTCGACCGAGGATCCGGCCTTGCTGGCGAGACGCTGCGCGATCTCGACCCGGCGCATCAGCGCTTCCGGCGCGGCCCAGCTCGCGGCGATGTCGTCCCAGCCGGCCGGCGAGCCCGGCTTCCAGGTCGGCTGTCCGAGCTGGTTCAGCATCGCCGCGGCAGCCTGCGGCTCGATCCCGGTCTGCCCGACCGCGCGCAGTGCGGACACAGACCATTCCCAGGGAGTCTTGAACTTGAGCGGCTTCGGCGCCCAGGCCTCGGGGGAGTCGATCAGCGCGCGATACACTGTCGGCAAATCGCCGCCGCTGGCGAGGTAGGCGCGGGTCAAGCGGTCGACCACCGGTTGCGGCGGATCGTCGCCGGCAAAATGGCGCGCCAGCTTGGTCGAGATGTGCCGCGCCGTCGCGGGTTTCGCCGCGAGGTCGAGCAGGATAGCCCGGGCCTGCGCTTCTCCCTGCTGCGGATAGCGCTTGCCCATGATCACCCGGTCGCCGGGCTCGTGCATCGCCTCGGCGAAGGTGAAGCTGCCGTCATCGCCGCCACCGATGAATCGCGATGCCGGCCCACGCGCCAGTCCGCTCACCGTCCAGCCGGTGAGCGCCCGCGCGAACTCGGTCACGTCGGCCTGGCTGTAGCCGGTGCGGACGCCGAGCGTGTGTAGTTCCATGATCTCGCGGCCGAGATTCTCGTTGAGTCCGCGCTGCTTGCCGCCGCGCATGGCGACCAGCCGCCCGATCTCCGAATTGGGTCCGATCGACTGCGCCTGGTCGAGGTAGACGAGCATCGCCGGATGCTGCTCAACGGCGATCAGGAGGTCCGAGAAACGGCCGAACAGATGCGGCCGGATCGCCTCGAACTCGAGCAGGCCGGCAAGGCCAATCACCGGCAGCTTGTCGACCGAGACGGCGAAATGATTGGCCCAGAAATGGACCAGCCGCTCGGCAAACGGATTGTCGGTCGTCAGCGCCGACGATAGCCGAGCGGCATTCTCGGTCAGATAATCGTCCCGGATACTCTGGCGGAGATATCGACGGAGCGGATCGGCCTGAGGATCGGTTTTTGCGGCGGTCTGCGGCGCTGTGCCGGTCGAGATCGATGCCGGCTGGGCACGCCGCTTGGCACGACCGTCCATCCGGACTTGCGCCACATAGTCCGCGAGCTGCCCGATGACCGCGCTTCGCGACGGCACCTGCGCGAGGGCGAGGGGACGCGGTTGAAAGCGGCTGAATTGGCCCGTGAGCCAGGATTTCGGGTCGGCCGGCGCCGCGTCGCCCGGACGGGCCCCGAGACCGAAGCGATTGAGCGCGATTGCGGCGTCGAGCATTGGCATGGTCGAGAGCGCAGCATCACCAACGCGGCTGAACGGCCTGTGAAGCGGGACGGCGCAATTGACCTCGTCACGGCTCGGCGACACACCCAGGCCATATGAGCGGATATGCCTCACCTGCGCACAAGCAGTCCTATGGCGCGCGCGGCTACGCCTTCCTCGAGCAACTGCTTCCACCCCTTGTCCTGCAGGTGTTCCACGGACGGATGCAGCGGGTCCTGAACCTCAAGAACAGGCCTGAATTCCGCTCCCAGACCTGGTTGGTCACCAGGCCGACGATCGAGGTCTACAGCATGCAATATCCGCCGATGGCCGCGCTCCACTGGGGGCTGACGCCGGTCGCCGCGCAGATTGCCGGCTGCGAGCTGCTGCCCTCCTATGCTTATTTCCGAGTCTATCAGCAGCAGGACATCTGCGTCGTCCATTCCGACCGCGAAGCCTGTGAGCACAGCCTGTCGCTGATGGTCGAGCTTGCGGACGGCGAGCCGTGGGCCCTGTGCATCGGCGAGCGCGAAGTGGATTGCGCGCCCGCGCCCGAGCGCGATTTCGGATCGGAGAAATATGCGGCAATTCCGATGAAGGCGGGGGATGCGGTCCTGTATCGCGGAGTGACTCACCGTCACGGCAGGATCGATCCGAACCCGAACCGCTGGTCGGCGCATCTGTTCTTCCACTGGGTCGATTCGAACGGGCCCTACGCCGATCACGCGTTCGACAAGGTGGCGCTGGAAAAGGCCGCGCGGAACTCAGCTCAGCCGGAGTCCTAGAATCGGCCGGGCGGCAGCGTCACGGGTCCGACAAGCTCCTCGTGCCGCGCGATGGCGAAGCGGTCGGTCATCCCGGCGATGAAATCGCCGATCGTACGCAGCTGTTCGATTTCGCTTCCGCCATGATTCCAGTCCGCTGGAAGCAAGGCGCGGTCGGCGCGGTAGGCGACTGCCAGATCGGCGACGACGCGCTCGGCCTCCTCGCGGACCGGAACGAGCTCCGGCAACCCGTAGAGCCGCTGATAAAGGAATCGCTTGAGCTCCCGCTCCTCGCCGGCGAGGGCGTCCGAAAAGCCGGCCAGCGGGCGACCCGCCGCCCGGACGTCCTCGATGGTCTCCACGCCGGCTTCACGGACTCGGCGACCGGTCTCGGCGAGCACGTCGCCGACCATCGTGCCGATCATGTCGCGAACGAGCGCTCGCTGGCGTTTCTCGATGGAGACGTCGGGGTAGCGCGCGCCAATCGAATCCCACAGCCGCTTCACGATCGGCTGCTCGGCCAGCTCGTCGATGTCGAGCAGCCCGGCGCGAAGCCCGTCGTCGATGTCGTGGTTGTCATAGGCGATATCGTCCGAGATCGCCGCGACCTGCGCTTCGAGTCCGGGCCAGGTGCCGAGCTCCAGATCCCAGTCCGCATTGGCCTCGGAAAGCGCCCAGGTCGGCTTGGCCACTGGACCGTTGTGCTTGGCAAGCCCCTCGAGCGCTTCCCAGCTGAGATTGAGGCCGTCGAATCCCGGGTAGGGGTTCTCGAGCCTGGTGACGATCCGGATCGTGTGCGCGTTGTGGTCGAACCCGCCGACGTCGGCGAGCGCTGCGCTGAGCGCGTCCTCGCCGGCATGGCCGAACGGCGGATGGCCGAGATCGTGCGCGAGGCAGAGCGCTTCGGTCAGGTCCTCGTTGAGGCCGAGCGCGCGGGCGATGGTGCGGCCGATCTGCGCGACCTCGAGGCTATGAGTCAGCCGCACCCGGTAATGATCGCCATCGGGCGCGATGAACACCTGGGTCTTGTGCCTCAAGCGCCGGAACGCGACCGAGTGGACGATCCGGTCGCGGTCGCGCTGGAAGATGTCGCGCGGCCCCCTGGGGCCGGAATTGTCTTCAGGATGGAAGCGGCCGCGGGACCTTTGCGGGTCCGCCGCGACTGCCGGTGGAAGCGTCATTCGCCAGCGAGTGGCACAATCCTGTCGGAATCGGAATTGCTCCAGCGAAATGCGTCGATTCCAACCGAGCGCAGATCGTCGGCGAAAATCTTCGCATCCGACGGCCCGCGGAACGGACCGACGACGAGCCGTGCGCGGTTGCCGCCCTCGGCGACATAGCCGCTGATGCCATCGAACAGCGCGCGATTGTCGCGCTTCATCCGGTCGAATTCTTCGCTGAGCGCGTCGGCGTTGCGGCCGCTCGCCAGCTGCAACCAGATCTTCGAAGCCTGAACCGGGGCGGTCCGCTGTACGGTCGCCGGGCGCGGCGGCGGCGCCGAATAAGCGACCTGAACGGTCTGCGCCTGCGGTTGCGCATCCATCGGCGGCTGCTGCCACACCGGCTGGGTCGCCGGCGGCGGAGTAGCGGGGCCGTTCAACAATGCATCGATCCCGGCGAGCCGATCGGTGCTGACCGAGCCCGTCGTCCTTGCGACCGTCGAAGGCACCGGGCTCGTCGGCGCGGCGTAGGCGTAGGCCGGTCCCGTCGAATTCGGGAAAATTCCCAGGTTGACCGCCGCCGCTTTCTCGCCGGCGGGAAGCGACGCGAGCCGCTGCAGGAACGGTGCGACCCGCGACCAGCTGCCGGGCATCGCGGCATCGACGGCCGCCATCGCTCCGTTGGGATCGCCGGTCAGCGCGAGCACAAAGGCCCGCACGCGCGATGTCGTCGGGTCGCCCTTCGCGGCGAGCGGCGCGATCGCTGCAATCGCGGCACTCTTGTTGCCACCGATGGCGAGGCTGAGGGCCAGGCGCCGCCGCGCCTCGTCGGCGTCCGCTCCGCTGAGGGCGGCGCGATAATCCGCCTGGGCTTTGGTTTGTTCGCCGAGCATGTCGTAGGCGAGGCCGCGGTCGCAGCCGAGCATTGCCTGGGTCGCGCCGAGCTTTTGTGCGCGGGTGAAATAGGGCAGCGCGCCCTTCGCGTCGCCGTTGGCAACCTGGACCGCGCCCATGCCTTCTTGCGGCGCCGGGCTGGTGGGGTCGACGTCGTCGGCGCGGGCGAAGAAGCCGGCTGCAGCCTCGGTATCGCCGAGCATCAGCGCGGACCGGCCGGCGCCGATCAGCGCGTCAAAGTCCTTGGGATCGTCGGCGAGCGCCCGCACGTACCGGGCGAGCGCTGCGGCGGGAGTCTCGTTGTACGGCGAATAGCTGCCCTGCGCGCAAGCCGGCGCGGCGACGACGGTCGACAGGCCGCAGCCGCAGGCAAGCAGCACCCCAAGGCAAGAAATTCGTGCCAATCCCCGCATCGACCCTCCCCGTGACGCAGAGAATCTTGCGATAAGCTTTCTGCCTAGAGTGATTACGGCGAACCGTGCGGAGGGGACGGTGAGGCGCAGCAAAACCGCCTCGTTAACCGGCCAAATAACAAGCCCAAACAACAAGGGAGGAGCCAAGGCCCCTCCCCGATCCTCGCAACGGAGGAAAGCTTACTGGTTGTTCTGGCGGTTGAGGAAGCGCGGGATGTCGATCGGCTCGTGCCGGGTACCGGACTCGTCCTCGTCGATCTGCGCCTTGGGCGCGCCGCGGGCGATGTTCGACATGCGCTCGAACAAGGTTCCCCCGCCGCTTGCCGTCGGTTGCGGCGCTTCGTCCTCGTCTTCGGGCGGAGCGATGGGCGCGGAGCCGACCGGGCTGGTCAGCACGTCGTCGGCGCCGAGGAGCAGCTCGTCATCGCCTTCGGATTCTTCCGACGGAAGCTCCGTCTCGACAGCCTCGTCGGCCGCGGGCGCGCTCGCCTCCGATGCGGCGGGCGCCGGCGTCGACTGGCGCGCAGGGAAGGTGAAGACCTTGCCCGGCGCCGGCTGAGCGACCGCGTCGGCGTCGATACCGGTCGCAACGACCGACACCCGGATCTTGCCGCCGAGGTCGTTGTTGAACGCCGAGCCCCAGATGATGTTGGCGTCGGGGTCGACCAGCTCCTTGATGTGGCTGGCGGCCTCGTCGACTTCCATCAGCCGCATGTCCTCGCCGCCGGTGATCGAGATGATGACGCCCTTGGCGCCCTTCATCGACACGCCGTCGAGCAACGGGTTGGAGATCGCCTTTTCGGCGGCTTCGATCGCGCGATTGTCGCCGTCGGCCTCGCCCGTGCCCATCATCGCCTTGCCCATCTCGCTCATCACCGAGCGAACGTCGGCGAAGTCGAGGTTGATGAGGCCCGGCATGACCATCAGGTCGGTGATCCCGCGAACGCCCTGCTGGAGCACCTCGTCGGCCATTTCGAACGCCTGCTTGAAGGTCGTTTCCGAATTGGCGAGGCGGAACAGGTTCTGGTTGGGGATGATGATCAAGGTGTCGACGTGCTGCTGGAGCTCGGAAATGCCGGCCTCGGCCGAGCGTGAGCGCCGGGCGCCTTCGAACGCGAACGGCTTGGTGACCACGCCGACGGTGAGGATCCCGCGATCGCGCGCGGCCTTGGCGATGACCGGCGCGGCGCCGGTGCCGGTGCCGCCGCCCATTCCGGCCGCGATGAAGCACATGTGCGCGCCGTCGAGCGACTGGATGATCTCGTCGAGCGTTTCTTCCGCAGCCGCGCGTCCGATCTCCGGCCGCGAGCCGGCGCCGAGCCCTTGCGTGATCTTGAGGCCGAGCTGGATCCGGCGGTCGGCTTCCGAATTGTTGAGCGCCTGGGCATCGGTGTTGGCGACGATGAAATCGACGCCCTGGACATCGGCGCGCATCATGTTGGCGATGGCGTTTCCGCCCGCTCCGCCGACCCCGATGACGCTGATCCTCGGGCGAAGCTCGTCAACCTCCGGCCGGATGAAATCGATGCTCATGATCTAAAATCCCCCCAATGCGCCAACGCGTTGAGCCTCCACGATGAATCCATGAATCATTAGGCGTCGGAAGCCAAGCAGAAAAGTTAACGCGGCGGAAAAAAGTGGGGATTATGTCGTTTCCAAACCCACTAACCGCTGATACTTTCTTCGCTCCCTTCGAAAAGATCGGGCGTGCGGTCATGGACCTTGGTTTCGGCGGCTTCCTAGAGAAGTTCGAAGATCACTTCGGACGAGGGCTGACGAAGGCCCTTCTCATTCTGATCGGGCTTGCTGTTGCCGCGATGTGCGGATCGGTCATTTGGACCTACCTGCTTAAGCCAATTGCAGAACTGCTGCCCGACCCCGGCAATCGGTCAAGCGAGGCTTACCAGTTCGCAAAGCTTACTCTGATCGTCGCATTGTTCCTGATGATCACAAATCAACTGATTAGCCTCGCGGACAACTATTTGAAGCGGGGCATTCGGCGGCAGATGCGCGAGAAGGTGGCTGAAGCGCAACTCTTGGCCGATCGAGCCGAAAAGAATCTGGAAATGGCACAGGCCGCTTTCGATCGAGCAGAGCAGGCTTCGCGCGAGACGGGCGACGTTCTGGCTGAAGCAGGTCTGCTTGTTGAGCACGTGCTTTCCAGCGCATTGGAGCAAGGCCTCATCACGCAACAGCAAGCGGATGAGCTTCGAGCGCTCAGAGATGACGAGCCTACTAACGTTCCTGAGGCTTAGCTTTTGCCACCTTCCGCAACCGCTCTTCCCAACGCTTCTCGTCCTCGTCCGCGCCGTGCTCGCGAGCGGCCTGTTTGAACTTGTCGGATTGGGTCGGTTTAGTGTCCATTTTCCCATCATAGCACATCAGTTGACTCTCTGCTCATGGCGGGCAAGCAAACTGCAATGAGCTTCGAGCTTCATGATCCCCGCAAGCTGCTAGAGACGCTTCTCGCTCTGCCGAGGGAGACGGATTGGCTGGAATTTAAGGGCAGCACCTTCAACCCCGTCACTGTCGGCGAATATGTTTCCGGCCTAGCGAACGCTGCGATGTTCGAGCGCCAAAAACTAGCCTTCATGGTCTGGGGGATCGAAAACGGTACCCATGAGGTCATCGGCACAAAGGTGAGGCTCGATAATGAGAAGCAGGGCGAAGAAGACTTCCTGCTATTCTTGAACAAGTACCTGCGCCCGAAGATTACCGTACACCATCATGCCTTTCGCGTCGAAGGGAAGCATGTGGAAATGCTCGTCATTGAGCCCGGCTATTCTCAGCCGGTCAGTTTCCAACACAAAGAGCTGATCCGCATCTCATCGAGTCTGAAGCCACTCGCTGAGTATCCAGATCGGCAGAAAGCAATTTGGGCGATCACTTCGAGCTATTCCTTCGAGGAGTCGCCCATCGCCTACCACATGACCGCCGAGGAGATTCTGTCACGCTTTGCGGTAGCCAAGTTTTTTGAGATCATCGGTATCGAGCAGAGAACAAGCGACAACCTAATAGATAATCTAACCTCGCGCGGCCTGATCAAGGACAACATGCAAGGCGGGTTCGAAGTAACTGCGCTTCTGGCCATCTGCTGCGCCAAGAATCTCGACGATTTTCCGGCGCTTCGAAACAAGGCACCGCGAGTTGTCGTCTATAAGGGTAGGGACAAGCTAGCCTCTGACGACGACACAGAGGGTTCAAGGGGGTACATCATCGGGTTCGAACCGCTTTTAGCTCACATCCTCTCGCGCATTCCAAGCAATGAAGAGATGCAAACCGGTAAGCGGGTGCGGGTTTACAACGTACCGCGCGATGCAGTCCGTGAGTTTCTAGCTAATGCGATTGTCCACCAAGACTTCACGCAGCCAGGGCGGCCGTTAGTTGAGATCTACTCGGATCGGGTACGCTTCATAAATCCCGGCACTCCGCTCATTGAAATCGAGCGCTTCATTGATGCCCCGCCTACTGCACGGAACCAGAATTTCGTACAGCTCATGCGTCATGCGGGTTATTGCGAAGATAGGGGAAGCGGCGTTGATCGAGCGATCAGGGAGATTGAACGTGCGGCACTCCCACCACCCCTGTTTGCGAAAGTTGAGGGCTCAACTTCCGTAACAGCTTTTATGCCTAAGCACTTCGCAGACATGACCCCTGAAGATCGAGTACGAGCGTGCTTTCAGCATGCGCAGCTGCTTCACGAGCAAAATCAGGCAATGACGAACGGATCGTTGCGAACACGCTTTGGGCTGAAGGACTCGCAAATATCTCAGGTTTCCAATGTCATACGTGACGCTATTGAGGCGGGGAAGATAAAGCCTCAGAGCGAAAATCAGGCTCCAAAGTTTTCTCGCTATATCCCCGCCTACGCATAGGGTTTGAATCTTACTTGTTTTGAAAACCCTGCAATTCCGTCCAAAGCGGAAAAATGTCAGGTTTTCTGTCAGTTTTTGCTGTCAAACTTACTTGTTCCGAATTTCGGAAACGATAAAAGGAAAAGTGAGCTGAACGGGGGTCTCCCGCTTCTCAAGCTTCGCAGTCAGGCCTTGCGTAGGTGAGGCGCTTTCCAACGATGCTCTTCAGGGCATTCCGGCTCCGCTCCCCATCATCGCAGCCAAGCGACATGCGATTGTTGTAACGGAACTCGAACTCAGCGACGTAGCGGTGAA
>Ga0070680_100001090_pt1 | contig 19474 bp, 20 predicted proteins | sample KBSC73BmetaG_FD_64672 | JGI IMG/M metagenome (GOLD analysis project Ga0070680, IMG submission 64672) | Corn rhizosphere microbial communities from Kellogg Biological Station, Michigan, USA - KBS C7-3B metaG | ecosystem: Host-associated > Plants > Roots > Rhizosphere | place: USA: Michigan...
TCGCTGTCCAAGGAGCGTTGCAAGGCAGGACCCGCGGGTCCGAGTCCCAGGCTTGGCACAGTTCCACATTGCAACCGCGCTCACCCGCACGATGGTCCTCGTGGGTGAGCTTCGCCTCCCTGTCGTCGTCCGTCCTGCGGGTTCCCAGATTCGATGGAGAACCTGCCCAGATGAACGCCGTCCTGAAACCCGCCAGCACCGCCCCGCACATCGTCGCCGACCTCGGCCTCGCCGCCTGGGGCCGGCGCGAGATCCGCATCGCCGAAACGGAGATGCCCGGCCTGATGGCCATTCGCGAGGAGTTCGCGAAGACGCAGCCGCTGAAGGGCGCACGCATCGCCGGCTCGCTGCACATGACGATCCAGACCGCCGTGCTGATCGAGACGCTGAAGGCGCTCGGCGCCGACGTCCGCTGGGCCTCGTGCAACATCTTCTCGACCCAGGACCACGCCGCCGCGGCGATCGCCGAGAGCGGCACGCCCGTGTTCGCGATCAAGGGCGAGTCGCTCGAGGACTACTGGGACTACACGCACCGGATCTTCGACTTCGGCGCCAAGGGCGCACCGGCCGAAGGCCCGAACATGATCCTCGACGACGGCGGCGACGCGACGCTGCTGATGCACCTCGGCCAGCGCTGCGAGAAGGACCTGTCGCTGATCGACACGCATTCGAGCGAGGAGGAGCGCGTGCTGCACAACGTGATCCGCAGGAAGCTCGCCGAGGATCCGACCTGGTACAGCCGCAAGGCGAAGGAGATCGTCGGCGTGACCGAGGAGACGACGACCGGCGTGCACCGCCTGAAGGACATGTCCGCCAAGGGCACGCTCCTCTTTCGTGCCATCAACGTCAACGACTCGGTGACGAAGAGCAAGTTCGACAACCTCTACGGCTGCCGCGAGTCGCTGGTCGACGGCATCAAGCGAGCGACCGACGTGATGGTCGCCGGCAAGGTCGCGCTCGTGGCCGGCTACGGCGACGTCGGCAAGGGCTCGGCGCAGGCGCTGCGCGCGCTCTCGGCGCAGGTCTGGGTGACCGAGATCGACCCGATCAACGCGCTGCAGGCGGCGATGGAGGGCTACAAGGTCGTGACGATGGAGTACGCCGCCGACAAGGCCGACATCTTCGTCACCTGCACCGGCAACAAGGGCGTCATCCGCCACGAGCACATGGCGGCGATGAAGGACCAGGCGATCGTCTGCAACATCGGCCACTTCGACAACGAGATCGACATCGCGTCGATCGAGAAGTACACCTGGGAAGAGATCAAGCCGCAGGTCGATCACGTGATCTTCCCGGACGGCAAGCGGATCATCCTGCTCGCCAAGGGCCGGCTCGTGAACCTCGGCTGCGGCACGGGGCATCCGAGCTTCGTCATGTCGTCGAGCTTCGCCAACCAGACGATCGCGCAGATCGAGCTCTTCACGCACCGCGATCGCTACCAGCCCGGGCAGGTCTACGTGCTGCCCAAGCATCTCGACGAGAAGGTCGCGCGGCTGCACCTGAAGAAGGTCGGCGCGATGCTGACCGAGCTGAGCGACGAGCAGGCGGCCTACATCGGCGTCGCCAAGGAAGGGCCGTACAAGCCCGACACGTACCGCTACTGAGCGGCGTCAGCGGCGTCCATCAGATGCGTGCCGACCAGCTCCTCGTCGAGCGCGGCATGGCGCCGACGCGATCGGCCGCGCAACGGCTGATCGCGACCGGCGCGGTGCGCTGGCGCGCCGCCGCGGGCTGGCGCGTGCCGAGCAAGGCGGGCGAAGACCTGCCGAGCGAAGCCGACCTCCAGATCACCGACGACGCCGAGCTGCGCTTCGTCTCGCGCGGCGGCCTGAAGCTCGACGGCGCGCTCGCTCGCCTCGGCCTCGACGTCGCCGGCCTGACCTGCCTCGACGTCGGCCAGAGCACCGGCGGCTTCACCGACGTGCTCCTTGCACGCGGCGCGAAGCACGTCGTCGGCGTCGACGTCGGACATGGCCAGCTCCATCCGCGGCTGGCCGCCGATCGGCGCGTGACGGCGCTCGAAGGCGTCAACGCGCGACACCTCGTCGCGAGCGAGCTGCCGTTCGCGCGCTTCGACCTGGTCGTCGGCGACCTCTCGTTCATCTCGCTGGCGCTCGTCGTGCCGGCGCTGGTGCCGCTGCTCGGCGGTGCGCTGCTCCTGCTCGTCAAGCCGCAGTTCGAGCTGCAGCCGGTCGACATCGGCGCCGGCGGCAAGGTCAAGGATGCGAGCGCGTACGGTCACGTCGAGAAGAAGCTGCGGAAGTCCTGCGCTGCGAACGGGCTCGTCGTGCGCGACTGGTTCGACAGCGTGACGCCGGGCAGTGAAGGCGCGCGCGAGTTCTTCCTGCACGCGGTGCGTGCCGATGCGGGAGATGGATCGTCGTGACCACCCCGCTCCCCGTGCCGGTCAGCTTCGAGTTCTTCCCGCCCAACACACCGGTCGGCAGCGAGAAGCTGAAGACGGTCGTGCAGGAGCTCGCGAGCGTCGCGCCCGAGTTCTTCAGCGTCACCTACGGCGCCGGCGGCTCGACGCGCGACAAGACGCTCGCCACCGTGAGCGACATCGCCGCGCTCGGTCAGGAAGCGGCGCCGCACCTTTCATGCGTCGGCTCGACGAAGAGCGGCATCTCCGAGATCCTCGCGACCTACCGGGCGCAGAACATCCGCCGCCTGGTGGCGCTGCGCGGCGACCTGCCGAGCGGCACGGCGACCGCGGGCGAATTCCGCTTCGCGAGCGAGCTGATCTCCTTCATCCGCGAGACGCAGGGCGCCGACTGGTTCATCGAGGTGGCGGCATACCCGGAATACCACCCGCAGCAGCGTTACGCGAAGCGCGACCTGCAGCACTTCGCCGCCAAGGTGCAGGCGGGCGCGAACTCGGCGATCACGCAGTTCTTCTTCAACCCGGACGCCTACTTCCACTTCGTCGACGAGGTGCGCGGGCTCGGCGTCGAGGTGCCGATCGTCCCCGGACTCATGCCGTTTCACAACTACGCGAAGATCGCCCAGTTCGCGGCGCGCGACGGCATCGAGATCCCGCGCTGGATCGCGCTCAAGATGGAAGGCTTCATGGACGACGCGGCATCGATCCGCGCCTTCGGCCTCGACGTCGTGACGCGGCTCGCCGATCGGCTGATCGCGGGCGGCGCGCCCGGGCTGCATTTCTACACGCTCAACCAGTCGGCGCTGGCGCTCGAGATCTGCCGGCGGCTGGCGCTGCCTTCGTCCTGAGGCGGCGATCGGCGCGCGGCTACGGCCGCTGCCACATCACGCCGTCTTCGGTGATGAGCGCGTCGAGCGGCAGGTCGTCGCCCGACGCGCGCAGCATCGGCAAAAAGCCGTGCGTGAAGCTGACGCCGACGGTCGTCGGCCGCGGGCTCAGAGCACGCAGCGTGCGGTCGAAGAAGCCGCCCCCGTAGCCGAGGCGCACGCCTCCGGGGCCGAAGCCGAGGCAGGGGACGACGAGCAGTTCGGGGGAAAAGGCGTCGGTGCCCTTGGGCTTGGGGATGTCGTAGGCGTCGAGCTCGGTCTCGCAGCCGGGATACCAGACGTGAAAGCGCAGCGACTTGGTCGTCCGGTCGGCGACCGGCAGGCCGATCCGGCGCGGGCTGCCGTCGAGCGCGCCTTCGCTCCAGCGGTAGAGCGCCGGCAGCGGATCGAACTCGCCCTTGATCGGCCAGTACGCGCCGATCGAGCGGACGCGCCGCCCGACCAGCCAGGCACGCAGGTTTTCCTGCAGGCGGACCGAGCGCTCGAGGCGGTCAGGCAGCGCCTGCCGCGCCGCGACCAGCTTCTTGCGTTGCGCCGCGAGCACGGTCTCTGGGTTCGGCGCCGGCATCGGCTCGGGTTCCTCTCGGGGTGGATCGGCCGTCGGCGTCCTGGCGCGCTTCGGGAGCGGCGCTATTGTGCAGAAGCGCCGCGCCGGCGAGCGCGCGCGTGCGCGCGTCCGAGAGCGGGCCGAAGACGAGCGCGCCCGCCAGCAAGGCGAGCGAGGCCGCGGCCGCGCCGACGGCGACACGACGCACCGGATCGACGGCCTCCCAGCAACGGTCGGCGCTCGTGCGAAGCGCGGCGCCGATTCGCTCGACGAGCGTGCGCGGACGCCACGAGACGAGCGCCGGCTGCCGGTCGTCGAGCGCTTCGACGAGCGCCCGCGCCAGCGGCGGCACGAGGACCGACTCGCCACGCGCGACGAAGTGGTCGTCGGCGTCGCCTGCGCGCGTCAGCCAGACGCGCCCGTCGAGCACCTCGAGCCTGCCGCCGGCAGCGCCGAGGTGCAGCATGCGGCCGGGGCGCAGCAGCAACGGCGCGGCGCCGCGGGCAAGCTTGCGCGCCTCGAGGTTGTCTTGCGAATTCATCATGGATCTCCGATCGCGATCAGGTTCGTTATGATCGGCCTCCTACCTGTGGGAATCCAATGAAACCGGTGTCGTTGATTGATGCTGGAAGTGCATGAACATCCGATCGCGCCGACCGCTCTCGCTGAACAACCTTCGCGCCTTCGAGGCGGTCGCTCGCACGCTCAGCTTCGGCGGCGCCGCCGAGCAACTGCACGTCACGCAGTCGGCCGTCAGCCGCCAGATCAAGAGCCTCGAGGACGAGCTCGGCGCGCAGCTGTTCGTGCGCGGCACGCGCCACGTGCAGATCTCGCCCGACGGCCAGACGCTCCTGCGCGCCGTCGAGCCCCTGCTCGCCAGGCTCGACGCCAGCGTGCAGACGATCCGCCGCGCGCGCCGGCGCCGGCGCGTCAGCGTCACCACCTTCGCGTCGTTCGGCTCGCTCTGGCTGCTGCCGCGCATCGAGGCGTTCCAGCGCGAGCACCCGGACATCGACATCCGTGTCTCGGCGCACGACGCCATCGCCGACCTCGAGCAGGACAGCGAGCTCGACCTGGCGCTGCGCTACTGCAATGCCGCGCAGGCGCCCGCCGGAGGCACGCACCTGTTCGGCGAGACGCTGACGCCGGTCGTCAGCCGCAGCTTCTGGGAACGCGTCAAGGCCGGCGAGGCGCCGCGCCTCGCGACGCTCGACGACCTGGCCGAGCACACGCTGCTCGAAGAGGACGACGACCGCGCGAGCAGCGAGTTCCTGAGCTGGCGCCACTGGCTCGCGTGCCACGACCTGGCGGCGCTCGAGCCGAAACGCTGGCTCGCCCTCACCTACACGTACCAGCAGGTGCAGGCGGCGCTTGCCGGCCACGGCGTCGCGCTCGCGCGCGTGCCGCTCGTGATCGAGGCGCTGCAGCGCGGCGAGCTCGTCGAGCCGTTCGGCGGCGCCGGCCGCATCGAGAGCCCGTTTTCCTACTGGATGCTGGTCGGCACTGCGAGCCGCGCGCGCCCCGAGGTCGCGGAGTTCGCGTCGTGGGTCGCCAGCGAGGCGGCAGCCACGCGCGCCGCCGTCCGGGTCGCGCCGCCGACCCAGGCCTAGCGAACGCCGCTCTCGGTCACGACGAACGCGAGCGCAACGTCGTGCGCCTGCGCTGCGAAGCGCACGGCATCGATTTCCGAGAAGTCCCACGCCACGCCGACCGCGACGACGTGCGCGTGCGCCGCGAGCCAGCGGTCGTAGTAGCCGCCGCCGTAGCCCAGGCGGTGTCCGGCGGCCGTGAAGCCGACGCACGGGACGACGATGACCTCGGGAACGACCGTTGCGCCGTCGCCGGTCGCGATGCCGCACTCGTCGACGAGCGACGGCGAAGCGCCGCTCCAGCGCCTGAACTCGAGCGATCGCGGCTCGCGTCGTGCATAAGGCAGCGCGCGCTCGACTTCGTCGAACGCCGCGTCGGCTTGCAGCGCGCGGACTGCGTTAAATTCGGATCGGATCGCCCAGTAGAGTCCGAGACACGCGGGCTCGAGGCGGGCGAGCACAGCGCGCAGATGCGAGGAGAGCGCGTCGTTCGCTGCCGCGAATCCGCCCGAGGCGGCGAACGCGTCGCGCTCGGCGAACAACCTGGCGCGCTCGGCGCGCCGCCCGGAAGGCTCGGCCCGCGCAGCAGCGGGCTCGGGAGCAACGTTCACGAACGGACCAGGATGCCAGTGGCCAGAGCAGATCGGATCGATCGGACCAATCCAGTATATGGGCCGGCATGTGCCCGGCTGCGCGCGCTGGCCCTCGCCACGCTGACTGCGCTGACGGTCGCCGCTGCGCTCTTGCCGCACGCCGCAGGAGCGCAAGGCGTCGCGCCTGCGCCCGGCTTCGAAACGACGCTTCTCGACGCCCGCGAGGCGTTTCGCAAGCACGACCGGGCGCGCCTCTCGGCGTTGGCGGCGCAGGCCTCGGCCGAGCGCAATCCGCTCGCGATGTGGGTCGAGTACTGGGAGATCACGAACCGCATCAACGAGGTCCAGCCGGCGGAATTTGCCGCCTTCGCGCAGCGCTGGAGCGGCACCTACGTCGAGGATCGTCTGCGCAACGACTGGCTGCTCGAGCTGATGCGACGGCGCGACCGCGACAACTTCGCCGCCGAGTTCCCGCGCTTTCGGATGAACGACGACCGCGAGGTCACGTGCTTCGCGCTCGCAGTCGACCACCTCTCGGGCAAGGACGTGCGCGAAGCGGCCCTCGCCGCCTGGCTGGGCCAGAAGGAAGCCGACGACGGCTGCTTCTTCCTCGCGTCGACGCTCGCCGACGCCAAGCTGATCTCCGCGGCCGACGTGTGGAAGAAGCTGCGCACGAGCATCGAGGCAGGCCGGCCGCGCGCCGCGCGCCAGGCAGCGGCGCTGCTTCCCGAGGCGGCAGCGCGCGCGGTCGGCGACATCGTCGACAGCCCGGCGCGGTATCTCGCGAAGAAGGCGCGCACGGGAACGCGCAGCGACGCCGAGCTCACGACCCTCGCGCTCGCGCGCCTGGCGGCGAGCGACAACGAGTCGGCCGCGTTCGCGCTCGCCGACCGGTGGGAGAAGGCGCTGCCGGCCGATCTTGCCTCGTACGCCTGGTCGAGCATCGCGCGGCAGACCGCGATCAAGCTGCAGCCGGCCGCCGCCGACCAGTTCCTGCGCGCCGGCCGGCTGCTCGCCAGGACCTCGCGCGAAATCGAGCTCTCCGACGACATGCTCGCCTGGAAGGTGCGCGCGGCGCTGCGCGGCGACGACGGCAAGCCGCGCTGGCAGCAGGCGGTGCAGGCGATCAACGCGATGTCGCCCGCCGAGCAGAAGGAGGCCGCGTGGGCGTACTGGAAGGCGCGCGGCCTGCAGGTGCTCGCCCGCGACTCGCAGGACGGCGTGACGCTCCTCTCGACCGGCCACGAGCTGCTCGCGAGCATCGCGACGCAGCCGACGTTCTACGGGGCCCTCGCCGCCGAGGAGCTCGGCCAGACGCAGCCGCTGCCGCCCAAGCCCGCGCCGCTGAGCGCCGCCGAACGCGAGGCCGCGGCTGCCCACCCGGGCCTCGGCCGAGCGCTGCTGCTGATCGCCATGGGCCTGCGCAACGAAGGCGTGCGCGAGTGGAACTATTCGATTCGCGGCTTCGGCGACCGCGAGCTGCTGGCCGCGGCGCAGCTCGCGTGCGACCGCGAGGTGTGGGACCGCTGCATCAACACGAGCGAAAAGACGCGCGCCGAGGTCGACCTCGACCAGCGCTTCCCGACGCCGCACCGCAAGGAGGTCGCGTCGCGTGCGCGCGAGATCGGCCTCGACCCGGCGTTCGTCTACGGCCTGATCCGCCAGGAATCGCGCTTCATCGTCGACGCGCGCTCGGGCGTCGGCGCCTCGGGCCTGATGCAGATCATGCCCGCGACCGCGCGCTGGACGGCGAAGAAGATCGGCCTGCCGTACTCGCCGGGGATGATCACCGACCGCGACACCAACCTCACGCTCGGCAACGCCTACCTGAAGCTGGTCCTCGACGACATGGGCGGCTCGCAGGCGATGGCGGCGGCCGCGTACAACGCCGGCCCGGGGCGGCCGCGCAAGTGGCGCGACGGCCCGGTGCTCGACGCCGCGATCTGGGTCGAGAACATTCCGTTCCCGGAAACGCGCGACTACGTCAAGAAGGTGCTCGCCAACAGCTGCACCTACGCGGCTGTCCTCGGTGGCCGAGTGACGACGCTGCGCGCGCGTCTCGGCTCGACCATCGGCCCGGCCGACCCGAACGTTTCAGCCGCCGACAAAGACCTGCCCTGAACCGGCGCCGCGGCGCTCGGCGAGAATCGGCGGCGCCGATTGCGGCGACTCTCCTCGACGCGACGTGTTCAAACTCCTCGTCTTCGGCGCCACGGGCTTCCTCGGCGTCAGCGTTTGCGAACGGCTCGTCGAGCGCGCCGGCGCTGCCGACGGGCGGGTGCGCGTCGCTGCGCGGCACCCGGCGCGCGCGCGCCACCTGCAGCTGCTGCCGATCGTCGAGATCGCCCGCGGCGACATCCACGACGACCGCACGCTCGCCTGGATGCTGCGCGACACCGACGCCGTGATCAACCTTGTCGGCATCCTGCACGGCAGCGAAGCCGATTTCGAGCGCGTGCACGTGCGGCTGCCCGAGCGCATCGCTGCCGCCTGCCAGCGCGCCGGCATCCGTCGCCTGGTGCACGTGAGCGCGCTCGGCGCGGCCGAGGATGCGCCGAGCCGCTACCAGCGCTCGAAGGCGCGCGGCGAAGCCGTGCTGCGCGCCGCCGACCTCGATCTGACGATCCTGCGGCCGTCGGTGATCTTCGGCGAGCGCGACCGCTTCATGAACATGTTCGCCGGCCTGCAGACGGTGCTGCCGCTGATGCCGCTGGCGAGCGCCGACGCGCGCTTCCAGCCGGTCTGGGTCGAGGACGTCGCGCGTGCCGTCGCGCGCTCGCTCGACGACCGCACGACGGTCGGCCTGACGATCGAGTGCACCGGCCCGCGCGTCTACACGCTGCGCGAGCTGGTCGAGCTCGCCGGCCAGTGGTCCGGGTCGCGCCGGCCGGTGCTCGCGCTGCCCGCGCTCTTCGGCAGGCTGCAGGCGATGCTGCTCGAGTGGCTGCCCGGCCGGACGATGATGTCGCGCGACAACGTCGATTCGATGCGTGTCGCCAACGTCGCGAGCGGCAAGCTGCCCGGCCTCGAGCGGCTCGGCATCGAGCCGACGCCACTCGAGAGCGTCGCACCCGGCTATCTCGGCCACGCGGGCGGCGAGAGGCGGCTCGAGGCCTGGCGCGCACGCGCGCGAAGGAGCTGAGCTCTCGGCGGGTCGGCGATGCGCGTGCGGCATCGCCGCGTTGCGCATTCGGCACCGGCCGGCACCTGCAGCGGCTCTAGCATCCGCCATCGCCAGCGAGAGGTCCGCGAGATGCAGCTCTACATCGGCAACAAGAACTACTCGTCGTGGTCGCTGCGCCCGTGGCTGCTCATGCGCCAGACCGGCATCGCCTTCAGCGAGCATCGCCTGCGGCTCGACTCCGACACCAGCTCGGCGTTCAAGCAGACGCTGCTCGCGCTCGCACCGAGCGGGCGCGTTCCCCTGCTCGTCGACGACGACGGCTTCGCGGTGTGGGATTCGCTCGCGATCGCCGAGTACCTCGCCGAGCTGCATCCCGACAAGCGCCTCTGGCCCGCCGAGCGCCGCGAGCGCGCGCGAGCGCGGAGCCTCTGCGCCGAGATGCACTCCGGCTTCGCGGCGCTGCGCAACCGCTGCCCGATGAACATCGAGGCGTCGCTGCCCGAGATCGGCGCGCGCGCGGCGAGCGAGTGGCCCGACCTCGCCGCCGACCTGCAGCGGATCGACGCGATGTGGAGCGAGCAGCTCGCCGCCAGCGGCGGTCCGTTCCTGTTCGGCGCGTTCGGCATCGTCGACGCCTACTACGCGCCGGTCTGCGCGCGCGCGAAGACCTACGCGCTGCCGCTCGGCGCGGCCGCGGCCGGCTACGTCGCCCGCATCCACGCATTGCCGGCGATGCAGGAGTGGTGCCGTGCGGCGCTCGACGAGCACGACTTCCTGCCCGAGGACGAGCCGTACCGGCAGCGCGCCTGACGCGCTTGCGCAGGACGAAAAAAAGCGGACCGCGAGGTCCGCTTCGGATCTGCCCCGCGCTGCGGAGCAGCGCTCTCTCAGCGAGACTTGCGGCGCCGCGCGATGAATCCCATCACGCCGAGGCCGGCGAGCATCATCGCGTAGGTCTCGGGCTCGGGGACCGCATTGATCGACTCGACCTTGACGGCCATGTCGTTGTAGTCGAAGTCGGTGCCGTCCTCGTACGCGAACAGCCAGTTGGTGCTGGCGCCGTCCTGGAAGGCAACGAAGCGGTCCTGCCGGTCGCCTGTGTTGAGTTGGTCAAGCGAGTAGTAGGTGGGGCTCGTCGGCGACGCGCGGAAATAGAAGCCGAACGAGTCGGCGCTGATGCGGGAGTCGGTGAGCGACCCGCAGTTCACCTTGACCCCGCAGTTGGCAATGATCGAGCTGCCGACGTTCAACGTGTGGCCGCTGAACGAGATCGCCGCGTTGTCGCCCACGACCGCGCCGCCGCTCAGGAGGTTGTACGTAAGGATCGACGAGCTGTCGCTGCCGAACCAGATGCCGAACGCCTGCGTGGATGCGTTGGCGGTGAACTCCGCGACCAGCGTCGGGATCGTCGAAGCGGCGCTCGGCGTCGCCGACATCCATTGCCCAGCCGAGCTCTGGTCGGTGTTGACGTTGATGTGGCCCGAGCCGAACAGGTTGTCTGCGATCGACTGCAGGCTGCCTTCGCCACCGGGCGCGGGATTGATGACGGACGGTGTCGGCGAGTTCTGCACGAGCGGAGCCGCCAAGGTGCCTAAGCTGACGCTCAGGCCGAGCAACGCGACGATCGATTTCAACTTCATCTATAACTCCTGGAGGTGGCAAATCGCTGCGCGAGTCCGTTGTGCAGCGGGTCGATGGACTGTAGGGATCGCGTACTCGCGCCGCATCCCGTGGCCGTGGGGTCGGAGCGACCGCCCATCGGAGACCGGTAACCACTCGTCAACAAGACGTCAATCGATGAAGCGCTATCTCGTCGGCGGCGCAGTGCGCGACGCCTTGCTCGGCCTTCCGATCGGCGATCGCGACTGGGTCGTGGTCGGCGCCGATCCCGACGAGTTGCGCGCGGCCGGCTACATCGCCGTCGGTCGCGACTTTCCGGTCTTCCTCGATCCCGAGACGCGCGAGGAGCATGCGCTCGCGCGCACCGAGCGGAAGACCGCGCCCGGCTACCACGGCTTCGTCTTCCACGCCGATCGCGGCGTCACGCTCGAGGACGACCTGCTGCGCCGCGACCTGACGATCAACGCGATCGCCCAGGACGAAGACGGCACCGTGATCGATCCGCACGGCGGCCGCCGCGACCTCGCCGACAAGGTGCTGCGCCACGTCTCGCCCGCGTTCGCCGAGGATCCGGTGCGCATCCTGAGGGTGGCGCGCTTCGCTGCGCGCTTCGGCGACTTCCGCGTCGCGCCCGAGACCGAGGCGCTGATGCGGGCGATGGTCGAAGCCGGCGAGGCGGACGCGCTGGTGTCCGAGCGCGTCTGGCAGGAAGTCTCGCGCGGCCTGATGGAAAGGACGCCCTCGCGCATGTTCGAGGTGCTGCGCCGCTGCGGCGCGCTCGCGCGCGTGCTGCCCGAGGTCGATCGGCTGTTCGGCGTTCCGCAGCGCGCCGACCACCACCCGGAAGTCGACACCGGCGTGCACCTGATGATGGTGCTCGACATGTCGGCGCGCCTCGACACGAGCCTCGCCGTGCGCTACGCGTGCCTCGGCCACGACCTCGGCAAGGCGGAGACGCCGGTCGAGATGCTGCCCAGGCACATCCGCCACGAAGAGCGGAGCGTCGTGCTCGTGCGCCGGATGAGCGAGCGGCTGCGCGTCGACAATGCATGTCGCTCGCTCGCCGAGCTGGTCGCGCGCGAGCACGGCAACGTGCACCGGAGCGGCGAGTTCGGCGCCGCGGCGATCGTCCGCCTGCTCGAGCGCGCCGACGCGCTGCGCCGGCCGGATCGCTTCGCCGAGCTGCTGCTCGCCTGCGAATGCGATGCGCGCGGCCGCCTCGGCCGCGAGGAGGTGCCGTATCCGCCGCGCCAGCGCCTCGCCACTGCGCTCGCGGTCGTGCAGCAGGTCGACGCGACCGCGGTCGCGGCCGAGGCGGAGGCACGCGGCCTCGCCGGCCCGGCGATCGGCGCCGCGATCCATGCTGCGCGGGTGCGCGCGCTGGAGCAGACGCCGCCAGGGTGATCGCCGGCAGCGCGGGCCCTACAGCCGGTGGCTGCGGTCGCCGCTCGCGAACCCGATCGGCGCAAAGCTCGCACCGCGCGCGAACGCGAGCACCTTGAACAGCTCGCCCATCTCGTGCTCGTGGACGAGCTTCAGCGCATCGGCGCGCGCCGGCACGTCCGCTGCAGCGAGCAGCTCGGCGAGGCCGCAGTCGAGCAGGAAGCTCGCCTGCGACGCATAGCCGATGACGTCGAGCCCGGCGTCCTGGCCGGCGACGGCGAGCGCCGTGAAGTCGAGGTGCGACGTGATGTCCTTCAGGCCGACATCGGCGAGGGGGTCGGTGTCGGCGCGGTGCGCGCGGTGGCACATGAGCGTGCCGGACGCGCGCTGCGGGTGGTAGTACTCGTGCTCGGGAAAGCCGTAGTCGAAGAGAACGATCGCGCCCTTCCTCAGTCGCTCGCCGAGCGTGCGAACGAACGCCTGCGCCTGCAGCTGCAGCTCGGTCGTGCTGCCGGGCGGAAACTCCGCATCGACCGGCGGCCGGAGCGTCGTCGGCCGATCGCTCCACTGGAACGCGTGGCCGCCGTGCCGCGCAGCGCCGCGCGCGACCCCGCGTTGACGCCACGCCAGGCCGTCGAAGTGGATCAGCTCGACCGGCATCGCGTCGAGCACTTCGTTGCCCACGACGACGCCGTCGATCGCGTCCGGTAGCGCGCCGAGCCAGCGGACGCGATCGCCGAACTCGCGCGTCTCCTCGCGCTGGCGTTCGCGCAGCGGCGCCGAGAGCTCGACGATCGAGTAGCGCCGGACGCGCGCGCCGAGCGCGTGCAGCAAGCCCCTGGCGAGCGCGCCGCTGCCGGCACCGAACTCCCAGAGTTCGTCGCTGCCGGTGGCATCGAGCGCCTGCGCGAGCTGGCGCGCGAGCGCTTCGGCAAAGAGCGGCGAGAGCTCGGGCGCGGTGACGAAATCGCTGCCCGACTCCGGCATGCGGCCGAACACCGGTCGGCCGCTCGCGTAGTAGCCGAGGCCAGGAGCGTAGAGCGCCATCTCCATGAAGCGGCTGAACGGGATCCAGCCGCCCGCGGCGTCGATGGCCCCGCCGATCGAGCGCGCGAGGGCCGCCGATACACTGCCGTCGTCGCCGCTCCCGTGCACCGGCACATTGTAGGAATCGTGCTCACGCCCCTCGCCTTCTCCCCCGACGAGCCCGCCGCCCCGACGGCGCACGACGCCATCGTGGCCGGCGACGCGCCGCCGCGCCGCAAGCTCCCGGTCGAGCTCGCCAAGCTCTCCAAGCGCCTGCACCGGCAGGTCGGCCGCGCGATCGCCGACTTCTCGATGATCGAGAACGGCGACCGCGTCATGGTCTGCGTCTCGGGCGGCAAGGACAGCTATTCGCTGCTCGACATCCTGATCGAGCTGCGCGCGCGGGCGCCGATCGAGTTCTCGATCGTCGCCGTCAACCTCGACCAGAAGCAGCCCGGCTTTCCCGCCGACGTGCTGCCCGGCTACCTGCGCGGCCTCGGTGTCGAGCACCGGATCGTCGAGCAGGACACGTACTCGATCGTCAAGCGCCTGGTCCCCGAGGGGCAGACGATGTGCAGCCTGTGCTCGCGGCTGCGACGCGGCATCCTTTACCGCGTCGCCAGCGAGCTCGGCGCGACCAAGATCGCGCTCGGCCACCATCGCGACGACATGGTGCAGACGCTCTTCATGAACATGTTCTTCGGCGGCCGGCTGAAGGGGATGCCGGCCAAGCTCGTGAGCGACGACGGCAGGCACGTCGTCATCCGCCCGCTCGCCTACGTCGCCGAACGCGACCTCGAACGCTGGGCGGCGGAACGGCGCTTCCCGATCATCCCGTGCAACCTGTGCGGCAGCCAGCAGAACCTGCAGCGCGTCAAGATCCGCGCGATGCTGCGCGCCTGGGAGCGCGAGGATCCGGGCCGCACCGATCGGATCTTCGACGCCATGGCACGCGTCGTGCCGTCGCATCTCATGGACCGCAACCTGTTCCCGTTCGCAACGCTCCGGCCGAGCGGAGTCGCCGACCCCGCGGGCGACCGCGCGTTCGATCCCGACGACCCGGAAGCGTTCGCGCCACCGCCCCTGCAGCCCTGACGTCGAGCGTGCCATGAGAACGACCGTCGCCTCCCTGCTGGCCGTCGCTGCTCTCGCCGGCTGCGCTGCGCTGAACACGGTCGACACCGACGTTTCCAGCTACAGCCGCTGGCCGGCGGACCGCGCGCCCGGCACCTATGCGTTCGAGCGGCTGCCTTCGGCGCAGGCGCGGCCGCAGCAGGCGCAGATGCTCGAGGACACGGCGCGCGAGGCGATCGAGGGCGCGGGCTTTCGTCCGGCCGCCGAAGGCAGCACCCCCGACGTCACGGTGCAGGTCGGCGCGCGCATCACCGAGACCGACCGGTCGCCGTACGACGACCCGTTCTGGTACGGGCCGCGCGGTCCCTGGCACCGTCCGTTCGTCTACGGTCGCTACGGCAGGCCGTTCTGGGGGCCGTACGGGCCCGGGCGGTTCGGCTATTTCGGCGGCCCGGACTTCCCGACCTACGAGCGCGAGGTGGCCGTGCTGATTCGCGACAAGCGCACCGGCACGCCGCTGTACGAGGCGCGCGCGGAAAGCGAAGGCGTCACGTCCGGCATTTCCACGGTGCTGCCGGCGATGTTCGTCGCCGCCATGCGCGATTTCCCGGCCGGCAGCGCGCAGAACCCGCACCGCGTTCGCGTCGACACGCGGCCGTCGCCCGGCTGAGGGCGACGGCGCGCCCGCAGCCGGCTCAGCCGGCGCCCTCGCCGATCAGCGCGCGCACGTCGTTCTCGTAGCCCTTCAGACGCTTGGCGGCTTCGCTTCGCTGCGCCGGCGACGCGGCGTTGTGAAGCGCGCTCGCCAGTGCGCAGTTGTGCGCCGTGACGCGCTCGGCGTAGGCCCGGTACCCCTCGCGCGGGGACCGTGCGACGTCGCGCAGGAAGGCGCGCACCTGGAGCAGCGCGTCGTCGCGGCGGGAGTTCGATTCGCGCAGCCGGCGCAGGAACAGGAGCGCGTCCTGCTGGCGATCGTTGCGCTCGGCGTCGACGCGCTCGGCGCTGTACGGCGACATGGCGACGAACTCGGCGACGATCTCGCGCTGCGCGTCGCCGAGCCTGCCGTACAGCATCTCGGCGCGCTCGACGGTGCGCCGGACCATCGCGCGCTGGCGTCGCTTGGGGTTGCGCTGCAGATGCTCGTCGCGGAACTCCTCGTTGGTCTCGCCGAAACGCTTCTCGATGTGGGCGAGCTGCGCCGGCGAGAGCGTCAGCGCGATGTCGGTGATCGCCGGCGCCAGGAACTGCAGCACGGGGTCGAGCCTGCCGCGAATGTCGGCGGCCCACGCGCACATCCGCTCGGGAGTCGCGTCGTCGAGAACCTCGACTTCGGCGCGCGCGAGGAGCCCGAGGTAATCGGGAAGCTGCGTGCGGCGATGCCAGGCGAGCGCCTCGTCGAGCGCGCTGCGCGCGCGCAGCGACTGCGCGTCGTCGAAATCGACGTAGCGGTCGAGCCAGCGAAACGCGATCGGGCTCGCCTGGCCGTAGCCGAGCTTGAACAGGCTGCACCCGCCGAGCACCACGACGATCGCCATGCCGAGCGCCGCGATAATCGAGAACCGGCGCGCGGGCCGGGTCCACCGGGAAGTCGGCATGGGGTTGAACGTCGTGGTCATGGCAGCCGGGCAAGGAACGCGCATGCGTTCCAGGCGGCCGAAGGTGCTGCACACGCTCGGCGGCCGCCAGTTATTGCAGCATGTCCTGGGCGCCGTTGCCGACCTCGGGGCAACCCGCACGGTCGTCGTCACCGGGCACGGCGCCGACGAGGTCGAGCAGAGCGCTCGTGCGCCCGGACTCGCGTTCGTTCGCCAGCAGCCGCAGCTCGGCACGGGACACGCGCTGCAGCAGGCGGCGCCGCTGCTCGACGACGGAACGACGCTCGTCCTGAGCGGTGACGTGCCGCTGATCAGAAGCGAGACGCTCGCGCGTCTCGTCGCCGCCGCCGCGGGCGACCGCCTCGCGCTGCTGACGATCGAGCTCGCGCAGCCGCACGGCTACGGCCGCGTCGTGCGCAATGGCGCCGGCGAGCGCGGCGCCTCGATCGCGGCGATCGTCGAGGAAAAGGACGCGTCGGCCGAGGTGCGCGCGATCCGCGAGGTGTACACCGGCGTGATGGCGGCGCCGACCGGCGCGTTGAGGCGCTGGCTCGCCGCGCTCACCAATGACAATGCCGCGGGCGAGTACTACCTCACCGACGTCGTGCGCATGGCGGTCGCAGAAGGCGTCGAGGTGGTCGGCGTCGCGGCCGAGAGCGAGACCGAGGTGCTCGGCGTCAACAGCCCGGCGCAGCTCGCCGATCTCGAGCGCCGCCACCAGCGCGCCATCGCCTCGCGGCTGATGGCGGCGGGAGTCCGCATCGCCGATCCGGCGCGAGTCGACGTGCGCGGCGAGCTGCGTTGCGGCCGCGACGTCGAGATCGACGTCGGCTGCATCTTCGAAGGCAGCGTCGAGCTCGGCGACGACGTGCGCGTCGGCGCCTACTGCATGCTGAGGAACGCGCGCATCGACGCCGGCGCGACGATCCGCCCGTACACGCACATCGACGGCGAGGCGCTCGGCGCGAGCGTCGGCAGCGGCGCCAGCGTCGGCCCCTTCGCACGGCTGCGCGCCGGCGCCGTGCTCGGTGCGGGCGTGCACGTCGGCAACTTCGTCGAGATCAAGAACGCCACGCTCGGCGACGGCGCCAAGGCCAACCACCTCGCCTACCTGGGCGACGCGACGGTCGGCGAACGCGTCAACTTCGGCGCCGGCAGCATCACCGCCAACTACGACGGCGCCAACAAGCACCGCACGACGATCGGTGCCGACGCGCACATCGGCAGCAACTGCGTGCTGGTCGCGCCGGTCACGATCGGCGCGGGCGCGACGATCGGCGGCGGCTCGACGATCGCCAAGGAAGCGCCGGCGGGCGAGCTCACCGTCGCGCGCGCGCGGCAGACCACGCTGCCTGGCTGGAAGCGGCCCGTCAAGAGCTGAGAGCGCGCGCCGCGCTGCCGCGACTCAGGCCGCCGGCGCTTCGAGCGCGCGCACGGCCAGGCACAGGTCGGCCCACGCCTTGGCCTTCTCGGCCGGATGGCGCAGCAGGAAGGCGAGCGAGAACGTGACGACGACGGGCACGCCGGCGTGCGCGTGCACGCGGCCTCGCAACCCGCCGAGCGGCGCGTCCGCACCGAGCAGCGCGGCCGCGGCAGCGCGGCCGAACGCGAGCACGCAACGCGGCGCGACGGCGTCGAGCGCGGCGCGAAGCGGTGCGCTGCCGGTGCCGCCGTGCGTGCCGTTCGCGCCGGCCGCGTCGAGCGCCAACAGATCGAGCGGGAACAGCACGGCGCGACGCTCGCGATCCGGCGCGACGAGTCCGACGCCGATCGCGCGCAGCATGTTCTCGAGCAGCTGCTCCTGCTGCGGATCGCCGCGCTCGAGCGGCTCGCTGACGAGCAGCCAGTCGGCGGCGGCGAGCCCCGGCACGCGCGGCGCCTCGCGCCGCGGCTCCGGCGCCGGGCCGCCGCTCGCTGCGGCTGCGAGCGGCGACGCAGGTGCCGATGCACGCGCCGATGCGGGAGCGGCGGCAGGGGCCGCTGGCGAGTCGTCTGGGTCGGCGAGTGCAGTGTCGCCGTCGCCCTCGGGCCACCAGAGCCGAATGCCCATCTCGCGCAGCATCGCGCGCTGACGCTCAGTCCAGCGCATCGGCGGCGCCGCTCTGGTCGATGTCGAGGCTCATCACGATCGCGTCCTCGCGCTGCCCGTGCGGCGCCGGGTAGTAGCCCTTGCGCCTGCCGACCTGGTCGAAGCCGAGGCGCCGATAGACCTCGCGCGCATCGCCGTTCGTCTCGCGCACCTCGAGCCAGAGACGGCCCGAGCGGCGCGCCCGGCACACCTGCACGAGCTCGGCCAGCAGGCGCCGCGCGTGGCCGCGCCGGCGCGCCGCCGGCGCGATCGTGATGTTGAGCAGATGCATCTCGCCGGCTCCCGGCATCGCGACGCAGTAGCCGACCAGGTCGCCGTCGACGTGGTTGAGCGTCCACGCGGTGTAGCCGGAAACGAGCGAGTCGACGAAGTTGCCGCGCGTCCACGGAAACGGGTAGACGGCGAGTTCGAGCTCGAGCACGCCGTCGAGCGAGCCGACGGTCATCGGCCGCAGGATGGCGGCGGCAGAATCGATGCGAGCGCTCATGCGGTCGCGGCGCGCCGTGCGGCACGCTCGGCTTCGGTGTCGGCGACGCGATCGCGCACGTAGAGCGGCAGCGCGAGCGCCGGGTCGACCGCCGCACCATCTGCCCATTGCCGTTCGGCGACGCGCAACAGCGCCGTCGCGCCGGGCGACGCGTCGGGCCGCCGCGTCGCACCCTCGGCGTGCAGGCGCGCGCCGAACGCGGCGAGCGCGTTGCCGGCGAGGAGCGCCGGCGGCGCCTCGCGCCAGATCGTCGTCAGCGCTTCGGCATCGGTGAGAAACGGCGCCACGCGAGTCGTCCATCGGCCGCCGGCGTGCGCGTATTCGGCGGCGTAGATCTGGTCCATGCGCGCGTCGAGCAGCCCCCAGATGCGCACGTCGGCGTGATCGCCGCGCGCGTCCTCGGCGATCGCGAGCAGCGTGTCGATCGGCAGCACGGGCTTGGCGGCGCCGAGCGCGAGCCCTTGCGCGACCGAGCACGCGGTGCGCAGACCCGTGAACGCGCCGGGCCCGCGGCCGAAGGCGATCGCGTCGAGGTCGGCGAGCCGCAGCCCCGCTTCGGCGAGCGCGGCGAAGATCGCCGGCAGCAATGTCGCCGAGGCGCGCGCCCCGCCGGCGTCTTCGCGCGCGACGACGCGGTCACCCGCGCGGACCGCGACCGTCATCCGCTCGGTCGACGTGTCGAAGGCGATCAGCCGCGGTGGCGCCATCGCGATGAGAGCGAGCGAGCGTCGCCAGGAAGTCTCATCGCGACGAGTTTAGCGGCCGTGCACGCACGCGATCGCCCGCAGATCGCGTGCGATCATCCCCGCATGCGACCTGATCGGCCTCTCGCCTCGCGTGCGTGCGGCCGGCGCGCTCGCTCGCTGCTGCTCGCCGTCTGCGCCGCATCGCTCGCCGCGCTCCCGGCACCGACGGCGCTCGCCGGGCGGGCACCCGCGCGGCCGGCGGCGGCGCCGATCGACACCGTGCACGCGTTGCCGCGCCCGGTCGAGGCGGCGCTCGCGCGCGGCGGGGTGCCGCGCGAGGCGATGGTGGCGTGGGTGCAGGAGGTCGACGCGGCGCGGCCGCGGCTCGCGT
>Ga0070680_100001095_pt1 | contig 19449 bp, 14 predicted proteins | sample KBSC73BmetaG_FD_64672 | JGI IMG/M metagenome (GOLD analysis project Ga0070680, IMG submission 64672) | Corn rhizosphere microbial communities from Kellogg Biological Station, Michigan, USA - KBS C7-3B metaG | ecosystem: Host-associated > Plants > Roots > Rhizosphere | place: USA: Michigan...
CCGCGGCGGAGCTCGGCCGGCTCGGTCGAATAGCGTCCGCCGCGTCTGCAGGCGGGCCGACGCCCGAGATCGGCTATGGCCTGCATCTGACGCTCGGGCGCTATCACCAACTCATGCGCGCCTACGCGCTCCATCTCGGAGTGGCGGAGCAAAGCTGCGAGTCGCTCGACGTCGAGCTGCGCGGGGAGGACGGCTTCATCGAACGGCTGAAGTTCGATGACGGATCGACGATCGAGGGCGACCTGTTCGTCGACTGCTCAGGTCCGGATTCGCTGATCCGCTCTAAGATGGGCGGCGAGTTCGCGGACTGGTCCAAGTGGCTGCCGTGCGACCGCCTCGTTGTTGGCGAGGGCGCGGCCGATTCGCAGGCTATGATGCTCGACCGCGTCGCAGCGACGCCAGCCGGCTGGCGATGGAACTCGTCCTCACCGTCGCGCTCGTCTCGCGGCGTCGCTTATTCTTCGGCGCATTCGAGCGGCGAGGAAGCGCTCGGCCAGTTCGGCGCCGCCGGGGCTGACGCAACCGATGTTACCATTCGCCAAGGCGCTTGGCCCGAGCCGTGGGTGCGCAATTGCGTCGCGATCGGCGATGCAGCGGCCATGCTCGAGCCGCTCGAATGGGCCAATCTTCACCTTGCACACAGCCAGATCGATCGCCTCATCTCGATGATGCCGGGACGCGACTGCGCGACTGTCGAGCTGGCCGAGTATAATCGCCAGTGCACCGCCGAAGTCGAGCGGGTGCGGGACTTCATCTGCATGCATTACATCACTGCTGGGCGCGACGAGCCATTCTGGAAGGACGCAGCGGAAATCGATCCGCCTGCTTCGCTCGCGCATTCGCTGTCGCTGTTCGCCGACCGCGGAAGGCTGCCCTATTATGAGGAGGAAACCTTCTCGCGCGACAGCTGGCTGGCGGTCCTGCTCGGCCAGGGATTCCGGCCGCGACGGACTGACCCGCTCGCCGATATCCTGACGCCCGAGGACGCTGAGCGCGAGGTCGCGCGCTACGGCGATTTCGTGCGCGCCTTCGTCGCGCCGCAGCCGAACTACACCGACTATATGTCCAACCTTCGACAGCGAAGCTTCCAATGACCGATCACCGAATTCGCGACGTCGTGATTGTCGGCGGCGGGACCGCCGGATGGATGGCGGCCGCGGCACTCTCGCGCTTCCTCAACAACAGCTACACCCGCATCACCCTGGTTGAATCCGACGAGATCGGGACGATCGGCGTAGGCGAGGCCACGATCCCGCCGCTCATCAATTTCAACGGGCTGATCGGCCTCAACGAAAACGAGTTCGTCAGTGCGACGCAGGCGACGTTCAAGCTCGGGATCGAGTTCGTGAATTTCGGCCGGCTCGGCCAGCGCTATTTCCACCCGTTCGGCTCGATCGGGCAGGACCTGCAGGGCATCCCCTTCCACCAGCTCTATCTGCGCGAGCGGATTCGGCGCGTGCTCCCCGACATCTCAGCCTGGTCGATGAGCGCGGTCGCCGCCGCGCAGGGCAAGTTCGCCCGTCCGGGGCGTCAGGCGCAATTCCCGCTTTCCGGGCTGCTCTACGCCTTCCATTTCGACGCGAGCCTCTATGCCCGGCTCCTCCGCTCCATGTCGGAGCGCGGCGGCGTCACTCGAGTCGAAGGCAAGATCGTCGATGCAACGCTCCGCAGCGAAGACGGCTACGTCGAGTCGGTCCGGCTCGCCGACGGGCGAATAATCGAGGGAGACCTGTTCATCGATTGCTCGGGCTTTCGCGGGCTGCTCATCGAACAGAAGCTCGAGACTGGCTACGAGGACTGGACCCATTGGCTGCCGTGCGACCGGGCGATCGCAGCGCCGTGCAGCTACACCGGCGGGCCCGACCCGTTCACCCGCGCAACGGCGCACCAAAGCGGATGGCAATGGCGAATCCCCCTCCAGCACCGCATGGGCAACGGCCATGTCTATTGCAGCAGCTTCATTTCCGATGACGACGCGGAACAAGTCCTGCTCTCCAACCTCGAAGGCGAACTGATCGGCGACCCGCGGCGGCTGAGGTTCACCACCGGCCGGCGCAAGCTGGCGTGGAACCGCAATGTGGTCTCGCTCGGGCTTTCGACCGGCTTCGTCGAACCGCTCGAGTCGACCAGCATCCACCTGATCCAGGCGGGCATTGCGAGGCTCATCGCTTTGTTCCCGGACAAGCGCTTCGCCCCGATCGAAAGGGACGAATACAACCGCCGGATGGAAACGCTGTTCGATTGGGTCCGCGACTTCGTGATTCTGCACTACAAGGCGATGGACCGACCGGACTCCGAATTCTGGACCCAGTGCGGCAACATGGAAGTGCCCGTCAGCCTCGCCGAACGGATCGAGCATTTCCGCAACAAGGGACGAATCTTCGCCGAGGGCTTCGAGCTGTTCAGCACGCCGAGCTGGGTCGCGGTCATGCTCGGCCAGGGAATCGTGCCGCAAGAATATGAACCGGTGGTCGACGGGCTCGACGAGGAGAAGGTCGCGCAGGCGCTTGAGCAAATGCGCCTCGCCATTCTCGATACGGCGCAGCGGCTCCCTCCGCAGGGTGAATTCATCGCCCAGTGTTGCGCATCCCCTGCCCCGGCGCCGCCCGCCACGGAGTTCGTCTTTTGATCGAAGACCGCATTCGCAGGATCGTGGTCGTCGGCGGCGGCACCGCCGGCTGGATGGCCGCGGCAGGCATCTCCAAGATCATGGGAGAACTCCCCGACCTGTCGATCGAGCTCGTTGAATCCGAAGAGATCGGAACGGTCGGAGTCGGCGAGGCGACGATCCCGCAGATCACCTTGTTCAACTCGCTTATGGAAATCGACGAACGCGATTTCGTGCGGGCGACGAATGCCACCTACAAGCTCGGAATCGAGTTTCGCGACTGGACGCGGCTCGGTCACCGCTACGTCCACCCGTTCGGCTTCTACGGCATCGACATGCTAGGAGTCGAGTTTCACCATCACTGGCTGAAGGGCCACGCCCTTGGCGATCCGAACCCGATCGACGCCTATTCGCTGGGTGTCGTCGCGGGACTCCAGGGACGATTCGCACATCCACGGCCGGACCAGCCGAGCTCCCCTTTGTCGCGCATCGCTTATGCCTTCCAGTTCGATGCCTCGCTCTATGCGCGATATATTCGCCGGCTCGCCGAGGCAGCGGGCGTGCGGCGCACGGAAGGCCGAATCGTCGACGTCGTCCAGAACGGCGAGACGGGGTTCATCGAAGCGGTAGAGCTCCAGGACGGGCGGCGCGTCGACGGCGACCTGTTCATCGATTGCTCCGGCTTTCGCGGGCTGCTCATCGAACAGAAACTCGGCGGCGGTTTCGAGGACTGGTCGAAGTGGCTGCCCTGTGACCGTGCCGTAGCGGTCGCGTGCGAAAGCAGCGACGACGCGCAGCCGCTGACTCGTTCGACCGCTCTTCCCGCCGGCTGGCAATGGCGAATTCCGCTGCAGCACCGCACCGGCAATGGCTATGTCTATTCGAGCGCGCACATCGGCGACGACGAAGCCGCCTCGACGCTTCTTTCGAACCTCGACGCTGCGCCGCTCGGCGAGCCGCGTTTACTCCGCTTCAAGGCAGGGCACCGCCGCAAGACATGGATCAAGAACGTCGTCGCGCTCGGCCTAGCGAGCGGCTTCCTCGAGCCGCTCGAATCGACCAGCATCCACCTCGTCCAGACCGGCATAGCGCGGCTCATGTCATTCTTCCCGACGCGCCGCTTCGACCAGCTTGAGATCGACCGGTACAACAGACTCACAGTGCAGGAATATGTCGATATCCGCGACTTCCTGGCGCTGCATTACAACGCGACCGAGCGGACCGACTCCGACCTGTGGCGCTACTGCAGCGCGATGGAGCTTCCGGAAGGACTCGCTTACAAGCTCGACATGTTCCGCCGCAGCGGGCGGGTCATTCGCGAACATAATGAACTGTTCACCGAGACGAGCTGGGTTTCGGTAATGATCGGCCAGGGAATCGAGCCGCAGGGCTATCACCCGGCTGCCGACATCCTGGCCGATGCCGAAACGCTCCAGCGCCTGAATCACATCCGCGAAGTCATCGCGAACACGGCTCAGTCGATGCCTCGCCAGCGTGAATTCCTGGAGCGAAACGGGAGCGCCAGCCACGTGTCCCTGAGGCGCGCATCCTGATGACGGTCGCCAGCCCGCAACCGATTGCGGAGTATGTAGGCGTCGACCGGACCGAATTCCTCGAGAAGATCCGCCCCGCGGGCCAGCCGGCGGTCCTCCGCGGGCTAGGCGCGAGCTGGCCGGCGGTCGAGGCCGCGCGCCGCTCGGACGAGGATTTCATCGCTTACCTGCGGCGATTCCGGACCGAGCGGCCGGTCTGGGCGATCGTCGGCGAGCCGGAGATCGAAGGCCGGTTCCTCTACAACGACGATCTTAGCGAGCTGAACTTCAAGCGCGGGACATCGCCGCTCGATCCCTTCCTGAAGCGGCTGCTCAAAGACAGGAGCAACCCGCGCCCGTACGCGATGGCGGTCCAGTCCGAGGAGATTCCGAGCGTCCTTCCCGGCTTCGAGCGCGAAAACCGCATCGACCTCATCGATCCGAGCGTGGTGCCGAGGGCATGGATCGGCAATCGAATCCACGTCGCAACCCATTACGACCTGATGGAGAATATCGGCGTCGTGGTCGCGGGAAGGCGGCGCTTCACGCTGTTCCCGCCCGACGAGATCAGCAACCTCTATGTCGGCCCGTTCGAGCTCACGCCCGCGCGAACCCCGGTCAGCCTGGTCGACCTCGGCAATCCAGATTTCGAGCGCTTCCCCCGGTTCGCCGAGGCGCTGAAGCGTGCACAGGTGGCCGAGCTCGATCCGGGCGACGCGATCTACATCCCCTTCCACTGGTGGCACGGAGTCGACTCACTCGAGCCGGTCAATTTATTCGTCAATTATTGGTGGAACGACCGCCTGGCCGAGACCGGCAACCCCTATGACGCGCTGATCCACGCTTTCTACGCGATCAAGGCGCTGCCGCCCGAGCAGCGGTCGGTCTGGCGCATGATCTTCGACCATTATGTGTTCGAGGCGAACGGCGACCCCGGCGAGCATCTCCCGCCCTACGCGCGCGGCGTCCTGGGTCCGCCCACCCCCGAACTGCTGAACGGCCTCCGCGCGATGCTCCGGCAAACGCTCGGCCGGCTATAGCCATGCTCAACCGCCGCGAACTCATCGTCACCGCCTCGGCCCTGCTAGCATCTCCGGCGATCCCTGCAGCGCGCCGACCGTCGTTCGTGCGGCGCAGCGGAACGCGCTTCATGCTCGACGGCAAGGCGTATCGGATTGCCGGAACGAACATGTGGTACGCGGCCTATCTCGGCGCCGGTGCACCAATCGGCAACCGCGACCGGCTGAAGCGCGAGCTCGACCGGCTTCATGCGCTCGGAATCAACAACATCCGGATTCTCGGCAGCAGCGAATTCTCGCCGCTAAAGAATTCCGTCCGCCCGACCTTCCGCAACCGCACGCGCCATTTCAACGAGAGGCTTCTTCGCGGGCTGGATCACACGCTCGCCGAAATGGGCCGGCGCGGAATGAAAGCCGTCATCTATCTGGCCAATTTCTGGGAATGGTCCGGCGGGATGATGACCTATCTCTACTGGACCAACGGCGGCCGCTACGTGAACATGAACGACCCGGCGCACCCGTGGCCCGAGTTCCCCGACATGAGCTCCGAATTCTATGGCCACGCCGCGGCGGTGAAGATGTTCGACGAATATGTCCGCGCCGTCGTTGGCCGGCGCAATACGGTGACCGGCCGGCTCTACCAGGATGATCCCGCGATCATGGCCTGGCAGCTCGCCAATGAGCCGCGACCCGGCGGAAGCGACGAAGCCGGGCGCCGGCACATGAACGCGTATCTCGCCTGGATCGACGGAACCGCGCGCCTCATAAAGTCGCTCGATCGCAACCACATGGTGGCGACTGGAAGCGAAGGGACGATGGGCTGCATCGACGATGTTCAATGCGTGATCGACGCGCACAGCTCGCACGCTGTCGATTATGTCACAGCGCACGTTTGGCCGCAGAACTGGAGTTGGGCGGATCCCAAGAATCTCAGGGGCACCTGGCCGACGGTCGAGCGGAACACGCGCGATTATGTCACGACGCAGATTGCAATTGCGCGCCGGCTGAACAAGCCGTTGGTGATCGAGGAGTTCGGCTTCCCGCGCGACAACGGAAGCTACGATCCGGGGTCGCCGACGACGTTCAAGGATCGCTTCTATCAGCTCATTTATGGAGCAGTGCTCGATAGCGTCCGTTCGGGCGGCCCGCTGCAGGGCTGCAATTTCTGGGCTTGGGGCGGCGAAGGCCGAACGCAGCACGCCGATCATCATTTCGTCCGTGGCGACACCAGCTACGTCGGCGACCCGCCGCACGAGCCGCAGGGCTGGTACAGCGTGTTCGACGTCGACGCCTCAACGCAATTCGCGATCCGCGATTATGCGGTGGCGGTCACGGCCTAGGCGCCCACCCTGAACATCGCCACTCCGTGCGGCTCGACCGTCGCGGAGATTGTCCCCGTCCACCGCCCCATCTCCTTGTGCAGCCACAAGTCGCGAACATGCGCGCGTGCCGGAGCCTGGACCTGGTCCGCAGTCGCACTTATCGCCGCGGGAGTGTCGCCGCGGTTGAACAGGAGCACGGCCTTCGCACCGCCGGACAACGGCTTCACCCAGACCTCTCGATCGCCCTGCTTCCACACGCGGTGGCCCTGCACGCCGAGCGGGTCCTGGTCCACCGCGATCACGTCCGTGTTGAGCAGGATCGAGCGCGTGGTCGCATCCATGTGCGCGACGTCGTTCCCCGCCATCAGCGGTGACGCCATCATCGCCCAAAGCGAGAAATGCGATCGATATTCCGCCGCGGTCATGCCGCCGTTCCCGACCTCGAGCATGTCGGCATCGTTCCAGTGCCCGGGTCCGACGTAAGGCCACAAGGGCTCGTTCAGGTCGACGATCTCGGTCACCGGGTGGGCCCAGCTGTGCGCCGCGTCATTCTTGTCGAAGCTGTCCCAGATGTCGCCGGTCGTCCGCCACAAATTGCCGACATTCTTCGCCCACAGCCACGGCTTGGCCGTGCCCCATTCGCACATCGAAAAGACGATCGGCCGCCCGCTCTGCCGAAGCGCATCGGCCATCACGGCATACGCCTCCTTCGCGTTTCGGTCGCCGGTGTTGCACCAGTCGTACTTTAGATAATCGACTCCCCAGCGCGCATAGGTGAGCGCGTCCTGATATTCGTGTCCCTCGCTGCCGGGTCGGCCGCCGCAGGTCAGCCGGCCCGCGTCCGAATAGATTCCGAACTTGAGGCCGCGTGCGTGGATGTAGTCGGCGAGCGCCTTGATCCCGGAGGGGAATTTCTGAGCGTCTGCGACGATGAATCCGTTGGCGTCGCGCGAAACCTGCCAGCAATCGTCGATTACGACATATTGGTAGCCCGCGTCGCGCATCCCCGATGCGACCATCGCGTCGGCGGTCGCGCGCACGGTCTGCTCATTGTTGTCGCAGGCGAACCTGTTCCAGCTATTCCAGCCCATCGGCGGCGTCAGCGCGAGTCCGTTCGGCGCCTTGTTGACGACCTCTTGAGTGCTCTCCGCAGCCGCCGGCGCAGCGATCAGATTCGCTGCCAGCATCATCCACAACGCCACTTTCAACAGACGAGTCATGCGCTTCCCTCGCTCCCGCTCGCCTCTTGCGTTAGCGCTACCAACCGACGATGCAAACGGCCGAGGGGAGAATCGTGGAACGCTTGCGCGCGCTGCTCGTCGGAGGCTTGCTGCTGGTCGCCGGCACGGCACTGCACGCGCAAGCGGCACCCCTGCCGCGCCTGGTCGAGTCCGGCGGCAAACATGCGCTGATTGTCGACGGCCAGCCTTTCCTGATGCTCGGCGCGCAGACCAACAACAGCAGCAATTACCCCGCCGCCCTTGCTGAGGTCTGGCCGGTAATCGAGCAGCTCCACGCCAACACGCTCGAAATCCCCGTCGCTTGGGAGCAGATCGAACCCACCGAGGGAAAATTCGATTTCTCGTGGGTCGATACGCTCCTCCCGCAGGCCCGGCAGCACAATGTCCGGCTCGTCGTCCTCTGGTTTGGCACGTGGAAGAACACCAACCCCCAATACACGCCCGAATGGGTGAAGTCTGACACGAAGCGATTCCCGCGCGAGATCACGCCCGAGGGAAAGACTCACTGGGTGATGTCGGCCCTCGGGATGAACACGCTTCAGGCCGACAGCCGCGCTTTCGCCGCGCTGATGCACCACGTCCGCGAAGTCGATCCGCAGCACACGGTGGTCATGATGCAGGTGGAGAACGAGACCGGAAGTTACGGAATCCCGCGCGACTTCTCGCCCGAGGCGCAGCGGCTCTTCGCGCAATCCATTCCGGCCGAGCTCGCGCGGCGAATCGGCAAGAGCGGCACATGGGCTCAGGTGTTCGGCAAGACGGCCGACCAGGCGTTCAATTCATGGTACGTCGCGCGCTACGTCGATGCGGTCGCCGCCGCCGGCAAGGCCGAGCTCGACCTGCCGATGTATGTGAATGCCTCGCTGACCGACCCGTTCACCCTCGATGGGGTCGAGCATGGCGCGAGCGGCGGACCGAACTGGAATGTTATCGACATCTGGAAAGCGGCGGCGCCGCACGTCGATATCGAGGCGCCGGACATCTACACCGCCGATTACGCGAAATATGCGAAATACATCGAGGACTACCGTCGTCCTGACAATCCGCTGCTGATCCCCGAAACAGGCAACGATGTCGCGTTTGCGCGCTTCTTCTGGCTCGCACTCGGGAACGGAGCGATCGGCTGGTCGCCGTTCGGAATGGATGGGACCCGCTATTCCAACTACCCGCTGGGTGCGAAGCAGCTCGACCCGCAAACTCTTGACGCATTTGCGGCCAAGTTCGCGCTGATCGCGCCGATCGCGCGCGATTGGGCGCGCCTCGCCTACGGCCGTCCGATCGCGGGATTCGCAAAGCCCGAGGACGCGTCAGACCAATCGGCCGTTCTCGGACGATGGAAGATAAGCGCGAAGTATGGATACTGGCAGTTCGGGCTGGAAGACTGGGAGAAGACCCGAACCTCGCCCAACAAGGATCTCGCCGTCGGCGGCGCGGCGCTGGTCCAGCTCGGGCCCGACGAATTCCTCGTTGCCGGGTCAGATGTCCGGCTACGTTTTTCGCTCGACCGGCCGCAAGCGGGCGAGAACTCGCAATTCCTCGATGTTGAGGAAGGCACATTCGTGAATCACCGCTGGGTGATGGCCCGGCGCTGGAACGGTGACCAGGTCGACTACGGGATCAATCTGACCGCTCCGACGCTGCTCAAGGTTCGATTGGGGACGTATCGATGAAACTCGGACTTATCGCCTGCACGCTCGCGGGAGTGAGCAGCGCCTGCCTCGCGCAGAAGGTCGAGCGCACGGCCACGGGCATCGTCGTCCACCCGGCACAGGGCCCGGAAATGTCGGTCGAGCTCCAGGCCTATCCCGACGGAATCATCCGCGCGACGGAGATCCCCCCGGTCCTCGACTTTCACCTGCCGCCGAGCCTGATGGTCCGTGCAAAACCGCTCGCGGGCGGCTTCATCGTGAGCGAAGCGCCCGGCATCGTCATGCTCAGCACCGGCAAATCGTCGGCCGACGTTGATTTGAGCAGCGGCCAAGTCCGCTTCCACGATGCGAGCGGCAAGCTCGTCCTCGCCGAGCAAGGACCGCCGTCGTTCGCCGCAACGACCGCCCAGGGCGTCGCCTCGATGTCCATCTCGCGCCAGTTCAACCGCGGCACGGATGAGGGTTTCTACGGTCTGGGCCAGCACCAGAACGGGCAAATGAACTACAATGGCGAGAACGTGATGCTCGCCCAGCACAATATGGACGTCGCGATCCCGTTCGTCGTCTCGACGCGCAATTACGGGCTGCTGTGGGACAATGATGGAATCACCCGGTTCGGCGACCCGAAGCCCTACGCCTATGCCGGCGGTCCCGACGACGGGCTGCAGGTCAACGACGGCGCGGGCTGGTCCGCAACCTACAGCGTCAACGGCAAGACCGTCGCGCAGCGCAGCGAGCCCGAAATCCGGCTCCAGTATCTCGAGGACGTGAACCGCTGGCCGGCGAGAACGCGCACCCCCGACATGCAGCAGACGGTGCCTGGGCTGCACGTGACCTGGACCGGCACGATCGTCCCCCGCACCGGCGGACTGCACCGGTTCCGCCTGTATGGATCGAGCTATTTCAAGCTGTTCGTGGATGGCCGCAAAGTGCTCGACCGGTGGCGGCAGAACTGGAATCCCTGGCACCACAATTTCGACCTGGAGCTCTCGGCCGGGCAGCCGCACGAGGTGCGAGTCGAGTGGGACCCGGACTCCGGCTACATCGCGCTGCTGCACAGCGATCCCCGGCCCGAGGCGGACCGGCATTCCCTGACTTTGTCGTCCGATTACGGGCGCGCGATCGATTATTACTTCATCCCCGGGTCGAGCATGGACGAGGTTATCGCCGGCTATCGCACGCTGACCGGCAAGGCGCCGATTCTTCCGAAATGGGCGTACGGCTTCTGGCAGAGCAGGCAGCGCTACGAGACCCAGGGGCAGCTACTCGGCGTGCTGCACCGGTATCGCAAGCTCGGCCTTCCGCTCGACAATATCGTGCAGGATTGGCTCTACTGGCCGCAGGACCAGTGGGGGTGCCAGTGCTTCGATCCGGCGCGATTCCCCAATCCGAAGGCGATGGTCGACGAGGTCCACGCCGACGGCGCGCATGTAATGATTTCGGTCTGGGCAAAATTCTACAAGGGTGTCCCGAACTATAATGCGCTCGAGGCCATCCATGGCATGTACGACCGGATGGTGGACCCGCTTCCCGGCGAGCCCAAGGACCCGAATTACCTCAAGTGGATGTACCTCGACTGGGTCGGGCCAGGCTACTTCAATGCCTTCTACGATCCGTACAATCCCGCGGCGCGCGACCTCTATTGGAGCCAGATCCGCCAGGGAATCGAAAGCAAGGGGTTCGATGCCTGGTGGCTCGATTCGGACGAGCCCGACTTCCACTCGAACCTGTCGCCGACCGAGACTGCGCGCCGCATGGGCCCGACCGAGCGCTGGCCGTCGGAGTTCAACTTCAACTCATATCCGCTGGCGCATGTCGACGGCGTCTACGACCACCAGGTCGCGGACAAGCCCGACGTCCGCCCTTTCATTCTGACGCGCTCCGCCTTCGGCGGGATCCAGCGCGACAGCGCCGCGGTCTGGTCGGGCGATGTCGCCTCGCGCTGGGACAACATGCGCGAGCAGATTTCGGCGGGGCTCAACTTCTCGCTGTCGGGCGATCCGAACTGGAGCCACGACATCGGCGGCTACACGATGGAGCCGCGCTTTCAGAAGCCGAACGCGTCCGACTTCGCCGAATGGCGCGAGCTTCAGACGCGCTGGTTCCAGTTCGGCGCCTTCTCGCCGATCTTCCGAAGTCACGGCGAACTCATCAAGCGCGAGATTTTCGAGCTGTCGCCGCCGGGGTCGCCTACCTACGAGTCGATGGCGTGGTACGACCGGCTGAGGTATCGGCTGATGCCTTACATCTACACGCTCGGCGCCGACACTTACTTCCGCGACAGCACGATCATGCGCGCGCTGGTGATGGACTTCGCCGCGGACAAGCGCGTCTGGGGAATCGACAACGAATATATGTTCGGCCCCGCGTTCCTCGTCGCGCCCGTCACCGAGTTCGAGGCGCGCAGCCGCAAGCTGTACCTCCCGGCGGGCTCGACCTGGTACGATTTCTATTCGGGCCGAAGCATTCGCGGCGGGCAGACGATCGACGCCGCGGCGCCGTACGAGCGGATGCCGCTTTTCGTCCGCGCCGGGTCGATTGTACCCACCGGTCCCGCGATCCAGCACACCGGCAACAACTCGCATTCGCCGGTCACGCTCAACGTCTACACCGGCGCCGACGGTCGCTTCTCGCTGTACGAGGACGACGGCACCAGCCGCCAATATCTACACGGCCAATATTCGCGCATTCCGCTGGCGTGGGACGAGCGGACCGATACGCTCACGATCGGCGCGCGCAAGGGCAATGGTTATTCGGGAATGGCGGGCACGCGGGTGATCAACATTCGCTGGATGAAGCCCGGCTCATTGCGCGCACTGGCATTCGACGCGAAGCCGGACGCGACCGTCACCTACACCGGCGTCCCTATAACCGTGCGGATGCGCTGATCAGCGCCGGGCGCGTTTGTACAGCGTTACCACCTGATCGACAGGAATCGCGTCGATGTGGCGGCCGTTGCCGTCCATCGGAGTCGCCGCGAACAGCGAGTTGATCGCCGCCTCCTCCGCAGCTTCCACCGCGGCTTCGAACAGGGGCGACATCTGGTCGTTCGGAAAGTCGACGATGGAGCTCGGCTTGGAGCGTCGCTCGGGCGTCCGGCGCACGTCAAGGTTGGTCGAGAAAGCCACCGCATATTCGCCCGAGCCATTGGTCATCGGCGAACCAGTGCGCGCGATTCCGAGCAATCCTCGATGCGCAACTCGCTCGAGGTTGCGGTCCGACAGCGGCGCGTCAGTTGCGATCACGACGATGCATGAGCCGTCGCCGCTCGCCTTCGACAATTCGTCCTTCAGAAAATATTGGCCGAGCGCCTGACCGACCGGAACGCCAGCGACCTCCAGGACTCCGCCATAGTTCGTCTGCACCAGCACACCGACCGTCCATCCGCCGAGGCTCGCCGGCAGCTTGCGCGAGCTGGTGCCGATCCCGCCTTTCCAGCTGAACGCGATCGTGCCTGTCCCCGCGCCGACGGCCCCTTCCTGCACCTGCCCTTCGCGCGCCGCCTCGATCGCCGCGATCGCGTCCGCCGGCCGCACCCGCCGAGCGCGGATATCATTGAGAGTCCCGTCGTTGGTTTCGCCGACGACGGCGTTGACCGAGCGAACATCCTCGTTGCCCGGCTGCTTCAGAGTCCATTCGATGATCCCCGCCGCAGCCTCGGGAACGTTCAACGTGTTGGTCAGCACAATCGGAGTCTCGATCTCGCCGAGCTCCTTGATCTGCGTCGAGCCCATGAACTTGCCGTAGGCATTGCCGACGCTGAAACCCGCCGGAACCTTGTCCTGGTAGAGGTTTCCGCCGTGCGGCAGGATCGCGGTCACGCCGGTGCGGATATTGCTGCCCTCAACGATGGTCACCTGGCCGACCTTGACTCCGGTGACGTCGGTGATTGCGTTCAGCGGGCCCGTGGGCATGATTCCGATTACGATTCCGGCCTCGCGGGCGCGTGGGCGATGCTGGTGCTGAGCGGCGGCGGTCATCGCGACGAGCAATAAAGCCGCGGGCAGGATCTTGAGCATTTGCATTTCATACTAAGCCACGGCCGAGGATGCGAATGGCCGGCGTGATCGCGCGCTCCCCGGGCGGAAGCGTAATCCTCAACGCTTCGGCATCGCGGCGAAACGGCAGCTGCGGTCCGCCGAGAAGCTCGACTCGCTCGATCACCGCGTCGGGAAGCGCGCGCGCTCCGAGAGAACCGATCGCGCTCTCCCGTTCCGGCCACTCCATGAAGATCGCGTACAGCGCGTTGCCCTTTCGCGTGAACCGGATGTCCTCGGCCGTGAACGGCTTCGCCTGGTCCTCGTTGAGCGCGCCTTCGGGAGGCCGTGTCGGACCCTCTCCGAATATGCGCCACGGCCGGGTATCGAAGATCGCCTCACCGTTGCGTGCGGTCCATGCGGCGATTTCGTCGACGATCGCCGTTTCCTTCTCGTCGATCGTCCCGTCGCCGCGCACCGGAATGTTGAGCAACAGATTGCCGTTCTTCGAAACGACGTCGGCGAGCCGCTGAACGACCTGCTTGGGCGTCTTGTACGAATTCTCCTCGTAGATCCGCCGCGAATAGTGCCAGTTGCCGATGCACGTGTCGGTCTGCCACGGAACGTCGCGGATTTCGTCGACGAATCCGCGTTCGACATCCTCGACAATCGCGCCACGCTGCAGCGCGTCGAGCTTCTTCCCGAACAGCACGCCTTCACCTGTGCCCGAGCGGTTGTAGAAATACGCCGCCGCATCGAGGCCCGCCTGCCCAAGCGGAAGGCCCGTATCGTCGAAATACATGAGGTCGGGCCGGTAGTCGTCCACGATCTGGTTCTGGCGAAGCAGCCAGTTGCGCACGAACGCCGGGTTGGCCGGCGGCGCGGCCTCGATCCACTGGCCGTCTCTCTTCGCGTGCCAATCCATCATCGCCTGGTCGGACGTAATCCCGTCCGGCGGCACGTAATAAGGGCCCGTGTAAAGCTCCTGCGGGTCAAGCCCTTCCCAGAACCTGCCGCGGCCATGGGCCCTGCTCAGCCAATAAGCATCGTAACGCCGACCGCGCATCGCTCCTTCGGCGTCATAGCCGTAAGCGACTTGGTACCAATGCCAGGCGTGGCTCGAATGGTTCGAGATTCCGAACTTCAGCCCCGCCTGACGAACGACCGGCTCCCATCCTCCGAGGATGTCGCGCCTGGGCCCGACCCGCGTCGAATTCCAGCCGTGGTGCCGGCTAGCGAAATTGTCGAAATTGTCGTGGTGGCTCGCCATTGCGAAGAAATAGCGAGCGCCCGCCTTCACATAGCGCGCGATCAGCTCTTCCGGCTGCCAGTGCTCCGCCTTCCACTGGCCGATCACGTCGATGAAGCCGGTGCGGCTCGGATGCCCATAATGTTTCAGGTGGTGCTGGTAGGCGGTCTCGGGCGGTAGCCACGGCTCGCGCCCCTGCATGTACATCAGCCGCGCATACCAGTCGCCCCATTCGGGCTGGCACTGCGGCCCCCAATGCGCCCAGATGCCGAACTTGGCGTCGCGGAACCAGTCCGGCACCCGGAAGTGGCTGGAGAGCGACTTCCATGTCGGCGCAACAGGTCCGCGCGCTTGCGCCGCCGCTCCGGCGCACGCCGCCGCAGCGCCGGAAGCGATGAAGGTGCGACGATCGATCCTCATTCGGCGCCATGCTTGGCCAGCGATGGCGAACAGTCAAACGCCGAACGCCGGCCCTCCGGCTCTCAGTCCTGTTTGCGGACGGTCCCGTTGACCTCGGCGAATTTGAGCCCGAACTTCTTCGCGATCACGTGGTTCGACAGCGTTCCGTCCCGCCCGAGCTCGAGTTGCTGCTCGACCTTCAATCCGCCGTCTTTCATGACATAGCGAATCAGCGCCGTGGTGCCGGAGACCGTCACGTCCACGGGGCCTTTGGCGTCGCTTAACACACCGGTGAAATGGTTCGGGCCGTCGGGCTGCATCACCCAGGTGCGCTTACGGGCCGGCTTGCCTTCCTCCTGCACCGTGTCGATCAGGACGAACTGACCCTCCTTGTTGCGGCCGCCGACACTGTCGACGGTCAGCTTGTGCGGGGCATGCAAGGCGATCTTGATGACATTGTCCGCATGCGTGCGGCCCGTGAAGAAGGCGAGCATGTCAAGCTTCGGTTCGGCGGCGGGCGCTGCGCTCGCGAGCACGAAGGCGGAGAGTGTTGCGACGGTCCTCATTGGCGGCCTGCAACAAGGGCGTCGACAATCGTTGGATCGGCGAGAGTCGAGATATCGCCGAAGCCGCCGGTCGCTCCCTCGGCAATCTTCCTGAGGATTCGCCGCATGATCTTGCCCGATCGCGTCTTTGGGAGCGCGGGCGTGAAGTGGATCTTGTCCGGGACCGCGAGCGCGCCGATTTCCTTGCGAACGGTCTGCTTCAAGTCGCCTGCAAGCGCGTCGTTTCCCTCCTCGCCCGCGACAAGGGTGACGAATGCGTAGATCGCCTGTCCCTTGATGTCGTGAGGAAAAGCGACGACCGCGGCTTCGGCAACCTTCGGATGCGCGACCAGGGCACTTTCGACTTCGGCGGTCCCGATGCGGTGCCCGGAAACATTGATAACGTCATCGACGCGGCCGGTGATCCAGTAATAACCGTCTTCGTCGCGGCGGCAGCCGTCGCCGGTGAAATAGAGGCCGGGGTAGGCCTTGAAATAGGTTTCGAAGAAGCGGCCGTGATCGTTCCAGACGGTGCGCATCTGGCCGGGCCAGGAAGAGGCAAGGCACAGATTGCCGCTGGCGGCGCCTTCGAGGACGTTGTGGTTGGGGTCGACGAGCAACGGCTGGATTCCGGGCAGAGGCTTGGTGGCGGATCCGGGCTTCGTCTCGGTCGCGCCCGGAAAGGGCGAAATCAGAATGCCGCCAGTCTCGGTCTGCCACCAGGTGTCGACCACGGGACAACGGCCGTCGCCCACCACCCGCCAGTACCATTCCCACGCTTCGGGGTTGATCGGCTCGCCCACGGTTCCGAGCAGCCGCAGCGATTGCCGGCTGTACCGCTTCACTGGCTCCTCGCCCTCGCGCATCAGCGCACGAATGGCGGTCGGCGCGGTGTAGAAGATCGTCACTCCCAGGCGGTCCACGGTCTCCCAGAAGCGGCTGAAGTCCGGGTAATTGGGGACGCCGTCGAACATCACGCTGGTCGCCCCCATCGCAAGGGGCCCGTAGACGACATAGCTGTGGCCGGTGATCCACCCGATGTCCGCGGTGCACCAGAAGATATCGTCCGAGCGGTAGTCGAAAATCCAGTCGAAGGTGGTCGCGGCCCAGACCGCGTACCCGCCAATCGTGTGGACGACGCCCTTCGGCTTTCCGGTCGAGCCCGAGGTGTAGAGGATGAACAGCGGGTCTTCCGCCTTCATGATCTCGGGATTGCAATCCGTCGAAAGCTGGTCGCGATGGTCGGAGTAGCGAATGTCGCGTCCCTCTTTCATCGGCACATCCGCGCCGGTGCGGGTGACGACGATGACGGTCTCGACGTCGCGTTCCTCGAGGGCAGTGTCGACGTTGCGCTTCAATGGAATCCTCTTGCCTCCGCGGACGCCTTCATCCGCGGTAATCACCACAGAAGCATCACAGTCGACGATGCGACCATGGAGGCTCTCGGGCGAAAAGCCCCCGAACACGACGGAGTGGATGGCGCCGATCCGCGCACAGGCGAGCATAGCCGCCGCCGCTTCGGGGATCATCGGCATGTAGATCATCACCCGGTCGGCGCGCTTGACCCCACGCTGCTTCAGCAGGTTCGCGAAGCGGCAGGTCTCCTCGTACAGCTCACGATAGGTCCAGCGGTGCCCCTGCCCCGGCTCGTCGGCTTCAAAGATGACCGCGGTTCGATCGCCATGCTCGGCGAGGTGCCGGTCGAGGCAGTTGACCGACAAGTTAAGCTCGCCGTCCTCGTACCAGCGGATGTGGAAGTCCCGCTCGGCGAACGACCAGTCGCCGGCCTTCTTCGGAAAGGTGTTCCAGGTCAGCCGCCGCGCCTGATCGAGCCAGAAGCGCTCGGGATCCGAAGCGGCGAGATCGTGGAGCTCGGCGAGCTCGGTAGGACCAATGCGGGCGTTGAAGTCCTCGGGAACCGTGTGCACCGCTTCGGCCATTCGACCCTTACTCCCTGGCTGCCCGTTCCAGAACGCGCCGCGCCTGAACGAGATGCGGCCGGTCGACCATCCTGCCACCGACCGAAAGCACGCCGGCGTCGGGATGCGCTTCGAACGCCGCGACGATTTCCTCGGCGTGGCGGACCTCTTCACCAGACGGCGTGAACGCCGCATTGATCACCGGCACCTGCGCCGGGTGGATCGCGAGCTTGCCGGTGAATCCTTCGCGGCGCGCGGCTTCGGCTTCGGCCTTGAGCCCGTCCTCGTCCTTGAAATCCGCGAACACTCCGTCGACCGGCTGGGCTCCCGCGGCAACGGCGGCGGCGAGGCAGAGTGAACGGGCGAGCTTGTAGGTGAAGCTGAGGCTGCCGTCGGCATCGTATTTGGACGAGGCGCCGAGGGCCGCCGACAGGTCCTCCGCGCCCCAGCTCATCGCGACCAGCGGAGACCTCGGGTCGCGATAGGAAAGCATCCCGAACAGGCTCGCCGGAGTCTCGGTCACGATCGCATGGACCGGGATGTTGCCGGTGCGGTGCGCGAGCTCGACCACGTCCCAGCCGCCTTCAGCCTTCGGGAGCACGATGCCGTGGATGTCGGCAACGCCGATCAGCTGCAGGTCGTCGCGGTGGAATTCGCTGCCGATCGGGTTGATCCGGACCCAAAGCTGCGGCCGCTCCGATCGCTCGGGCAAGTGCTTCAGCAGCTCGCGTGCCGTCCCCTTGTTGGCAGGTGCGACGCTGTCCTCGAGGTCGAGGATGATCGCGTCGGCGTCGCTGTCGAGCGCCTTGGCGATCTTCTTCTCGCTGTCGGCGGGGACGAAGAGCCACGAGCGCGGTTGCATCAGCGCGGCCGCTTCTGGATCAGCGCGGTCCGCGTCATTTCGCACACCAGCTCGTCGCGCTGGTTGGAGGCTCGCAACGCCCAGGTGACGATCCCGGCGTTCGGACGCGACTTGCTTTCGCGCAGCGCAACGCACTCGCTTTCGCAATGCAGCGTGTCGCCGGCGAACACCGGCTTGGGAAACACGACCTTGTCGTAGCCCAAGTTGGCGACGAGCGTCCCGAAGGTCGTGTCGTGGACGCTCACCCCGACCAGCAGGCTGAAGGTGAAACAGCTGTTGACCAGCGGCCTTCCGAACTCGGTCTTTGCCGCCGCTTCGTAGTCGAGATGCAGCGGCTGCGGGTTATGGGTCAGCGCGGTGATCAGCAGATTGTCGGTCTCGGTCACCGTGCGTGTCAGCTGGTGCTGCACGCGATCGCCGACCTGCCACTCCTCGAAATAGCGCCCTGACATGCGCACGCCTTAGGCGAGCGCCGGGCCGATTGCCAAGATCAGGCGACCTTCTGCTTCTCCAGCCGTGAGCGTAGCTCGCACATGCCGATGCGCTCGACGGCGGCATCGGGATCGTCGGAGCGGACAATGCTCGCGATGTGGCCCAGGATCTGGCCCGCGATATCGACGGTCTGGAGCGGCACTCCGTGGCGCATGAGGACTTCCAGATCGGCAGAGAGCTGCTCCCCCATCTCGTCGAGCATGCGCCGCACATGCTCGAGCTCCCGCGCGAGGCGCAGGCGAAGCTCCGCATCATCTCGATACCCAGACACGCTCCGGCGACTAAACGATCGCAGTAAACAAATGATTTTAGGAGTTGACCGGAACCAGAAGCTCCGCCGCCGCTTCGGTGATCGCCTCGCCGTCGATGCGGTAGGCCGCGTAAAGGTCGGCAAGATTGCCCGTCTGTCCGAATTTGTCGACGCCGAGCGGCGCGACGCGCTGGCCGAGCACGCCGCCGAGCCATGAGAGCGCCGCTGGGGCCGAGTCGGCGATGGTGACCAGCCCGGCGCTGCGGCCGAGCTTCGAGAGCAATTGCTCGATGTGGCTCGGCTTGCGTTCGCCGCCCCACCGTCCCGCCTGCGCATAGGTCCAGCCGCGGTGAAGGAGGTCGGGCGAGGTGACGGCGAGCAGGCC
>Ga0070680_100001098_pt1 | contig 19422 bp, 14 predicted proteins | sample KBSC73BmetaG_FD_64672 | JGI IMG/M metagenome (GOLD analysis project Ga0070680, IMG submission 64672) | Corn rhizosphere microbial communities from Kellogg Biological Station, Michigan, USA - KBS C7-3B metaG | ecosystem: Host-associated > Plants > Roots > Rhizosphere | place: USA: Michigan...
ATTGACGTGGTGGACTTTGACTATCCGTACTGGCATACCACAGAGGACACGATCGACAAAGTCAGTGCCGAATCCCTCCAGATAGTGGGTGATGTAGCGGTGGCGTTGGTTCGCCAATAAGACGTACGTGGTGCGTGGTGCGTGGTACGTGGTGCGTGGTGCGTGGGTTTGTCACCCACCGCGATGATTGGATGCTAGCGTTATCGGGTTCAACGACAAGTTGCTCGACATGGAGAGCTACTGCTCACTCGAGGCCTGGAAGCACGCTCACGCTGCAGTAATCCTCGTTCATAAGTCCACCGAAGATCTGAATCGGCCCAAGTACTGGGCCATTCTGGATCAGCTGCGCCGAGCAGTCCTTTCCGTCGAAACCAACATTGTTGAGGGGTACGCGCTCAGGTCGCAGGCTCAACTGCTCAAGCATCTCTGGATAGCTTTTGGATCTGCGGCAGAGTCGGAGTGCTTGGTTCGTGCCGTAGCGGAACTCGGCTATCTCGAAGAGCCGGTTACCGCCGAACTGCAAAGACTGTTGGCTGGTGCTTTGAGAACTCTCCGAGGTCTCTTGCGCAAGCCTCCGCGTAATCCCACGCAGTCCCACGCACCACGTACCACGCACCACGCACCTTCGAATGGATGATCGTCGCGCCGCGCTCATGTTGGCGGGCCTGGCTCTGGCGGGCGCAGGAGTTCGTTATCTCCTATCACCCTCGCCAGGCACTCCACCGGGTGACGTTCGACTCCAATCGACCACCGTGTCTCGGCCGGGCGCGCTGCGAGACGTCGCGAATCGGGCGGCGCGCCTTTCCCGTCCATTGATGCCGGGGGAGCGCATCGATCTGGATAAGGCAGACGTGAGCGAAATCACACGACTGCCGCGCGTCGGACCCGCCTTGGCGCAGCGTATCGTCGCCTGGCGCAACGAGCATGGTCCTTTTGGCAGCCTCGCCCGCTTGGACAGCGTCTCGGGTGTGGGTCCAGCGCTACTCAAAGCAATTCAATCGTTTGTGTCTTTTTCGGGGGCAAAACCTTGATTTGGGTGGGGCCGAGTCACATGTTAGTCCCCTCATTTTCAACGAGTTGCGTACGGCCAGCGTTGCACTTACCCAAGACAAGCTCGGTGAAATCCTCGTCCGCGAGGGGCTTATCTCACATGAGCAGCTCAGGAAAGCCCTACTGGAGCAAAAGAACTCCGGTATGCGCCTGGGCTACACCTTGGTCAAGCTGGGCTTTATAGAAGAGACCGAGGTCAGCAAGATGCTGGCCCGGCAATACCGTATGCCGGCCGTCGACCTGTCCCGCTTTGAGGTCGACCCGAAGATCCTGAAGCTCCTGCCTCCCGATATCGCCACCAAACACACCGTCCTCCCCCTCAAGCGCGAGGGGCGGACCCTGACGGTGGCGATCGCCGACCCGAACAACGTCGCTGCGATCGAGGACATCAAGTTCATCACGCGCTGCGACGTCTTTCCGGTCATCGCCGGCGAGTACACGCTGCGCAACGCGATCGAGCGCTACTACCAGCAGTCCGATGCGCAGCTGCAAACGCTCCTCAAGTCGGTGGAGCAGGCCGAAGACCTCGAGGTCGTCGAGGACCAGGAAGACGAGGACGTCAAGAAGGAAGATTTGGCCGACGACGCGCCCGTGGTAAAGCTGATCAACGGTCTCCTCACGGATGCCGTGAAACGCGGCGCCTCCGACATTCACATCGAGCCGTTCGAGCACGAGATGCGCGTGCGCTATCGCGTCGACGGCGCGCTGCAGGAAGTGATGAAGCCGCCGGTGAAAATGCGCGCGGCGCTGACCTCGCGCGTGAAGATCATGGCGCAGCTCAATATCGCCGAGCGCCGCGTGCCCCAGGACGGCCGCATCAAGCTGAAAATGGGCACGCGCGTCATCGACTTCCGCGTCTCGACGCTTCCGGTGCTGTTCGGCGAAAAGATCGTGCTCCGTATTCTCGACAAGGGCAACCTGACGCTCGATCTGAAGACCTTCGGCTTCGAGCCGCAGGCGGAAGCGAATCTCCTCAAGGCGATCGAGAATCCCTACGGCATGGTGCTGGTGACGGGGCCCACGGGATCCGGCAAGACGACCACGCTATACTCGGCCCTGTCGCGGATCAATCAGATCGACGTCAACATCATGACCGCTGAGGACCCGGTCGAGTACAATCTCCTCGGCATCAACCAGGTGTTGGTGCGCAACGAGGTCGGCATGACGTTCGCGGCGGCGCTGAAGGCGTTCCTGCGCCAGGACCCGAACATCATCATGGTCGGCGAGATCCGCGACCTCGAGACCGGCTCGATCGCGATCAAAGCGGCGCTCACGGGTCACCTGGTGCTCTCGACGCTGCACACGAACGACGCGCCGTCGACGATCACGCGTATGGTCGACATGGGCATCGAGCCGTTCAACGTCGCGAGCGCGGTCAACCTGATCGTGGCGCAACGGCTGGTGCGGCGCATTTGCAAGGAGTGCAAGCAGCAGCACGAGTATTCGCCCGAAGAGATGCACGCCTTCGGCATCGATAAGAAGGAAGGCCCGTTCTTCAAGGGCGCCGGGTGCGACACCTGTGCCGGCACCGGCTACCGCGGCCGGCAGGGACTCTATGAGGTCATGAACCTCACGAGCCCGCTGCGCCGCGAGATCCTGAAGGGGGCCTCGACCGAGGAGCTGCGCGACCTCGCCGTAAAGGAAAGCATGCTCACGCTGCGCATGGACGGCATGATGAAGGTAAAGAAGGGCGTCACGACGCTCGAAGAAGTCGTCAAGGAAACCGCGGCCGGATAAGGAGAGGAAGCCTCATGCCAATCAACCTCCGGGCACTGCTCGAGGAGATGATCGAACGGGACGCTTCCGACCTCCATCTGGTGGCAGGCGAGCGTCCCAAGATCCGCGTGGATGGCGACATCGCGAACGCGTCCAGCGAAGAAGTCCTGACGCCCAAGGACACGCTGTCGCTCGCGTATTCCGTGCTGACGGAGAATCAGAAGAAGCGCTTCGAGACCGAGAACGAGCTCGACTTCTCCTTCGGTATTCAGAACCTGGCGCGCTTCCGTGGCAACGTCTTCAAGCAGCGCGGCTGCGTGTCGGTCGTCATCCGGCAGATTCCGTTCACCGTGAAGACCTTTGAGGAGCTCGGCTTACCCAAGGTCGTCGCCCAGCTGGCCGACCGCCCGCGGGGATTGGTCCTCGTCACCGGCCCAACCGGCTCGGGCAAGAGCACGACGCTGGCCGCGATGATCGACAAGGTGAACAAAGAGCTCAAGGGTCACATCATCACGGTGGAAGACCCCATCGAGTTCATCCATCGCCACCAGGCGTGCATCGTCAACCAACGCGAAGTGGGTACGGACACCCTCAGCTTCCAGGCCGCGCTGAAGTATGCGCTGCGGCAGGACCCCGACGTCGTGCTCATCGGCGAAATGCGCGACCTCGAGACGATCCAGGCAGCGCTGACGATCGCGGAGACGGGGCACCTGGCGTTCGCCACGCTGCACACCAACTCCGCCGCGGAATCGATCAACCGTATCATCGACGTCTTCCCTTCGCACCAGCAGTCGCAGGTGCGCGCGCAGCTCGCGTTCGTGCTCGAAGGGGTGCTGACGCAGACGCTGCTCCAGAAGGCGAAGGGACGCGGCCGCGTCATGGCCGCGGAAATCATGATCTGTACGCCCGCGATCCGCGCCCTGATCCGCGACGACAAGGTGCACCAGATCGAGTCGTCGATGCAGGCGGGAAAGAAGTACGGCATGCAGACGTTGAACGACGCGCTCTACCAGCTGTACATGGGCCGTGAAGTGACCAAGGACGAATGTCTGCGCGTGACGTCGAAGCCGAACGACTTCCTGCGGTCCATTGGCGAGGCGCCGCCGGACGACAAGGAAATTCCAACGCCAGCACAAGCGGCTGCGCAGGGCAGTCCCAAAGTTGCTGTGCGCCGCTAACGGGAGCTGAGCTATGCCGGTTTTCGAATACACAGCCCGCAATCTCAAAGGTGAGCTCGTCAAGGATAAGGTCGATCTTGCGAGCCGCGACGACGTCATTGCCCACCTGCGCAAGAACCGCATGGTGGTTGTGCAGGTCCGCGAGTCCAAGGCCAAAGGCGGCGGCCTCGCCGATCTGCTGAGAGCGGGCGTCAAGACACGCGACGTCGTGATCTTCACCCGCCAGTTCGCGACGATGATCAACTCCGGCCTGCCGCTCGTGCAGGCGCTCGACATTCTGTCGCAGCAGACCGAGAACAAGATCCTCGCCGACATCACGCGGCAGGTGGTCTACGACGTCGAAAGCGGCCATACGCTCGCCGATGCGTTGCGCAAGCACCCCAAGGCGTTCAGCGATCTGTTCGTGAACATGGTGGCCGCCGGCGAAGCGGGCGGTATTCTCGACACCATTCTGCTGCGCCTGGCGCAGTTCCTGGAAAAGAACGACGCCATTGTGCGCAAAGTGAAGGGCGCGATGATCTACCCGGCCGTGATTTTCTCGGTCGCCGGCATCGCGGTCTCCGTGCTGCTCATCTTCGTGATTCCGACGTTCCAAAGCATGTTCGCGTCGGTGAACCTCGAGCTGCCGCTCCCCACGCGGATCGTGATCGGCGCGAGCAACCTGCTGAAGAACTTCTGGTGGGCCCTCATTGCGGGCGCGATCTTCCTGGTGGTGGCGATCAATCGCTACTACAAGACGCCGAACGGCAAGCTGCAGATCGACAAGCTGCTGCTCAGCCTGCCCGTGCTCGGCGACCTGCTCCGCAAGTCGGCGGTGTCCCGCTTTACCCGCACGCTGGGCACGCTGATCTCATCGGGCGTGTCGATTCTCGACGGCCTCGAGATCACCGCCCGCACCGCGGGCAATCGCGTGATCCACGACGCGGTCATGGAGTCCCGCGCCTCGATCGCGGGCGGTGAAACGATCGCCGCGCCGCTGCAGAAGTCGAAGGTCTTCCCGCCTATGGTGATCTCGATGATCGCCGTGGGTGAGCAGACCGGCGGTTTGGACGAGATGCTCACCAAGATCGCCGACTTCTACGACGACGAAGTCGACGCCGCCGTCAGCGCGCTGCTCTCGCTGCTCGAGCCCATCATGATCGTGGTCCTGGGCGTCATCGTGGGCGGCATGGTGGTCGCCATGTACCTGCCGATCTTTGACATGGTGAACGCGGTCCAATAACCGTCACACGTCTCACGTCGGCACGTCGGTACGATTAGGAAGCGTCGTGCCGACGTGCAGTCGTGCCGACGTGCGTCTTGAAACCCGACCCGCAGGCTTGTACTCCTCGCTCCGGCATGATTAGGAAGCGTCGTGCCGTCGTGCCGTCGTGCAGTCGTGCATGTAGCCCGCAGTACCGTGCTCCTCGCTCTTGCATTTTGCCACACTCTTTCCAATACTGACCCCCCATGCGTTGGCTCGGCGTCAAATCGCAAGGATCTGCGATTCCGACCGCGACCGTGCTCCTCCGGTTCGTCTATGTAGGCCGGATGTGCCTGGCGATCGCCATCTATGTCACGACCGCCCTCAAAATCCGCATGGCGGCGCCGCTCGACGTCCTGGTGACGTCTTTCCTGCTCGTGACGGCTGTCGTGGTGACGCTGGCCGCGTACTGGCACACCCATTTCCGCCGCCGGCTCCCCGGACCCACGTTCCTCTACCTCCAGGCGCTGTTCGACGTCGCCCTCATCACGGTCGTCGTGCACATGACCGGCGGGGCCGACAGCGACCTCGCCGGCCTCTATGTCCTGCTCATCGCCGTCAACGCCGTGCTCATGCCGCCGGCGAACGCAGGCCTGGTCACGCTGTTTGCCGGGCTCGTCTACTTCGCCGACGTCTTCTGGGGTCATGGGGCATCGGTTGCCTCGAGCGTCTGGGTTCAGCTTGGCGTCTTCATCGTGGTGGCTCTCGTGACCGCCTATGTCGCGAGCCGTGTGAACGTGATGGGAGCGGAGCGCGAGGCCCTCGCGGCCGAGGTACGGCAGGTCCAGCTCGAGGCCGATGACGTCCTGCGCAACATCCGCACGGGTGTGATTACCGTCGACGCCGATGGCCGGCTGCTCTACGCCAACCCCGCGTCGGAAGAGATCCTCGGCTTCAAAGCCCGGGACTGGCTCGGCAAGACGGTGATGCCGGAATTGGCGCGACTCGCCCCCGAGTTTTGGGCGGCAGTGACCTCGACTGCGCGCCGCGGCGTTCGGCTGATGCGGGTCGAGGCGACCGTGCATCGTGCCGATCGCACCTTCCCCATCGGTGTAACGACCACGACGCTCGACGGTCCGCCAGGCGCTCGTCCCCGCGTCTCCGCGATCTTCACCGACATCTCCGACTCGAAGCGGCTCGAGCAGCTGCATCTGCGGGCCGAACGGCTCGAGGCCGTCGCCGAGCTGTCATCGAGCCTGGCGCACGAGATCAAGAATCCCCTGGCTTCCATCCGCAGCTCGGTCGAGCAGCTCGGCCGATCCTCGCGCGCGAATTCGGACGAGAAATTCCTGGCGAATCTGATCGTGCGTGAGAGTGACCGTCTCTCGCGCCTGTTGTCCGAATTCCTCGATTTCTCGCGCGTCCGCGTGACGGAATGTCGCCCCGTAGACCTTCACAAAGTCGCCGAGTCGGCAATTCGGCTGGTCAAACAGCACCCCGACTGCGGAGCGGCCGTAAAGATCGAGCTGGACGGGGTCCCGACACCGATGGAAGGCGACGAGGATCTGCTGCATCGCGTCGTCTCGAACCTCGTGCTGAACGCCGTGCAGGCCGCCGGGCCACGCGCGCGCGTCACCGTGCGCACCGGCCTTGCGTCGCACAATGAGCTGCCGGGTGGGGCCGGCATCGACAATCCCGTCTCGTTGCGCGTGATCGACAACGGGCCCGGGATCCCCGACGAGCTGGAGCACCGGTTGTTCGAGCCCTTCGCGACGGCTCGCGTCGGCGGGACCGGACTTGGGCTCGCCATCGTGCAGCGCGCCGTCGAAGCCCATCGCGGTCTCGTGCTCGTGGATAGTGAAGCAGGGAAGGGCACCACATTTACCATCTACTTCCCAGCCGCCCGCCGCAAAGAGGAGGCTGCCTGATATGAATCCACCGTCTGCTACTGCGCCCTCGATATTGGTCATCGATGACGAGCAGGGCATCCTGGAAACGCTCAGGATCCTGCTCAAGAACGAAGGCTTCGATGTCACCACCGCCCAGGGCGGAAAAGCCGGTCTCGAGCAGCTCAAAGCCTCGGCGCCGGACATCGTCCTCACCGACCTCAAGATGCCTGGCATCACCGGCATCGAGATCCTGTCGGCGGTGCGCGGGCAGGATCCGGAAACGCCCGTGATTCTGATGACCGCGCAGGCGTCGCTCCAGACGGCCATCCAGGCGGTCAATGAGGGCGCCTTCTACTACATCCAGAAGCCCTTCTCGAACGACGATATGGTGGCGATCTGCCGGCGCGCCGCCGAGCACCGCAAGCTGCGCGCCGAGAACAAGCAGCTCAAGCAGGAGATCCGCCGCCGCGAGCACTCGGGTCTGGTCAAGCCGCTGGGCAAGTCGCGCTTGTTCACCGACGTGCTCCGTCTGGCCGAGCAGGTCGCCCCAACGGAAAGCACCGTGCTGATCCAGGGCGAGTCGGGGACCGGTAAAGAGGTCATCGCCCGCTACCTGCACGAGCTCTCCACGCGAGCCGAGGGTCAGTTCCTCTCGATCAACTGCGGCGCGCTCCCGGAAAGTCTGCTCGAGTCCGAGCTCTTTGGCCACGTGAAGGGCTCGTTCACCGGGGCCGTGCGCGACAAGCAGGGCCTCTTCGCCGCGGCTCGGGGCGGGACATTCTTCCTCGACGAAATCGGCGAGATGTCGCCCGCGACGCAGGTGAAGCTGCTCCGCGTCCTGCAGGAGCGCGAAGCGATTCCCGTCGGTGGGACCGAAGCGATTCCAGTGGACGTCCGGGTGGTCGCGGCCACGAACCGCGATCTGGAGGACGACATCAAACGCGGCCGCTTCCGCACGGATCTCTATTACCGGCTGAACGTCATCAACATCCATTTGCCGCCGCTGCGTGACCGGCGCGACGACATCCCGATCTTCGTCAAGGAATTCCTGAGCCACATCGCGATTGAGCGCGGCGAGAATCCCAAAACACTCGCGCCCGAGGCCGAAGAAGTGATCCAGGCATACGACTGGCCGGGAAACGTTCGCGAGCTCGAGAACGCGCTCGAGCGCGCCGTCACGCTTACCAAGAGCGATGTGATTCCGCGCAGCGCGATCCCCGACAAGGTCACCGAGCGCAAGTCCGAGCCGCTGGTGGCGGAGCGACTGCACAAGAATCCGTCGCTCGACGTCATCGAGCAGGCCTATATCACCTGGGTGCTGCAGAGCGAGGGCGGTAACAAGACGCGGGCGGCCGAAGTCCTCGGCATCGATCCATCGACGCTCTATCGCAAGCTCAGTCGCTACGAGGCCGAACCCTCCTCCCCGGCGGGGGGAGGGGGGGGGGGCTCCCCGACCGCGCCGGCGGCTCGAGAGTGATCAACGGAGACTCCGGACGGCGCGCGCTCGCCGCGCTCCATCTGATCTTTCGTTTGTCGGGAGCGTTCCTCGTAGGAGCCTTGAACGACGACGGTGTGTATGTCGTTCTCGCGAAAGCGATCGTCCAGGGAGACGGCTACCGCTCGATCCATCTGGTCGCTGCTCCCGTGCAAGTTCGGTATCCGCCGGGCCTGCGCGAGCGCGTGTTGGCACCCCCTCCAGACTCCGACACTCGCGTCTCCAACCGGTCCGCGCATGGCGCATCACGCTGAGCCGTCGCCGAGTGATCCGGTCGGCGCGGCGACGCTCGAGCAGCTCGCCGAAGCCGGCCGCTACAACCGCTGGATGTTCGAGCGGCTGCAGCCATGGATCGGACGGCGCGTGCTCGAGGTAGGCTCGGGAATCGGGAATCTTTCCGCGTTCTTGCTGGATCGCGACCGCCTGGTGCTGACGGACACGCGGCCCGAGTACCTGAATCGCTTGCGCGCGCGGTTCGGGAACGGGGGACGAGGTCACATCGCCGTTACGAGGCTCTATCTCCCCGACGACGATCGCGTCCTTTCCGGCGAGCAATTCGATACCGTGATCTGCCTGAACGTCCTGGAGCATGTCGAGGACGACGTCGGGGCCCTGCGTGCGATCCGGAAGCTGCTCACGCCCGGCGGTCGGCTCATTCTGCTGGTTCCGTCGCTCCGGGCGCTGTACGGTTCGCTCGACCGCGCGCTGGGACACTACCGTCGGTACACGCGACGTGAGCTGACGGAGAAGTTCACGCGCGCGGAGCTGCACATGCGGCATATGGAGTACTTCAATCTCGCCGGCGTCCCTGGCTGGTGGTTCACCGGACGAGTCCTCCGCCGCGCCATGATCCCCGCCGGTTCGCTCAGCCTGTACGACGCGCTCGTTCCGCTCTTCAAGCTGGAGCGCTTCCTCCCCTGGCGTATCGGGCAATCGCTGATCGCGATTGGGGAAGCCGTCTGATGCGGCAGGAGCGCCGATCGCCAAACCTGCTGCTCTCCGTCATCATGCCGGCGTACAACGAAGCGGCGACGGTGGAGAGCGCGCTGCGCCGCGTGCGCGAAGTCCGGCTGCGGCTCGAGATCATCGTCGTCAACGACGCGTCGACCGACGGCACGCGGGAGATCCTCGAGCAGCTGGCGAAGCAGGGGCTCATCGATCGCGTCATTCACCATGAGAAGAACCGCGGGAAGGGTGCGGCGATTCGCAGCGGGATCGCGGCAGCCAACGGCGATGTGGTCGTCGTGCAGGATGCGGATCTCGAGTACGATCCTCAGGATCTGCCGGCGCTGCTCCTGCCCATCCGATCACGCGAGGCAGACGCGGTCTACGGGTCCCGGTTTCAGGGCGGCCCGCATCGCGTGCTGTACTTCTGGCACTTCGTCGGTAATCGGGTGCTGACGCTGCTGTCCAACATGTTCACCAACCTGAACCTCACCGACCTCGAGACGTGCTATAAGCTCGTCCGGACCGACCTGATCAAACGGCTGCCCCTGTCGTCCAACCGCTTTGGCTTCGAAGTCGAGATCACGGCGCGGTTGGCGCAGGCGCGCGCGCGGATTTGGGAGATCCCGATCTCCTATAGCGGTCGCACGTACGCCGAAGGGAAGAAAATCACGTGGCGTGACGGCTTCGCGGCGCTCGTTCACATCCTGAGGTACAACCTGTTCGTCCCGCGTAATTCCAACAGTTGGCGCTTGCCGGCGAAGTAAAGGCCTCGTGGGTAGCCGCGGCCGTGACGCTGGCCGTCGGAATTATCGCCTTGAATCAGGCACTCGTCGGCGTCTTCTATGACGATGGCCTGTACGCCGGCCTCGCGATCGCGCTCTCGACCGGCATGGGGTACGTGCACCCGAATCTTCCGCACACGCCCGCGGCGGTGCACTACCCGCCGCTCTATCCCGTCGTGCTCGCGCCGTTGTTCGGAGTCCTGTCGGTCAATGGCGCCGCGCTGGCCGCGAAAATCCTGAACGCGATTTTAGGCGCTGCCGCGGCGGGACTCATTACCTGGCATGCGGCCAGGTCCGAGCTTCTGGGACCCGGCACGCCACGGTGGCTGGCTCCGCTCATTGTCGCTGCCGCCGGCATAGCGATTCCCGTGCTCGCGACACAGACGGTGCTGTTTGCCGAGCCGCTGTTCGCGGTGCTGCTCGCGATCGTCATTGTGTTCGCTGATCGCGGCGATCGTCCCTGGATCGTGGGTGGGGCCGCTGCTCTGGTGTTGCTGACCCGCTCCATCGGGATCGCCGGCGCGGCTGGTGTGGTTGTGTTCCTGCTCACCCGCCGTGCGCCGCGCCGCGCGTTGGTCGCGGTGCTGATCCCCGTTGTCGCCGCCGGTCTCGCATGGGCCATCTGGGTCGAGACGCACCAGCACGCCGTCGACCCGGAGCTCGCCCTCGGCTATGGCAATTACTCCTCCCATTTGAGCCAGGCGGGACTCTCGGCCATCGCTGTGAACGTCCCCGATTTGTCGCGACCGCTCGAGGTCATTACGCTGGGGTGGATCCCCGTGCGCTGGGTGTACGACGTCTGCGCGACGCTTGCGCTCGGCGTCGGCCTTTACGGGGTGGCGGTGCTCGTCCGGCGGTCCTCCATCGGTTGGTCCCTGATCTTCTATCTCCTCATCCTGGCGGTGTGGCCGCATCCTCCCGATCGCTTCCTCTGGGCCGTGCTGCCCTGGCTTGGGCTGGCGTGGGCGGCCGGAGGCCTCGAGCTGTGGCGGCGCTGGCCGCGCGTGCGCGTGCCGCTCGCGCTGCTCGTGTCCTTGATCGCTGGTGGCTTCGTCTACTATGAGGCGCGCGGTTTCGCCGGCCGCTGGTGGGACGCGCAGGCGCGCATCATCTCTGCCAATTTTGCCGAGCTGCTTCCCATCATGAGACAACTGCCGGACACCGCCGTCGTCGCGAGCGACGACGAGGCGCTGGTGTGGTTGTACAGTCGCCGGAAGAGCGTGCCGCTCTATCTCGAGCGCTATCGCGGACGGGAGGCGATCAAGCCCACGCCGGCCGAACAGGTGGCCTACCTCGAACGGATGGGCGTGACGCACATCTTGCTCGCCAGCGCGAGCTCGCCGTCCGCGGGGCAGCTGAAGGCGCTGATCGACGCCGACCCCAAATTGCTCACGGCGTTGTATCGCTGGTCCGACGGCCGCTGGTTATTCGAGGTGAATCGTGCGCATTAGCGACAAACAGCTCTATCTCGTCATCGCGGCCTGCGCCGTCGTAGTGCATCTCGGGTCGCTCTGGAACCGGTTCGCGCTGGACGACAACTACATCATCCTGTTCAATCCTCTCGTCCACTCGGTCAGCGGAGTCTGGCAGGCCTTTCTTCACCCCTATTGGCCCGCCGACCTCGGCGGGAAGGTGTATCGCCCCCTGGTGGTGGCCACCTACGCGGTGGACTGGCAACTCAACAGCACCATGTGGTTTCACGCGGTGAATCTGCTTTGGCACGCGGGGACCGCAGTCGCTGTGGCCGTGCTCGCCAGGCACCTGTCGAGCATCTCCGCAAGCCCGTCGATGCTTCCGGAAGCCGCGCCCCCCGCGCCCCCCGCGCCCGCCGCGCCGCCCGCCCTCCGTCCCCAGTATGTTGCGCTGGCCGCAGGGCTGCTGTTTGCCGTCCACCCGGTACACGTCGAGGCGATCGCGAATGCCATCGGGCGCGCGGAGTTGATGGCTGCAGCCTTCGCTGTGCTCGCGGTTTACGCCGCCGTTGTGAAGCAGAGCGTCACGTGGAGCCTGGTCGCGCTCACGGCCGGGCTGCTCAGCAAAGAAAACGCCGCCGTCGCCCCAGCGCTGATCGTATGGGCCTGGACCCTGGGGCTCGGACGTCCTTCCCGCGCGACCATGCGCCGATTCGCGGTCAGCTGGGTGCTGCTCGCCGTCGTCTACGGGGTGGCGCGATGGGTCATCCTCCATCCGTACGGACACTACCAGAATCTTGCACCGGTCTTTGTTGGACAGGGGCATGTCGCGGTTCGGTTGACCGGCATCGCCGCGTTCGCGGACATGGCACGCTTGCTGGTTTTTCCTCTGACGCTGCGGGTGGACTATTCTCCCGCCGAGCGCACGATCGTTCACTCGTTGTGGGACGCGCGGCTCGCTCTCGGCCTGCTGTGCTTCGCGCTCTGGCTGTTCCTGGTGATCGTGCTCTGGCGGCGAAGACGCCGTATCGAAGCGTTCGGGATGGGGTGGATTGGCATCGCGCTTCTGCCCGTGGCGAATCTGCTCTTTCCGGTCGGCATCGTGGTGGCCGAACGGACCCTGTACCTGCCGTCGGTGGGACTCGCCTTGGTGTTCGGCGCCTGGCTGGGGAACGCGGGCCGCGCCCCGCGCGCGTACTGGGGAATCCTGACTCTGGTCGTTGGCTTCGGCGCCATCCGCAGCGCAGTCCGGGTGCCGGTATGGCGCAGCGATCTGACCCTGACGGTCTCGATGCTCGATGATTCGCCGCGATCATACGTCGGCCGGGCCCGAACGGGAGCGCTCTTGCTCGCGAGTCGACAGCCTCAGAAAGGGCTCGCGGCGTTTCAACAGGCGCTCGCGATTTTCGAGGGCTTTACGACGCTCGTGTCGGCAGCGGACGCGGCCTTCGCCAGCGGGCAGCCCGAGTTGGCCCACCAGTACATGGCCAAGGCCGACTTGTTATGTGTCGGCTGCCCGGGCGGCTATCGCTTGGAGGCAAAAGTTGCGCTGTCGCGTGGTGACAGCGCGACCGCGGATTCACTGCTTGCGCACGACCGACTGATCAACTCACGATGAAACAACGGTTGCTGATCGGTTTGGCGGCCGCTTTCCTGTACCTCCCGGCGGCCGATTACGGCTTTGTCCAGGACGACCGCGCGATCATCGTCTCGAATCCTGCCGCTCATTCGATCGGCGCGGCGCTCGGCGCGTTCGATGATCCCTATTGGCCGCGCGAAACGCAGGCGGGGCTCTACCGGCCGCTCACGATCCTGAGCTACGCGATCGATTGGACAGTATCCCGCGGGCGGCCGGGCTGGATGCACATCATGAACGCGCTGTGGCACGGCCTGGCGACCCTGTTGCTCGTCGGCATTCTGGAGCGCTGGTTGTCACCGCGCGCGGCGGCTGCGGCGGGCCTCGTCTTCGCCTGGCATCCCGTGCATACCGAAGCGGTCGCGAGCCTGGTGGGACGGGCCGAGCTGCTTGTCGCGGTCGGAATTCTGGGGGCTGTGCTCGCGGCACGCCGTGGCTGGTGGGTTGCAGCGCTGGCATGTGCGGCGGTCGCGATGTTCAGCAAGGAGCACGGTGTCATCGCCGGTGTCGTCATTCTGCTCGATCGGTGGCTGCAGCCTCAGCCCCAAGCGGAGAGCGGAGGGAAGCGGGGTGAGGTCTTCTTTTGGGTTGCCCTCGGCGCTGTTACCCTCGGCTATCTCATCGCGTGGTATTTCATCGGCAGAGCCGGGGCGAGTGACACGGCGGCCGTATTCTATGGCAGAGGACCAATCGGTCGCTTAGCGATCGCTTTGCCAACGGTACTGCACGCCACTGTGTTGCTGTTTTGGCCCACGTCGTTGTCTTCCGATTACAGCCCCAACGTGATCCCGGCGTACAGTGGACTCTCGCTCGCCGCCGTTCTTGGCCTGTGTATCGTGATCGCCGTACCGGTCGTCATGGTTCGATATCGCCGGAGCGCGCCCGCCGTCTCCTTTGCGGTCGGCCTCGCTGCGCTGTCGTACCTGCCGACGTCGAATCTGCTCTTTCCGTCGGGTGTGGTTCTGGCCGAGCGCAATCTCTATTTGGCCGTCGCGCTCCCCGCAGCGATGATCGGAGTTGCCTGGATGCGGCTCGAGGCGATGCAAGGCGCGCGGCACGCGATCGCCACGATCGGTGCTCTGGCGCTCGTGTTGGGCGCGCGGTCGTTCGTACGTCTTCCGGCGTGGCGCGACAATCGGGCGCAGCTGCTTACGCTGCTGGAGGAACATCCGGAGTCATATCGCGGACAGGCGTCGGCCGCGGCAGTGCTCGCCGGCAGTGGTGACACCGCGGGCGCGCGCCGGCACTATCATCTGGCCGACTCTCTGTCTCCAGGCGATCCCTATCTCGACGCGGCGCATGCCGTCTTCCTGCTCGAACTGGGCGACACCGCCGGCGCGCGCCCGCTCGTCGCTCGGCTGCCCGCGCGACCAGCCGCCGCTCCCAGCGTCGATCGCGTCGGCTGGCGCGCACAGTTCCTCTTTGAGCTCCGCCGCGGCCACCGGGCGGCGGCGGCAGCGGTGGCGGATTCGGCGAACCGCGCTTTTCCTGGTGGCGACCCGTGGTATCGCGCGTATGCACAATGAATTACGGTGGGTTGCGTACGGCGTGGCATATTGCAAAAAGCATCGATCTCTAATGCTTTACGGGGGGTCAGCAAATGCTTACGAGGTGCGCTAAGCATATGCAACGATAAGACATATACAATGGTATCCACCAAAGGCATGATTCGTGCTTGTAGCGAGGCGGAACATACGATGTGCCCGTGGCTCAGATCTCTACAGGAGGAAGTCCAGATGAACCGCAAGGGTTTTACACTGATCGAACTTCTGATCGTTGTCGTGATCATTGGTATTTTGGCCGCGATCGCGATTCCGAAGTTCGCCAACACGAAGGAAAAGGCCTATTTGGCGTCGATGAAGTCGGATCTTCGTAACCTCATCACCGCCGAAGAGGCGTACTTCGCCGACTCGGTGAAGTACACGAGCAATCTCGGTACGGCCTTCAACACCACCAGTGGTGTGACAGGGCTGAACATCGTGACGACCCCGGATGGGTTCACCGCAAGGGTGTCCCATACGACCACGACGAAGACGTGCGCGGTTTACGTTGGTTCGACGTCGATTGCGCCGGCCAACAAGGAAGGCGAGCCGAAGTGTCAATAAGGCCTTTGGCCTGAGGCACGGAGAGAGCGGCGGGGCGCAACCCCCCCCGCCGCTTTTTTTGTGACCAAACGGGCCAATGCCGGGTCCTTACGGCGGCGCCCGTGTCCCAGTCGAGGAAGCGTATTTCGATTTACGTTGGTTCGACGTCGATCGCGCCGGCCAGCAAGGAAGGCGAGCCGAAGCGCCAGTGAGCTTCGGATATGTGACCGTGTTAGAGGTGTCCAGTGTCACCACCAGAGTGGTACGGCATCGCTCCGATGCCCCATGCCCTGGTGGGTCCAAGCCGTATATTGTTCGACGCGGACGCCCTAGTAGGAATCATTCGTTGTCCCATTCCCTACGGGGGGAGGAAGTCCAGATGAACCGCAAGGGTTTTACACTGATCGAACTTCTAATCGTCGTCGTGATCATTGGTATTCTGGCCGCGATCGCGATTCCGAAGTTTGCCAACACGAAGGAAAAGGCTTATTTGGCGTCGATGAAGTCGGATCTTCGTAACCTCATCACCGCCGAAGAGGCGTATTTCGCCGACTCGGTGAAGTACACGAGCAACCTGGGTACGGCCTACAACACCACCAGTGGTGTGACAGGGCTGAACATCGTGACGACTCCGGATGGGTTCACCGCGACGGTGGCCCATACGACCACGACGAAGACGTGCGCGATTTACGTTGGTTCGACGTCGGTTGCGCCGGCCAACAAGGAAGGCGAGCCGAAGTGTCAGTAGGCGTCTGGCCTGAGACACACAGAGCGGCGGGGAGCGATCCCCGCCGTTCTTCTTTATGTTGCCCGCATGAGTCTTTCCCTCGACGGCCGTCGTCTCTATCTCGCCGTGGCCGCGTGCGCTGTGGTCGTCTACCTCGGCGCGTTATGGAATCGCTTCGCGTTTGACGACGTAACGCTCATCGCTCTCAATCCGCTCGTTCACTCCCCTTCCGGCATCTGGCAGGCGTTTGGCGAGCCCTACTGGCCTGGGAATTTCTCGGGGGCGATGTACCGGCCGCTGTCCGTGGCAACGTTCACCGTCGACTGGATCGCTGGAGGAGGCGCGCCGGCAGCGTTCCACGCCGTCAATGTCGTCGTCCACGCCGCGGTGAGCGTCGCGGTGGCGGTGTTAGCCCGGCGCTGGGTCGGTGATCGCGCGGCGCTGTTTGCGGGTCTGTTGTTCGCAGTGCATCCCGTTCATGTGGAAGCTGTCGCCAACGTCGTGGGAAGAAACGAGCTGCTGGCCGCGCTGTTTGCGCTTCTTGCGGTATACGCGGCGGTGGTCCGGGGGAGCGTCTGGTTGGCGGCGGCCGCGATGGCCGGCGGTCTGCTGAGCAAAGAGAACGCTGCTGTCGCACCCGCGCTGATCGTCGCGGCGTGGGCCGCGGGCCTGGCACCCTGGCCAGCTCGGCGGAAGCTGATTGCCTTCGGTGCGAGCTGGGTGCTGGTGGGTGTTGCGTATGTCGCGGCGCGTTGGGTGGTCTTGCATCCGTACGAAGGCTTCAGCGCCCTGGCACCGCAGTTCCTCGGGCAGAGCCCCGTTGCTATCCGGCTCACGGCCGTCGCGGCCTTCGCTGACGTCGTGAGGCTCCTCCTGTTTCCCGCCCACCTGCAGGCAGACTATTCGCCGAATGAGCGAGTCACCATCACGACGCCACTCAACACCTTGTTCGTGGCGGGTTTCTTGTGCGCTGTGGTCTGGGTCGCGCTTATCGCGCTGGCGTGGCGGCGCGGTCGGCGCGTTGAGGCTTATGGATTGGCGTTCGTTGGGATCGCGTACCTGCCGGTGGCCAATTTGCTCTTCCCACACCAGGTCGTCGTCGCGGAGCGTTTCCTCTATCTGCCCTCGGCGGGCCTGGCCATTGCGCTCGGCACGTGGGTCGCGCGGCTCCAACCCCGTGTGTTTGGCGTCGTGACCGCGGTCGTGGTGCTCGCGGGCGGCGTTCGGTCGGCGCTGCGCGTCCCGGTTTGGAAGGACAACCGCAGCGCCACGCTCAGCCTCATCGAAGACGCCCCGAATTCATACCGGACGTGGGACTATGCGGGTTGGGAATTCGTATGGGCGAATCAGCCGCAACGGGCGCTCGAGGCGTTCGAACGGGCCGGCACGATCTATACGGTCGATGCCCGCGTCTACGTCGCTGCCGCCCACATGGCGTATGTGTTGGGGGCTCCATCTCGTGCCGACTCGCTGCTGGCGCGCGCCGATTCCGCCTGTCCGCACTGTCCGACGATGTACCGGAACCAGGCCGGCGCGGCCAGGATCCGTGGCGACACCGCCGCGGCACGACTGCTCCTTGTGCACGCCGAGCGCGTCGCACCGCGTCCCAATTGAGGCCCTGAGCTGGCTGAAGTTTCTTATCTTGGGGCCCTAATGACACGCCCCAAGCCCGCGCTCCGCACGGAGCTGCTCTTCTACCTCACCTTCCTCGTCGCCTTCGTCCTCCTCGTCGGCGTGGCGACGTCGCTGCTCACGCTGGCGATGGGGCCCGAACGCGGTGTCATCCTGGTCATCAGCCTCATCGCCATCGAAGTCGCCATTTTCGTCCTCTACGGCCGCTCGCTCGTCAGCCGGCTGGTCCTGCGGCCCCTCGATCGGGTAATGCAAACGGCGGATGCCGTTGCCGACGGCGACCTCGCTGCCCGCGCGCCCGACGCCGCCACCCGCGACTTCGCGACGCTCGCCGAGCGCCTGAATCGCATGACGGATCGCCTGCTCGATGCGCAGAGCCAGCTCGTGCGCAGCGAAAAACTGGCCAGCATCGGCCGGCTGGCCGCCGGCGTCGCCCACGAAGTCGGCAATCCCCTCGGCGCCGTCGGGACGTACGTCGAGGTGCTGCGCCGCCGCGGCGCCGATCAGGAAGTCACCGACGGTATGACGCGTGAGCTCGAGCGCCTGGATCGCATCGTCCGCAGCCTCCTGGACTACGCGCGACCCCAGGAGGATCCGCTCGTTCCCGTGGACCCTGCTCGCGTTGTGCGCGGCGCATTTGAGCTCCTGCGGTCGCAGGGCGCGTTTCGCAGTCTGAACGCGACGACCGACATCTTCCCACAGGTGCCCGAAATCGCCGGTCGGGCGCACGTGCTGCAGCAGGCGCTTGTGAACCTGCTGCTGAACGCCGTCGATGCGACGGCGCCGGGTGGCACGATCATCATCGGAGCCCGTCGCTGGGCCTACGAACCGGGCCGGTCACTCCCCAAGCGCGCCAGCGATCCCAGCTTCACCGCGTTCCCGCGCACCGCTGAGCGCCGGCCCGCGCGCGTCGAATTCGCGGACGGCCAGCCGGGAGCGCTGCTCTTCGTCGCGGACTCCGGCACCGGCATCGCGCCGCAGGACCGTGAAAAGGTCTTCGAACCCTTCTACACGACCAAGGAGCCGGGTCGTGGCACGGGACTGGGCCTCGCGATCGTCGCGCGGTCGGTGCACGACATGGGTGGCGTCGTTTGGGTCGATGCCGCGCGTGAAGGGGGCGCGGCGTTCAAACTGTTCTTCCCGATCGCTGTGGGGATGGGGGGAAGCCGGTGAAGCGCGTCCTCTTAGTCGACGACGAACCCGGCCTTCGCCAGAGCCTCGGTCTGTTGCTGACCGACGCCGGCTACGCGGTCACCGCCGAGCAGAACGGCCGGCGCGCGCTCGAGCGCGCAACCACCGAGCGGTTCGACCTGGTGTTGTGCGACGTCCGCATGCCCGAGATGGATGGTCTCACGTTCCTGCGCAATTATCGGCAGCGCGGCGGCGGCGCGCTCGTGATTGTCATGAGCGCTTACGGCGGCGAGGATGCGGCGATCGCGGCGATGAAAGAAGGCGCGTACGACTATCTCCCCAAGCCGTTCCGGCCCGACGAGGTCGTGCTCACGCTGCGCAAAGCCGAAGAGCGCGAGCGGCTGCGCGAGGAAGTCGCCGGGCTCCGGGCCCAACTGGCAACGGGCCCGGCCGAGCGTGGCCTCGTCGCCGAGAGCGGTGCGATGCGCCAGGCATTGACGCTCGTGGCGCGGGTGGCCGAGCACAACACTACGGTGCTGATCACGGGCGAGAGTGGAAC
>Ga0070680_100001107_pt1 | contig 19340 bp, 15 predicted proteins | sample KBSC73BmetaG_FD_64672 | JGI IMG/M metagenome (GOLD analysis project Ga0070680, IMG submission 64672) | Corn rhizosphere microbial communities from Kellogg Biological Station, Michigan, USA - KBS C7-3B metaG | ecosystem: Host-associated > Plants > Roots > Rhizosphere | place: USA: Michigan...
AGGCGATCGGCTTCCTCTCCAAGCAGGCTTTGCGTGCCCCGAACGGGCTGAACCGGCGTCATTCCCGGCGCGCTAAAGCATAATTCCCCGATTTGGCAAAAGCTTCCTTCGGCTTCGGGTTACTGCGCCTGCTGCTGCTGAAACTTCTGGAGCTGCTGCTGGTAGAAGCTCGCCGGCAGGAACTGCTTGCGCAGGCTGAACATGATGGTTCGCCCGAGCGGGTCGAGCATCGACGCCTCGAAACCCGCCGGAACCACGCCGGCGGCGCCGTGCGCCCGCGGGCGGTTGTCGAAAATGTTCCCGACCTCGAACCGCGCCGAGACTCCGCGGAGCCAGGGATGGCGCGAGACGATCGGCAGATACTGGCCGACATTCGCGAACAGCCTGAGGTCGAACGTTGCGAGCGGCGAGAAATGGAGCGGCGCGCCGGTCAGCGTGTCGACCGTGGTCGCGGTCCGCCAGTTCGCGCCGAGACGAACGCCGAAGCCGTTGTTCGACCAGCCCGCCTGCGCCTGGATCTGGTGGCGCGGCTGGCCGCCCGTCTGGCCGACCGGAGCGCCGTGGAGATAGTCGAGCTGCGGCAGTCCCGGCTCGATGAGCGCCCGGTCGACGATGGTGATCGTGTCGGTGAGCGAAAAGGTGAGGCGGCCGTTTGTGGCCGCGCTCGCGAGCGAACCCGGCGCCACGTTCGCCGCGCCTGCGGCCTGCGGTACCGCGATGCCCGCCGCACGCGCTTTATCGACCGCGCGCTGGACTTCGGAAGTCGTCACGTGATGGCTCTTGAGCGGCTTGGTGAAGTCGAAGCCGAGCAAAAGCGTGTCACGATGCGCCGAAGCGAAGTTCACCGGCCTCAGGTCGACGCTGATGAGGTCGCCCGCGGGATCGCGCGTGAAGCGATCCGGGAAGGCCTGTTCGATTGTCGGAAAGACGGTGATGTTCGAAATTGGCCGGTCGATGGTCACATGCGCATAGTCGCCGCGCAGCCGGAAATTTGCGTTCTGCAGCGGTTGCCATTCGGCGCTGAGATCGAGCGTGTCGCGGACGGAGGTTCTAAGGCCGGGATTGCCGCCGGTGACGACCGCCACGCGGTTCACCACGCCATTCTGGAAGTCGAAGATACGGGTCCCGGGTGTTTCGACGAATGGGTCGCCCAGCTGCCGGACGCTGGGCGCCCGTTCCTCATGATCCCAGCTTCCGACCAGATTGAGCGTTGCGATGGGCGACCAATTTGCTCCCGTCCCGACGCGCGTCAGCGTGCCGAAGTCCGACAGCTGGTTGACTTCGGCATTGGCGTTGACGGTGAGGTTGCCGAGCGCGCTGAACGCGCGCCGCCGGTGCGAGATTGGAAGGTCGATGCTCGCGGCAGCCGTTGCCGAGGTGCGTCTCGCCGAGTCCACCGGTGCGTTGGCGAAATGCTGTTCGTCGATGTCGAGATATTCCGCGGACGTCGCCGCTCTCAACGTGACGTCGGCGTCGCCGAGGGGGGTGGAAAACAACGGCCCGTTGACCGTGCCGTCGAGGTCGCCGGCGAAATGGGTGGACTGGGCGTTTCCCGGCGCGAAGACTTGCCCGAGGTCGGTCGTCGTGGTGCGGTTGCGCTCGGCGTCGCCATTGGCCGCGAGGTTCCAATACCATTTTCCCTGCCCGCCGCTCAGCGTCGAGCCGAGATGCAGGCTGTCATCGAGCGTGTGGCGGCGAAGTTCCGCGGGAAGCTGCTCCGACAGGCCGCTCAGCAGGTGGCCGTTGCTGTGCGCCGCCTGGGCGTTGAACGTCTCCTCGACGTCGCCCGGAAGCTCGCGGCTGATGGTCATCGTTCCGCGCACGCCGAGTTCGGGCGGCAGAAGCAGGCCGGTCGCCCCGGTGCCGCTGGTCTCATATTGCTGTTCGACCAGGCTGCGCTGTGAACCCCTCAATATGTCCTCGGTACCGCCGTGGAGGTTGAGCGTGGTCCGGCGCTTGGGCGTGAGCAGGATTCGCGTGAGGTCGGCGCCACCACCGGAGAAGCCCGACTCTTTCGCGGTGTTTCCCGCGAGCTGCGCGACGGATTCGACGAAGCGGTTCTGAAGAACCACGTTCACGACCTTCTGGTCGGGCGGATAGCCATATTTGAGCGCGACCTCGTCGGGCAGGATGTCGACCCGCGACACCGCCTCGATGGGGATGTCGCGAAGCTCGCGATAGCTCGACACCCGGCGGCCGTTGAGAAGCACCAGCGGCCGTGCGCTGCCGGAACCGCGAGCGACGCCGATATCCGGAGCGATCGCTTCCAGGAGCTCATCGAAACTGCTCGCGCCGGTCGCCTTCACATCGTGCGAATCGAGCACGTTGACGGGCGGGATGTCACCGACGACCGAACCGCGCGGCGGCTTCCCGGTGACGACGATGTCGTCGTCGTCCTGGTCGGGAGCGGTCGACGCGGCGGTCGCCGCCGGCTTCGGCGGGTTCGGCTGCGGCTGCGCCGCTACCGAGGTCGCCACCAGCGCCACACCGACCGTTGAAAGACCCCAGATGATTGCCATTGCGGTGCCGTGTCCGTGCACACGTGAACGGCTGCTGGCAAATCTATTAAGTTCCGGCAAGCAACTCCTTACCGGCGACGAATTGCCGCTCAGCGGTTCTGCTGCTGCCTTTCCTGGAACTGGCGTTGCAGCCAGCTCCTGGGCGGCAGGAACAATTTGCGGAAGCTGATCATGATCGTCCGTCCCAGCGGGTCGAGCAGGTCGGGCTGGAAGTTCAGGGGGACATTGCCGAGCGCATCATGGACCTTGGGGCGCGTGTTGAACATGTTGTTGAGCTGCAGCTGGACCTGAGTCCCGCGCAGCCACGGATGCTTGACCGTGAGCTCGGGGATGTCCCCAGGGTTGGCGAACAGCCTGAGATCGAACGTCGCCAGCGGCGAGAAGCGCAGCCTGTCGCCAGTCAGCGTGTTGACGGTCGTCCCGGTGCGCCAATTGGCGGTCAGCCGGGCACCGAGCCCGTTGTTGAAATAGCCGGTCTGCGCCTGGACGCTATGCCGCGGCGTTCCCCCGGTCTGACCGGCCGCATCACCGTGAAGGAAATCGATCGCGGGCAGCCCGGGAGCGATGATAGCCCGGTTCACGAACGTGATGTTGTCGGTCAGCGAGAAGGTGATTCGCCCGCGGTTGCCGCCGCCGAAGAAGCCACCGCCGCCTCGGCCGCCGCCGCCGCCACCGCCGCGGAAACCGCCGCCTCCCTGGCGGCCGGCCTGAGCTTCGTTGCCGCCTTGCTGCGACTGGGCCGCCGGCGCGGTACCTGCCTGCTGCGAGGTTGACGGCGTCGAAGCGCCATTCGCCTGCGGCGTGGCCGGCGCGGACGGATTGCCCTCAGGGCTGGCCGGCCTTCCGTTCGGCCCGGCGGCGCCGCCCCGAGCCCCGAACTGGGAGCGGAATTGCGCCCGGATCTGGTCGATCACCGACTGGGAGGGCCGATGCGACTTCAGCGGGTGCGAAAAGTCGAACCCGATCCGCAATGTGTCGTTCTCCGAGCTTTCGAAATTCACCGGTGTGAGGTCAACGCTGACCAGCTGCCCCGCCCCGTTGCGGACGAACCGGTTCGGAAACGCCTGCTCGATGGTCGGCGTGACGGTGAGGTTCTGGATCGGATGGTCGATCGTCTGGTGCACATATTCGGCGCGCAGGCGAAGGTCGGTGTTCGCGATCGGCTGCCAGTTGGCCCCGAGCTTGAGGACGTGCCGAAGGTCGGACTGGAGGTTAGGATTGCCGCCGGTTATCGCGGTTACGATGTCGGTCTGGCCGGTCGCGAAATCGAACACGCGCGTGCCTGGAGTCTCGAGCACCGGATCGCCGAGCTGATTGACCGTGGGCGGTCCTTCCTCGCGGGTCCAGCTGGCGAGGAAGTTGAGCCGGTCGACCGGCGACCAGTTGGTCCCGGCGCCGAACACCGTCAGGGTTCCGAAGTCGGACAGCTGGTCGACCTCCGCATTGCCGTTGAGTGTCAGGTTCCCGAGCGCGCTGAAGTCGTGATTGCGGCGCGAGATCGGAATGTCGAAGTTCATCGCCGCCTCGCCCGTCGTTCGCCCGAGCGAATGCGAGCTAGTGACTCCGATCAGGCGCCGCTCGCTATTGAGATGAGTCGTCGTTCCGCCGAGCGTGATGGTGGTGGTTGCATCGCCGCCGGGAAGCGAGAAGAGCTTGCCGTTCGCCGTCGCCTTGATGTCGCCCGACTCCGTCGTCTCGACGGTCCGGTCGCGTACCGCGTCCAGCGCATCGCGGTCCGTCCCCGTGGTGTCGCGTTCGAGGTCGGCATTGCTGGTCAGCGTCCAGCGCCAGTTCGACTTGACGCCGTTCATGGTGACTCCGGCGTGCGCCGTGTCGGTGCTGGTGTTGCGCTGCAGGGCCTCGATCAACGTGTCGCCAAGGCCGATCAGCGAGCGGCCGTCGACGTGCTCGAATTCAGTGTTCAGAGTCGCGGACACATCGCCCAGGATTTCCCGGTTGAATGTGCCCGAAGCGCGCAGATCGCGCTTGCTTGGGAGCAGCGAGCGCGCGGCGAGCTCGTCTGCGGTGGTTTCCCCGGCGGGCGGCTGCTGGGTGATCAGGATGTCGCGCTGCGACTCCCGCAGCAGGCTATTGCCTTCCGCGTGCAGGTTGAGGGTGGTGCGCCCGTTCTTCTCGACGATGAAGCGCGTGAGGTCCGCGCTTTCGTTGGTGTCGCCACCGTCGGTCGAGGTGCCCGCGCCGACCTGCGCCGTGGTCGAATAGAAGCGCTGCCTGAGCACGATGTTCACGACCTTTTGGTCGGGGCGCGACCCATATTTGAGGGCGACCTCCTCGGGCAGGATCTCTACCCGCTCGATCGCCTCGGTCGGAATATCGCGAAGCTCGCGAAAGCTCGAGACGCGCTGCCCGTTGACGAGGATCAGCGGTCGCTCGCCCCCGCGGCCCTGCGAGCTTCCGATCTGCGGCGCGAGCGCGTCGAGCAGGTCATTGATGTTGGTCGCCCCCGTCGCCCGAACGTCGCGCGAATCGAGAACGTTTACCGGCGGGATGTCGCCAACCACCGAGCCGCGGGCGCGCGAGCCTTGCACGACGATCGGCTCCTCGTCGCCGAAGTCTTGATCCACCGCTTGAGCCGCGGAGGTGTCCGCTTGCGCGGTCGGCGCATTCGCCGGCTGGGTCGCGGTCGGCGCAGGTTGCGCCGCCGCGGCTTCGGCCGGGGTCTGCGGCGGAGGCGGGGCGGGCTGCGCGACGGCCGGCGAAACGATGCATAGAAGCGCAGCGCCGCCGAGCAGCGTTGAATGATGTTTCATTCGTCCTCCCGCTAGTCCGCTGACGTGAACCGGCGCTGACAACGCCGTGAACTTCGACAAAGTGCCGACTGTTGTCTGCGAACGCGTGGGCGGCGTTGCCCAGCCGCGGCAATTACCGGTAGAGCGGTTGCTTCAACTGGGGAGGAGTTCCGTCCGATGCGCCGAGCTGCGCTTGCCGTCCTGTTGTCGTCATTTCTTTCGACCGCCGCGTTCGCGCAACTGGTCCCGCCGCAAAACAGCAAGCCCGAACCGACGCCCAAGGTCGACACGATTCCCGCGCCGCGGGATGTCGCCTATCCCGGGACGCTGCAGCTGACGGTCGACGCGACCGACGTCACGCGTGCGATCTTCAAGGTGCATGAGCATGTGCCGGTTGCGGCGGCCGGCGACTTCGTGATGCTCTATCCCAAATGGCTGCCCGGCAATCACTCGCCGTCGGGCCAGATCAACAAGATTGCCGGATTTGCCGCGACCGCGAACGGCCAGCCGCTCAAATGGGTCCGCGACAATCTCGACGTTTACGCCTTCCACATCGCCGTGCCGCCGGGCGTCAGCGCGATCGACATCGACTTTCAGTACCTGTCGCCGACCGCCGGGAACCAGGGCCGGGTCGTCGCGACTCCCGACCTCGCGAGCATCGAATGGATAGCCAACTCGATGTACCCGGCCGGCTATTTCGTGCGCGACATTCCGATTCAGGCGTCGGTGATCGTTCCTGCCGGCTGGCACGTCGCGACCGCGCTTCGACCGAGCGGTCAGAGCGGCAACAAGGTCGACTATCCGGTGACCAGCTACGAGATCCTGATGGATTCGCCGCTGATCGCCGGAGCCCATTATCGCGCTTTCCCGCTGTCGCCCGACGTCACGCTCGACGTGATCGCGGACAATGACGCCGAGCTTGCCGCCAAGCCGGACGAGATCGAGGCTCACAAGCGGCTGGTCGAGCAGGCGGTGAAAGCCTTCGGCGCCCAGCATTACGACCATTACGACTTCCTCCTGACGATCTCGAATTATCTAGGGGGCGAAGGGCTCGAGCATCATCGGAGTTCGGAGGACGGGACCGGCCGCGGCTATTTCACCGAGTGGAACAACCAGCTCAACGCCCGCAACCTGCTGCCCCACGAATTCACCCATAGCTGGAACGGCAAGTTCCGCCGTCCGGCGGACCTGTGGACGCCGGACTACCGGACGCCGATGCAGGACAGCCTGCTGTGGGTGTACGAAGGCCAGACCCAATTCTGGGGCTATGTGCTTGGCGCCCGCTCGGGCATGTTGTCGAAGCAGGACACGCTGGATGCGATCGCGGCAACCGCGGCCGCCTACAGCACGGGCACGCCGGGCCGCGCGTGGCGGCCGCTGATCGACACGACGAACGATCCGATCATCGCCCAGCGCGCGCCGCAGCCGTGGCGCAGCTGGCAACGCAGCGAGGATTATTACAGCGAAGGCCAGCTGATCTGGATCGACGTCGATCGGATCATTCGCCAGCAGTCCGGCGGCAAGAAATCGATCGACGATTTCGCCAAGGCCTTCCTCGGCGTTCGCGACCGGGACTGGGGCGAGCTGACGTATACGCTCGACGACATCGTCGCGACGCTGAACAAGGTCCAGCCTTACGATTGGCGTGGGTATCTGCAGCGCCGGGTCTACGATATCGCGCCGCAGGCGCCGCTCGAGGGCATCACGCAGGGCGGGTACAACTTGGTCTACACCGACCAGCCGACCGACTGGATCAAGAGCAGCGAGAAGAACCGCAAATACATGGACCTGACTTATTCGGGCGGTCTCACGGTCGGGATGGACGGCAAGGTCGGCAGCGTGCTGTGGGACAGCCCCGCGTTCAACGCCGGACTGACCATCGGCTCGGAGATCGTCGCCGTGAACGGCCGCAAGCTCGACATGGATTCGCTCAAGCAGGCGATCAAGGACGCCGCGAACAATGGCCCCGCGCCGCAGCTGCTGGTCCACGATGGCGATGTCTACAAGACGGTGACGCTCGATTGGCACGGCGGCCTGCGCTATCCGCACCTCGAAAAGGTCGGCAAAGGCCCGGGCACGCTGGACGCGCTCCTGGCACCGCGCTGAGACAAAAAAAGGGGAGTTGGTATGCGCAGTCAGATGGTTTTCGGGGTCACGGCACTGGCGGTCACCGCTGCAGCAGCGGCGCAGACTGTCCCGACGGGTGCGCCGATGGGCCCCGCGCAATCCAACGTACAAATCGTGCTCGATCGCATCCAGAGGATCGATCCGCAGCTTCATTCGGTGATCGCGGTCGATCCTACGGCAATGGACCAGGCGAAGGCAGTCGACGCGGCAAACACATTCTCCAGTAAGCCCCGGTTTCATGGCCCGCTGGTCGGGCAGCCGGTCCTGATCAAGGACAATATCGAAAGCGCAGGTCCGCTTCCGACCACCGCCGGCAGCCTCGCGCTCGCGAACAATGTGACGAACCGCGATGCGCCGCTGGTCGCGCGGTTGAAGGCCGCGGGTGCGGTCATCATCGGCAAGACGAACCTCAGCGAATGGGCGAACATCCGCTCGACCCATTCGATCTCCGGCTGGAGCGCGGTCGGCGGACAGACGCACAATCCGTGGGCGCTCGACCGGGACGCGTGCGGTAGCTCCAGCGGCAGCGGCGCCGCCGTGGCGGCGGGGATCGTCCGCTTCGCCATCGGCACCGAAACCGACGGATCGGTCACCTGTCCATCGTCGATCAACGGAATCGTCGGGTTGAAGCCGACCGTGGGGCTGGTCAGCCGCACGCATATCGTCCCGATCAGCCACAGCCAGGACACGGCCGGCCCGATGGCCGACAACGTCCGCGACGCCGCCGAGCTTCTGACCGTCATCGCCGGCAGCGACCCCGCCGACCCGGCGACTCGCGACGCGGACAAGCACAAGACCGACTATGCCGCGCTGCTCGACGCCAATTCGCTGAAGGGCAAGCGCATCGGCGTGCTTCGCTTCGCTTCGACCGAGCAGCTCGACCCGGCCTTCAAAACCGCGCTCGCCATCCTTCGCCAGCAGGGCGCGATCCTGGTCGACATCAAGAAGTTCGACGAGAAGGGCATCGGGAGGAACGAGAACATTGTCCTCATGACCGAGCTCAAGGCCGACATGGCCAAATATCTGAAGAGCAGCCCGGCGCCGATCTCGTCGCGGACGCTGGCCGACCTCATTCAGTTCGACAAGGATCATGCGCAGCAGGAGATGTCGCTGTTCGGGCAGGAGCTTTTCGAGCAGGCGGAGAAGACCAAGGGCCTCAATGACCCCGCGTACAAGAAGGCGCGCAAGCTGAGCTTCACGGCCGCCGGGCCGAACGGAATCGACCGGCTGCTGAAGCAGTACAATGTGGTCGCGCTGGTCGGCCCGACGGCGGGCCCGGCGTGGAAGATCGACGCGGTCAACGGCGACCAGTTCAGCGGCGGCGGCGCGGGCAATCTCGCCGCGGTCGCAGGCTATCCGCACCTCACCGTCCCGATGGCGCTCATCAAGGGACTGCCGGTGGGCCTCAGCTTCATGGGGCCCAAGTGGAGCGAAGCACGGCTGCTCTCGCTCGGCTACGCCTACGAGCAGGCGCGCGGGGCCTTCCCGACAGCGAAGCTCTACCCGTCGATCGAGACCGCCGATCCGCAGGTCGCGCCTTACATGGAGCCGGCGCCGCGATAGGTTCGGGCGATTGCCGCGGGCGCTATGTTTGTTTTGGTCTACTCGAGCGCCTTTGAGAGCGCGCTAATGTCCACTTTGGGTCGAAAATTGATATTACGACGTAAGCCGTAGCGCGGCGATTGCGGCGACGATGGCGAGGATCAGGAGCACCCTCAGCGTGCTCGACGGCTCGTGGAACCAGAGGATGCCGACGATCACCGTGCCGACGGCGCCGATGCCGCCCCACACCGCATAAGCGGTGCCCATCGGGATCGAGCGCGAGGCGACTTCGAGCAGGCCCATGCTGACCGCCACCGAGGCGAGGAAGGCGAGCGTCCAGGGCAGGCTCCTGAACCCGTCGACGAACCGAAGCGACGTGGTGAAGCCCACCTCGAAACAGCCGCCGACGATCAGCCACAGCCAGGGCATCGCGATTCCTTTCACTGGACGGGACACGCCCACTCGTTACGCTTGGCCCATGGCGAAACCGCTGACCATCGGCAACAGGATCGCGCCATGGCGGTTCCTCGCCTTCATCGCCGTGCTGATCGTCGGCGCCGTTCCCGCAAGCCTGTGGCTCGGAAGCTGGTGGCTCGGGATCATCTATTCATTCGACGTCGCGGCGGTCCTCTTCCTCCTGCTCTGCTGGAGCATCCTCGGGATCGAAGACCCGGCGGAGATGGAGCGGCTGGCCCAGCTCAACGACGCCAACCGCACCTTCCTGCTGATCATCACCGGGATCGTCGTCGCCATGCTGCTGATCGCCGTCGGCGCGGAGACGGTGGGACGTAATCCACACGCATCGGCCAAGGCGTTGATCATCGTGACGTTGATCGTCGCCTGGCTGTTCAGCAACACGGTTTACGCGCTTCACTACGCGCACATGGCCTATGTGACTCCCGAGGCGGGCTGCGCGGGCTTTCGGTTCCCGGGAACGCCCGAGCCGGTCTATTGGGACTTCGTCTATTTCGCCTTCACCTGCGGCATGGCGTTCGCGACCTCCGACGTCGAAGTCACCGACCAGCGGATCCGCAAGGTCGTGACCTTCCATTGCCTTGCCGCGTTCGCGTTCAACATCGGCGTGCTCGCCTTCACCGTGAACCTGCTGGCGTCGGGCGGCGGCTAGGTAAGGTCGATCTCGGGCGGAGCGGCGATCTTCCGCCGCGCTGCAATGAGGCAGCCGCCGACGATCAGAAGCGCGCCGGCAAGCGTCGTCAGCGACACCCGTTCGTGGAAGACCAGCCAGCCAAGCGCGGACGCCCAGATGAACGCACTATATTCTGTGACCGAGAGGTAACTCGCTTCGCCACGCGCATACGCCCAGCTGTAGAGCAGGCTGCCCACGGTCGAGAGGATCGCCGCGACCGCGATCCAGGTCCATTGCCAGCCTCCGCCGGCCGGCATTCCCACCAGCGGCAAGGCGACGAGCCAGCAGGCCATTACCGTCAACGACTGGAAGAAATTGATCTCGAGCGGCCGGGCGGCAAGCGCTTGCCGGCGCATGATCACGATGTTGCCGGCGTAGCACAAGGCCGAGCCGAGGATCGCCGCCGAGCCGAGCAGGACCTGCGGTCCCAATTGCGCGTGCGCCTGGCCGAGCATGATGACGAGGACTCCGGCGAAGGCGACCGCCGAGCCGGCGATTGAGCGAGGGCCGATCTGCTCCTTGAGGAAGACGCTCGCCAGGAACAGGGCGATCAGCGGCCCAATGAAGGTCAGCGCGATCGCCTGCGCGAGCGGCACCAGGCCGATTCCCCAGAAGAAGAGGAACGCCATCACCGTCCCCAGGACTCCGCGCGCCACGTGGATCTTCAGCGTGGCTCGATCGGGCCACGGCAGCCGGCGCGGCAGGTACAGAGCGGCGCTCAGCCCCAGATTGGCGAGCGATCGCCAGATGCTTACCGCGACGATCCCGATGGCGATGACGAGATGCTTCATCACCGCATCCATGATCGACAGCAGGGCGACCGCGCCGAGCGCCACCGCGAATGCCTGTCCGGTTTGCTGAGCGACGCGATTCACGCGCCGCGATTAGCCGTTTATTCCGCGGCGTCGAGCGTTGGTTCGGCAGCCGCGGCCTCGATCTCGGCCGCCTTCGCCTCGACCAGCTTCACGATATGGTCGATCATCTCGGCGTCTTTGACGTGATGGTCGGTGACGCCCGACAGATAGACCATGTGCGTGCCGTTCCCGCCGCCGGTGATCCCGATATCGGTCTCACGCGCTTCGCCGGGACCGTTGACCACGCAGCCGAGGACGCTGAGACTCATCGGCGTCTTGATGTGCTGCAGGCGCTCTTCGAGCGCCTCGACGGTGCGGATCACGTCGAAGCCCTGTCTCGCGCAGCTCGGGCAGGAGACGACGCGAACGCCGCGGCTGCGGATTCCGAGCGCCTTCAAAATCTCATAGCCGACGCGAACTTCTTCCTCCGGCTCGGCCGACAGCGACACGCGAATGGTGTCGCCGATGCCCGCCCACAGCAGGCTGCCGATCCCGATCGCCGACTTCACCGTGCCGCCGATGAGGCTGCCGGCTTCGGTGATGCCCAGGTGAAGCGGGCAATCGACTGCACTCGCAAGCTGCTGGTAGGCAGCAACGGCGAGGAACACGTCGCTCGCCTTCACCGCGACCTTATATTCGCGGAAGTCATGATCCTCGAGAATTCGGATGTGATCGAGCGCGCTTTCGACCAGCGCTTCGGGGCAGGGCTCGCCATATTTCTCGAGCAGGTCCTTTTCGAGGCTTCCGGCATTGACCCCGATCCGGATCGCGCAGCCGTTCGCCTTGGCGGCGGCGATGACCTCCTGCACCCGCTGCTCCGAGCCGATGTTGCCCGGGTTGATGCGCAGGCAGGCAGCGCCGGCGTCCGCCGCTTCGAGCGCCCGCTTGTAGTGGAAGTGGATGTCGGCGACGATCGGCACCCGGGCGGCGCGGACGATCTCCTTCAAGGCCGCGGTCGCTTCCGCCGTAGGGCAGGAGACGCGGATGATATCGGCGCCTGCCTCCTCGCACCGGCGGATCTGGTCGATGGTCGCCTTCGCGTCCTCGGTCGGCGTGTTGGTCATCGTCTGAACCGAGATCGGCGCGTCTCCGCCGACCGGCACGGAGCCGACCATGATCTGCCGCGACGTGCGCCGCTCGATATCGCGCCAGGGACGGATGGAGGACATTTGCTCGCGCATATAAGCGCTTGAACCGCCGCGGCAAAGCTAGGCCAATGTATCCCGCTGTGTTAACGTGCTTAATGGATTCGCTGGGGGCGGCGAATGAACAAGCTCGCTCGAATGCCCACGTTTGACCGTGCCGCCCGAGCCTCCGCCCGGCAACTGCGGCGCATCCGCCGTCAGCCCGCGCGATATTTCGCCTTCCTGAGCTACAGCCACAAGGATGAGCAGCTCGCCGGCTGGCTCCATCAGCAACTCGAGCAGTTTCGAGTTCCGCGCTTCCTTGTCGGACAGCTTACCGAGAACGGCATTATCCCGAAGCGCCTGAGGCCGGTCTTCCGCGACCAGCATGAGCTCGCGGCCGCGGACGACCTCGGTGAGGAAATCGAAGAGGCTCTGACCCGTTCCCGATTCCTGATCGTCCTCTGCTCACCCGATGCGGCGCGGTCGCACTGGACGAACGCCGAAATCGAAACGTTCAAGCGCGCGCATCCGGACGGCTGCGTGCTGGCGGCGATTGCCGCCGGTGAGCCCTTCGCCTGCGAATTGCCCGGGCGGGAAGGGGAGGAATGCTTCCCGCCGGCGCTTCGTCAGAAGTACGACCGCCGGGGCCGGCCCACCGGCAAGCGCGCGGAGCCGCTTGCGGCCGACCTGCGGCACGCAGGAGAAGCACGGCGGCTCGGCCTGATGAGGCTGGTCGCCGGGATGCTCGGCGTCGGCCTCGACGACCTGGTGCAGCGCGATGCGACGCGCCATCAGCGCCGCCTGGCGCTGGTTGCCGCAGCCTCGGTTGCCGGAATGGCGGTCACGAGCACGCTCGCGGTCACGGCCATCCAGGCGCGCGATGCGGCGCGCGAGCAGCGGCGCCAGGCGGAAGGGCTGATCGCGTTCATGGTCGGCGACTTGCGGGACAAGCTGGAGCCGATCGGAAAGCTGGATGTGCTCGACGGCGTCGGCTCGCGCGTGCTGGCCTATTACAGCAACCAGGACACGAGCGAGCTTTCCGACGATGCGCTGATGCAACGTTCCCGGGCGCTGAACCTGATGGGCGAGGTTGCCTTCCAGCGCGGCAACCTCAACGAAGCGCAGCAACTGTACCGGCAGGCGACCGCCGGAACCGCGGAGGCCGTTCGCCGCTCTCCGAACGACGCTGAGCGCATCTACGATCATGCGCAGAACGTGTTCTGGGTTGGAGAGGCGGCGCGATTCGCCGGTAGACCCGCCGAAGCCGAAGCTGCTTGGCGCGAGTACAAGCGCCTTGCCGACCAGATGTCCGCGCTTCAGCCGGACAATCTGAAATACCGGATGGAGGTGCTCTACGCCAACGAAGACGTCGGCATCTCGCTCTACTTTCAGCATCGTTTCGCCGAGGCGGGGCAGCTGATTCAGACTCTCATCGGCCCGATGCACACGCTGGCCTCGCTGTATCCCCAGAATACTACTTATCAGAAGGAGCTCGCGACCATGTGGGCGTGGGCCGCGGACTCGCAACGGTCGGAGGGCAACTTCAACGGAGCAGTTGATGCCCGACGGCGGCAAATTGCCGCGCTCGAGCAATTGTTGACCATCGAGGCAGACTCCGACGCCCGTTCGAGGTTGATCTCGGCGCACGAGGGGCTGGCCAACATCCTTGCGGACAAAGGTGACACGCAAGACGCGATCGCAGAGTTTCGGTCGGCTGTCGGCCAGGCCGAAGACCTCATTCCGATCGAACCTCGCAATGCTCAGTGGAAGAGCATGGCGGCGGATGCGCGGCTTCAGCTTGCATTGACGCTTCTCTCGAGCGGCCAGCGCGAAGAGGCGGTCCAACAGACCGACGCCGGCTGTGTGCTGGCCGCCGGACTTCCGACGGCGTCAAATGCAGCGAAAATGAAACTGGGAACCAGCTGCTCGATGATGCGCGCTCGGCTCGCCCTGGCGGGTGGCGCGACAGATCAAGCGTTCAGTTTTGCACAGCAGGCGCTCGCGTCGGCGAGAGCGCAGCACAGCGAGGACCCGATCACGGACCACTACCTCGTTGCCAATGTCTATACTCTGCTCGGGGATATTCGGCAGCGCGCCGGCGATTCCGCAACTGCCACAACCGAATGGACGACCGGGCTGAACGGGCTTCCGCAGAACGTGGCGGAACGTCCATTCGAAATGAACAGCCGGCTCGCTCTGCTTCGTCGGCTTGGCCGAATGCAGGAGGCAGCGCCGATTGCAGCACATCTAAGTTCGATAGGCTATCGTGGCCTCTCGTAAGCACAACCAACAGAAGGGCGCGACGAAATGACAAGAGCTAGAGCGGTAATGCATCCTGTCCCACTCCTCGCCAGCAAAGATCCGGCCGGCCATTATCATTTCAAGCCCGAGTCCGACCTGTGGAATGAGGCGGAGCAGGATTTCGCGTTTCACAAGGACAGGCACGGAATGCGCGCGCACGACTATCATCTGGTCGAATTCGTGCTCGATGATCAGACCGGAGACGACCTGAAATTCCCGCCCGTGCCGCACGATGCAATGTGGGTGAGCGAGGGCGCTGAACGCGCGAACCGCAAATGTCCCGACATGAACACCGTCAGCGACTATTCCGTGATGGAGCCGATCTGCGTGTGCGACGGCGGCGAGCGGCTGATCATCCGCAACGATAACCCGCGCAAGGAGGATTGGGCCTTCACGCTCAATTTCGTGAAGCGAGGCGAGAACCCGGCCGAGCGAAGCCGCTACGTCAGCTGGGATCCCGGCGGAACGAACCAAAACGGCGGATCGGGAGCGTAAGCATGTCAGGACTCGCGGGCTTCTTTTTCGGCAGGAGAGACGGGATGGACAGGGGCAAGGAGAACGGGCCTCCGCACGGTCGGGGCATCGGGCACGGCTCGGGCCACAAGAACAAATCTCACAGGATCGGTCCCAAGGCGGACCATCCCTGGGAAGTCATGATCGACGTCTATCTGAACGCGGTTGCGGCGGACGGAACGCCCGACTTCGACATTCAAACCTGTTTGCCTACGGACTGGCCATTGGGGGACGAGAACCCGATAGTGCATTTCCACAATGACGGCCGCAACGGGTTCAGGGTCACGTTCAGATTCTTCGACAACACCGGCTCGACCAAACCTTACATCTTTCTCAAGGATGCCAGCGACGCCTTGTGGTCGGTAGCGGGCTCAGACTGCCCAACGGACAAGTGCGGCGACGTTTTCACGAGCCAGACGCGGGTCGACGATACGACCCTCTCGGCTTTGAACATGAATCACGACGTGCTGGGGCCATTCCAGTACGCCCTGCGAGTGAGCAAGGACGGTACGCAGAAAGACGTCGTCACTCTCGATCCGGGCGGCAACAACATGAACGGGAATTACGGCTTCCAATGACAGGAAAGCCGGCGCGCCTCATCTGTTGCGTACCTCGACGATGAACGCGCCAGGATTTCGAGTTAGGGCCGCGGTTCAACCGCAGCCCGGTCGTGCGCCAGGGCCGCCCCCCGTCCCCTTCGTCCTGTCCGTCGGAGTCACCGGGCATCGCGCCGAAGTGCTCGACACCGGCGATGTCGAGCGGCTTCGGGAACGCGTGCGCGAGACCCTGCTTCTGATCGAAGAGGCGGGCCGGGCGCTGCTCGAGCGCGAGCGCGGCTGTTTCGCTTCTGGGCCGCCGCGGCTGCGGTTCGTCTCGCCGATCGCCGACGGCACCGACCAGATTGCTGCCGAACTCGCGCTCGAGCTCGGCTGGGAGCTGCAGGCGATCCTGCCGTTCGAGCGCGACGACTACCGCGAGAGCCTTGCCAACCACGGCGCGCGCGAGCGCTTCGACTCGTTGCTCGAGCAGGCAACCTGTTCGCTCGAGCTGCCGGGCGATCCGGACGAAAGCCTCGACGCCTACGTGATGACCGGACGGGCGACCGTCGCCCACTGCGACATCCTGATCGCCGTCTGGGACGGAAAGCCGCCCCGCGGGCGGGGCGGGACCGGCGAGGTCGTCCAGCTCGCGCTGACCCGGGGAACGGCGATCGTCCATGTGCCGCTCGATCCAGGGAGCGAAACGCGCGTCTTGTGGGCGGCGTTCGACCCGACCGTGATCACGGTGGCCGACGATCCGACGGTCGCCCGGCCACTCGACCTCGGCCACGTGGACGCATTGCTGACGGGGCTGCTCATGCCCCCGCCGGACGAGGAAGAGCAGCGCTTCCTCAAACGCTTCCTCAAGGAGCGGCTGCGGCAGATCCGCACGCGCATCGAATATCCGCTGCTGCTTACCGCAGCCGGCGTTCGCCGGTTCAGCACGCGCGACCTCACCGACAAACATTCAGCGAAAATGATCAGCGAGGAATGGCAGCGATACCGGGTCGGATGCGTCGAGGCGCACAACATCACCGCGCCAATCGATGCACTCGAGGAAGCTTATAGCTGGGCCGACCGTCTCGCGACGCATTTCGCCCAGACCTACCGTAGCGGTCATATCTTCAACTTCCTCCTCGGCGGGGTCGCGGTATGCCTCGGCCTCAGCGCGTTCATGGCGCCGCACCTCAAGTTCGAATTCGCGGCGATCGAGATGCTGATCACGCTCGCGATCATCGTCAATGCACGGGTGGGCACACGCCTCGAATGGCACCGACGGTGGCTCGACTATCGCCAGCTGGCAGAACGGCTCCGGCCGATGCGCAGCCTGAAGCTGCTCGGAATTGCTGCGCCCGACCCGCCGGGAACCGAGACCAACCCGGTCCCGAGGCGCTGGATCGACTGGTACGCGAGCGGGATCTGGCGGGCGATGGGCTGCACATCCGGGTCGATCGACCGGCAGTGCGCGGCGCGCCTCGGGCACGCGATCGCGGATCACGAGGTCGGCCCGCAGATGTCGTACCACGAACGGAACGCGCGCCAGATCGAGCTACTGGACCATCGCCTCGAACAGACCGGAACAATCCTCTTCGCAGCGACCCTCGGAGTCTCGGTCGCGACCCTGATCGGCCTCGGCATGGGCGCGAACTTCGTGAACGTCTACGGCAATTGGTTCACTTTGGTTTCCGCAGGATTCCCGGCGCTTGGCACGGCTGTGTTCGGAATCCGATTCCAGGCCGATTTTGGCGGCGACGCCGTGCGATCGATGGCGACCGCCAACACCTTGCGCCAGATCGACGAGGAGCTGCGCAAGGACGTGACCTTGTCGCGCGCGGCGGACCTCGCCGAACAAGCCGCGCGGATCATGCTCTCCGACCTCGACGAGTGGCGGCTGGTCAACCAGCAGCGCGATCTCTCGGTCGGCTAATCGTCCTCCCCCCAGCGCCAGCGCCAACCGCCGCGGGTCGTCCTGGCGCAGATCACCATGAACACCACGATCAGTGGAATGATCGCAGCAAAAAGCTGGATCACTTGGCCGCGCAGGGTGAGCACGATAGCCACGAGCAGGGCGACAAATGCGATTGTCAGGGCCCATCCCTGCCACGTCACCGGCACGCTGCCGATTCCGTAGCGCTTGGGCGCGAACCATTCGGGGCCGTCCGTCATGCCTTCGTCTCCTTCGGCGGACGGCCGCGCTTGCGCGGCGTCGGCGCCTTGAGCTTCACGCCGCGCGCTCCCAGCGCCTCGCGAAGCAGGCACTCGACCTGCGCGTTGACGCTCCGAAGCTCAGCCGAGGCGCAGCGCTCGACCGCGGCCCACAATGCTGGGTCGACACGAAGCGGGAACGCTTTGCGTTCATCCGGCATCGCCCGCGCTTACTGGTAGAGGGTGCCGGTGTTGACGACAGGCTGGGTGTCGCGCTCGCCGCACAGCACCACCATCAGGTTGGAGACCATCGCCGCCCGGCGCTCGTCGTCGAGCTCGACCACCTTCTTTTCCGAAAGCGACGCAAGCGCCATCTCGACCATGCCGACTGCGCCTTCGACCAGCGTCTTGCGCGCCGCGACCACCGCCTGCGCCTGCTGCCGGCGAAGCATCGCGTTGGCGATCTCGGTCGCGTAGGCAAGGTAGGTGAAACCGCATTCGTCGATGGCGATTCCGGCGACCGCCAGGCGAGCCTGCAGCTCCTTCTTGAGCTCGACTCCGACCTCGTCATGGTTGCCGCGAAGCGTGACTTCCTGATGCTCGTAGTCGTCATAAGGATAGCGCGAGCCGATGGTCCGGATCGCCGCCTCGACCTGCACTCGGACGAACTGCTTGTAATCGTCGACGTCGAAGAGGGCCTGCGCCGTGTCGACCACGCGCCACATGATCTGGGCGGCGATGTCGATCGGGTTGCCGCGCAGGTCGTTGACCTTGATCTTGTCGGAAATAAAGTTGTTCGCGCGGACCGACAGCTTCTTCTTGCCCATCCACGGCCAGGTCCAGCGCAAGCCAGTGCTGCGGTCCGTGCCGCGATATTCGCCGAACAAGGTGATTGCGACCGCCTGGTTCGGCTGAAGCATGTAGAATCCCGGCATGACCAGGATGAAAGCCAGCGTCGCGAGGACAATGATTCCAAAGCTCAGCACGTCGTGCGCGACGCTGATCCTACGAATTCCGTAAATGTCGGCGAGCACCGCAAGCACGAGCACGATCAGCATCGCGTACCCGCTGGAAGTCGAAGCTTTCCTTTCGGTCGTCGCTGTCAATGCAATGACTTTTCCGTCTGCCACGTCCGCTCTCCTTAAATATGATATCATAATAATATGCGTCTGCGGCTGCTGTCAACTGGCGCGGCGAAGAAGCGGCCGCTATGGCCGCGGCCATGACCGACAGGCGGTGGCGATTGGTGATTCACGGCGGCGCTGGATCGATGCGCCCCGGACGGCTCGATCCGGAGCAGGAGCGCTGTGCGCGCGCCGGGCTCGAGGCCGCGCTCGCCGCAGGGGCGGCAGTGCTGGACAAGCGCGAGGACGCGCTCGACGCGGTCGAAGCGGCGGTTCGCGTGCTCGAGGAGGACGTGTGTTTCAACGCGGGACGCGGCAGCGTGCTGACGGCGGGCGGCTGCATCGAACTCGACGCAGCAATCATGGACGGCCGGACCCGTGCCGCTGGTGCTGTCGCGGGCCTGAGGACGACTCGCGCGCCGATCAGTCTCGCCCGGCGACTTCTCGACGAGGGACCGCATGTGTTCCTGTCGGGCAAGGGCGCCGACGAGTTCGCTCGGGATCACGGCCTCGAGCAGGTCGAGAACAGCTGGTTCGAGGTCCCCGAGCGCCGTCGCCAGCTCGACGAGCTGATCGGCGAGGGCGGCTTCGACGATGAGGTGAAGTACGGCACGGTCGGCGCGGTCGCGGTCGACCTCGACGGGCATGTCGC
>Ga0070680_100001108_pt1 | contig 19337 bp, 17 predicted proteins | sample KBSC73BmetaG_FD_64672 | JGI IMG/M metagenome (GOLD analysis project Ga0070680, IMG submission 64672) | Corn rhizosphere microbial communities from Kellogg Biological Station, Michigan, USA - KBS C7-3B metaG | ecosystem: Host-associated > Plants > Roots > Rhizosphere | place: USA: Michigan...
TGGTTCATGATGCGGAATTCGACCTCACACGGCGCCGACTTCGTCGTGCTGTCGATGTTCTTCGGCATCATCTTCGCGTTCGCGATCACCGTGGTGAACTGGGTCACCGCCCGCATCGTGGGCTTCCGCTTCCTCTCGCATATGGCGCAGCAGACCACCTTCGTCATGGTGCCGCCGCTGTTCCTCATCTTTCTCGTGCTCGGCACGATCTTCATCGGCGTCGCCACCCCGACCGAAGGCGGCGCCATGGGCGCGGCCGGCGCGCTGATCCTCGGCGCCCTCAAGCGGCGCCTGTCGTGGGATCTGGTGCGCCAGGCGGTGGAGTCGACGGCCAAGCTGTCGTCCTTCGTCGTCTTCATTCTGCTCGGCGCGCGCGTCTTCTCGCTCACGTTCTATGGCGTCAGCGGTCACATCTGGGTCGAGAATCTCCTGACCTCGCTGCCGGGCGGCCAGATCGGCTTCCTGATCTTCGTCAACGCCTTCGTCTTCGTGCTCGCCTTCTTCCTCGACTTTTTCGAACTGGCCTTCATCGTCATCCCGCTGCTCGGCCCGGCGGCCGAGCATCTCGGCATCGACCTGATCTGGTTCGGCGTCATCCTCGGCGTCAACATGCAGACGTCGTTCATGCACCCGCCGTTCGGCTTCGCGCTGTTCTACCTGCGCTCGGTGGCGCCGCGCGAGCCCTACAACGACCGGGTCACCGGCAAGCGCACCGAGGGCATCACCACGGGTCAAATCTACTGGGGCGCCATGCCCTTCGTGGTGATCCAGGTCATCATGGTGCTGCTGGTGATCCTGTTCCCGAGCATGGTGATGCACTACAAGGGCGTGGCGTCGACCATCGATCCGAACAAGGTGAAGATCGAGATTCCGCAGATCGACATGCCGTCGCTCGATCTCAGCCAGCCGCCGCAATTCAAATAGTCCGCCGACGCGCCGTCATGAAAAAAACCCCGGAGCGCGAGCTCCGGGGTTTCGCGTTTCGCGCTCAGGCGTCGTTCAGCCGCGCATGACCTTGGTCATGTAGGCGTCGTAGCTGAGCTCGGCCACCTGGAACCACTGATAGGTGTTCTTGGTGAAGTCCATCAGCGACTCGTTCACTTTCTTGAACGCAGCGTTCTCCTTCGACACCTCCGCATGCAGCTCCATGGTCGCCTTGTAGGAGGCGTCCATGATCTGCTGCGAGAACACGTGCAGCTTGGTGCCGTTCGCCAGGAGGCGACGCAGCGCCTGCGGGTTGAGGTGATCGTACTTCGCCATGCACCACGTGTTGGCGTAGTGGCCGGCCTGCTCGAGCACCGCCTGGTATTGCTTCGGCAGCGCGTTCCACTTGTCGATGTTGACGAAGGCATGAAGCATCGAGCCGCCTTCCCACCAACCCGGCGCGTAGTAGTGCGGCGCCACCTTGTAGAAGCCGAGCTTCTCGTCGTCGTACGGGCCGACCCATTCGCAGGCGTCGAGCGTGCCCTTCTCCAGCGCCGGATAGATGTCGCCGCCGGCGATCTGCTGCGGCACGCCGCCGAGCCTCTGCAGGACCTTGCCGGCCCAGCCGCCGATGCGCATCTTCAGACCCTTGAGATCGGCGACCGAGTTGATCTCCTTGCGATACCAGCCGCCCATCTGGCAGCCGGTCTGCGCCGCCAGCAGGCCCTTGATGTTGTACTTCTTGTAGAACTCATTCATCACGACATCGCCGCCGCCCTGCGTCCACCAGGCCTGGTTGATGCGGGCGTTCGGCCCGAACGGCACCGAGGTGCCGAAGCCGAAGGTCGGGTCCTTGCCGAAATAGTAGTAGGACGCGGTGTGGCCGATCTCGACGGTGCCGTTCTGGACGGCGTCGACAATCGCCAGGCCCGGCACGATCTCGCCGGCGGCAAAAACCTGGATCTGGAACTTGTTGTCGGTGGCGTCCGCCACGGCCTTGGCCATGACTTCGGCCGAGCCGTACAACGTGTCCAGCGACTTCGGCCAGCTGCACGGCATGCGCCATTTGATCGTCGGCGCGGACTGTGCGATCGCCGGCGCGGCCACAGCGACGCTGGCGGCAGCACCCATACCGGCCGTTTTCAGGAACTCACGACGTTTCATCCAACTTCCTCCCTTGTGAAAATGGACGGGCTGACGCGATTGCGTTGCGCCGTTCTTGATCTTTGGCCCTGCGGGATTTGTCCTGCGGGCGGGGCGGGATGCCGAGGCTCCCACAGATGATTCCAGTCTGCACTGGTTCGGTAAAACTTGGTAGGGTCAAGTTCCCGGTCGGTTAAGCAAAAAGGGGGCCGGCCCACAGGCCGGTCCCCTTGAAACAACACCCGAAAAGGTGCCCGGCCGCCACGGGCCGGTCGCCCCGAAACGGCGTCCGCCGGGTCAGCCCCGGCTGCGCGTCCTGATCATGAAGCTGTCGAAGCCGTACTCGGCGACCTGCCACCACAGGTACTCGTCATTGCGGAAGGCCTCCATGGACTCGAGCACCTTCTTGTAGTTCGGGTTCTTCGCCGACTCTTCGGCGTTCACCTCGTTCGACGCCTTCAGACAGGCTTCCATGACGGCCTGGCTGAACGGGCGCAGCTGCACGCCGTGCGAGAGCAGCCGTTTGAGCGCCTGGGGGTTGCGCGCGTCGTAGCTCGCCTGCTCCTCGACATTGGCCGCACCGGCCGCCGCCCTGACGATGGCCTGGTAGGACTTCGGCAGCTCGTTCCACTTCGCCAGGTTGATCAGCAAGTGGTTTGTGGTGCCGCCCTCCCACCAGCCGGGATAGTAATAATACTTGGCGACCTTGTAGAAACCGAGCTTCTCGTCGTCGTAAGGGCCGACCCACTCGGCCGCGTCGATGGTGCCCTTCTCCAGCGCCGGATAGATGTCGCCACCGGCGATTTGCTGCGCGATGACGCCGAGCTTGCCGAGCGTTTTGCCGGCCCAGCCGCCGATGCGCATCTTCAGGCCCTTGAAGTCCTCGGTGGTCTTGATCTCCTTGCGAAACCAGCCGCCCATCTGACAGCCGGTATTGCCCATCAAGAGACACTTGGCGTTGAACTTGGCGCCGAAGTCGTCGATCAATTTCTGGCCGTCACCTTCGTGAAACCAGGCGTTTTGCTGGCGGGCATTCAGGCCGAACGGCACGGCGCAGAACAGCGCCCAGGTCGGGTCCTTGCCGATGTAGTAGTACTGCGCGCTGTGGCCCATTTCGACGGTGCCGTTCTGCACGGCGTCGAGCACTTGCAGACCGGGCACGATTTCGCCGGCGGCAAAGGTCTGGATCTGGAATTTGCCGTCGCTGGCTTCCGAGACGTATTTGGCGAAGTTTTCGCAGGCGCCGAACAGAGTATCGAGCGATTTTGGCCAGCTCGCCGTGAGGCGCCATTTGAGCGTCGGCGCCGACTGTGCGATCGCGGGCGCCGCGATCGCGGTGGCCGCAAGTCCCACGCCCGCCGTCTTGAGAAACTGACGTCGTTTCATTGCCGTTCTCCTCCCTGGTCGCATGTCGGGCGGCGGCTCTCCCGGCGCCGGTCCGCCCCGAGGCGGTAACGATAGACCGCAGGGGCCCAAATTCCAATCGAACGGGAGCAAAGAAAATCCCCGCCCGGCGGGGGCCGGACGGGGCTTCGGGCGCGACGAAAAGTCGACGGGATCAGCCGCGGGCGCGCACGCGCACCATGAAGGCGTCGAAGCCGAGCTCGGCCACCTGCCACCACAGATACTCGTCGCCGCGGAATGCGACCATGCTGTCGTAAACCTTCTTGAATTCCGCGTTCTTGGCGCCGACTTCCTGATAGGTCTCGTTGGTGGCCTTGTAGCTCGCTTCCATCACCGGCTGCGGAAACGGGCGAAGCTGGGCGCCCGCGGCGACCAGCCGCTTGAGCGCCTGCGGGTTGACGGCATCGTACTTGGCCTGCATCCACACATGGGCCTTGTCGGAGGCCGAGCGGACGATCTCCTGATAGGCCTTCGGCAGCGCGTTCCACTTATCGAGATTGATGAAGTTGTGCAGCATGGCGCCGCCTTCCCACCAACCCGGGTAGTAGTAGTACTTCGCGACCTTGTAGAAGCCGAGCTTCTCGTCATCGTAAGGACCGACCCACTCGACGGCATCGATCGTGCCCTTCTCGAGCGCCGGATAGATGTCGCCGCCGGCGACCTGCTGCGGCACCGCGCCCATCTTGCTGAAGATCTGGCCGTTGAAGCCCGCCGTGCGGAATTTCAAGCCCTTGATGTCGTCGACGGTCTTGATCTCCTTGCGGAACCAGCCGCCCATCTGCGTGCCGGTGTTGCCGGCCGGGAAAGCGATGAAATTGTATTTCTTGAAGAAGTCGTTGGCGAGTTCGAGCGCGCCGCCGAAATACATCCACGACGTCTGCATGCGCGAATTCAGGCCGAACGGCTGCGCGGTGAACAGCGAGAACGTCGGATCCTTGCCGACGTAATAATAGGACGCGGTGTGCGCCATCTCGACGGTGCCGTTCGAGACCGCATCGGCGGCCTGCAGACCCGGGACGATCTCGCCGGCGGCGAAGGTCTGAATCTGAAACTTGTTGTCGGTCGCGTCGGCAACGGACTTGGCGAACACTTCGCCGGCGCCGAAGATGGTGTCGAGCGAACGGGGGAAGCTCGACGTCAGGCGCCACTTCACCTCGGGAGACGATTGCGCGATGGCCGGCGAGGCGACGGCCGCGGCTGCGAGACCCGCGCCGGCGGTGCCCAGGAATTGTCGGCGTTTCATGGAAATTCAAACTCCAGTGTTTTTATGAGATTGCCCCGCCGAGTACGGCGGATTGCGCGTGTCAAAGCAGGTCGCCGCCGCCGGCGCCAGTGCGGGCCGATGCAGGGCATGCATGCAGGCAATGCAGGATGTACGAGCGATCTTAGACGAAAGTCTGACTACTTGATCGCGCGCATCAGCGCGCCGGTCCGAGCGATCAGCGTGCGCACCGTGTCGACATCGGCGCGCGGCTCCTTCGGTGCCGCAAGCGGCGCGAAGGCATCTTTCAGATGGATCAGGTTACCGCGCAACGTCCGCAGGGCGTCGGCGTGCTCGCTGCCGACCGCGCTGGCGACGCTTTCGACCATGCGATCCGACTCGAAGACGATGCCGCGCGCGGTCTGGTAGCCGACCGGGTGGACGATGCGGCCATTGGCCACGGCGTCGTCGTATTCATCGGCCGCGTCGCGCAAGGTCGCGGCGGCCACTTGCAGCGTGAAGCGCGGCCAGTCCTTCTGCCGTGCCCGGAGCGCGAAGTCGGCGGCGACGAGGGACGCCTGCACCTTCTTCCAGGCGCGGTCGTAAAGCTTGATGCTGCGCGCCGCCACCGCATGCGCGAGCTCGCGCAGCGCACCGTCGAAGGGCGGCGTCTTGTAGCTCCGCAATTCGTCGCGAATGACGCCGTAGATTTCCTCGCGCGGAAAGTCGGCATGCGGACGCGCATCGACCCAGTCGCGCTCTTTCACCAGCGCGTCGGCCATCAACAGGTCGGCGCGGATCAGCGCAATGTTGCGGGCGAATGCGGCATCCGCCGACAGTGCCGCCGCGACGAGCGGCGCCGCCGGCTGTTGTGGCGGCTGTGGCTGGGCCAGTGCCGCCACCGGCATCACAGCGAGAGCGATCAGGCTGAAACCGAGGAGTTTTGCCTTGGCCATGCCGCGCCCCCTGCCCGCCGGCAACTCACGCCTCGATGACGATCTTCGGCGCCGCGCGTCCGGCGGAGGGACCGCCCCTGATCTCGGCCAGAACCTTGGCGGCGATGTCGCGATAGATTTTGGCATGCGGTCCATCCGGCTCGGTCGCCACCACCGGCAGACCGGCGTCCGATTTCTCGCGGATCGTCATGTGCAGCGGCACCTCGCCGAGGAATGGCACGCCCTGCCGCTCGGCCTCGTGGCGCGCGCCGCCGTGACCGAAAATGTCGGAGCGCGTGCCGCATTCGGGACAGAGGAAATAGCTCATGTTCTCGACCACGCCGAGCACGGGCACATTGACGCGCTTGAACATGGCGACGCCGCGGCGGGCGTCGATCAGCGCCAGGTCCTGCGGCGTCGACACGATGACCGCGCCCTTCAGCGGCACCTGCTGCGCCATCGTCAGTTGCGCGTCGCCAGTGCCCGGCGGCATGTCGACGACCATGATGTCGAGCTTGCCCCATTCGACCTCGCGCAACATCTGGGTGATTGCGGACATCACCATCGGTCCGCGCCAGATCATCGGCGTGTCTTCGTCGATGAGGAAGCCGATCGACATCACGGTCAGGCCGTAGCGTTCGATCGGCTTGAGCCGGTTGCCGCCGATGGTCTGCGGCTTCTCGCGGATCGCCAGCAGCTTCGGCAGCGACGGGCCGTAAATGTCGGCGTCGAGAATGCCGACCTTGAGGCCGAGGTCGCGCAGGCCAAGCGCGAGGTTGACCGCGGTGGTCGACTTGCCGACGCCGCCTTTGCCGGAGGCGACGGCGATGACGGCATCGACGCCCGGAATGCCGGGCTGCACCTTGTCGGCAGGATGCGCCGCGTGGGCGTGCGGCGCCGCCGGGCGCTGCGCTGGCGGGCGCTGCGCCGCCTGCGGCGCGGGCGCGCCGCCGCCGGCGCGTTCCGCCGTCAGCGCCACCAGCGCCGAGACGACGCCCGGCACCGCCTTGACCGCGTCCTCGGCGCGCTTGCGCACCGGTTCCCACGCCTTGACCGAGGCGGCATCGACCGTGATCGAGAAAAATACCTTGCCGTCGCTGACGACGATGTCCGAGAGGACGCGCGCCTCGGCCAGGCCGCTGCCATTCGGCGCGGCGACCGCCGCCAAAGCCGTCAAAACCTGCTCTTTCGTCACCGCCATCGCACGCACCCTCGTTCCATTCGGCCGCCACCATAGGCACACCGGCAGGGGCGTCAATGCAGCCTTGAGTTCAACGCCATGCGCATGCCAGTTTGCGCCCCGGCTCCGCCCACCGCCCCGGAAATACCGACATGACCCACGACGAGATCAAAGAGCAGCTCATCTGGGCCGGCAAAGTCCTGGTCGGCGAAGGGCAGGACGACTTTACCCGCGGCCACATCTCGTTCCGGCTCCCGGACGAGCCATACCTCTTCTTCATGAAGCCGCACAGCGTCGGCCTCGACGAGATCACGCCCGAGAACATCCTGACGATCGACCTCGACGGTAATGTGGTCGCGGGCACGGCGCGCCGGCACAGCGAGGTCTACATCCATTCCGAAATATTCAAGCAGCGCGTCGACATCAACTGCGTTCTGCATACGCATCCGCCCTATGCCGTCGCCCTGTCGGCAACCGGCCGGCCGATGCGCGCCTACAGCCAGCCGGGCGCGCTTTTCTACGAGGCGCTTGGCATCTATACCGGCACGATCAATCTCATTCGCAGCAAGGAGATGGGCGCCGGCGTCGCGCGCGCGCTCGGTCCGCATCGGGCGGTGCTGCTCAAGAACCATGGCGCGGTGACCGTCGGCGCGACCGTCGCCGAAACCGTCATCGGCGCGATCATGCTGGAGAACGCCGCGATGGTTCAGCTCGCGGCCGAAGCAGCCGGCGATCCGGCGCCGGAGTTTCCGCGGACCGATATCGAGAAGCTCAAAAGCGATATCAGCCGCCCAGAACAGTTCGCCATCAACTTCGATTATCTGGTACGACGTGTGAAACGTCGGGAAGGCATCGGCGACAAGAAATAGGGAGGATACGGCATGAGGCGATTTTCAATCTGCGTCACTGCATTGGCCGCCGTCCTGAGCGCCGCCCTGCCCGCGGCGGCCGAGAACGCCTACCCGAACCGGCCGATCAAGATCCTGGTGCCGATCCCTCCCGGCGGCGCGCCCGACGTCGTGGCGCGCCTCGTCGGTGACTACCTGTCGAAGGCGGTCGGCCAGCCGGTCGTGATCGAGAACCACACAGGTGCCAACGGCAACATCGCCGGCGAAGCCGTGGCCAAGGCGCCGCCCGACGGTTACACGCTGATCCTTGCGGCCGACAGCGGCATCGTCATCAATCCGCACGTCTATTCGAAGATGACCTTCGATCCGATGAAAGACCTGGTGCCGATCACCTCGGTGGCGACCAATCAGTTCGTGCTGGCGGTCAACCCGAAGGTGCCGGTCAAGACACTCCAGGAATTCGTCGCGTACGCCAAGAAGGCCAAACCGCCGCTCGCCTTCGCCAGCGGCGGCGTCGGCAGCCAGCATTTCTTCGCCATGGAGCAGCTCAAGCAGCGCGCCGGGTTCACTGTGCTCAATGTCACCTACCGCGGCGGCTCGCCGGCCATGCAGGCGACGATTGCCGGCGAGACCCAGGTGCTGTTTGCCGGCGGCGAGAGCGCCGGCCAGTTCGAGGCCGGAACGCTGCGGCCGCTTGCCGTCAGCGGCAAGGAGCGCTCGAAGCGCCTTCCCGACGTGCCGACCATCGGCGAAGTCTATCCGGGCTATGCCGTCGATATCTGGCTGGGCCTGTTCGCGCCGGCCGGCACGCCGCAGCCGATCGTCGACAAGCTCCGCGGCACCGTGCAGGCCTTGTTGGCCAAGCCCGAAGTGGCGGCCAAGATCAATGTCTCGGGCAGCCTGCAGCCGCTGGTCCTGTCGCAGGAGGCGTTCGCCGCGCGCATCCGCAGCGACGATCAGAAATTCGGCAAGCTCGCCAAGGAGCTCAACGTCCACATCCAGTAGGTCTCAACCGTCAGCGTGCAGCAGGTCTCAACCGTCAGCGTGCATTTCGAAGGAGAATAATGATGGCGAAAGTGGCATTTCTCGGCCTGGGCGTCATGGGCTACCCGATGGCCGGGCATTTGAAGGGCAAGGGTGGTCACGATGTCACCGTTTTTAACCGCACCGCCGCCAAATCCGAGCAGTGGGTCAAGCAATACGGCGGCAAGTCCGCGCCGACGCCGAAGGCGGCAGCGGCTGGCCAGGACTTCGTCATGTGCTGCGTCGGCAATGACAACGATCTGCGCGAGGTCACGCTCGGCAAGGACGGCGCCTTCCAGGCGATGGGCAAGGGCACGATCTTCGTCGACCACACCACCGCCTCCGCCGAGATCGCGCGCGAGCTCTATGCCGCCGCCAAGAAGAGCGGCTTCGACTTCATCGATGGGCCGGTGTCCGGCGGCCAGGCCGGCGCCGAGAACGGCGTGCTGACTGTGATGTGCGGCGGCGACGAGCCGGTCTTCGACAAAGCCAAGCCGGTTATCGACGCCTATGCGCGAGCCTGCAACCTGATGGGTGCGCCGGGCTCGGGGCAACTCGCCAAGATGTGCAACCAGATCTGCATCGCCGGCCTCGTGCAAGGGCTTTCCGAGGCCCTGCATTTCGCCAAGAAGGCGGACCTCGACATCGACAAGCTGATCGCCACCATCTCCAAGGGCGCGGCGCAGTCCTGGCAAATGGAAAACCGCTACAAGACCATGGCGGCGGGCAAGTTCGACCACGGCTTCGCAGTCGACTGGATGCGCAAGGACCTGTCGATTTGCCTCGGCGAAGCGCGCAAGAACGGCGCCAGCCTGCCCGTCACGGCGCTGGTCGATCAGTTCTACGCCGAGGTGCAGAAGATGGGCGGCAAGCGCTGGGACACCTCGGCACTGCTGGCGCGGCTGGAGCGCGAGTAATCGTCAGGGGCGGCGATCTCGCGGTCGCCGCCCTGCCCAGTTGACGGATGCCCGCGGTCGCGGGCATCCCGGCGTCATCAATTGAAATAACCGGCGCAGCGAACGATCAGAATTCCAGCTTCAGCCCGTCCTCGGCCAGCAGGACGCCGCCGGCCCGCACCTCATCCAGACGCGCCAGCATGGTCGGGTTCATGTGCGTGAGCATGGTGCGTTTGGCGGCCAGCGCGGCGAGGTTCGGCTGCAATATCTCCCAGGTCAGATGCCCGGAGAGCTTGCCGGCGAAGCCGTAGCATTCGCAGATGAACAGGTCGGCCTCGCGCGCGATCGGTAACAGGGCGTCGGTCCATTCGGTGTCGCCGGAATAGGCAAAGGTCTTGGTGCCGTCCGACAGACGCAGCGCCGTCGACGGCGCGCCGGACTGGTGAAGAACCTCGGCCGTGACGATCGCATGGCCGAGCACCTCGTCAGGGGCGCCCGGCGCGATCTCCTGAACGCTCCAGGGAAAGCGCCACTTGGAGCCCGTCGACTTCGGAAAGAACGCCTCCATCAACGCATCGAGCCGCGCCCGCGTCCCGGTCGGGCCGGCGATCAGCAGCGGCCGCTCGCGACGCGCCAGAAATTGATAATCCAGCAGCAGGAGCGGCAGACCGCCGAAGTGGTCACCGTGGAGGTGCGACAGCACGACGCCGTCAATGCGGTTGGGATCGAGCTTCAACGCTTTCAACGCGACGAGCGACGAGGCGCCGAAGTCGACCACAAGGCTGGCCTTGGCGGTCTCCAGCCAGAAGCAGGTGTTCATGCGCCCGCCCGAGCCGAAGGCGTCGCCGCAGCCGACAATGGTCAGCTTCATGATACGCTCACGCCTTCGCGCTCGGCCGCGCCGCGACCTCGGCGTGCCAGCGTTTGACGTTGGTGAGTTCGTCCGGGAGCGGAATGCGCGTGGGCTTCATGAAATCAACCGCGCAGAGCGCCGTAATGTCGGCGACGGTGTAGTGGTCGCCGGCGATGTAGGCGTGCGTGGCCAGTTCGGCGTCGAGAATGCGGAGGAAGTCGATGACCCGCGGCTTGTTGGCCTCGGCCCAGGCCGGCACTTGCGGCACTTCGAGCTCCTTCATCGCCGGATGCGTGTGGCGGAAGACGTGAGCGACCGGAAACAAAAGGCTCAGCTCGCAGCGCCTGTTCCACATCTCGACGATCGCGATCTCCTTGGCGCCGGTGCCGAACAGCGGCGGCTGCGGCCGCAGCGCTTCGAAATAGCGGCAGATCGCAATCGATTCGGAGATAATCGTGCCGTCATCCAGCATGAGGGCCGGCATGCGCTGAAGCGGATTGATCGCCGTGTATTCCGGCGTCAGGTGCTGCTTGGCCATCATGTCGACCTGCTCGGTCGGCACCCCGATGCCCTTCTCGGCAAGGAAAATACGCACGCGGCGCGGATTCGGCGCCATCTTGCTGTCGTAGAGCTTCATTTCCCGTCCCCGGTTCGCCCCGTCGCGGCCAAACGACCACGGCTCCGGCACCCTGTCAAAGCCCGGTTAAGAATCGTTAACCAGAGACTTTAGGCGGCTCTTAAGCTTGGCCTTAAGGATTATAGGTGAGTTTGGACGCCACATTTCCGTAGCGTCAGCGTCCCCGACATGCCCATCCCCGGCGAACAGCCCGATCTGAGCGCCCTACCCCCGGAAACGTCGCCGGTGAAACGGCGGCTTGCCGCGCAATACGTGCGCGAAGCGCGCGACCGGCTGACCTCGTCGAGCGGCACGCGCCCGGCCTTCGACATCGAACTGCTGCGGCTCTACGCGCAAAACCGGCTGTCGGCATCGCTGGTGATCCTGCTGCTGGTCGGCACGATCGGCTTCCTGTCGAGCCTGTGGACCGGCGCGGTGACTGCCGGCGCCTGGACCGCGGCGGTGCTCGTCATCCACGCCGTCATCATCAGCAAGTGCCGCCAGTTCCTCGACCTGCCGCCTGCCGAGGTCTCCACTCGCGCGTGGCGGCTGCGCTTCATCACGCTCGATCTGTTCTACGGTCTGGCCTGGATGTACATCATCATCCATCCGGTCGGCGTCGACGAGAGCTCGGGCACCTTCATGCTCTTCGTCATGCTGCTGGTGGTGGCGGTCTCGAGCATGCTGGCTTCGAGCCTGCCGATCGCGGTGTTTGCCGCGACGTTTCCCGTTACGGCGGCGGTCGCGCTCGATTTCGCGCTGCACGGCACGCTGCGCGACACCATCCTCGCCGTCATGGCGATTGCCGCGCAGGGCTATTTCGCCGTGCTGGCCTACCGCCTCTATTCGACCTCGCTGGCGACGCTCGAGGCGCGCGCCGAGAAGGACGCATTGATCGGTGAGCTGGAGCAGGCGAAGGCGATCTCCGACGAAGCACGGCGGCGCGCCGAGGCCGCCAACATCTCGAAGTCGCGCTTCCTCGCCCAGATGAGCCACGAGTTGCGCACGCCACTCAACGCCATTCTCGGCTTCTCGGAGGTGATGAAGACCGAGGTGTTCGGCGAGCACGCGATCCCCGCTTACAAGGAATACTCCGCCGACATCCATAATTCCGGCGTGCATCTGCTCGGGCTGATCAACGAGATCCTCGATTTGTCGCGTATCGAGGCCGGCCGTTACGAATTGAACGAGGAGTCGGTGTCGCTGGCCGGCATCGTCGAGGACTGCCATCATTTGCTGAAGCTGCGCGCCACCAATCGCGGCATCGCCATCCACGAGATGTTCGAGAGTGAGCTGCCGCGGCTGTGGGCGGACGAGCGCGCGCTCCGCCAGATCTGCCTCAATCTCCTGTCCAATGCGATCAAGTTCACGCCGCAGGGCGGCGAAATCTGGCTCAAGGTCGGCTGGACCGCGTCCGGCGGACAGTACATGAGCGTGAAGGACACCGGCTCGGGCATTCCGGAAGACGAAATCCCGGTTGTGCTCGCGTCGTTCGGCCAGGGCTCGAATTCGATCAAATCGGCCGAACAGGGCGCCGGCCTCGGTCTGCCGATCGCCAAGAGCCTCGTCGACCTGCATGGCGGCACGTTCCAGCTCAAGTCGAAACTGCGCATCGGCACCGAGGTCATCGTCACCTTCCCGCCTGAGCGCGTCGTTGCGGCGATGGCGCCGATCCAGGAACCGGCGCCGCCACTGGCGCCGCTCGCGGGCGAGCCGATCCTCAGCGCGGACGAGAAGCGCCGGCTCAGCCGCCGGCCCTTGTTCCGCGCCGGCACCTGACGAGACAGGCCTTGCGACAATCCCGCGATTGCCTTCCCGTTGCCGCCGATTATGGTGACCATGGAATCGCCCTCGAACACCCCGCCGATGGAAACGCCCTGCGTCAAAATCTGCACACTCGATGCCCGCGCCCGCCGCTGCCTCGGCTGCGGCCGCACGATCGACGAGATTGCGGGCTGGAGTCGCATGAGCGACGCCGAGCGCAGCCGCGTCATGGCGGAACTGCCGGCGCGGCTTGCCGGCACCGTGGCCGCGACGGAGTAATGGAGTGAGCCGCCGTCTGACTTGGTCGCTGGCCTTCGGTGTCGTGGTCTCCCTCGCCGCGCTGATCGCCAGCAGCGACCAGGATGCCATCACCAATCTGCTGCGCCACGACGTCGGCGCGCTGACGCTGAAGATCGCGCTGATCGTCTGCGCCAGCGGCCTGCTGCTGGTATTGTTCCGCGAGCGTCTGTCGAAGGCGATCGAGGCGACCTTGTTCTGGACGGTCCTCGGCCTGCTGCTGGTGGTCGGCTACACCTATCGCTTCGAGCTCGCCGACGCGGGCGACCGAGTCGTCGCCGAACTGATGCCCGGCCGCGTCGCCGGACACGGCCGCAATGCCGAAGTGGTGCGCAGTCGCGGCGGCGACTTCGCCGTCGCCGCCCACATCAACGGCGCCAAGATTCCAATGGTGCTCGACACCGGCGCCAGTTCGGTGGTGCTGACGCAGGAGGCCGCGCGCGCCGCCGGCCTGCCGATCGAAGTGCTCGACTACAGCGTCAACGTCGATACCGCCAACGGCCGCACCCGCGCTGCGCCAGTGACGCTTGCCCGCCTCGCCGTCGGCAATCTGATCGAGCACGACGTGCCGGCGCTGGTGGTGCGGCAGGGACAGTTGCGCAACAACCTGCTCGGCATGAGCTTCCTTAACCGGCTGGAGAGCTGGGAGGTGCGCGGCGACAAGCTGCGCATGCGCGGCTACCCGTAGGCAGGCCGAAGCGTCAAATCAGCGTTGCGAGGAATCGCAGCGACACCAGCATCAGAAACAGGCCGAAGCCGATCTCCAGTTTGCGGCGCGGCAGCCAATGCGCCAGCCGCACGCCGTAGCCGGTCATGTAGCTCGACACCGGTGCCATCAGCACGAAGCCGATGACCGACACGAATCCGAAGGACAGCGGCGGCAAGTCATGGATATGCGACCATCCTGCAAACGCGTAGCCGATCGCGCCGACAACGGTGATCGGAACGCCGATACCGGCCGACGTCGCAACGGCGCGCTGCATCGGCTGGCCGTACATGGTCAAGACCGCGTTCGAGAACGCGCCGCCGCTCACGCCGACCAGCGATGAAACCAACCCGGTGACAAAGCCATAGACCGACATCAAGACCCGTCCGGGCAATTCGTCTCCGAAGTTCCAGCGATCGCCGGCGAAGAGCATTTTCGTGCTGATGAAAGCGGTGAAGATGACAAAGGCGATTTTGAACACCGCGCCCGGCGCAAACGACGCAGTGACCGAGCCGACCACCACCCCGGCGATTGCCGGTAGCGCCCAGATCCGCACCACTTGCGGGATCACCGCGCCTCTTTTCTTGTGAGCCAAATAGGAGCGCACAGTCGTCGGCACGATGATGGCGAGTGAGGTGCCGATACAGAGCTGCATGCGCAGGGAGTCCGGCACATGGATGATGCCGAAGACTTCGTACAGCACCGGGACAATAACGCCGCCGCCGCCGATGCCGAATAGTCCGGCGAGAATGCCGGTGACGATGCCGCCGGCCAGGATCAACAGCGCGAGCCAGGCGAGTGCGCCGACTGGGTATCCCAACAGCATGGCGGACCGAGGGTGGTATCGGGAAAACGTCAGGCGGCGATGTGCGACAAATCCGCCGGCCTGTCCAGCACCAGTGCCAGCGCATCAGCCATGACGGCGGCGGACGCGCCGGGCTTGACCCCCTCGGTCGCCAGATGGCGGCGGAAGGCGCGCGCACCGGGCACGGCGCGGAAGAGCCCGAGCACATGGCGCGTAATTGCGTGCAGGCGCGCGCCATTCGCCATCTCACGCTCGATGTAGGGAATGAGCGCGAGCGCGGCCTCTTTCGGCGATGTGAAAGGCGCGGCTTCGCCGAAGAACATCGGATCGACCTGAAGCAGCCGCCACGGCTCCTGATAGGCGGCGCGGCCCATCATCACGCCGTCGAGCGCGCCAAGCTCGGCCTGCGCCTGTTCGAGACTGGCGATGCCGCCGTTGAGGACGATGGGCAGATCGGGATGCGCCGCCTTCAGGCGATGCACCAGCGCATAATCGAGCGGCGGCACCTCGCGGTTCTCCTTCGGCGACAGACCTTTGAGCCAGGCCTTGCGCGCGTGCACGACCAAAGCGTCGGTGCCGGCGCTCTTCATCAGAGCAGTGAACCCGAACAAGGTCTCCACCGGGTCCTGGTCGTCGATGCCGATGCGGCATTTGACGGTGACCGGAATATCGACCGCCGCCTTCATCGCCGCCACGCAATCGGCGACAAGCCGCGGCTCGGCCATCAGGCAGGCGCCGAAGCGGCCTTCCTGAACGCGATCGGACGGGCAGCCGACATTGAGGTTGATTTCGACATAGCCGAAGTCGGCGCCGATGCGCGCCGCCTCGGCCAGCGCCCCCAGCTCGGACCCGCCGAGCTGCAAGGCCACCGGCTGCTCAAAGGCGTCGAAGCCGAGCAGCCGCGCGCGGTCGCCGTGCAGCACCGCACCGGTGGTCAGCATCTCGGTGTAGAGCAGCGCGCGCCGCGTCAGCAGGCGGTGGAAGAACCGGCACCGCCGGTCGGTCCAGTCCATCATCGGCGCCACGGCGAAACGCCGGGCCGTCGACACTTTATCCTGATTTGTCAGCATCTTAAGCGGATCAAAAGCACGATCCGGCGGCGAGCGCAAGCGCGCGCCACCGGGGGCGGCCCCGTTGAACGAACGGCGCCCGCTCGTTCGCGTCGCCAAGGTCACAAGGCGTAGCAAGCCGGAACATCGCCGAGGGCGCGCCGCCTGGGCATGCGCACGGCGATGAGGCTGTTCCCGAGTCTCGGCTTGAACGGCCGAACAGCGCTGACCGTCAGAACGAACCCGGCGGCAGCCGATAGATGTCCGGCGTCTTGGCATCCACGACGTAGAACAGCATGAGACCGGTGGGCGTGAGGACGCGCTGGTTCTTCTCACCCTGCGCCACGGTGCCCTGAAGAATGAGCATCGTCGTGTGATCCTTCTCGTCGCTGCCGCGGAACATGAGCAGGCCGCCGTTGATCGGCATGTTGCTGGCGACCGTATCGGGCTTGTAGCCGGCCGTCATGAAATGCGCGCGCAGCACGCTCGCGTTCGAGAATAATTGCTCCGGCGTCATCTTCTCGTCAGTCTGCTTCGACCATGAAATCCCGACCTGGATGAGCGTTTTCGACTTGAACCCGAAAACGTAGGAGATTTCCGCGGTACCGCCACCCGGCAACACGTCGGGCGCCTTCACCTGCAGGACCTGCGTGTGCTCGCTCGGATTGCTCTCGGACCGGATCGCGTCCCCCTTGACATTGAAGTCCTTCGCGATGGCGGCGCGCACTTCTTTTTCCGTCGCGCCGAACCTCGCGGACCGGAAGCCGGAGACATGCGCAGCCGTCTCACCCATCGACGGCACACCCGCCACCGTCGGCGCGGCTTTGCCAGCATCCTTGCTCGGCTGCGCCAGCACGTCCCCGCTCGTCGCTACGGTCGCCGCCAGAACAGCGGCAGCCAGATAGCCTATTGCCCACTTCTTCGTCATCATCGATGCCTCCTTACCTTGAGTTTCATTCATTGCGCCGCCAGCAGCAGCGGCCGGAAAACCACGCGGAAATAGGCTTGATATTTGGGCTGATCGGGAGCGACCTGCTGCCAGGGCATGCCCACGCTTGCCTCGATCGTCAGCGGCGACCACGGCGTATAGGACAGGCCGGCGCCGGCCGACCTCAGCACGGTGTGGGCCGGAAAGGTCGAGGCCACCTCGCCCTGGTCGATGAAGCCGAAGATGTCGAGACCGGGGACGACCTTCGACAGGTTGTTGTGCAACTCGAAATTCGCATAGACGCCGCTGTCGCCCGCGGCGGTATTGGTCGGGAAGCCGCGCACAGTCGTCGGCCCGCCGATCTGAAACAGCTGGTCGCCGGGCAACAGCTTGGCGGTGGTGTATTGAGCGCTGCCGAGCGCCGAAATGCTGAAATTCGCGGGTAGACGCACCAGCGCATTCCAGGTGCCGCTATAGATCGTCAGCGGTCGGTCGATGTCGGTCACCTCGCTGTGATACTGAACGAAGTTCACCGCGGGCGACACAGTGAGCGAATAGTCGGACCCGGAATTGGTGAGCGAGACGCCGAGAGTCTGCTTGTTCGACCTGTCGTCGGTGATGCGGACCTGCGACAGGTCCGACTGCGAGATGCTGTAGGTATCGGCGAGGTTCGCCTGCAACAACCACGCATCCGTCACGAAGAGCGGCTGGCTGAAATTCACGCCGGCGGCCCGCGACTGGCCGGTGATGTCGAGCGTCTGGAAGCTTCCCTGGATGATCTTGATGCGCCCCTGCGTGTAGCTCGCGCCTATCCGCCCGCCCCAGGTGTTGATGGGAATGTTGTATGAGACGTTCCCGTTGAGATTGCCGTCGGCCCTCGTACCGTAGAACGTGAACCGGTCGTCGAAGCCGAGCGCGCCGCTATGGCGATAATAGACGCCTGCCTCATAGCGTCCCGTGCTCTGGACGCCCTGGTTGTCGTAGAACACCTGCAGGATATCGGCCGGCGCTTCGGTGACGGCGAGCTGAACGTCCGTCAGACCAAAGGTCGTGCCGGGCTGGAGCAGCGCGCGCAGCTGCACATCGTTGGTGCGGTTGAACCAGGTGACGTCGCGCGAGAGTTTCGGGACGTCGAGCACCTCCCCCGGCTTGGGCGGCTCGACGCGGTCGGTGATATATCCCTCGGCGGTCTGCTGACGTCCCGTCAACGAGAACTTGCCGAGCCGGCCTTCCGTCAACTTGATATGGACCACGCCGGCGGCGACGCTCTGCGGCGGCAAGGTGGCGATGCCCGTCACCACGCCCTTTTCGCTATAGAGCGCGCTGATCGCCGCGATGATCTTCTGCAGATCCGAAAAATCGACATCGCGCCCGACATAGGGCGCGACCACCGCGTCGAGTTCCTCCTTGCTGAGGAACTTCGACGTGCCGTCGAAACGGATGGCCCGCAGCCGGAATTTCGGTCCGCCGGGCTTGAGCAATTCGGATGGGCCGCGGCCTGGGCCGATGACGGCGGGCCCCTGCTGTTTCGGCGTCTGGGTCTGTTGCTCGAGCCGGCGCTGCTGACGCTGTTGCTCTTGCTCCACGCCGCCCGGGACTGTCGTGGCGGGCGGCACTTGCGCCATTGCCGCCGAAGCGCCGAGGAGGACGGCAGCTACCATGACAAGCGACAGCCATGCCGATCTGCGCCGCCGCAACCGCGCTCGAACAGACAGAACGCGATGTGTCATGGGCGTTGGTTCAATTGCCACGGCACCTCACTGCAGGCCACTGAGATTCACCACCCGGCCGTCGGCTGGCGCTTCGACCGGCTTGGGCGCCTGAAGGATGTCCAGCATGAAGGTCGGCGATACGCCGAGGATATAGAACAGCGCCGCACCGCTCTTGCCCGAACCGCCCTGAACGTCGAACCCGTCTCCCGACTTCATGTCGCGCGGCACGTCGCGAACGAAGGCCATGCCCTGATAGGCGCCGAGCGCGGTGATCGCCGACAGAACGCCGTAGGACACCACGTAATTGCTAGTGGTGGTGGTGAAGCCGTCCTGAAGGAAGTTGAACAGCGAACCCGGCCCATACATCTGCACCGACGGCCCAACGGTCGGCACCGGGCTGCGATTATCGAGCACGATCACCTGGCCGGGCATGGTCAGAACGAGCTTGCCCGGAACGTTGCCGCTTGCGATCGAAAAGTGGCCGCCGTTGCTTGTCACATTGGCGTCGGTCACCGAGAACTGTCCGACGTCGGTGCCGCCGGGCGCATCGATGGTCAGGTTCATCGTCTGCGCGGTGCCGCCGTTCGCGCCGGTAATGTTGAGCACCAGCGGCCCGCCGCCGGGCTGCTGTACGATATTGCCGGTCGCCGAGTTGGCGTTGATTGTGACGCTGGTTGTCGCGTTGATCGTGCCGATGTCGATGTCGCCGGGTGCGTTCAGGACGACGTCGATGCCGGTGACGCTCGCGATCGAGAACGCGCCTGTCGTGGTGATGTTGGTCTTGCCGACGGGCGAAGACGTGGACAGCACGCGCAGGTCCCCGGTGTTGGCGATGTTGATGTCGCCGAGCGTCGTCGAGGCGGTCAGCAGAGGCACATTGGTCTTGATCGCGACTGGCGCGGCCGGTTGCGCCGGCGGATTAAGGACCGAGTCGACGCCGATGCCGCCCCCGGCCGTCAGGACGATCGAGGCATTCGGCCGCGAAGTCGCGATGTTGGTCTGACCGTCCCCGTTGCTGATGATCGCGCCGGCCAAGGTCGGGCTACCCGCGGT
>Ga0070680_100001113_pt1 | contig 19314 bp, 19 predicted proteins | sample KBSC73BmetaG_FD_64672 | JGI IMG/M metagenome (GOLD analysis project Ga0070680, IMG submission 64672) | Corn rhizosphere microbial communities from Kellogg Biological Station, Michigan, USA - KBS C7-3B metaG | ecosystem: Host-associated > Plants > Roots > Rhizosphere | place: USA: Michigan...
CGGCGGATCGGGATCGTCGGCCCAGTCGGTGCCCGGCTCGGGCGTGCGCTCCAGCCAGGCCTTGACGAGCGCGACGTGCACGCGCTCCTCGTCGCGCAACTCGAGCGCGGCGCGCCGCGCAGCCTCGTCGGCCGCGGTTTCGGCAAGGCGCGCGAAGAACGCCTCGGCGCGCTCCTCGGCGCCGAGCGCGAGCTGCAGGGCGTGCCATGGCCACATCAGGTAGTGCACGTGCTCCTCGGGCACGGATTCCGGGCCGTCGAGCAGCCCCCAGACGGTCGGCGCCGTCGCCACGCTCTTCCAGCCCATGTGCGCGAGGATCTGCTGCACATGCTGCGTCTCGATCGCGGCGAGCTTGCGGAACAGCTCGGTCACCGGGCGGTTGTTGTGCACCTCCATCACGTCGGCGAGCGCGTTGTAGCGCTCGACCGCGGCACGCTCGATGGCGAGCGCCTGCGCCATCACCTGCGTCAGCGTCGGCGCCGCGACGGCCGCGGCGCTCACAGCACGAACTCCGATTCGAGCGCGGCGACGGCGCCGCCGACGCGCTCGCGTCGCAGCGGGTACTGCGTGCGCTCGGCGCAATAGAGCACGCCGATGTTGAAGCCGTCGTCGGTCATGATGCGGCGCGCGGCGCGCGCGGCATCGTCGGTGCGATCGACCGAAGCCGGGCGCACCTGCTGCTTCCAGTTGCGCTGCTCGGGACGAAACGTCACGCACGGGCTCAGGATCTCGACGAAGGCGAACCCGGGATGGCGGATCGCCTGGGCGATGATGTCGGCGGTGCCGCCCGGATCGCCCGAGTAGCCACGGGCGATGAACGTCGCTCCCGACGCGAGCGCGATCACCAGCGGGTGGAACGAGCGCACGCCGGTGCCGCCGGGGCTCAGCTTCGAGTCCCAGTCCGGCTCGGTGGTCGGCGACGCCTGGCCCTTCGTCATGCCGTAGACGTGGTTGTCCATGACGATGTACGTCAGGTCGACGTTGCGCCGGCACGCGTGCAGGAAGTGGTTGCCGCCGATCGAGTAGCCGTCGCCGTCGCCGCCGGTGACGACGACCGTGAGATCGGGGCGGGCGACCTTGAGCCCGGTCGCGGCCGCGAGCGCGCGGCCGTGCACGCCGTGAAAGCCGTAGCACGCGGTGTACGCCGGGATGCGCGACGAGCAGCCGATCCCCGACACCACCGCGACCTCGTGCGGCGGCAGCTGCAGCGCGGCGAGCGCGCGCGTCAGCGACGCGAGCACGGTGAAGTCGCCGCAGCCCGGGCACCAGACCGGCTTGGTTGCGGATTTGTAGTCGGCCGGCGTGCGGGCGGCCGGGGGACAGAGTGTTTCGGTCATTGCATCGTCTCCGTTGTGCGCTGCCCGGACCGCGTGCGCGCCGAAGCCGCGCTGCTGCGGGCGCCGTGCCAGTCCAGCAGCGCTTCGGCCAGCTCGCCGGGGCGAAGCGGCAGCGGACCGGGACGGTGAAAGCTCGCCGGCTTGCCCGGCAGGTCGTGCATCGCGCGCAGCCACCGATAGAGCTGCGCGCCGTGGTTCTGCTCGACGACGATGACGCGCCGGACGCCGTCGAGCGCCGCCGCCATCGCCTCGGGCAGCGCCGGCGCGAGCAGCCTGAGAGCGATCAGGCGAAGCTTCGGGCCGCGCGCGCCGACCCGCGCGATCGCCTCGCGCACGGCGCCGGTGACCGAGCCGAATGTGACGACGGCCGCGTCGCCGTCGCCTTCGACGTCGGCCCACCATGTCCCGTAGTCGTGCTGGGCGAGCTTGCGTTCGCGCTTGGCGAGCTGCAGGCGATGGTCGCGCGCCTGGCTGCTCGGGGTGCCGCTCTCGCTGTGCTCGAGCCCGTCGGCGGTGTACGTCACGCCGGCGGTTCCCGGGATCGCCATCGGCGACACCCCCGAGGGCGTGTCGCGATAGCGCTGGTAGTCGGGCGTGCTCTCGTCCGCGGTGAGTCGCTCGGCGAAGAAGCCGGGGTCCTCCGGCCGATCGATGATCGCGCGCGCCTGGCCCATGAACTGATCGGAGAGCACGATCGCCGGCGCCTGCAGCGCTTCGGCGAGATGCACCGCCCACTGCGTCGTCGCCAGGCAATCGGCGATCGAGGTCGGCGCCAGCACCAGCCGTGGTGCGTCGCCGGGCAGCCCGCCGACCGCGAACGACAGGTCGCTCTGCTCGCTCTTGGCCGGGATGCCGGTCGACGGCCCGCCGCGCATGACGTCGACGACCACCACCGGCACTTCCGAAGCGACGGCAAGGCCGAGCGCCTCGGTCATCAGCGCGAGCCCCGGGCCGGAGGTCGCGGTGAGCGAAGGAACGCCGCCGTACGACGCGCCGATCGCCATGTTGATCGACGCCAGCTCGTCTTCGGCCTGCACGAGCGTGCCGCCCACCTTCGTGAGCGCGGGCGCCAGCCATTCGAGCAGCTCCGTCGCCGGCGTGATCGGGTACGCGGCGACGAAGCGCACGCCGGCGCGGATCGCGCCGTAGCCGGCGGCCTCGTTGCCGCTCACCAGCCATCGTCCAGCGGCGGCGTTGCCGGCTCTCGCGGCGCTGCGCTGCGGCGCGGGCGCGAGGCGCGACATGCCGGCGATGCCGGCCGCCGCTTCGATGCCGGCGTCGAGCGCACGCAGGTTCGCGTCGAGCCCGGCGCCGTCACGCTTCCAGCTGGCGCGAAATGCCGCCTCGAGCGCTGCGCGCGGCAGGCCGGCGAGGGCGCCGGCGAGGCCGAGCGTGACCATGTTGACCCAGGCGCCGGGAATCGCGCGCGCGATCTGCTTGAGCGACAGCAGGGCAGCGCGCGCGCCGTCGGCGAGGAACACCGCGGGCGGCTCGCCTTCGTCGCCGTCGCCGACGACGAGGCTCGCCGCACCGAGCGGAATCTCGTCGGCGAAGCGGTGCAGGTTCTGCCAGTCCATCGCGATCAGCAGATCGAAGCGGTCGTCGAGCGCGCCGACCGGCTGCTCGGCGAGGCGCAGCAGCGCCGCCGCCTCGCCGCCACGGATCTGCGGCCCGCTGGTGCGCACCATCAGGCCGTAGCGGCCCGAGCGAGCGGCGGCGTCGAGCAGCATCGCGCCGGCAGTCATGACGCCGCTGCCGCCGCTGCCGGCGATGGCGATCGAAAGCGACGGCGGCGAGGCGCCGGCGGCGCGGGCATGGATGGCGTTCATCGGGTCGATCTCCTTCGCACGCGCCGCTCGGGCAACTGCGCCGCGGGTGTCGGCCCGCTTGATCGAGATCAAGCTTTCGACAATCAATCCGCGGCGCTCCCGGCAGACGCTCTACAGTAAAGGCGGTATTTCGGTACCGCAATGCAACAATAGCGCGCGTCGGTGCACCGGTCAAGACCGCGACGCCGCTTCAGATCAAGGAAACGCAAGATGTCGATCGAAGCTCATCGCTGGTTGATGCGAGCCGTCGGCCAACCGCTCGAGCGCGCCGAATTCCGCGCCGTCCCCGCCCCCGGCGAAGTGGTCGTCGAGGTCGCCGGCTGCGGCGTCTGCCACACCGACCTCGGCTACTACTACGACGGCGTGCGCACCAAGCTGCCGCTGCCGCTCGCGCTCGGCCACGAGATCAGCGGCCGCGTCGTCGCCGCGGCGGCGGGCGGCGAGCGCTGGCTGGGCAAGTCGGTCATCGTGCCGGCGGTGCTGCCGTGCGGCGAGTGCGATCTTTGCCGGCGCGGACTCGGCACCATCTGCCGCGCGCAGAAGATGCCGGGCAACGACATCGAGGGCGGCTTCGCCTCGCACATCGTCGTCCCGGCGCGCGGCCTGTGCGAGGTCGACCCGGTTCGCCTCGCCGCGGCGGGACTGACGCTCGCCGAGGTCTCGATCGTCGCCGACGCGCTGACGACGCCGTTCCAGGCGGTGCGCAGGGCCGGCGTCGAGCCGGGCTGCCTCGCGGTCGTCGTCGGCGCCGGCGGCGTCGGCGGCTATTGCGTGCAGGTGGCGCGCGCGTTCGGGGCGACGGTCGTCGCGATCGACGTCGACGACGCCAAGCTCGCCGCGATCGCCGAGCACGGCGCAGCGCTGACGCTCAACAGCCGCGCGCTCGACGCGCGAGCCCTGAAGGCGGCGGTGGCCGCGTTCGCGATCGAGCAGGGTCTCCCGGCGAGCGAGTGGCGCATCTTCGAATGCTCGGGAACGGCGGCCGGGCAGCTCACCGCCTTCGGCATGCTCGTGCACGGCGCGACGCTCTCGGTCGTCGGCTTCACCATGGACAAGGTCGAGCTGCGCCTCTCGAACCTGATGGCCTTCGATGCGCGCGCGCTCGGCAACTGGGGTTGCCCGCCCGACGCGTATCCGGCCGTGCTCGACCTCGTGCTCGACGGGCGCGTGCAGATCCGACCCTTCGTCGAGATGCATCCGCTCGCCGACATCAACCGTGTCTTCGACGCCGTGCACCGCAAGGAGATCAAGAAGCGCGCGGTGATGGTCCCGGCCTGAGCCGGGACGGATCGCGCTTCACACCACCGCTTGTCGCGACCTTCAAAGGAGTACCGCATGAACGCACCAGAACGCATTTCCGCGCTGCGCGAGATGAAGAACCACGACCTCGTCGACGACATCTCCAAGCCCGGCGTCCGCTACGAGAAGCGCGCTGCGCGCAGGCCCGACGGCAGTGTCGTCGCCGGGCTCTTCAACGCCTGGATCACGCTCGACAACCCGAGCCAGTACAACTCGTACACGACCGACATGGTCAAGGGCGCGATCCTCGCCTTTCGCGCCGCGTCGAACGCGCGCGACGTCAACTGCGTCGTCTTCACCGGCGCCGGCGACAAGGCCTTCTGCACCGGCGGCAACACCAAGGAGTACGCCGAGTACTACGCCGGCCATCCGCAGGAGTACCGGCAGTACATGCGCCTCTTCAACGACATGGTCTCGGCGATCCTCGCCTGCGACAAGCCGGTGATCTGCCGCGTCAACGGCATGCGCATCGGCGGCGGCCAGGAGATCGGCATGGCGTGCGACTTCTCGGTCGCGCAGGACCTGGCGCGCTTCGGCCAGGCCGGCCCCAAGCACGGCTCGGCGCCGATCGGCGGCGCGACCGATTTCCTGCCGGTGATGGTCGGCGCCGAGCGTGCGATGGCCGCCTGCGTCCTGTGCGAGCCGTTCTCGGCGCACAAGGCGTACCAGATGGGCGTCGTCAGCGAGATCGTCCCGGCGCTGAAGGTCGACGGCAAGTACGTCGCCAACCCGCTGGTCGAGACGCAGCGCCTGCTCGACGAGTTCGGCCGCAACGTCTACGGCGAGCCGAAGGTCGGCCCGGCGGCGAAGGAGGCCAAGGCGCTGCTCGCCGCCGGAACCGTCGACCTGACCCTGCTCGACGAGAAGGTCGAGGAGCTCTGCGCGAAGATCCTGCTCACCTTCCCGGATTGCACGACGAGGACGCTCGAGGAGCTGCGCAAGCCCAAGCTCGAGGCGTGGAACCGCAACAAGGAGAACGCCCGTGCCTGGCTGGCGCTGAACATGGTGACCGAGGCGCGCGCCGGCTTCACGGCCTTCAACGACGGCCCGAGGGACGACCGCGAGGTCGACTTCGTGCTCCTGCGCCAGAAGCTCGCCGCCGGCGAAGGCTGGGTCGGCACGCTGCACGACTCGATCCAGCCCGGGGCCCGCAGGTGAGCGCAGCACCCGCAGCACCCCTGCAGCAGTGGAGCGAGCGCGCCGGCGCGCTGCTTCGCCTTCGCCTGGCGAGGCCGAAGGCGAACATCGTCGATGCCGCCATGATCTCGGCGCTGCACGGCGCGCTCGACGCCGCACGGCAGTGCGCCAGCCTGCGCGGCGTGCTGCTCGACGCCGAAGGCCCGCATTTCAGCTTCGGCGCCAGCGTCGAGGAGCATCTCGCGCCGCGTTGCGGCCAGATGCTGGCGTCGCTGCACGCGGCGATCGTCGCGATGCTCGAGTTCCCCGCGCCGATCCTGGTCGCGGTGCGCGGACAGTGCCTGGGCGGCGGGCTCGAGCTCGCGCTGGCCGGCTCGCGCATCTTCGCCGGGCCCGACGCGCAGTTCGGCCAACCCGAGATCCGGCTCGGCGTGTTCGCTCCCGCGGCGTCGGCGCTCCTGCCTTACCGCATTGCGCAGCCGGACGCGGAGGAGCTGCTGCTGACGGGCCGCACGATCGGCGCCGACCGGGCGCTGGCGATCGGCCTCGTGCAGCAGGTGGCCGACGATCCGGTCGCTGCGGCGCTCGAATACCACGCCACGCATCTCGCCGGCAAGAGTGCGGCAGCGCTCGCCTGTGCGCTCGACGCGGCGCGACGGTCGATGCGGCGCGACGTCCCTGCGCGGCTGGCCGAGCTCGAGCGCCTGTATCTCGATCGGCTGATGCGAACGCACGACGCCAACGAGGGCCTCGCGGCCTTTCTCGACAAGCGCGAGCCGGTCTGGGAGAACCGCTGAGGCGCGCGCAGGCGACGGCCCTGCGCGTGCACGGCTTGAACTGGTTCAAGGACGAGCCCGCAGCGCCGTTCGAGAATTCGCGCACGGCTCATCGCCGCGAATCGGGGCACTGCGTGTGCATGGATCCGCTCGACGCACTCGACGTGCTGCTGCTGCACCGCCTCGCGGCCGGATTTCCCGTCACGGAACAGCCCTACGCCGACGTGGCCGCCGAGCTCGGCTGCACCGAGAGCGACGTCATCGGCTGCCTGCAGCGCCTGCTCGCAAGCGGTGCGGTGCGCTCGTTCGGTGCCGTGACCGCGCCGTCGAACCCGCCTCGCAAGCGTCTGCTTTGCGCGCTCCAGGTTGCCGATGAGCGCTTCGGGGACGTCGCCGCAGCGCTGCGCGCGCTGCCTGGAGTGCTGCACGACGTGCGCCGCGAGCACCGCATGAACATGTGGCTCACCGTCGAGGCCGCCTCGGCTGCCGAGCTGCGCGGCACGTGCGCGCGCATCGAGGCGCTGACGGGCCTGCGGCTGTTCCGGTTTCCGCGTCGGAAGAGCTACTTTCCGAGGCTGCGCCTGCGCGCGGTCCACGGAGCGCGATGTCGACCACGTTCGACCGCCGCCTGATCGCTGCCGCGCGCGCCGGGCTGCCGCTCGTCTCGCGCCCGTACGACGCGCTCGGCGCGACGCTCGGCGTCGGCGGCGACGCAGTGCGCGAGCGCCTGGCGGCGCTCGTTCGCAGCGGCCGCATCCGCCGCATCGGCGCCGCGGTCGACCCGGCGCGCCTCGGCTTCGCGGTCGACGCGCTGACGGTCTGGGATGTCGACGACTCCCGCGTCGACGAGCTCGGCGAGAAGATCGGCGCGCTCGACTTCGTCGCGCATTGCTGCCGGCGACCGCGCTCGCTGCCGGACTGGCCGTACAACCTGCACGTCGCCGTGCACACGCGCAGCCGTCGCGAAGCGCAGAGCGCCGTGCTGCAGATCCATTGCCTGCTCGCCGAGGCTTGTCGCGCGCACGACGTGCTCTACGCGAGCGCCGCTGTCGCCGCGCCGCCGGCGACTGCGCGCGCGAGCGACCGCGCGGCCTGACCGCGCGTTGCTCAGGCCTCGAGCTGACAGCGCGCCAGGCCGGGCGCGTCGACGATGCGGATCTCGCGCCGGTCGATCTCGATCAGCCCGCGGTCGGCGAGCTCGTGCAGGACGCGCGAGAAGTACTCGGGCGTGAGCGAGAGGCGCGAGGCGATCGTCGCCTTGCTCACCGGCAGCGAAACCGTGCGCGGCTGCGCCGCGTCGCCGCCTTCCGCCGCCTGGTCGCGCAGCAGATAGCCGATCACGCGCTGCAGCCCCGAGTGCAGGGCGTACGCCTCGACGTCGTGGACGAGCCCGTGCAGGCGCCGCGACAGGCCTGCCAGCAGGCGCAGCGCGAAGCGGTGGTCGCGCGCGATCTCCTCGAGCACCGCGCGCTTGGTGACCGTGAGCAGAAGCGTATCGGCGAGCGCCTGCGAGCTGAGGATGTACGGCCGACCGGTGAACATGATCGCCTCGCCGAAGCTCTGCCCGGGGCTGATCAGCTCGACGACCTTCTCCTGGCCGCTCGGCGAGAGCACGAACAGCTTCACCTGGCCCGTGACGACGACGTGGAATTCCTCGCACACCTCGCCGGTGCGAAAGACGATGTCGCCGCGCTCCAGCCTTCTCAGCACGCATCCCGTCGCCACGTGCGTCAGCTCGGTGGGGCTCAGGTCGTTGAAGAGCGGCAGGGTCGAGAGATACCTCGCAAGGTCGAACGAGCTCGCCACCATGCAGCCTCCGATCGGGTGGCTGGATTTTCAGGCGGTATCGGGGGCGGCCCTTGACGCAGCGCAAACCGGCGGCACCGTCGCGCAGGCGAACGCCGTCGCGAGCAGCAGCGCCGCCACCAGGTTGTGGGCGAGCGCGACCGGCAGCAGCAACGCACCGCTGACGAGCGCGACGCCGAGCGCGAGCTGCACCGCCAGCAGCACCAGCAGCAGCGCACCGGCGCGGCGCTGCCGCCCGCGCAGCATCGCCAGCGCGAGCGGGACGAGCAGGGCGGCGACGAGCAGCGCTCCGGTGCGATGCAACTGCTGCAGGAGCGCGCCCGCGGGGCCGGCGCTTCCGCTCGCGTCGAGCAGCGGCTCGCGCCAGGGATCGAGCGCCGCGCGCCACGACGCACCCGTGACGTCGCAGGCACCCAGGCCGGGGCAGCTCAGCCCCGCGTGGGCCGCGCTGAGGAGTCCGCCGAGCGCGACCTGCGCAGCGACGGCGACGAAGACCGCCAGCGCCCAGGCGCGCCAGCGTGGCGGCGCTCGCTCGCCTCGCACCTTGGCCGCGTCGAGCGCCAGAGAGACGGCGAGCGCGACCATCATGAATCCGGCGAGCAGGTTGGCCAGGGTGACGGCAGGAAGCAGCGTGCCGGCGCTCCAGCGGCCGAGCACGGCGAGGAAGAGCGCCAGCGCGAGCAGCGCGATCGACAGCGCGCCTTCGCGCCAGCGCCGCGGGCGCGCGGCCAGGCTCGTCATCGCGATCACGGCGATGAGCAACAGCGCGCCGCTCGCGAAGATGCGGTGCGCGATCCGCGCGGCGACGACCGGCGCCGAATCGGCCGCCACCGCGCCCGCGTGTGGCTGTTGCTGCGACACGACGCGGCCATAGCAGGCCGGCCAGTCGGCGCAGCCGAGGCCCGCCCTCGTCAGGCGGATGAACGCGCTCAGGCTGGTGACGACGATCACCAGCACGACGCAGAGCCACGCCATTCGTCGAAGCAGCATCGCTCGCCGGTCGTCGCCTCGCATGCAGCCGATGTTAGGAGCGCGCCGCGGCGATGCAGCGTGCGACATCGCGCTTTCTTGTTCCAGAACAAGTCGCCCTCCGCGCGCCACGGCGAAGATCACCGGCACGCGAAAGCACCACAGGAGAAGCGATGAGCGCACACGACATGAACTCGGAGACGGAGCCGGTGCCGTGGATCCAGCAGATGCTCGACAACCCGTTCCTGCTCCTCTTCATCGGCGTGATGGTGCCGATGGTCGTCTACACGCTGTGGGGAGTGATCGACATCCTCACCGTCCCGCTCGCGAAGTGAGCCCGACGTGAGCGCAATCCTCCCCCCCGCGGAACGCCTCTGGTGGAAGCACCCCCTCGACCGCGTCGAGGGCACCTGGATCGCCATCGCCTTCGTCTGGTGCATGGTGATGTTCTTCATGATGATCTACTGGCACGCGTACGGCCGGCAGAACCTCTCGACCGAGACCTACAAGACGACGCCCGACAAGTTCTCCGCGAAGGCGCAGGCGGTGGTCGACAAGTACACCGTGCGCACCGAGACCGACCAGAACATCCCCGTCGTGCACCCGCCCGCCGGAAGCGACGTCTACCTGATCGCGCGGCTCTGGGCCTGGTGGCCGATCCTCGAGCTGGAGAAGGACAAGACGTACCGGCTGCACCTGACGTCGATGGACTACAACCACGGCTTCTCGCTGCAGCCGACCAACATCAACATCCAGGTCGTCCCCGGCTACGAGCACGTGATCAAGATCACGCCGAACCAGTCGGGCACGTTCTCGCTGGTCTGCAACGAATACTGCGGCATCAACCATCACACGATGGTGAGCCGCCTCTACGTCAAGTAGCGGGGAGCCATGGAACACAAGATCGCAGTGCCCGGGGGAGCGGCCGCGGAGCAGAGCCGCGAAACCTATCGCATGTGCCCGCGCTCGGGCCTGCAGTTCAACCTGAAGGCCGAGCGGCTGATGATCGTCAACGCGGTGACCGCGGTGGTGATGCTGCTCGTCGGCGGCATCCTCGCGGTCGGCGTCGTCCTCACGCGCTGGCCCGCCGTGCACTGGCTGCAGGCCGACACCTTCTACATGGTGCTCACCGCGCACGGCATCGACATGCTGATCTACTGGATCATCTTCTTCGAGGTCGCGGTGCTGTACTTCTGCGCCTCGACCTTGCTGCGCACGCGGATCGCGACGCCCAACGTCGCCTGGCTCGCCTACGCGCTGATGCTGATCGGCGCCATCACCAACAACGTCGCCGTGTTCCAGGGCGGCTCGAGCGTGATGATGACGTCGTACGTGCCGATGATGGCCGCGCCGGCGTTCTATCTCGGCCTGATCCTGTTCGCGGTCGGCGCGCTGATCGCCTGCTTCGTCTTCTTCGGCACGCTGGTCGTCGCCAAGCGCGAGAAGACCTACCAGGGTTCGGTGCCGCTGGTGACGTTCGGCGCCGTCGTCGCCGCCATCATCGCCGTCTTCACGATCGCCTCGGGCGCGATCATCCTGATCCCGACCTGGCTGATGTCGCTCGGCGTCGTCACGAACGTCGACCCGCTCATCTACCGCACGGTGTGGTGGGCGTTCGGCCACTCGGCGCAGCAGGTCAACGTCGCCGCCCACATCTCGATCTGGTACGCCGTCGCGGCGATCGCCTTCGGCGCCAAGCCGATGTCGGAGCGCGTCAGCCGCGGCGCGTTCCTCCTCTACATCTTCTTCCTGCAGCTGGCGAGCGCGCACCACCTGCTCGCCGACCCGGGCGTGAGCACGGCGTGGAAGGTCGTCAACACGAGCTACTTCATGTACTTCGCGGTGCTCGCGTCGATGATCCACGGCCTGACGATCCCGGGCGCGATGGAAGTCGCGCAGCGCGCCAAGGGCTACAACAAGGGCCTGTTCGAATGGCTGCGCCGCGCGCCGTGGGGCAACCCGGTGTTCTCGGGCGTCTTCATCTCGCTGGTCGGCTTCGGCTTCCTCGGCGGCATCTCGGGCGTGATGATGGGAACGGAGCAGCTCAACATGCTGATCCACAACACCATCTACGTTCCGGGGCACTTCCACGCGACCGTCGTCGTCGGCACGACGCTCTCGTTCATGGCGCTCACCTACTTCCTGATCCCGACCCTGTTCCGCCGCGAGATGATCGCGCCCAAGCTGGCGCGCCTGCAGCCGTACCTGTTCGGGCTGTCGATGTACTTCTTCTGCCTGGTGATGATGGGCGCGGGAACGCTCGGCGTGTCGCGGCGCCACTGGGACATGGCGTTCCAGGGCGCGGCGCTCGCCTACGAGTGGCCCGGTGCCGCCTACCTGATGATGGGCCTGGTCGGCATCGGCGGCGTCGCGGCGATCGTCGGCGGCGCGATCTACATCTACGTCACGGTCGGCTCGGTGCTCTGGGGCAAGAGGCTCGACACCGGAACGACGAGCTCGCACGTGACGCCGATCCCGCCGACCGCACCTTCGGTCGCGGTGCAGACCTACGGCTCGGCCGGCTTCGCGGCGCCGGGGACGTTCGTGCTGGCGATGGTGTTCCTGGTCGCCTTCGTCCTCTACTACTTCATCAACTGGAAGTACCTCGGCCAGCTCTGGGGGCTCAGCTGAGTCGCGCCAGCGGCTTGCTCCTGCGAACGATGAAGAGCGAGATCCGCATGCAGCCCGCGGCAGTTCCCGATCCCCGCCGCGGCGCGGCGACGCTGGCGCGCGACGTGCTCGGCCTGTTCAAGCTGCGCATCGGCGTGCTGATCATGATCACCGCGCTGGTCGGGCTGGCGATCACGCCCGGCCCGGCGCTCTCGGCGCTGCAGATCGCTGCGCTGGCGATCGCGGTCCTGGTCGCGTCGGCGAGCGCGGGGGCGTTCAACCAGTACGTCGAGCACGAGTCCGACCGCCTGATGGCGCGCACGCGCCGGCGTGCCTTCGTCACCGGCGCGCTCGCGCCGACGCCGTTCTGGCTCGCCGTGATCGCCGCCATGCTCGCCGGCGCGGTGGCGCTCGCCTGGGCCGCGCTCAACGTCGCGGCCGCCGCCTACGTCTTCCTCGGCGCGTTCTTCTACGCGGTCGTCTACACGGTCTGGCTGAAGCGACGCAGCTCGCTCAACATCGTCGTCGGCGGCCTGGCGGGCAGCTTCGCGGTCCTCGCCGGCGCCGCGGCGGTCGACCCGACGCCCGGAGCCTTGCCGCTCCTGCTGGCGCTCGTGCTGTTCCTCTGGACGCCGCCGCACTTCTGGAGCCTGGCGATCGCCAACGCGGCCGACTACGCCGCCGCGGGCGTGCCGATGCTGCCGGTGGTCGTCGGCACGCGCCGCGCCGCCTGGACGGTGTTCGCGAGCACGGTTGCGCTCGTCGTCGCCTCGCTCGTGCCGCTGGCGTTCGGCGCCGGTCCGGCGTACGGCGCGGGCGCCGCGCTCGCCGGCTTCCATTTCCTGCACAAGACCTGGCGCCTCGCGCGCACGCCGAGCCGCGCAACCGCCATGGGCGCGTTCTTCGCCTCGCTGGTGCAGCTGAGCGTGGTCCTCGTCGCCGCCTGCATCGACGTGCTGCTGCGCTGAGCCGCCGTCGCGCATCGCGGGCGCGCCATCCGGTCATGCCCACCTCCATGCCTGCCCTCGCTTCCTCCGTCTTCGCGTTCGCCGCAGCCGCGGCGCTCGGCGTCGCCGGCGTCGCCGGCGTCGTCGCGCCATCGTCGGCGCGCGCCGAAGATGCCGCCGCAGCCGGCCTCGACGCGAGCGCGGCCTGGCGCAGCAGCCAGGCCGCAGTCGGCCGGCGCATCGGCGACTTCACCTTGCTCGACCGCCGCGGCGAGCCGGTCCGGCTGGCCAGCTACCGCGGCAAGCCACTGCTCGTGAGCTTCATCTACACCGGCTGCTTCCAGGTCTGCCCGGCCAACACGCGCGCGTTGCACGACGCCGTCAGGACGCTGCAGAAGCAGTACGGCGAGCACCGCTTCAACGTCGTCAGCATCGGCTTCGACCAGCCTGCCGACACACCGCGAGCGATGAAGGCGTTCGCCGCGCAACACGGCCTCGGCCTGCCCGACTGGGACTTCCTCAGCCCGCCCGCCGCGATCGTCGCCGCGCTCACGGCCGAGTTCGGCTTCCGCGCGCAGGCGACGCCCTCGGGCTTCGACCACGTGCTGCAGCTGAGCGTCGTCGACGGCGCCGGACGGCTCGTGCACCAGTTCTACGGCGATCGACCCGCTTCGGCGGCGCTCGCCGACGTGATGCAACGCCTGTTCGACGGCACGCCGCTGCCGGAGCCGTCGCCGCTGGCGGCGCTGATCGATCGCGTGAAGCTGCTCTGCACCTACTACGACCCGGTCACCGGCGCCACCCGCGTCGACTACAGCCTGGCGATCGAGATGGCGGGTGGCGCGACGTTCGCACTGGCGATGCTGCTCTACATGCTCAACGAATGGCGGCTGCGCCGCCGCACGCGAGGCGGGCGATGAGACGCGCGATCACGTGGGCGGCACAGGCGGTGCTCTACGCGCTGTTCGCGATCTTCATCGCCGTCTTCTCGCACTGGCCGAGCTATCGCGACATCGCGGCAGACGAGGCGCTCGTCAAGGTGAGCCTCGTCCACCACGGCAAGCGCGTCGAGGAGTGCCGGCGGCGCACGGCCGAGGAGCTCGCCAAGCTGCCGCCCAACATGCGCGCGCCGCTGCAATGCCAGCGCGAGCGCGCGCCGGTGCGGATCGAGGTCGACGTCGACGGCGTTCCGGCGTATGCCGCCCTGGCGCCGCCGTCCGGCCTCTCGAAGGACGGTGCATCGGCGGTGTATCACCGCTTCGCGCTGGCCGCTGGCACGCACCGGATCACCGTGCGGCTGAAGGACAGCGCGGGCGGCACGGCGTTCGACTACACGCGCGAGGCCGAGGTCCGCCTGAAGCCCGCGCAGGTGCTCGTGATCGACTTCGACGCGGAAAAGGGAGGCATCGTCCTCACGTGAACACCTCCGTTCAACACTGGGCCGGCCGAGCGCGGCGAAACGCGGTTGCGCAGCGTGCGAGCAGCTACCTGCTGGTCGTTCCGGCCGACGAACGCGCGCGTCTCGCGCGCGGCTGGCTGTGGCTCGGCATCGCCGCGCTGATCGGCTCGGGATTGTTCTCGATCCTGCTCGTCCTGTCGCGCACGCCGGGCCTCAACAGGATGCTGCCGGTCGCGGATTTCTTCCACGTCGCGCTGGTCGCCCACGTCGATCTCTCCGTGCTCGTCTGGTTCATCGCGCTCGCGGGCCTGTTGTGGAGTGCCAGCGGCTCGGCGCGCGGCCTGCGCGCGGGCTGGGCGGCACTTGGCCTCTGCAGCGCGGGCGCGGCGGCGATCGCGATCGCCCCGTTCACCGGCGGCGGCACGGCGGTGATGGCCAACTACATCCCGATGCTGACCTCGCCGGTCTTCGTCGGCGGCCTGCTCGTGTTCGGCGCCGGCGCGGGCGTGCTCGTCGCGCGCACGATGCTCACCGCGCTGCCGGTCGGGCGCGCGTTCGACGGCGCCGGAGCGCTCCGCTTCGGGCTCAACGCGGCAGCGGTGTCGGGCGCGGTCGCGCTGCTCGCATTCGGCGCCTCGTGGATCGAGGCGCCGCGCAGCCTCGACGCGCGCGCGTATTACGAGATCGTCTACTGGGGCGGCGGCCACGCGCTGCAGTTCACCTGGACCCTGCTGATGCTCGTCGCCTGGCTCTGGCTGGCGAGCGCCTGCGGCGCGCGCCTGCCGCTCAGCCCGCGCGTGACGGTGCTGATGTTCTCGCTCGCGCTCGCCAGCGTCTTCGTCACGCCGTACGCATATCTCGCGCACGACATCGCCTCGGTCGAGCATCGCCGCTTGCTGACGTGGGCGATGCGTCTCGGCGGCGGCGTCTCGATCCTGCCGATCGGCCTGGCGGTCGTCTTCGGCCTGCACGCGCGTGCGTCCGACGACGATGCCGCGCGGCCGCTGCGCGCGGCGCTGCTCGCGTCGCTCGCGCTGTTCGGCGCCGGCGGCCTGATCGGCGTCTTCATCCAGGGCAGCGACGTGCGCATCCCGGCGCACTACCACGGCTGCATCGTCGGCGTCACGCTCGCGCTGATGGGGCTCGTCCATCACATGCTGCCGCGGCTCGGCTACCGCGCGCCGCGCGGCAGGCTCGCGGTCCTGCAGCCGTGGCTGTACGGCGGCGGCCAGCTGATGCACATCGCCGGCCTGGTCTGGTCCGGCGGCTACGGCGTGCAGCGCAAGGTCGCCGGCGCCGAGCAGGTGCTGCGCACGCCGGGCGAAGTCGCCGGCATGGCGTTGATGGGGGCGGGCGGTGCGGTCGCGATCGTCGGCGGCCTGCTGTTCGTGGTGGTCGTCCTGCGGGCGATGGGCTGGCCGCTCGCGCGAGCGGCGCTCCCCCGGCGGGCTTGCGCGCGATGAAGCTGCTGCAGCGGCTGCTGCAGGCCGCGTTCATGCGCGTCGAGGCGCTCTTCAACCGCGCCTTCGGCGACCGCCTGAATCCCTTCTACCAGCTCGGTGCGATCGCCTTCCTGCTGTTCTGGGTGGTCGCCGGAAGCGGCCTCTATCTCTACGCCTTCTTCAAGACCAGCGTCGTCGATGCGCACGCGTCCGTCGAGGCGCTGACGCACGGCCAGCCGTGGGCCGGCGGCATCCTGCGCAGCGTGCACCGCTACGCATCGGACGCGCTCGCGCTGACGATGCTGCTGCACATGCTGCGCCACTTCGCGTTCGACCGCTTCCGCGGCTGGCGCTGGTTCTCGTGGGCGACCGGCGTCGGGCTCATCTGGCTGGTCTACATCTCGGGCATCAACGGCTACATGCTGCCGTGGGACAAGCTCGCGCAGTTCGTCATCGTCGCCAGCTTCGAAGCGCTCGATGCGCTGCCGACCTTCGGCGGCACGCTGATGCGCAACTTCGTCTACGCCACGAGCGTGAACGACCGGCTGTTCTCGCTGCTCGCGTTCATGCACATCGGCATCCCGCTGGTGTTGCTGCTCGTGATGTGGGTGCACGTGCAGCGCGTCCCCAAGGCGAGCACGAACCCTTCGCCGCCGATCCGGATCGGCCTGCTGCTGACGTTGCTCGCCCTCGCGGTGGCCGTGCCGGTCGCCAGCCAGGGCGGGGCGGCCAACCTCGGCGTCGACCCGGGAACGCTTTCGCTCGACTGGTTCTATCTGCTGCTCTACCCGCTGCTCTACCGTTGGTCCGCTGGCCACGTCTGGGCGATGGTCGCCGGCGCGACTGCGCTGCTCGTGCTGCTGCCCTGGCTGCCGCCGCGCTTTCGACGCGCACCGGTGCGCGAGTTCCGCCTCGGCGTGCATTCAGGCAGCGCCGGCCGCAGCGACGCGCAGGTGAACGCCAGGGCCGGCGAGACGCTGCTCGACGCGGGCCTGCGCCAAGGGCTCGCGTTGCCCTACGAATGCCGCAACGGCGCGTGCGGCGTTTGCGAGTGCACGGTGCTGCAGGGGCGCGTCGATCTGGGCCCGTACCAGCCGAGCGCGTTGCCGGCGGCCGCGCGCGAGGCGGGCAAGGCGCTGATGTGCTGCGCGACGGCACTGACCGACGTCGCGATCGAGGTCGCCGACTTCGGCGCGCCGCCGCGCGCCGCGCCGGCCACGCACGTCGGCCGCGTCGAGCTGCTCGAGCGGCTGGCGGAGGACGTGATGCGGATCGTCGTCGCGCTGCCCGATCGGGCCACCCTCGATTTCACCGCCGGCCAGTACATCAACGTGGTGCTCGACGACGGCCAGCGCCGCGCGTACTCGTTCGCCACCGCGCCGCCGGCCGAAGGCTCGTTCGATCTGCACGTTCGCCACGTCCCCGGCGGGCGCTTCAGCGGCCTCGTCTTCGACGGCATGAAGGTGGGCGACACGCTGCGCTTCGAAGGGCCGCTCGGCAGCTTCACCTTGCGCGAGAGCGAGCGGCCGATCCTCTTCATCGCCGGCGCCACCGGGTTCGCGCCGATCAAGAGCATCGTCGAGGATGCCTTCCGGCGCGGCGTGCGGCGGCCGATGTGGCTGTACTGGGGCGTTCGCGCCAGGAACGGCCTCTACATGGCCGATCTCGCGGAGGCTTGGCAGCGCGAGCACGAGAACTTCCACTTCGTCCCGGTCCTCTGGCAAGCTGCCGACGGCGACGCGTGGACCGGGCGGCGCGGCCTCGTGCACGAGGCGATGCTCGCCGACTTCCCCGACATGACCGGCTACGAGGTCTACGTCTGCGGCTCGCTGCAGATGGTCGACGCCGCGGTGCCGGCCTTCGTCGCGCACGGCCTCGGCGAAGACCTGTGCTTCTCCGATGCGTTCACGCCTTCGGCGGGCGGCGCGCGCGGCGCCGAGTCGTCGCCGGTCGGCGCCTGAGGAAGCTCGCGCAGGCGCTCGCAAGCCCCCAGCGGAGCGCGTGCGCGGGTGGACGACGACAATCCGCGCGAGCCGAACGCATGCTGTGTTCGGCCGGTCGACGAGAGCGGCGCGGTGGCGCCGCTGAGGAGCACGCGATGGCCTTGATGAAAGCGGCGATCTTCGTCGAGCGCAACCGGATCGTCCTCGACGACAAGCCGATTCCCGACGTCGGCCCGCTCGATGCGCTCCTGCGCGTGACGACGACGACGATCTGCGGCACCGACATCCACATCCTGAAGGGCGAATACCCGGTCGCGCCGGGGCTCACGATCGGCCACGAGCCGGTCGGCGTGATCGAGAAGCTCGGCTCGGCGGTCCAGGGCTATCGCGAAGGCCAGCGCGTCATCGCCGGCGCGATCACGCCGAGCGGCTGGAGCAACGCCTGCCTGTGCGGCAGCCACTCGCAGGACGGCGCGGGCACCGCGCACGGCTGGAAGGCGATGGGCGGCTGGAAGTTCGGCAACACCATCGACGGCTGCCAGGCCGAGTACGTGCTGGTTCCCGATGCCATGGCCAACCTCGCGCCGGTGCCCGACGGCCTGACCGACGAGCAGGTGCTGATGTGCCCGGACATCATGTCCACCGGATTCAGCGGCGCAGAGCGCGCGGACATCCGCATCGGCGACACCGTGGCCGTGTTCGCGCAGGGACCGATCGGCCTGTGCGCGACCGCCGGCGCGAAGCTGAGCGGCGCCACGACGGTGATCGGCGTCGACCGGCTCGACAGCCGTCTCGAGGTTGCTCGGCAGATGGGCGCCGACCATGTCGTCGACGCGAGCCGCTCGGATCCGGTCGACGAGATCATGCGGCTCACGAACGGCCGCGGCGTCGACGTCGCCATCGAGGCGCTCGGCACGCAGGCCACGTTCGAAGCATGCCTGCGTGTGCTGCGTCCGGGCGGCACGCTCTCGAGCCTGGGCGTCTACTCGACCGACCTGACGATTCCGCTCGGCGCGTTCGCCGCCGGCCTCGGCGACCACCGGATCGTCACGACCCTGTGCCCGGGAGGCAAGGAACGCATGCGCCGGCTCATGTCGGTGATCGAGTCGGGGCGAATCGATCTCGCGCCGATGGTCACGCACCGGTTCAAGCTCGACGACATCGAAGACGCTTACGCGCTGTTCGGACACCAGCGCGACGGCGTCCTCAAGGTGGCGATCACGTCCTGACCGGCGTCTCCGGCGCGGCGCGCACCAGCAGCACCGGCACCGGCGCCGCGCGCGCGACCTGCTCGGCGTCGCTGCCGAGCAGCGCCCGGCTGACGCCGCGCCGCCCATGGCTGCCGATGACGATCAGGTCGGCGTTCCACGTCTTCGCCTGCTCGACGATGACGTCCGAGGCGCGCCGCCCGAAGCATTCGGCGACCAGCGAATCGGCCGTGACGCCGGCGGCGGCAACGCGCGCGCAGCCGTCGGCGACGATGCGCTCCGCGGCACGCTGGAGCGAGGGCAGGATGTCGTTGGTGTACGTGATCCCGGCCTCGAAGCCGGTCGCGAACACGAGATCGTCGAGCACGTGGAGAAGGCGAAGCGTTCCCTTCGTCAGCTTGGCGACGCCGATCGCCTCGTCGAGGCCGCGGATCGACGGCGCGCTGCCGTCGATCGGCACCAGGATTTTTAGGTACATGGATCGCGCCTTTCGAGAAGCCTCGCCGGACACAGCGCGCCGACCGGTTCGCTGCTGGTGAGGTTGCACCGCGACTCTAGGTGGCCTGCCGGCAGGGCGGTTTGATCTCTCGCAAGGCGGGCGCGCGCAATCGA
>Ga0070680_100001115_pt1 | contig 19301 bp, 21 predicted proteins | sample KBSC73BmetaG_FD_64672 | JGI IMG/M metagenome (GOLD analysis project Ga0070680, IMG submission 64672) | Corn rhizosphere microbial communities from Kellogg Biological Station, Michigan, USA - KBS C7-3B metaG | ecosystem: Host-associated > Plants > Roots > Rhizosphere | place: USA: Michigan...
AGACGACCGATCAGCCTTGTTGCGGCTGCGCGTTGGGATCCGGCCGGTTGCGGCGCTCGGCCATGAATTGATCGAACTCGGACTTGTCCTTGGCCATGCGCAGACGGTCGAGGAAGTCATGGAATTCGCGCTGCTCGTCCTCGAGGCGGCGGATCGTTTCAGTCCGGTATTCGTCGAACGCCCGGTTGCCGCTCGAACGCGGCTGCGGCTGCCACCACGTTCCGGCGCTTCGCATGCTCGGACCCGCTTGCCCGGAGCCCGGCTGCCAGCCGTCACGCTGCCAGCGGCTCATCCCGTGACCTCTTCCGCATGCCATCCGTCCACTCCATATGGCAAAGGCGAGGATCGCGAGCCCCAGCGGCCAGAACACGCAAAAGCCGAAGATCATCAAAGCGATCCAGGCCGGCTTACCCAGTTCGTCCAGTTTGGCAACAATCGGCATCGCACACCTCGCGTGTGAATGTTAATAACATTCACATAGCTAAATCCGTGTCCTCAGGCTGTCAAGACCGAACGCGCTAAAAATGCAGGCGCGGCGTGGTGTCTCAGGGGCCGCGATTGGGAACAATGTCCGTCAGCGTGGGGTGCCCGTGTGCGGCAGACCCAGCCCGCGCAGATAGAGCAGCACCCCCGCCTCCAGCAGCTCCTCGGGCGTCATCGGCAATCGCCGGCGCGCCGCGTCGCCGCGTCCGAACAGCGAAGCGATGCCGTGCGACAGCGACCAGATGTGCAGCGCCATCATCATGACCGGAGGTCGGTTCTGTGGCGGCATGGTCGCGACCAAAACCTCCGTCGCCCCCCGCAAGACGCCGAAGGCGCGGTCGCCTGCCGCGCGCAATTCGGGATCGGTGTCGACGGGAATGCCAGCCTCGAACATCGCCGAGTAGTACGCTGGCTCCTTGTTGGCGAACGCGAGATAGGCGCGGCCGAGGCGATCGAACGCCGTCGACGGATCCGGCCGCCCGTCATCCCAAGCACTCTTGAGCGCCGCTTCAAAGAGATCGAAACCGCGACGCGCCACATCGGCCATCAACTCGTCGCGGTCGCGGAAATGGCGGTACGGCGCCGCCGGACTGACGCCGGCCCAGCGCGCGGCTTCGGCAAAGGTGAAACCGCCTGGGCCTTTCTCGGCAATCAACGCCAGTGCTGCGCGCACCAGGGCTTCCTTCAGATTGCCGTGGTGATAGGCCCGTGGGCCGCCGTCCCTGTCGCGCTTCCAACTCATGTTACGAGCATTTACATGATCGCGACGGGGGCGTCGACGGCCGTCGGCGTCAAGTCTCGACCGAGCTCCGGTCAGCCTGCATCGCAACGCGCAGCGCTTGCGGGATACGCCGCGCCCGGCCTCCCGATACAAAGGCCACTTGCACCGTCGCCTCGATCAGAATTTCGTCGCCGCGCTTCACCTGCTGATGCAGCACGATAGATGCGCCCTTCACCTCGGTGGGCACGGTGACGATTTCCAGCACATCATCCATGCGGGCGGACTTGCGGAAATCGATCTGCATCGCGCGTACCACAAAGGCAAAGCCCGGCGCCTCCGTCTCGGCCTGATCAAACAACGCACGCTGATCGGCGCCCAGCAAACGCAAGTAATTGGTGCGGCCGCGCTCCATAAAACGCAGATAGCTCGCGTGATAGACGACGCCGGAAAAGTCCGTGTCCTCGTAGTAGACTCGCACCGGCAGATGATGCCGACCGTCGCGGATTTCGCCGTCGAGCGCGGATGTATTCATCGCCGGGTGCCCAGTGCCCATTGTTCAGCGCCCATCCCTCAGCGCCATGGCACGTCCTGCTGCATCGAGGCTTCCCAATTCTTGCCGTCGAATTGCTTTGGCACAATCGAGAGCGTGTCGAATTCGTCGAGGCAACGCGCGTTGACGTCGATCTTGTCGGGGTCGGACCGCGGCACATAGAACGGATGAATACCGCACACCTTGCAGAACATGTGCTGTGCGGTTCCGGTACCGAACCGATAAGTGGTCAGATCGTCGCGACCACGCAAACATTCAAACTGCGACGGTGGAACGATGAGATGCAAGTATCCCTTCTTGCTGCAAAGCGAGCAATTGCAATAGGTGACGCGGTCAAGGTCGCCAGTCATGCGAAACCGCACCCGGCCGCAATGACATCCGCCTTCCATCGTTCGCATCATGGCTACTCACCATCGTCGCCGTTCGCGAACAAGCCGAACTGCGATGGATCGCGAGTCGGCTCGGCCAATCCCAGATGCCTGAAGGCATGGCTCGTGATCAGCCGGCCGCGTGGCGTGCGCTGCAGGAAGCCCTTCTGAATCAGGAAGGGCTCGATGATTTCCTCGATGGCGTCGCGAGGCTCCGACAGCGCGGCCGCCAGCGTCTCGACACCCACCGGCCCGCCGGCATAGTGCTCGGCAATCGTCATCAAATAGCGGCGATCCATCGCATCGAGACCCGCAGCATCCACCTCAAGCTGGAGCAACGCCCGGTCGGCAAGCTTGCGGTCGATCGTGTCGGAGTTCGCCGCATGGGCAAAGTCGCGCACCCGCCGCAGCAGGCGGCCGGCGATACGCGGCGTGCCGCGGGAACGGCGTGCGATCTCGTTGGCGCCATCGGCGCTCATGCCGATGCCAAGCACCCGCGCGCCGCGAGTCACAATCAATTCCAGCTCTGCTTCCGTATAGAAGTTCAGCCGCACCGGAATGCCGAAGCGGTCGCGCAGCGGATTGGTGAGCAGCCCCGCGCGCGTCGTCGCCCCTACGAGGGTGAACTTGGCAAGGTCGATCTTCACCGAGCGCGCCGCCGGCCCCTCGCCGATGATGAGATCAAGCTGGAAGTCCTCCATCGCCGGATAGAGCACCTCCTCCACCGCCGGATTGAGGCGGTGAATCTCGTCGATGAACAACACGTCGCGCTCTTCGAGATTCGTGAGCAGCGCCGCAAGGTCGCCGGCCTTGGCGATTACGGGACCCGACGTGGCGCGGAAGTTGACGCCCAATTCGCGCGCCACGATTTGCGCCATTGTGGTCTTGCCGAGCCCCGGCGGGCCGACGAGCAACACATGATCGAGCGCCTCGTTGCGCGCCTTCGCCGCCTCGATGAACACCGAGAGATTGGCGCGCGCCTGCTGCTGGCCGATGAACTCGCCGAGCCGCTGCGGCCGCAGCGAGATCTCGGCCAGATCCTCTTCGCGGCGCTCGGCGGCGACCAGACGGCGGGGCGGCGTGCTCACGCTCAGGTTCCTCGTTCGCGGCTGTATTTGTTCGGGATCAGTTCGCCAATGCGGACCACCTCCGGCCCGTTGGAGCCCGGCACGATGACGCGGGCGTCGCGGGCGTAGTCCCAGATCAACTCCCGGCACGCGCCGCAGGGCGACACCACCTCGATGGGGCGGCCGTTCTCGTCAGGCGCGGGGTGACGCACCGCGACGATGGTGTCGATGCCGTTCTCGCCATTCGTCACCGCCTGACCAAGCGCCACGGCCTCGGCGCAGACCGCCATCCGCCCGAGATAGGCATCGAGGCTGACACCGGTGAAAATCTTGCCGGAGCGCAGGCGCAACGCCGCGCCGACCTCCTGCCAGTCGTAACGGTAACGCTTGCGGATCGCTTCCGCTGCCGCCTCGATCAAGGCTTGATCCGCCTTGCTTAACGCCGTCACTTTGAAAGCTCCTTCAAGCCCAGCCGGATTAACTGCGCGGTCTCCGCGCCCTCGCCCGCGCTTCTGCTCACCGCGGCAATCGCAGCCGCGGCCTGCGGCTGGCCATAGCCGAGATTGACCAGCGCCGACACCGCATCCAGCACCGGGCGCGGCGCACGCTTGTCGGAAACCGCACCGGAAAGCTGGATGACCGCCGGATCAAGGTCCGAATAGGCCGGCGCCTTGTCCTTCAATTCGACCACCAGCCGCTCAGCCACCTTGGTGCCGACGCCCGGGGCCCGTTTGATGGCGGCCTTGTCGCCCATCGCAATGGCCGTTGCGAGTTCAGCCGGTTTGAAAGTGCCGAGAACCGACAACGCGACCTTGGCGCCGACGCCCTGCACGGTCTGTAACAGCCGGAACCATTCACGCTCAGCGTCGCTCAGAAACCCGAACAGCCGGATTTGATCCTCGCGCACATAGGTCTCGATGGCCAGGGTCGCCGCCTCCCCCTGGGCCGGCAGCGCCTGCAGAGTGCGCGTCGAGCAGTGCACGACATAGCCCACGCCATGCACGTCGAGGATGATGAAATCCTCGCCGTAGCTGTCCACAGTCCCTTTGAGTTTGCCGATCATGCGCCTTGTTACCACGAATCGCCGGATCAAATTCACGCGCCGCGCATTGTATCCCCGGCGCGGATTCAGGAAGAGCGAGAGCGTGATCACCAGCCCCAAGAATCTGCGGACCGGACGCTCGATCTGGCAAGGGCGGCGGTCGCCGAAGGTCCCTGTCCACGCCCTCAAACGAGATATCGAAAGCGATGTATTGATCATCGGCGCCGGCATCACAGGAGCCATGATCGCCGATTCCCTGTCGGCTGCCGGGCTGAAAATTGCCGTCGCCGACAAGCGCGGCCCCGCCAAGGGATCGACCATCGCCAGCACGGCGATGGTTCTGTACGAAATCGACACGCCGCTCACGACGCTCTCACGCAAGATCGGAAAGGCCGACGCCACCCGCGCCTGGCGGCGATCCCGGCTCGCCGTGGATGCCATCGCCGCACGGCTTGGCGAACTTGGCGTTCCTGACGTCGCACGCCGGAACTCGCTTTACCTCGCCGGCAACGTGCTCGATCCGAAAGGACTTTTGCGCGAGCAAGAGGCACGACGCGCTGTCGGCCTTGCCAGCCGATTCTTCGACCGACGGACGTTACATGACAAATTCGGCATTCGCGCCGAGGCCGCCATCGCGGGCTTCGGCGATCTCGCCGTCGATCCGCGCAAGGCCACCTTGGGGCTGCTGGAAGCCGCTTGCGAACAGGGAGCAACGATTTACGCGCCGGTCGAGATCGTCGATATCGACGCCAAACGATCGAGCGTCATAGCCACCGCCGCCAACGGCCGGCGCATTCGAGTTCGCCATCTTGTGTTCGCGACCGGTTATGAATTTCCGGATTCCGTGCCGCGGAAGGGGCACAAGATCGTTTCGACATGGGCGATCGCCACGGTGCCGCAGCCGCGCCGCTTATGGCGTGGCCAGGATATGATCTGGGAAGCGTCGGAACCCTATCTTTATCTGCGCACGACGTCCGACGGACGTGTGATCTGCGGCGGTGAGGACGAAGACGTCTCGGACGCGCAGACGCGCGATGCGCTTCTACCGGCCAAGACAGAAACGCTCCGGCGCAAGCTCGGCCGGCTGATGCCTGGATTGAACACCACCGCCGCATTCCGCTGGACGGGATCGTTCGGTCAGACCGAGACAGGCTTGCCGACCATCGGGAAGGTGCCGGCATTGCAGAATTGCTGGGTTGCGTTGGGTTACGGCGGCAATGGCATCACCTATTCGCGGATTGCCGCTGACATTATTACCGGCGCACTGACGGACAGACCCGATATCGACGCCGATCTCTACGATTTTCCCCGCCGGTCTCTATGAACCAGCAGGCGTCAGTTTGATGCCGCTTGGACTTTCAGACGCAACGCGATGCTCTGCCGATGATGTGCATGGCACACCGCAATGGCGAGCGCGTCGGCGGCGTCATGCGTGGTCGGATCCGCCTTCGGCAGCAGAATGCGCAGCATGGCCCTGATCTGATCCTTCTCGCAGTGACCGGCGCCGACGATGGTCTTCTTCACCAGATTGGGCGCGTATTCCGAGACCGGAACACCGGCCCGCGCCGGAATCAGCAGCGCGACACCCCGTGCCTGGCCGAGTTTCAGCGTGGCGCTGCCGTCCTTGTTGACAAAGGTCGCCTCGACCGAGGCCTCGTCGGGCGCAAACTCCTCGACCACTTTGGTCAAGCCGTCATGAATCGTCACCAGGCGCTCGGCGAGCGCCGCCCGATCGTTGGTCGCAACCGAACCGCATGAGGTAAAAATAAGACGATTTCCGTCAACGTCGATCACGCCCCAACCGGTACGGCGGAGCCCCGGGTCGATGCCAAGAATGCGAATCGGTCGGCCCATGATGACCTGTTGATAGCCCCGCCACGCCTCCGGGCAAAGCGCCCACCATCGGGAGCCCGCGGCAATCGCATTCACAGGAATCGGCTGCTAAAGAGACGCGGCCCATGATCGATCTTCCCGACAGCGCGACCTTTGCCATGGTCTTATCCGACCGCCGCCTGCTGGCCGCCGCGGCGGTGGCAGGTCTCGCAGGCCTGGTGCGCGGCTTCTCCGGCTTCGGCGGGGCGATGGTTTATATGCCGCTGGTCTCCACGATTTACGATCCCCGCATCGCCGCGGTGACCATCCTGCTGGTCGATCTCGTGTCGAGTACGCCATTCGCCATTCCCGAGTTCCGCCGCTGCAACTGGCGCGAGGTGGTGCCGCTGGCGATCGCCATGACCATTGCGGTGCCGTTTGGCACCTGGGCGTTAGTCATGCTCGATCCTGTTGCGCTTCGCTGGTGCGTTGCGCTGCTGGTGCTGAGCCTGGTCCCGGTGCTGGCATCGGGCTGGCGCTACCATGGCAACCCGACCATGCGGGCGACCGTGGCGGTCGGACTGTTCTCCGGCGTCAGCGCGGGCGCGGTGCAGATCGCCGGGCCGCCCGTGATCCTTTACTGGCTGGGTGGCGGCCACAGCACGGCCAAGGTGCGCGCCAACCTGATGGTGTTCTTTTTAATCTGCGGCGTCGTTTTGGTCATCGCGTATGCGTGGCAAGATCTGTTCACATCGCAGGCGCTCGCGCTGTCGCTGCCACTCGGCTTGCCGTATCTCCTCGGCGTCGGTATGGGGTCGAGATTTTTCCACGGCGCCTCTGACCGGCTTTATCGAATTATCGCTTACATCATCATCGCGCTGGCGGCGGCGGTGAGCCTGCCCATTCTCGATCCCATCGTGCGTTGACATTGCCCATTGGCAAGACGCACCGCATCGCGCGACGCAGCAAGACGGGCTGTGACTCGCTTCGAGAATGCATTAGCATCCGCGCTCCCATGACACAAAACAACGCCCCCAAGAATCGGAAACGGCGCGCCATCATCATCGGCGGCTCGATGTCCGGATTGTTCTCCGCTGCATTCCTTCGCCAGAACGGCTGGGAGTGCGATGTCTACGAACGCTCGTCCGTCGAACTGGTCGGTCGCGGCGCGGGCATCACCACGCATCCGGAGTTGCTCGACGCACTGCAAGCAAGCGGCGCCGGCATCGGCGACCTTGGCGTCGAGGTGCCCAAGCGCATCGCCATCGACCGTCACGGCAAGATCACAGGCGAACGGCCGCTGCGGCAAATCCTCACCTCATGGGACCGCTTGCAAAGTCTGCTGCGCGAGACCATTGATCCCGCGCATTATCATCTCGGATGGGCGTTCGACCGCGTCGAGCAGAACGGCAGCGGCGTGCGCGTGCATTTCAACGGCGGGCGCGTCGAGAATGCCGATATCCTGGTCGGCGGCGACGGCATTCGCTCCAGCGTGCGCGGTCGAGTCGCGCCGGAACTGCAGCCGAATTACGCTGGGTACTACATCTGGCGCGGCGCACCGAACGAGGCGGAGCTGTCGCCGCAAACGCGGAAGGAGATATTTCCTTACTTCACGTTCTATCTGCCGCCGCGCCAGGAGGTCATCACCTACCCGATCGCGGGCTTCAACAACGATTTGCGCCCCGGCCACCGGCGCTACAACTTCATCTGGTACCGCGTGGCCGATGCGAACCAACTCCGTGAGATGAACGTCGACGAGAACGGCGTACAGCATGAGTTCTCGGTGCCGCCGCCGCTGATCCGCAAAGATCTGATTGCGCAAATGTACGCCGACGCGCGCGAGATCATGCCGCCGGTGATGCTCGATTGCGTCATGACGATGAAGCAGCCGTTCATCACGCCAATCTACGACTTCACCGCGCCGCGCATCGTGTTCGGCCGCGTGGCCATGGTCGGCGATGCCGCCGCCAACGCCCGACCGCACATGGGATTCGGCGTCGCCAAAGCCGGCTGCGACGCGCAGGCGCTGGCGCGCGCCCTCGGCAACCATGACGATATCGACACCGCGCTGGACGCCTACAACGCCGAACGCCAGCCGATCGGCAACACCATCGTGATGCACAGCCGCAGGCTCGGCACTCATATGGGCGTCGACCTCAAGACCGAAGCGGACCGACGCATGCACGAACTGCTGCAAACCGACGAGGCGATGATGGACTGGATCGCGGTACCGAACTTCCTGGATGAATACAAATGACAAATAACGGACTGCGGGTCACGGCTCGGGATGCGATCCCGCGGACCGCTTCTCATCATGAGGTCCGAATTTGCTGCAGACCCGCGCACCTCGCCCTCATCCTAAGGAGCGCGCATGGCGCGCATCCCGAAGGATGAACCGCGTGTCAGGAGTGGCCTGCCAATGATCGACCTTCCCAAACCCGATCATGCGCACAACATGCGGTTGGTCGGTTATTCCGATCAGGGCGGACGGCCCGACGGCGTGCAGATCATGGTGCATCGCGGCCACGCCTATATTGGCCACATGTTCTCCAAGGGCTTCTCGGTCGTCGACGTGCGCGACCCGAAGAATCCGCGCGCGGTAAACTATCTCCCCGCCCCTCCTGGCACCTGGAATATCCACTTGCAAGCGCATGACGACCTGCTGCTGGTCATCAACGCCAAGGACATGTTCGCCGCCGCCGAATTCGCCGACGAGAAGGCCTACTACAAAGGCCAACTCGGTCAGGTCGTCGGCACCGCGCAAGCCAAGCCCGTGGACGCGAAGCAGCAAGCCACGCGCGATTGGACGCCGGGCCTTGCGGTCTATGACATCTCGAAGCCGGCAGAGCCGCGACGGATCGGCTTCATGGCGGTGGAGGGCGGCGGCATTCACCGCGTCTGGTACACCGGCGGCCGCTGGGCCTACGCCTCGGCGTTGATCGACGGATTCACGGATTACATCTTCATTACCATTGACATGGCCGATCCGGCGAAGCCACGCGAGGCCGGTCGCTGGTGGATTCCCGGCATGAACACGGCCGTGGGCGAAACGCCGGACTGGCCCGGCACACGTCGCTACGGTTTGCATCACGCCATCATCAACGGCGACACCGCCTATGCCGCATGGCGCGACGCGGGGATGGTGGTGCTCGATGTCGCCGACCGCTCAAAGCCAAAACTGATCGTGCATCGCGACGGCGCGCCGCCGTTCGGCGGCGGCACGCACAATTGCCTGCCCCTGCCCGATCGCGACTTGCTGGTGGTGCTCGACGAAGCCGTGCTCGATCATCAGGAGGATGGCGTCAAGCACATCTGGATGTTCGACAACCACGACAAAGCCAATCCCGCCGTGCTCGCGACGTTTCCCCAACCCGCCGAGGCCGACTACAAAAGCAAAGGCGGCCACTTCGGCCCGCATAACCTTCACGAAAACCGTCCGGGCACATTCGTCAGTTCGGAGACGATCTTCGCCACTTTTCAAAATGCGGGCGTGCGTGTGTTCGACGTTCGTGACCCGCGCAAGCCGGTCGAGACCGGGGCGTGGGTGCCGCCCGCGCCCACGCGCATGATGGACCACCGCCCGAACCGCGCCCGCGTCATCCAGTCCGCCGACGTGTTTGTCGATGCCGCCGGATTGATCTACGCAACTGACTACAACGCCGGCCTTTTCATCCTGGAATTCCAAGGCTGATGACACCCGGCATCGGCCCTGCGCTGTTGGCGATGATCTGCTTCGGCGCAGGCGACCTGATCTACAAGCGCGCCGCCGCCGCCGGCATCGAAGCGCGCCATTTCATCATGCTGCAGGCATGGTTCTTCTGCCCATCGATGGTGCTCTACGCGCTCGTGCGGCAAAAGCTTTCGTTCGAGCCGGCGGCGCTCTGGGGCGCGCTGGCCGGCCTCGTCATGTTCTTCGCGTTTTATAACTTCTCGCGCAGCTTGCGCAGCGGTTCGATCAGCACCAACGCGCCGATCTTCCGGCTCAACTTCACGCTGACCGCAGGACTGGCGATATGGCTGTTGGGCGAACCGCTGACAGCGACCAAGTTCGCGGGGCTCGCCCTGGCGTTGATCGCGGTATGGACACTGACCCGCGAGGGCCGGAAAAGTTCGTCCACGACGGCCGCGCCGAATTACGGCTCGCTGACGCGCGTGCTGCTCGCGACCGTCGCCGCTGGCATCGGCAACCTGCTTTACAAGGTGGGACTTCTTGCCGGCGCCACGCCCGAAACGCTGCTGACCGCGCAAGCCCTGGTCTTCACCTCGCTGGCGACACTGGTCGTGTTTTGGAGCGATGGTCGCATCCGTCCGCCCGCAGCGGGGGTGCGTTACGGCGCGCCGGTCGGCCTCACGCAACTTGTGGCGTTCATCGCACTGCTCGATGGACTCGCAATCGGCCCGGCGAGCGTCCTGATCCCGGTGGCGCAACTGGGATTCGTGTTCACCGCGATCCTGGGGCGTGTATTGTTTGGTGAGGCCCTATCCCTACGCAAACGCTGCGGACTCGTTATCGCCGCCGCAGCGCTCGTAACACTGGCCTTCAGCTGATTAGAAAAGGCTCACGCGCTCATCTTGGTGACGAGAGCGTCGGAAACCTCGAAATTGGCATAGACGTTTTGCACATCGTCGTGCTCGTTGAGCGTGTCGAGCAGACCGATAAGCTGTTCGCCCTTCTCGTCATCCACCGCGATGGTGTTCTTCGGCTTCCACACCAGGGCCGCCTTGCGCGGCTCACCGAACTTCGCCTCCAGCGCCTTCGCCACCTCGCGCAGCGCATCCGAAGCCGTATAAATCTCATGACCGCCTTCGCCCGATACCACATCGTCGGCGCCGGCCTCGATCGCGGCCTCCAGCATCTGGTCGGCGGTCGCCACTTTAGTGTCGAACTCCACCACGCCGACATGATCGAACATGAACGACACCGCGCCCGTTTCGGCGAGATTGCCGCCGCTCTTGGTGAAGGTTGCACGCACGTCGCCCGCGGTGCGATTGCGGTTGTCGGTCAGCACCTCGACGATGACGGCGACGCCGCCCGGCCCATATCCTTCGTAACGAATTTCGTCATAGGTTTCGGCATCGTTGCCCGACGCCTTCTTGATTGCGCGCTCGATGCCATCCTTCGGCATGTTCTCGGCCCGAGCGGCAAGGATCGCCGCGCGCAGCCGCGCGTTCATGCTCGGATCGGGCAGCCCCAGCTTGGCCGCCGTTGTGATTTCACGAGCGAGCTTCGAGAACAGCTTGGAGCGCACCTTATCCTGGCGCCCCTTGCGGTGCATGATGTTCTTGAACTGCGAATGACCCGCCATAAATCCTCGTCCGATTGACAACGATGCGCGCCCCACGGGGGCACAATCTTGGCCTTTGAATGATTTGATTGGACCACGTTATAGGGGGCGGCCGCGATAAAATCCAGGAAGTCGGCTAGCGAAAACCCAACGCCGACCGTACGGCGCAAGGCAGTCCGCACCTAGACCTTTTCGCCGGATGTGTGCCGCACCTGATAGAATCGGACCACGCGCTGGGCGGTCGTCGTCTGCAGTCTTTCGAAATGCTTATAGGCCGTTTCGATCGCCTGCCGTGACAGGTTCCCCCGCATCTCAAGGACAAGCTTCGCCGTCGGCCACGTTATATCCGCAGCCTTCATGAGAAGAAGGGCGATATCGCCGTCGGCCTGCTTGTCCGACAGAATGCGCTCAACCGCTTCGGTCGGCAGGCGGCAGAGATTTGCCAGGATGACAACGATTTCCTCAAACTTGCCGGCGCTCGCAAAGGCCTGCACCGCAGCCTCGATGGGCTGGCCCGATCGCTGCAGGTCGTCGAACGCCGCTTTGGCCTTTGCGTAATCGCGCGGTTCATCAGCACCGGCCTTGACGTCATGGCCGGTCAGATCGAACAGCACACGATTGACCTCGCCGGCCACAGCCGGATTGCTTGCGGCGAGTTTCTTGAAAACCGCCTCGGAGGCTTTGGAAATAAGCGCCCGGAAGTGATCCTGCGGAATATCCTTGCGCAGCCCGACGCTCACGGCCAGTTCGTCATCGTCGGACGATCGCTCGACAAGCCGGCCGAAACCGCCGTCCGAAAACCGCGCGCCTTCATTGCGGGCCACCGACCGCACAACCTCCTGATTGCCGCGCTCGACCAGGAGATCGCTCACCGTTTCGCTGATGGACATCCGTTGGGAGATGGCGAACAGGCGATCTTGGCTGTCGCCGCTGGCGCAAGCGATCAGCTCTTCGTCCGTGAGACGGGTCGATTGCGCCAGGATCGGGCCTGCCACCGCAATCGCGTCGTCGCGCGCAAGCGTACGAACGACATTGATCGGTGCATTCGCAACCGGCGCCAGACGATTGGCAAGCTCGGCGCGCGCCTTGATCTCAATCCGCTCGGCAAGACGCGAGATGACGTCGTCGAAAACACCGACCTGCGTTTCGGAATAGTGCTCGACGTTGACCATGAAAAGATCGGTGATCCGCCGCAACGTCTCGACGCGCTGGTCGGGCGACCCCGTCGCAATGGCATCTTCAATATCGGCGATCAGGGACCGCTGCGCTTCCACGACAAATCACCGTTCTGGTGTGGATCGGTACAACCGGATGCAACCTGGACTAGATCACAATGCTTTCAATCCGGTAAAAAATGGAACTCTCGGCATGCGGTCGTCGCGACCGGCCGAGCGGCGCGGCCGGTTCTGAGGCCGATTTTACAGCCCATCCAAGGCGGCCCAGTCTCTCGCAAATAAAAATTGCAGCTCGCGCCGGACTACAACCAGAACGTCGGCCGCGTTTCTTCCAGCTTGCCGCCCAGGCGCACCGGCCCGATCCGCTGAGCAAGCCCGGTGGCGTCGTCGGTTTCGACCGCAACGCCGCACAATGTGGCGGGACCGTTGGCCGCTTCAAATTTGCTTTGGGGAATGCGCCGCAGAAAACGATTGAGCGGTTCGTCTTTCGTCATGCCGATGACCGACTCGTAGTCGCCGGTCATGCCGACGTCGGACATGAACGCGGTGCCGCCCGGCAGGATACGGTGGTCGGCGGTCGGCACATGGGTGTGCGTGCCGACCACGAGGCTGGCGCGGCCGTCGGCAAGATAACCCATGCCCTGCTTCTCGCTGGTCGCTTCGCAATGCATGTCGATGATGATGGCGTCGGCGCCACTCTTCAGCGGACACGCGGCGAGTTCACGGTCGATGGCGGTGAACGGATCGTCGAGCGCCTCCATGAAGATGCGACCCATGACGTTGATCACGAGGACGCGCGCTCCGCTCCGGGTGTCGATCATGGCCGCGCCGCGCCCCGGCGTTCCGGCCGGATAATTCAGCGGGCGGACCAATCGCGGGGCGCGTTCGATGAACACAAGCGCCTCGCGCTGATCCCAAGCATGATTGCCAAGCGTGACGGCATCGGCGCCGGCGTCGATCATGTCGTTATAGATCGCCTCGGTGATGCCAAAGCCGCCGGCGGCGTTCTCGCCGTTGACGACCACCAGATCGAGCTTCCATTCGGCGACAAGCTTCGGCATGCGATCGAGCAGAATGGCCCTGCCGCTACGCCCCACGATGTCGCCGATAAAGAGGATTCGCATATCAGTTCCTGAACTCGCGCCTGACCGTCCGAAAACTGTTATCCGCTTTCACGATCACGCGCCGCGAAAATCAATCACGCCGCGCTCGGTCAACACAAGGTCGAGGCGCTCATCGTGACCCGTCACCGGAACCTCGGCAACCTCTTGCACTGCATAAGCAATACCGACGGCAACGACCGGCTTGCGCGAACGCAGCCGAGCAATGGTCATGTCGTAATAGCCCGCACCGTGGCCGATGCGATTGCCGTGGCGGTCGAACGCCGCGAGCGGAACGATGAGAATGTCGGGATCGACCTCGGGCGCCTCCGCCTTCGGCTCGCGGATGCCCCACACGCCGGCATCGAGCGCGTCGCCGAACGCATAGGAGCGCATGAGCAGCGGCTGACCGCGGCCGACAACGACCGGCAACGCCAACTTGGCGCCCGCGGCTTCAAGCCGGCGCAACAGCGGCAGCGGATTGATCTCCGTTCGGATCGGCGAGAACCCCGACACGACCACGCCCGGCTTGATGGGCAATGGAAACGGCCGCGCCGCGATGGCTTCGGTTGCGGCCTGCCGCTCGGCAGCCGGCAGCGCATCGCGCCGCGCGAACACGGCCTTGCGGAGATCGGCTTTGGATTTGTCGATAGGGATCGTGGCCATCGGGTCTAGCAACGGACTTGCCTTCTTCGTGTCGGACCTCTGGCCAGAGGAAGAGTGCGGAGCCGCCATGGCCGTCGGAGCGCTGATCCCGGGAACCTACATAAGTAGGTGGGCGCCATGTGACCCGGTCCAGGGACCAGGCCAGGGACAGCTCCCTTCAGGATCGTAAGGCCCCGGGGAATGTGACTCTGACGCACCCCGCAGCCCCGCTCGTCCAATGTAGTGCGGATGGTTGCTCGCTGCCAGCCGTGGGCCAGAGAAGAGTGAATCTAACCCTGCGCGACGGTATTGCCGTTCGGTGGGCTGGGCTGGTTGAGCTTCTTGGCAATGCCCTCGATCCGCTCGGCGGCCGATGCGACGGCGGCCACCAGGGCCGTCTGGGCGGCCTGCGTTCGCGCCGCGTTGGCGCCGCGCGTATCGTGCAGGCTGGCGATATCGGTCTCCAGCCGCTTCACCTTCCGGCCGGATTCCGACAATTCGTCGGCAATCGTCAGCGCCGCCATGACGGTCAACCGCGCATCGCCGATCTCGCCGAACTGACCGCGCAACGCAACGATGCGGTCGTCCAGGTCCTTCGCCAGTCCGCGAAGATGATCCTCCTGGCCGTCCTCGCAGGCCATCCGGAACTGGCGACCGTTGATCGTGACATTCACCTGCGACACAGCAACCTCGTTCTCGTTCGATTGTGTCCCGACTGGCTCCGCCGGGTGAAATCGTCGTCAGTCCGTCGATTCGAGTGCGGCCCGGATGTTGTCCATCGCCGCGTCGAGCCGCCGGGCGATGTCGCGATTGATGGATTCCAACTGGCGCGCCCTGCCGGTCTGGGCGTCGAGATCCGCGGCAAGCCGCGAACGGTCGGCGTCGAGCGCGTGAACCTGTTCGGCCAGCGCCGCGTGGCTGCGATCGGTTTCCAGGCGGCTCTCGACCGCGGCTTCGAGCGCTTCCAGCGCCTGGGCCAGACGCCGGGTCGCTTGTTCGATGGCGGCTTGATCGGTCATGACTCAACCTTCATGGCGCAAGGGACACGCGCGAACACAATGAAAATGGCTGAATCCGCAATAAATTAGACCGAAAACTTTACGTGCCACAGCACCTCGCCGTCAACGCCGAAAAGCCGCGTTATCCCTGGGTTTTCGCGCCCCTGTGCATGGTTCCACGGCGGAGTGGCCGCCACGTTGGACTCATGAGGCGCGCATGCTATCCCACGCCGATCCGGGCAGGCTCAAATGAATCCACAGGCTTCGACCACCGCCGCCGCGAACGCCTCGCGCCGCGGTGATGAGGGCACCATGAATCGCGTCCAAGATATCCCCCACGACCGAAAGACTCACGACCGCATGGCCAACGCGATCCGCGCGCTGGCGATGGACGCGGTGGAGCAGGCCAAGTCAGGCCACCCCGGCCTGCCGATGGGCGCGGCCGATATCGCCACCGTCCTGTTCACGCGCGTCATGAAGCTCGACCCCACCGATCCGAAATGGCCGGACCGCGACCGCTTCGTGTTGTCGGCTGGGCATGGCTCGATGTTGCTCTACGCGGTGCTGTATCTGCTCGGCTACGAATCGGTGCCGCTCGATCAGATCAAGAAATTCCGTCAGCTCGGATCGATGACGCCGGGGCATCCGGAAAACTTCGTCACGCCCGGGATCGAAACCACCACGGGTCCGCTTGGCCAAGGCCTCGCCAACGCCGTCGGCATGGCGATGGCCGAACGTCACCTGACGGCCGAGTTCGGCGCCGATGTTGTCGACCATCGCACGTTCGTCCTGGCCTCCGACGGCGACCTGATGGAGGGCATCAGCCAGGAGGCCATCGCGCTCGCCGGCCATCTGAAGCTCAGCAAGCTCGTCGTGCTGTTCGACGACAACGGCATTTCCATCGACGGGCCGCTGTCGCTCTCGGATTCCGTCGATCAGGTCAAGCGCTTCGAGGCGGCGGGCTGGAACGCCTCGCGCATCGACGGTCACGATCCGGAGGCGATTGCTGCAGCCATCGAACAGGCGAAAACGTCGGACAAGCCGACCATGATCGCCTGCAAGACGACCATCGGTTTTGGCGCGCCGACCAAGGCCGGCAAGTCGAGCGCGCACGGGTCGCCGCTCGGCGCCGACGAGATCAAGGGCGCGCGCGAGAAGCTCGGCTGGAGCGAAGCGCCATTCGTCATTCCCGCCGATGTGCTGACGCAATGGCGCACCGCGGGTCAGCGCTCGAATGCCGCCCATGCGGACTGGAGCAAGCGGCTTGCCGCGCAGCCCGCCGACAAGCGGTCGGAATTCGAACGCAGGATGCGCGGCGATCTTCCGAACGCGCTCAACGCCGCGATCCGCGCGGTCAAGGAAGGCCTGGCGAAGGAGCCAAAGGAAATCGCAACCCGCACGGCCTGCGAGTTCGCGCTGGAAAGCATCATCCCGGCGGTGCCCGAGATGATCGGCGGCTCGGCCGATCTCACCGGATCCAACAACACCCGCACCAAGTCGATGAAGGCGATCACGCCGACGGATTTTTCCGGGCGCTTCGTCCATTACGGCATCCGCGAGCACGGCATGGCCGCCGCCATGAACGGCATGGCGCTGCACGGCGGCATCATCCCCTACAGCGGCACCTTCCTGGTGTTCTCCGATTACTGCCGGCCGTCGATCCGGCTCGCGGCGCTGATGGGCGAGCGCGTCATCCATGTGATGACCCACGATTCCATCGGCCTCGGCGAGGACGGGCCGACCCACCAGCCGGTCGAGCAACTCGCCGCGCTGCGCGCGATCCCGAACGTCAACGTGTTCCGGCCCTGCGATACGGTTGAGACCACCGAGTGTTGGCAACTTGCGCTCGAAGCCCGCGACCGGCCGAGCATCATGGCGCTGACGCGGCAGAACCTGCCGCAGCTCCGTCGCACGCTGGACGAGCGCAACCGCTGTGCCCAGGGTGCCTATGAAATCTCACCCGCCGAGGGCAAGGCTCAGGTTTCGATCTTCGCCACCGGCTCCGAGGTGTCCCTCGCGGTCGAGGCGCAAAAGCTCCTGGCCGCGCAGGGCGTGGCCGCGCGCGTCGTCTCGGTGCCCTCGTTTGAGTTGTTCCAGGCGGCCACCGACGAGGTCCGCCGCAGCGTCATCGGCGACGCCCCGGTGAGGGTCGGCGTGGAAGCCGCTGTCCGTCAGGGGTGGGACGCCATCATCGGCTCGGACGGCGCATTTGTCGGCATGACCGGCTTCGGCGCCAGCGGCCCGTATAAGGAACTCTACAAGCACTTCGGAATTACGGCGGAGAAGGTTGCCGAAGCTGCGTTGAGCAAGCTGGGCAAAAGGTGATAACAACCCCTCCAGCCTAGGTTTTTCTTCTGTCATGGCCGGGTCAAAAGCCGCGAAGCGCCATCTTGGCGGCTTTAGTTTCGGCAATCCACGTCTTATCTCCAGGCGGCGTGGATGCCCCGCGACCAGCACGGGCGTGACGCATCACAAGTGGGAGCGAACATGTCTATCCGGGTTGCCATTAATGGATTTGGCCGCATTGGCCGCAACGTCCTGCGCGCGATCGCCGAATCCGGCCGCAAGGACATCGAGGTGGTCGGCATCAACGACCTCGGCCCGGTTGAGACCAACGCCCACCTGCTCCGCTACGACAGCGTTCATGGCCGCTTTCCCGGCACGGTGACGGTAACGGGCGACACCATCAGCGTCGGCAACGGCGCGATCAAGGTGACGGCCGAGCGCGACCCCTCCAAGCTGCCGTGGAAAGACCTCGGCGTCGACATCGCGCTGGAATGCACCGGCATCTTCACCGCCAAGGACAAGGCGTCCGCGCACCTTACCGCGGGCGCCAAGCGCGTGCTGGTTTCGGCGCCAGCCGACGGCGCCGACCTCACCGTGGTCTATGGCGTCAACCACGACAAGCTGACGAAGGATCACAAGGTCGTCTCCAACGCCTCGTGCACGACGAACTGCCTTGCTCCGGTGGTGAAGGTGCTGAACGACAGCGTCGGCATCGACAAGGGCTTCATGACGACGATCCATTCGTACACCGGCGACCAGCCGACGCTCGACACGATGCACAAGGATCTCTATCGCGCCCGCGCCGCGGCGCTCAACATGATCCCGACCTCGACCGGCGCCGCGAAGGCCGTCGGCCTCGTGCTGCCCGAACTCAACGGCAGGCTCGACGGCGTCTCGATCCGCGTCCCGACGCCGAATGTCTCGGTGATCGATTTCAAGTTCGTCGCCAAGAAAGGCACGAGCAAGGACGAGATCAACAGCGCCATCAAGCGCGCCTCCGAGCAGCAGCTCAAAGGCATCCTCGCCTACACCAACGACCCGAACGTGTCGGGCGACTTCAACCACGACCCGCATTCGTCGATTTTCCACATGGACCAGACCAAGGTCATGGACGGCACATTCGTGCGGGTGATGTCCTGGTACGACAACGAATGGGGCTTCTCCAACCGCATGGCCGACACCGCCGTGGCGATGGGCAAGCTGATCTGATCGTCGTTCTGGAATGGCCGGGCCTTTGTCCGGCCATTCGATTTTTCGACCGTCGCAATGAAAGCAATGCCCGGCGCCGCACCGGGTGTGTGAGTGCAACGTATGAGTTTCCGCACCCTCGATCACGCTGACTTCAACAACAAGCGCGTTCTTCTGCGCGTCGATCTCAATGTGCCGATGGAAAACGGGCACGTCACCGACGCGACCCGGATCGAGCGCGTCGCGCCGACCATCACCGAGATCGCCGACAAGGGCGGCAAGGTTATTCTGCTTGCGCACTTCGGCCGACCGAAGGGGCCGGACCCGAAGGACTCGCTGAAGCCGATCGCCGCAGCCGTGGCCCACGCCGTGCAGCGGCACGTCGACTTCGCCGAGGATTGCATCGGCGCGAAGGCAGAGGCCGCGGTCGCCGCCATGAAGCCGGGCGATATTCTGCTGCTGGAGAACACGCGCTTCCACAAGGGCGAGGAAAAGAACGATCCCGCCTTCGTCGCCGCGCTGGCCAAGCTCGGCGACCTCTGGGTCAACGACGCATTCTCGGCGGCCCACCGCGCGCACGC
>Ga0070680_100001118_pt1 | contig 19276 bp, 17 predicted proteins | sample KBSC73BmetaG_FD_64672 | JGI IMG/M metagenome (GOLD analysis project Ga0070680, IMG submission 64672) | Corn rhizosphere microbial communities from Kellogg Biological Station, Michigan, USA - KBS C7-3B metaG | ecosystem: Host-associated > Plants > Roots > Rhizosphere | place: USA: Michigan...
CCATCAGCGCCATGCCGACGCGGAAATCCGTGTCGTCGAGGCCCGTCGCGCCGACGTAGCGCACCAGGCAGGCCTCGTGGATGGCGGGCTGGACGTCGCGGCGCGCATCCTCGATCAGCGAGACGAGATCGTAGGAAGGGTGGCCCTGCTGGGCATCCTGGAAGTCGAGCAGGCCGCACGCCTTCACGCCGGGCCGCGCCGGCAGCCACAGGAGATTGTCTTTGTGGTAGTCCCGCAGCAGCAGGCTCGCCGAGGTCGGCGGCAACTGGGCGAGGCACGCGCGCCACGCCGCGCGATAGGCAGCCGTGTCTTCCTCCGACGTCGGCCTGCCGCTCGCCTCGGGCAAATACCATTCTGGCAACAGCATCGCGGCGTCGATCAGCGCCTCGCCGGTGTAGGCGCCCAATCCCGGCAGCATGGCGTGGTCGGGCGCCTGGCGCAGCGCCACCAGCACGTCGGTCGCCCGGGCATAGAGCTCGCCTTCGTCGCCGCCTTTTTCGAGGACGCGCGCAAAGGTGTCGTCGCCCAGGTCTTCGAGCAGCAGGAAGCCGTTGGCGGTGTCCTCGGCAAGAATTTCCGGGGCACTGAGGCCGAGCGACAGCAGGTGCCGGCCGATGCGCACGAAGGGCTCGACGGGTTCGTGCGCCGCAGGCGAGTCCATGACCACGGCGGAGCCGCGGGGACGCGTCAAACGGAAGTACTTGCGGAACGAGGCGTCGCCCGCGAGCAGACGCTCGCCTGCGTCGCCCCAGCCGGCGCGGCGCACGAATTCGGCGCGGAGAGCGGCCCGGGGAGAAATACGCTCAGACATCGAGGAGCGCCCGGCGGCCGTCGCCGTCGATTTCGAGGGTGACGCTGAGGTGTTTGGGCAGCAGCGGTCCCAGGCGTTCGGGCCATTCGATCAGCACGATGCCGTCGGCGCGCGCTTCCTCCCAGCCCAGCTCGAAGACCTGCTCCGGCGTCTCCAGCCGGTAGAGATCGAAGTGCCAGTAGGTGCCCCCCGGGGTTTCGTAGACCTCCACCAGGGTGAAGGTGGGACTGGGCACGATCAGGGCGGGATCGTCCGTGGCGGCGCGCAGGATGGCGCGGGCCAGCGTCGTCTTGCCGGCGCCCAGGGCGCCCTTCAGCCCGACCACGTCGCCGGGTTTCAGGCGCGCGGCCAGGGTGGCGCCGAGGTGCTCGGTCGCGGTCTCGTCGGCGAGGGGCAAAGGAAAAGCCGGCATCTTGCAATGCCGGCTTTTTAGCACGCGCGCGCCCTCTCTTGCCCTGTGGGCGACTGAGGGGCGGTTGGGACTAGTAGCGGTAGAGGTCGCCCTTGAACGGGCCGGCCTCGGGCACGCCGATATACCTGGCCTGGTCCGGACGGAGCTTGGTCAGCTTGGCGCCGACCTTTTCGAGGTGGAGCGCGGCGACTTTCTCGTCGAGGAACTTCGGCAGGGTGTAGACCTGCTTCTGGTACTTGCCCGGGTTGGTCCAGATCTCGATCTGGGCCAGCGTCTGGTTTGAGAACGAGGCCGACATCACGAAGCTCGGATGGCCGGTGGCGTTGCCCAGGTTCACCAGGCGGCCCTCGGACAGCACGATGATGCGCTTGCCGTCGGGGAACTCGACCTCGTCGACCTGCGGCTTCACGTTGTGCCACTTGAAATTACGCAAGGAGGCGATCTGGATCTCCGAGTCGAAGTGGCCGATGTTGCAGATGATGGCGCGGTGCTTCATCGCCTTCATGTGGTCGAGCGTCAGCACGTCGACGTTGCCGGTGGCGGTCACGAAGATGTCGGCGCGCGGGGCGGCGTCTTCCATCGTCACGACCTCATAGCCTTCCATCGCCGCCTGCAGCGCGCAGATCGGGTCGACTTCCGAGACCATGACGCGGCAGCCGGCCTGGCGCAGCGAGGCGGCCGAGCCCTTGCCGACGTCGCCGAAGCCCGCGACCATCGCCACCTTGCCCGACATCATGACGTCGGTGCCGCGGCGGATGCCGTCGACCAGCGACTCGCGGCAGCCGTAGAGATTGTCGAACTTCGACTTGGTGACCGAGTCGTTGACGTTGATGGCCGGCCACAGGAGCTTGCCTTCCTTCGCCATGTTGTAGAGGCGGTGCACGCCGGTGGTCGTCTCCTCGGTGACGCCCTTGATCGAGGCGCCGAGCTTGGCGTACCAGCCGGGCTTCGCCTTGTTGGTCTTGGCGATCACCTTGTAGAGGACTTCTTCTTCCTCGTTGGTCGGCTTGGAGATCAGCGTCGGATCCTTCTCCGCGCGCGCGCCGAGATGGACCAGCAGGGTGGCGTCGCCGCCGTCGTCGAGGATCATGTTCGGCTCGCCGCCGTCGCCCCACTCGAAAATCTTGTGGGTGTAGTCCCAGTATTCCTCGAGGCTCTCGCCCTTGATCGCGAACACCGGCGTGCCGGCCTTGGCGATCGCAGCGGCGGCATGGTCCTGCGTCGAGTAGATGTTGCACGAGGCCCAGCGCACGTCGGCGCCCAGCGCCTTCAAGGTCTCGATCAGCACGCCGGTCTGGATCGTCATGTGCAGCGAGCCCGCGATGCGCGCGCCCTTGAGCGGCTTCTTGGGGCCGTATTCCTTGCGGATCGACATGAGGCCGGGCATCTCGGTCTCGGCCATGTCGAGTTCCTTGCGGCCCCAGTCGGCGAGGCCGATATCCTTGACGATGTAGTCTTCGGTCTTTGCGGCCATGTGGCGCTCCCGGCGGGTGTCGGTGAAGGAAAAGCGGCCGTGTCATAACAGCGGTCCGGCCCTGCCTCAACGCGCGGGATCAACATATAAGCAATAATTTATGCCGATATTACGCAGGCTTTATGAGGCCGGCCGCGCGGCCGTCAATCCTCGCCGAATTTGCCGTCGACGAGGGCGGAAAGGGCGGCCAGCGCCTCCACGGCCTGGCGGCCCGAGCAACTCACCTCGATGGACTTGCCGATGCCGGCGGCCAGCATCATCAGGCCCATGATCGACAGGCCGGAGACTTCCTGGCCCTTGAAGCTCACCTTGATGGCGGCGTCGAACTGGCCGGCCGTGCGTACGAACTTGGCGGCGGCGCGCGCGTGCAGGCCGCGCTTGTTGGCGATGGCGAGGGTTCGCTTGACGGCGCCGACGGCCGCCTCCGCCGCAGGTCCGCTCACGAGGCTTCCTTGGCGAGCAAGCGGGAGGCCACGGTGATGTACTTGCGGCCGGCTTCCTGGGCCATGCGGACCGCCTCGGCGATCGGCCGGTTGCGGACGCTGGCGAGCTTCACCAGCATCGGCAGGTTGACGCCGGCCAGCACCTCGATGCGGGCCTGGTCGATGATCGAGATCGCGAGGTTGGACGGCGTGCCGCCGAACATGTCGGTCAGCACGATGACGCCGTCGCCGGAGTCGCAGGCGCGCGCCCGTTCCAGGATCTCCGCGCGTCGCTTCTCCATGTCGTCGTCGGCGCCGATGCAGACCGCCGACGTGCACTGCTGTGGACCGACGACATGCTCGAGCGCTGCGAGGAATTCGAGCGCCAGATTGCCGTGGGTCACGAGTACGATGCCAATCATCCACCCAAACCCGAATTACGCTCCGCCGTCGGTCCCCCCCGGACGTCGACATCGCGGTGCGATAGAGTGACCGAGCGGCTCGCGCCGCGCAACCAGCCTGCCAGCCGTTCGGCGACGGCCACGGAGCGGTGGCGGCCCCCGGTACAGCCCACGGCGATGGTCAGATAGCTCTTGCCCTCCGCGTCGAAGCGCGGCAGCAGCGGCCCGATCATGCCCTCGAGCCGGGTCATGAAGGGCTCGTAGTCCGGGTCGGTGGCGATGAAGGCCACCACTTCGGGATCGACGCCGGTCTTCGGCTTCAGCGCCGGGTCGTAGTGCGGGTTCTTCAGGAACCGCACGTCGAACACCAGGTCGGCCTCGCGCGGCAGGCCGCGACGGAACGAGAACGACGTCACGGCGATGGTCATGCCGGCCTTGGTGTCGAGCGCGAAGTGGCCGGCCAGCAGTTTCTTGAACTGGTGCGGCGAGAGTGCCGAGGTGTCGATCGAGACGTCCGCCGAGTCTCGCAGCCAGCCGATCAGCCGGCGCTCGTCGGCGATGCCGTCGTTCACCGGCCGGTCGGGCGCGAGCGGATGGGGCCGCCGCGTCTCGGTGTAGCGTCGCCGCAGGGTCTCGGTGTCGCAGTCGAGGAACAGCAGGCGCGGCGCCAGGTCGGCGCGCACCCGCAGCTCGCGGAAGCGGCGGGCGAGGTCGTGCGGGTCGAAGCCGAAGGTGCGCGTGTCGATGCCGAAGACCAGCGGCGCCGCCAACTCGCCCGGGCTGCCCGCCGTCGAGCGCATCAGGTCGCCGAGCAGCGCCAGCGGCACGTTGTCGATGGCGACGTAGCCCAGGTCCTCGAGCGCGTGCAGCGCCGTGGCGCGGCCGGCGCCGGACAGGCCGGTGATCAGCACGAACGGCCGGCGCGCTTGCGTCGGGGCGGAGGTCATGGCGGGTGCGGGACTGTCGGGCATGGGCGGGCCACAGAGACTGCAATCATGCGGCGGAGGGTCGCGCCAAGGCAAGGCGCAACTTTGTGACAATCGACGCCTCGAACGGCGCCAGGGCCACCCGCGGCAAGGCCACGCCGAGGATGGTTTCGCGCGCCGGCTCGGGCAGGCGCTCGACCCGGTCGGACGCCACGAGGTCGACCAGCAGTGCCACCGGCGCGTGGGCCAGAAGCTGCGTGCGGCGCAGCGTCACGATGCCGACGCCGCGCACTTCGATCAGCCCGGCCAGCGTCCGGGGCGGCGTCGCGACCAGCGTGCGGCCGACTTTCGCCAGGTGTGTCTGGTCGTCGGCGACGAGACGGCCGCCCGCCTCGATCAGGCGCAGTGCCACGTCGGACTTGCCCGCGCCCGACGGGCCGCGCAGCAACAGCGCACGCCAGCGTCGGCCGTGCTTCAGCGCCACACAGGTCGCATGGACCAGCATCTATTTCCGATGGGCCGAGGGAATGCGCAAGGTGAAGCGCGCACCCAGCACACGGTTGTCGGTGGAGCGCCGGTTGCTGGCGGTGATCGAGCCGCCATAGGTCTCCATGATCTGCCGGCAGATCGACAGGCCGAGGCCCGAGTTCTGGCCGAAATGCTCGGGCGGGCGTTCCGAATAGAAGCGCTGGAAGATCGATTCCAGATTGCCCTCGGGAATGCCCGGACCCTCGTCGTCGATGGTGAGGACGAATGGCCCGTTGCGCGGCTCGCGCGTGAGCTCGATCACGAGCTTCGAGCCGCGCGGACTGAACGACAAGGCGTTGTCGATCACGTTGCGCACGACCTGGCCGTAGCGGCCGTCGTGGCCGTGCGCGGCGAAGGGCGGGTTGGCCGAGATGCGCAGTTCGACGCCGACGCCGGCCTTGGTCGCGGCCGACATGGCGTAGTGATGGACCATGTCGTCGAGCAGGCCCTTGACGTCGACCGGCTTGACCTCGCCGCGCATCAGCTCGGCGTCGAGGCGCGAGGCGTCGGAGATGTCGGAGATCAGCCGGTTCAGGCGGTTGATGTCGTTCAGCACGATACCCATCAGCTTCTCGCGGCGCGTCGGCTCGAGATCGGGACGGGCCGCGACCTCGATCGCCGAGCGCAGCGAGGTCAGCGGGTTCTTGAGCTCGTGCGCCACGTCGGCGGCGAAGCTCTCGATGGCGTTCAGGCGCTGCCACAGCGCGTCGGTCATCGAGCGCAGCGAGTCGTTGAGGTCGCCGATCTCGTCGCCGCGCTTGCCGAGGTCGGGGATCTCGGGCCGGCTCTCGCGCGCCAGCCGCACGTCGTCGGCGGCGCGGGCCAGCCGCACGATCGGCTGGGTGATGGTGCCGGCCAGATAGAGCGATAGCAGCACGGTGATGCCGAGCGCCGCCACCGCGATGGTCAGCATGTCGTAGCGCACCTCGCGCAGCGATGCCGCGATCGCGCGGTTGTCGCGCGTCACGATCAGCGCTCCCAGCACCTGCTTGTAGCGCAGCACCGGCACCGCGGCGCTGAGCAGCAGCCTGCCGTCCGGCATGACGCGCACCGTCGAGGCGTTGAAGCCGCGCAGCGCGCTCGCAGCCTCCGGGAAGTCGCGCACCGTCGGCACCGCCCGTTCGACATAGGGCGGATAGTGCGTGGTGTGCGAGAACTGGCGGGTGATCCAGTCGCCGATCTCCTCGCCGAGCCGGCGCGGTGGCGGCGCATCCCGCGGCATTTCGGGCGGCGGCAGGGGCGTGACGTGGATGCGGCCGGCCTCGTTGAGCAGCGCCGAGTCACCCAGCAATTCGCCGGTCTCGCTGAACAGGCGCGCGCGCACGCCGGTCGGCCGCACCAGGCGCGTGAGCAGCTGGCGCGCGGCATCGGCGTCGAGCCGGTTGACCGTGGTCTCGCCGCCGACCACCGCGACCTCGCCGATGCCGGCCGCCACCATCTCGCCCTGCACCAGCAGCGAGGCGAGCTCGGTGTCGATCAGCTCGTCCTCGTAGTCGCTGAGGTAGACCGCGCCCAGCGCCAGCAGGGCGACCGGCACGATGTTGAGCAGCAGGATGCGGCGGGTGAGCGGCGAATGACGCCGGCTCTGGCTGCGCCGGCGACGCAGCAGCGACGGCGACTCGCTGGGCGCGGTCGCGCGCGCCCGGCGGCGCAACGTCGGGAGCAGGCGTTTCAGCGTCGTGAGGAGAGAGCGGCGCGGTTCAGGCGTCGCGGTATCGATATCCGATGCCATAGAGCGTTTCGATCTGCTCGAACTCGCCGTCGACCTCGCGGAACTTGCGGCGGACCCGCTTGATGTGGCTGTCGATCGTGCGGTCGTCGACGTAGATCGTCTCGCCGTAGGCGGCATCCATCAGCTGGTCGCGGTTCTTGACGTGCCCGGGCCGCTCGGCGAGCGACTTGAGCAGCAGGAACTCGGTGACCGTGAGATGCACTTCCTTGCCCTTCCAGGTGCACTGGTGGCGGGACGGGTCGAGCACCAGCTCGCCGCGCACGATGCGCTCGGCCTGGGCCTCGCCCTTGGCTCCGCCGCCGTCGGCGCGGCGCAGCACGGCGCGGATGCGCTCGAGCAGCAGACGCTGCGAGAACGGCTTGCGGATGAAGTCGTCGGCGCCCATGCGCAGGCCCAGCACCTCGTCGATCTCCTCGTCCTTGGACGTCAGGAAGATCACCGGGAACTGCTGCGTCTTGCGGATCTTGTTCAACAGCTCCATGCCGTCCATGCGCGGCATCTTGATGTCGAAGATGGCCATGTCCGGCGGGGACTGGTTCAGACCCTCGAGCGCCGAGGCGCCGTCGGAATAGGTCTTGATCTGGAAGCCCTCGGCTTCGAGCAGCATCGACACGGAGGTCAGGATGTTGCGATCGTCGTCGACGAGGGCGATGTTCTTGCGCACGATGTCAGTCTCTCCTGCAGCTCGGCTTACAATGGCACCCCTGTGACGGGGGCACCAGAGACCGGGCGTTTGCTGCCGCTGACCCGATCTGCCACCGATACACGACGAATTGCGGCTTTTTTGGTTCCCGACATGAGCGAAGATACTTCCTGCGGCGTGCGCGACCTCGTTCGACGGCTCGACCGGGCGGCCCTGGCGACGGCCTTGCCGGTCCAAAACGACACAGGGGAGAACGGAACGTGGCCGTATGTGTCCCTGGTCCTGGTGGCGGTCGATCATGACCTGTCGCCGATCCTGCTGATCAGCGACCTGGCCGAGCACACCCGGGCGATCCGGGCCGACAACCGCGTGTCCCTGCTGTTTGACGGCACAGTGGGCCTCGACCAGCCGCTCACCGGCGCGCGCGTGTCGCTGGTGGGCCGCGCCGTTCCGACCGACGACGAGCGCGTGAAGCGCCGCTTCCTCGCCCGTCATCCCGACGCGGCGATGTACGCGGGCTTCAAGGATTTCCACTTCTTCAAGGTGACGCCCGAGCGGGCACACCTGGTGGCGGGCTTCGGCAAGATCCGCTGGCTCTCGAGGACCGAGCTGATGCCGGCGCCGCCGCCGCCCGCGCTGGTCGACGCCGAGACCGCCATCGTGTCGCACATGAACGAGGACCATGCCGAGGCCGTCGGCCTCTATGCCGCGCGGCTGCTGGGCCTGCCGGGCAGTGGTTGGCGCATGACCGGCATCGACCACGAGGGCATCGACCTGCGGGCCGGCGGCACCGTCGCCCGGCTGGCGCTGCCCGCGCCGGTCGCGGGGCCGGACGAGGCGCGCCAGGCGCTGATCGCACTGGTGGCCAAGGCCCGCGCGGTCTGAACGCCCTTCGGGAAGGTCGACGGGCGTTCCGCTTCGCGACTGCGAAGGCCTGTCCACAGTCGCGAAAAACTCACAGGCAACGCTCTTGCCAACGCGCCCGCCGCCCCATTCTCTAGGGACCAACGCGTTCTTAATGAAACAGGAGAAAACGCCGTGACACAGGCGGGCTTCATCGTTCCCAAATTCGGTCTCGATTACCTTGGCCTCAAGAACACCGGCACCGTGCACTGGAACCTGTCCGTGCCGGCGCTCTACGAGGAGGCCATCCGTCGCCGCGAGGGCCTGATCGGGCAGGGCGGCGCGCTCGTCGTGCGCACCGGCGTGCACACCGGCCGCTCGCCCAACGACAAGTTCATCGTCGAGGATTCCGAGAGCAAGGGCCGCGTCGACTGGGGCAAGACCAACAAGCCGATCTCACCCGCGCAATACCGCGCGCTCTACAGCCGCATGATCGCCTACGCCCAGCGCCGCGAGCTGTTCGTGCGCGACTGCTGGGGCGGCGCCGATCCCGCGCACCGCGTCGGCGTGCGCGTCATCAACGAGACGGCGTGGCACAATTTGTTCGCCCGCAACATGTTCCTGCGGCCCAGGACCGAGGAACTCGAGGGCTTCAAGCCCGATTTCACCATCCTGAACCTGCCGGGCTTCCAGGCCGACGGGAAGAACGACGGCGTCGCCTCCGACTGCGCCATCCTGGTGAACTTCACCGAGCGCGTCGTGGCCATCTGCGGCACCTGGTACGCCGGCGAGATCAAGAAGTCGGTGTTCTCGATCCTGAACTACCTGCTGCCCGACAAGAACGTGCTGCCCATGCATGCCTCGGCCAACGTTGGTCCCCGGAACGACGTCGCGATCTTCTTCGGCCTCTCCGGCACCGGCAAGACGACGCTCTCGGCCGACCCGTCGCGCACGCTGCTGGGCGACGACGAGCACGGCTGGGGCGAGAACAGCCTCTTCAATTTCGAGGGCGGCTGCTACGCCAAGGTGATCAAGCTCAGCCGCGAGGCCGAGCCCGAGATCTATGCCACCACGGCGCGCTTCGGCACGGTGCTGGAGAACGTGGTGGTCGATCCGCTGACCGGCGCGCTCGACCTCGACGACGGCCGCTACACCGAGAACACGCGCGCCTGCTATCCGCTCGACTTCATTCCCAATGCCAGCGCCACTGGCATCGCCGGCACACCGACCAACATCGTGATGCTGACCGCCGACGCCTTCGGCGTGCTGCCGCCGATCTCGCGGCTGTCGCCGGAGCAGGCGATGTACCACTTCCTGTCGGGCTACACCGCGCGCGTGGCCGGCACGGAAAAGGGCGTCACCGAGCCGCAGGCGACCTTCTCGACCTGCTTCGGCGCGCCGTTCATGCCGCGTCATCCGACTGTCTACGCCAGGATGCTGGGCGAGAAGATGGCCCGCCAGAGCGTGAAGTGCTGGCTGGTCAATACCGGCTGGTCGGGCGGCGGCTACGGCGTCGGCCAGCGCATGGCGATCCGGCACACCCGGGCGATGGTGCGCGCCGCGCTCGACGGCACCCTGGCCGCGGCCGCGTCGTCGACCGACCCGCACTTCGGCATGCAGGTGCCGAGCGCCTGCCCCGACGTGCCGGGCGACGTGCTCAACCCGAAGAACACCTGGAAGGACAAGAAGGCGTACGACAGCGCCGCCCGCGACCTCACCCAGCGCTTCGAGAAGAACTTCCAGCAGTTCGAGAGCCATGTTGACGGAAAGGTGAACCAGGCGGCGATTCGCGCGGCCGCCTGAGCCGGGCCTTTCGCCGGCAGGACCTTTCGCAATGCCGGCCGGGACGCCATATGATGTCCCGGCTTGAGCACGCTTCCTGACGCAACTCCTTCCGTAGCCGCGCCCGGCCCGGCCACTCCGCCGGTCGTGCCGCGACGCATGTGGCGCCTGCCGCTGATCGCGGCACTGGCGCTTGCCTTCGTGTCCCTGGCCCTGATCTCGGGCGCCGCCTACATCATCGTGCTGTCCGGCGCCACCAACACCGCCGAGCGGCTGCTCGTCGATCGCGCCGGCCGGCTCGTCGAGGCGCAGATCTCCCTGATCGAGAGCCGCCTCAATCCGATCACCGACCAGCTCGAGCTGCTGGCGGCGCTGGCCGCGTCGGGTCGCATCGACATCAACTCGCCGGTCGCGATGCGCGAGGCGCTGGCGGTCACCATGACGCGCATGCCCGCGGTGTCGGCCACCGCCTTCGCCACGCTCGACCTGCAGCTCCATCGCGCGATCCGCCATCCCGATGGCGCCATCACCCGGGACACCGTGAAACTGTCCGAGCTGCAGCGCGGCCTGGAGCGCTTCCGCGAAATGACGACGTCGCACTCGACCTTCTGGGGCACGCTGTTCTGGAACCCGGTGCTGAAGCAGCCGGTGCTGAACGTGCGCACGCCGGTGCGGCGCAACGATGACGCCTTCATCGGTGCGCTGGTCGCCACCGTGGCGGTCGGCGATTTGTCGTCGCTGATCGGCGATCCCGAGACCGGCAACAGCCGCTACTTCGTGCTGGTCGACCATGACCGGGTGCTGGCCCACCGTCGGCTGGTCGATCCGCGCGGCCTCGGCCTCACCGAGGAGCGGCCGCTGCCGACGATCAAGGAGGTCGACGACCCGGTGCTGGCGCATATCTGGGACCCGCCGGTGCGCAGCGCCCAGATCGACCGCGCGCTCGGCGACTTCGGCCATGTCGTCGACATCGACGGCCGCAGCTGGGTCTTCGTGTATCGCTCCCTGCCGGGCTACGGGCCGCAGCCCTGGCTGGTCGGCCAGTACTTCCCGCTCGAGGACGCCACGGCCGACCTCGACAAGCTCACCAACGGCGCGCTGGTGGGCGCGGCCACGCTGGCCGTCGCCCTCCTGCTGTCGTTGGCGATGGGGCTGCGCATGGGCCGCTCGATCCGCACCATCACCTCGGCCGCCGAGGCGCTCGGCCGGCTCGACTTCGACGAGCCCATCCGCAAGGACTCGCGCCTGCGCGAGATCGACGACGCCGCGCACAGCCTCGAGAAGGCGCGCGGTGCGCTCAAGTGGTTCCGCGCCTACGTGCCCCATCGCCTGGTCTTCCGGCTGATGGAGCGCGGCGAGGACGCGGTCGCCTCGAGGCGGCGCAACGTCACCGTGATGTTCACCGACATCGTGGGCTTCACGCCGCAGGCCGAGGGCCTGACCGAGCAGGAGACCGCCGAGCTGCTCAACCACCACTTCGCCCTGCTCGGCGCCTGCATCGAGCACGAGGAGGGCGTGATCGACAAGTACATCGGCGATTCGGTGATGGCGGTGTGGGGCGGGGTCTCGCATAGCGACGACCACGCCGCCGCCGCCATCCGCGCCGCCCTGGCGATCGTCAGGGTGATCCGCGAGGACAACGCCATCCGCCGCGCCGCCGGCGAGGCGCCGATCCGCGTCCGCATCGGCCTGCATTCGGGGCCGGTGGTCGTGGGCAACATCGGCGCGCCCGGCCGCGTGAACTTCACCGTCGTCGGCGACACGGTGAACGTGGCCCAGCGCTTCGAGCAGCTCGGCAAGGAGTTCATGGGTCCGGGCGACGAGGTCGTCGTGCTGGCCAGTGGCGACACGCTGGCGTCGGTGAAGGACATCTTCGCGCTCGACCTGAAGGCGGTGCCGGCGCTCGAGCACCGGGTCATCAAGGGCCACGAGGAGCCGGTCGAGGTCTACCGTCTGGCCTGAGAGGGCGCTATCCTCCGCGCCATGTGGGTCCGCAATGCCTGGTACGTCGCTGCCTGGGACCACGAGATCGCACCGGGCCGCATCGCCGCACGCACCATCGTCGACCAGCCGCTCGTGCTCTACCGCACCGGGGCGGGCGAGATCGTGGCGCTCGAGGACCGCTGCTGCCACCGCTTCGCGCCGTTGTCGCTGGGCCGCCTCGAGGGCGACGACCTGCGTTGCATGTATCACGGGCTGAAGTTCGCGCCCGACGGACGCTGCATCGAGATTCCCGGCCAGCCGCTCATTCCCAGGAGCGCCTGCGTGCGGCGCTATCCGGCGCGCACGGTCGGCAGCTGGGTGTGGGTGTGGATGGGCGACGATGCCGCCGCCGCCGATCCGGCGCGGATCCCGTCCTCGGTGGCGCTCGACGATCCGGCCTACCGCCTGCGCGCAGGCCAGCTCGACTACGCCGCACACTACCTGCTGATCGACGACAACCTGCTCGACCTCTCGCATCTTTCCTTCGCACACGAGAAGACGCTCGGTCTCAACATGCCGCAGTGGGCCGACAATCGCCCGACAATGACGCCGATCGATCGCGGCCTGAGGGTGCAGCGCTGGCTGCGCAACCACGCGCCCTCGGGCTTCATGAAGAAGCTGGGCGAACGGGTCGACGTGTGGAACAGCTACGACTTCATTTTCCCCGGCGTGTTCCTGCAGCGCACGGTGTTTTTCCCGCCCGGCACGCAGGACCCGACCGACACGCCGCTGTTCTATCGCGTCGACGAACAGGCTGTGACGCCGATGACCGAGCGCAGCTCGCGCTATTTCTATGCCGCCGGCGCGCGCTCGGGTGACCTCACCGACGATCGCGTCGACCGGCTGTTCGACGTCACCAAGGCCGCCTTCCACGAGGACAAGGTGATCATCGAGGCCCAGCAGAAACTGATCGACCTCGATCCCGGGCGCCCCATGCTGCCGACCAGCCTCGACGCCGGCCCGACCCGCTTCCGCAAGATGGTCGAGGCCATGGTCGCTTCCGGGAGCTGAATCAGGTCAGCGGCGGCATCACATGCTTGGCATAGGCCGGGCGCGTCTTCAGCCGCTCGTACCAGGCCTTCACGTTCTTGAGGTCGGGCCGCTCGATGGGCAGCGCGAACCAGCGGTGGGCGAAGCAGCCCACCGGGATGTCGCCCATCGTGAAGTGCTGGCCCGCGACATAGAGTTTGCCCGCGAGCTTCTCGTCGAGGCGCCCGAACAGCTTGCCGGCCTCGGCGGCGGCCTTGTTGATCGCGGCCATGTCGCGCTTCTCCGGTGGCGTGCGGACCAGCCCCCAGAAGACGTCGCGCATCGGGCCGTTGATGGTGCTGTTCTGCCAGTCCATCCAGCGGTCGGCCTCCGAGCGCTGGCCGGGATCGTTGGGCCACAGGCTGCCGGCGGCATATTTGGCGCTGAGATAGCGCACGATGGTGTTGCTCTCGTAGATGATGCGCCCGCCGTCGTCGATCGTCGGCACGACGCCGTTGGGGTTCATGTCGAGGTACCATTTCTGGTCGTTGCCGCCGAAGGCGCCGCCGACGTCGACGCGCTCATACTTCAGCCCGCATTCGTCGGCGGTCCACAGCACCTTCATCACGTTGATCGAATTGGCGCGTCCCCAGATTTTCATGGCGTCCCTCGTCCGCTTCCCATCCTTCGAGACGGCCGCTACGCGGCCTCCTCAGGATGAGGGTAGCATTGAATGAGCAAAAGAGGCCTCACCCTGAGGAGCGGCCGCAGGCCGCGTCTCGAAGGGTGGAACGAGCACATCGGCTCAATGCGCCGCCGCCCAGTTGAGGCCGACGCCGGTGTCGACGACCAGCGGGACCGAGAGCGTGGCGGCGCTCTCCATCACCTTGCGGGCGACGTCCTTGGTCTTGTCGATCTCCTTGTCGGGAACCTCGAACAGCAGTTCGTCGTGCACCTGCAGCAGCATGCGGGCCTTGAGCCTGGCGGCCTTCAGCGCATCGGGCACGCGGATCATGGCGCGCTTGATGATGTCGGCCGCGCCGCCCTGCAGCGGGGCATTGATCGCGGCGCGCTCGGAGAAGGCGCGCAGGCCGCCGTTCTTCTCGTTGATGTACTTGAGGTGGATCTTGCGGCCGAACGGCGTGCGCACATAGCCGTGCTTGCGCGCGTAGTCCTTGGTCGTCTCCATGTAGTCGCGGATGCCGGGATAGCGCTGGAAGTACTTGGCGATGTAGTCGCGCGCCTCGGGCTGTCCGATGCCGAGCTGGTTGGCCAGGCCGAACGCCGAGATGCCGTAGATGATGCCGAAGTTGATCGCCTTGGCCCGGCGGCGCACCAACGGGTCCATGCCCTTGACCGGCACGCCGAACATCTCCGACGCGGTGATCGCGTGGATGTCGTCGCCGCGCGCGAAGGCCTCCTTCAACGAGGCAAGATCGGCCACGTGCGCCAGCAGGCGCAGCTCGATCTGCGAGTAGTCCGCGCTGAGCAGCTGATGGCCCTTCTCGGCGATGAAGGCGTGGCGGATCTTGCGGCCTTCCTCGGTGCGCACCGGGATGTTCTGCAGGTTGGGATCGGTCGAGGCGAGACGGCCGGTCGCGGCACCCGTCATGTGATACGAGGTGTGCACCCGGTTGGTCTTGGGATCGAGCTCGCGCACCAGCGCGTCGGTGTAGGTGCCCTTGAGCTTGGCGAGCTGGCGGTGCTCGAGGATCTTCACCGGCAGCGCGTGGCCCTGGGCTGCGAGATCGTCGAGCACCGAGGCGTCGGTCGCCCACGAGCCGTTCTTGTTGCGCTTGCCGCCCGGCAGCTTCTGCTCGTCGAACAGGATCTCGCCCAGCTGCTTGGGGGACGAGACGTTGAACTCGCGCCCGGCGATCTTGTGCAGCTCGATCTCCAGCGCGGCCAGCCGCTTCTCGAACTCGGCGCTGAGGCGCTTGAGCTCGGTGGCGTCGACCTTGATGCCGGCAGCCTCCATGCTCAGCAGCACCGGGATCAGCGGCCGCTCGATGGTCTCGTACATCGTGACCATGTGCTCGGCGGCGATGCGCGGCTTGAATCGCGCCCACAGCTGCATGGTGACGTCGGCGTCCTCGGCGGCGTAGTCGCGCGCCTTGTCGAGCGGCACGCGGTCGAAGCTCACCTGCTTGGCGCCCGAGCCCGCGACGTCGGAGAACTTGATGGTCTTCTGGTCGAGATAGCGTTCGGCCAGTTCGTCCATGCCGTGGCCGTGCTTGCCGCCGTCGAGCACGAACGACAGCAGCATCGTGTCGTCGACCGGGCCGATGTCGATGCCGTAGCGGCGCAGCACGGCGATGTCGTACTTGATGTTCTGGCCGACCTTCAGCACGCCCGGGTCTTCCAGCAGCGGCTTCAGTTTGGCGATCGCTGCCTTGAGCGGGATCTGGCCGGGCAGCAGCGAGCCGTCGCCGCCCCCCTTTTCGCCATTCTGACCACTGCCACCGAGGTCGAGCGCACCCTGTGTTCCCTTGGGCGCATCGCCGCCCGGCTCGCGATGGGCGAGCGGCAGGTAGGCCGCACGGCGCTTGCCTGAGTTGATGTTGCCCCACGGGCCATCGAGCAAGGCAAGAGAGATGCCCACGAGGCCGGCGTTGTTGGAATCGAGCGCGTCGGTCTCGCAGTCGAAGGCCACGGTGCCGGCCTTGGTCGCCTCGGCGATCCATTCGTCGAGCAGCTTCTCGTCCTGGATCATCTCGTAGTCGGCGGCGGCGAACGGCTTGTTCGGCTTGGCAGTGGTGGCCTTGGCGGGCGCTGCTTCGGCGGCGGGCTTGGGAGCGACCGGGGGGCCGGCGGCGGGTGCAACGGGCGCGGTCGCCTCGCCCAGCTCCTTGGCGAAGCGGGTGATCAGGCTCTTGAACCCCTGCTGCTCCAGCCACGGCAGCAGCACGTTGGGATCGGGCTGGCGCTTGTCGAACGCCTCGGGCTCGGCGGGTGTCGGCACGTTGTGGTCGAGCTGGACCAGTTGCCGGGAGATGCGGATCAACGCGGCATTCTGTTCCAGCGACTCGCGTCGCTTGGGCTGCTTGATCTCGCCCGCGCGCTTCAGCAGCGTCTCGAGGTCGCCGTATTCGTTGATGAGCTGGGCCGCCGTCTTGATGCCGATGCCCGGCGCGCCCGGCACGTTGTCGGTCGAGTCGCCCGCCAGCGCCTGCACGTCGACCACCTTGTCGGGCGTGACGCCGAACTTCTCGAACACCGCGTCGGGTCCGAGCTTCTTCTGCTTGATCGGGTCGAACATCTCGACGCCCGGCCGCACGAGCTGCATCAGGTCCTTGTCGGAGGAGATGATGGTGCAGGTGCCGCCGGCCTCGACCGCCAGCCGCGCATAGGTCGCGATCAGGTCGTCGGCCTCGTAGCCCTCGAGCTCGCAGACCGTGACGTTGAACGCCCTGGCGGCCTCGCGGATCAGCGGGAACTGCGGGATCAGGTCCTCCGGCGGCTCGGGCCGGTTGGCCTTGTACTTGTCGTAGATCTTGTTGCGGAAGGTCGTGCGCCCGGCATCGAGGATCATCGCGATGTGGTCGACCTCGGGATCGTCGAGGTGCTGCACCAGCATGCGGCAGAAGCCGTAGACGGCGTTGATCGGCGTGCCGTCGGGCCGCGTCATCGGTGGCAGCGCGTGGTAGGCGCGGAACAGGTAGCCCGAGCCGTCGACCAGGTAGAGGTGGCGGATCTTGCCGCCGTCCGATTTCGCGGGAGCCTTGGTTTTCGCCATGGCCAAGGGTTTAGCACGGCCAAAAGGGCGGCCGCGAGGCGGGGTTGCGCGGGGTTTCCCACCGGGCTAAACCCGCGCCGTCATTGGGGAGTAGCCGGCCTCTTCGAAGAGGCGGACGGGTCAACATACTTGAGCTTCGGCTCATGGCCCGTCCAGCGTCAGCCTGGCGAGACCTTTGGTTTGCTTTGCGTTTCACCCGCGGGATCGGGCGGCGCGAGCGGCCATTGGTTCGTGTGCTCGATCCCGCCGTGTGACGCCTGATGGAACCCTTCCTTCTCTCCGCCGGCCTCGTGGCGATCGCCGAGATCGGCGACAAGACCAACATCCTGGCCATGATCCTGGCGACGCGGTACCGCCAGCCGGTCCCCATCATCCTCGGCATCCTGGTGGCGACCCTGGCCAACCACGCGCTGGCCGCCAGCGTCGGCGCCGCGGTGGCGGCCTGGCTGGGATCGCAGGCGATGCGCTGGATCCTGGCCGTGCTGTTCCTGGTGATGGCCGGCTGGTGCCTGATCCCCGACAAGGAAGACGAGGGACCGAAGTCCGTGGGCAAGTTCGGTGCCTTCCTTGCCACGGCGGTCGCGTTCTTCCTGGTCGAGATGGGCGACAAGACGCAGCTCGCCACCATGGCGCTGGCCGCGCGCTTCCACTCCGTCGTGCTGGTCACCGCCGGCACGACCGCCGGCATGCTGCTGGCGAACGTGCCCGCCGTGCTGTTCGGCGACGTGATCGCGCGCAAGGTGTCGCTCAAGATGGTCCGCATTGCCGCCGCCATGTCGTTCGCGGTGCTGGGTGTGCTGACGATCGCAGGCGTCGGCTTCGGGCTGTTCTGATGACGGACTGAGGAAAGCTAAAGGCGGGCGATCAACTCGGCGGCTTCCTTCGGGCGTTTCGCCGTCGTCGTGACGGCCGCCGTGTAGACGGTCGTGAGATCGCAGCCGGGCGGCAACGGGCCGACCAGCACGATGCCGGGGGTCGACCGGATCTCGGTCTCCTGCGTGCAGCCGATCGGATGCGGCACCTTCGAGTTGGCGAGCGCCTTCATCGCGGTGGCGCCGTTGGGGCCGAGCCTCAACCGGCCGGCGACCGCCGTCGTGAGGCCGAGCCGCGCGATCACCTGGGCGAAGTGGATGCCGGCGGTGGCCTGCGCCGGATCGGGGAAGTGGATCTCGTCCGCCGCCGCCAGCGCCGCGCCGAGGCCCTCGGCAGTCGACACGTCGGGCAGGGGATCGCCGGCCCGTACCGCGACCGAGGTCGCCACGCGCGCCACGTCCTTGATCGACGCCGGGACGACATGGCCGCTCCTGGCCAGCGCGTCGATCAGCGCGCGGCTCAGGATCATCACGTCGGCGGGCTCGCCGGCCAGCAGCCTGTCGCGCATGACGCCAACGGCGCTGAACGTGCCGTCGATCGTGCAGCCTGTCGCCGCTTCGAAGCCCGGCCGCGCCGTCTCGACCAGCCCGTGCGCGGCGCCGCCGCTCAGGAGTCGCAGCGGTGCCGTCATTGCATCTTGATCCCGGCCGCCTTGATGACCTTGGCCCATTTGTCGATGTCGCCGCGCAGGAAGGTGCCGAACTGGTCGGGCGTCATGGTCATGGGCACGGCGCCCTGCTTGGCCCAGGCCTCGCGGATCGCGGGCGAGGCGATGATCTTCTCGATCTCGGCGTTCAGCCGGTCGACGATGTCCTTGGGCGTGCCCTTGGGCGCCATGATGCCCAGCCAGATCGTGGCCTCGTAGCCCGGCACGCCCGATTCGTTCACCGTCGGCACGTCGGGCATCACCGCCGAGCGCTTGAGCCCGGTGGTGGCCAGCGCCCGCACTTCGCCGGCGTCGATGCTGCCCTTCATGGCGGTGACGGCGTCGAACATCATCATCACGTGGCCGCCCATCACGTCGTTGCGCGCCTCGCCGCTGTTCTTGTGCGGCACGTGCAGGATGTCGGTGCCGCTCATCGATTTGAAGAGCTCGCCGGCCATGTGATAGGGCGTGCCCGGTCCCGACGAGGCGTAGGTGAGCTTGCCGGGGCTGGCCTTGGCGAGCGCGATGAACTCCTGCAGCGTCTTGGCCGGCACCGACGGGTGCACCACCATGACCAGGTCCGACGAATTGACCGGCGCCACCGGAATCAAGTCGCGCATCAGCTGGTATTGCTTGTTGGCGAACAGCGTCTCGTTGACGGTGTGCGTGTTCGACATCATCAGCAGCGTGTAGCCGTCGGCCGGCGCTTTCGCCACGACCTCGGTGCCGATCAGCGCGCCGGCACCCGGCTTGTTCTCGATGATGAACTGCTGCTTGAAGGTCTCGGTCAGGCCCTGGGCCACGATGCGGGCATAGACGTCGGCCGGTCCGCCGGGACCGAACGGCACGACGATCCTGACCGGCTTGGTCGGCCACGATTGTGCCGCGGCCGGCAGCGCGAGGATGGCCACGAAAGCCACCGTCAGGCCTGTTTTGATCCAGTTGCGCATCTTGTCGCCTCCCGATTTCCGACCGTCATGCCATGGCACGCACCGTGGCGACAATGCATAGTCACGCGATGTTTACAGGAGGTTGCCGCTGCGGCGCCGTGCGCTATCGCGCCATGGGGACGCCCGATTTCCAGGGACTGTGCCA
>Ga0070680_100001121_pt1 | contig 19256 bp, 18 predicted proteins | sample KBSC73BmetaG_FD_64672 | JGI IMG/M metagenome (GOLD analysis project Ga0070680, IMG submission 64672) | Corn rhizosphere microbial communities from Kellogg Biological Station, Michigan, USA - KBS C7-3B metaG | ecosystem: Host-associated > Plants > Roots > Rhizosphere | place: USA: Michigan...
TCAGTTCCTAGTTCCTAGTTGCCAGTCAGGTCGCAACGGTCTCGGTGCCCAGTTCTTCCGAGATCGCAACGTCGATCGAGTAGTCGATCGGGAGCACGATCAGGGACGGCACGTCCTTGCCCAGCGCGTCGTTCAACCGCTGCGGAAAGTCTTCGACCGACTCGCAGCGCCAGGCGGGCATCCCGAAGGACTCGGCCAGGCGCACGAAGTCGGGGTTCGTGAAGTCGACGCCGAAGTGGCGGCCGAACTTCTTGTCCTGCTTCCAGACGATGGAGCCGTACTGCCGGTTCTCCCAGATGATCGAGACGAACGGGGTCTTGAGCCGCACCGCGGTCTCGAGCTCCTGGCAGTTCATCAGGAAGCCGCCGTCGCCGTTGACGGTCACGACGTTGCGGTCTGGGTGAACGAGCTTGGCCGCGATGGCCGCCGGGATCGCGAAGCCCATGCCCGCGAGCCCGTTCGCGATCAACACCGTGTTGGGCTCGTAGGCCGGGAACATGCGCCCGATCCACAGCTTGTGGAGACCCACATCCGAGATGAGGATGTCGTTGCGACCGAGCGCCTTGCGGATCTCGTACAGCGCGCGAGGCGGCTGCATCGGGAACTGGTCGTCATCCTTCGCCGCCTCGAAGCGTCCGCGCACGACCTCGCGCAAGCGCTGCGATCCGCCGGAGTGCGGCACGTGCCGGCATTCCTCAGCCAGCCTGGCGAGTATGTGGTAGATGTCGCCGATCAGCTCGACCTCGGGCATGAAGTACTCGTCGATCTCGGCGGCGAGCGAGTCGATGCAGATGATCTTCTTGTCCTTGCCCGGGTTCCAGTGCTCGGGCGAGTGCTCCACCAGGTCGTAGCCCATCGCGATCACGACGTCCGCCTCGTCGAAGCCCGCCATCGAGTAGTCGCCCGACTGAAGGCCGACGGACCCGAGCCCGCGCGGGTCGTCCGGCGTGAGCAGGCCCTTGCCCATGAAGGTCTCCGCAGCGGGGATGCCCGTCGCGCGCACGAACTCGCGCAGCGCGGGCGCGGCGCCCGCGCGGATCACGCCGTTGCCGGCAAGGGCGACCGGGTTGAGCGCGCCGCGGATGATGTCCGCCGCCTTGAGCAGCTCCCGCGCGCTCGGCTCGGGCTGGACCGGCTTGCGGCGCGGCAGCGGCTCGGCGTCGACCTCGGCCGCCATCACGTCCTCGGGCAGCTCGATGTGGGTGGCGCCCGGCTTCTCGGACTCGGCCACCTTGAAGGCCTTGCGCACGACCTCGGGGATGATCGCCGGGTCGGACAGGCGCGCGTTCCACTTGGTGATCGGGGCGAACACCTGCGGCACGTCGATGTACTGGTGCGACTCCTTGTGCATCCGCTCCAGGTCGCCCTGGCCGGTGAGCGCGACGAGCGGCGCGCGGTCGAGGAAGGCGTCGGCGACGGCCGTTGTGAGGTTCATCGCGCCCGGGCCGAGCGTGCCCAGGCAGACACCCGCGCGACCGGTCAGGCGGCCGTATACGTCGGCGATGTAGGCACCGCCCTGCTCGTGTCGAACAGGTACGAACTCGATCGATGAATCGGCGAGCGACTCGTTAAGGTCGAGGGTCTCTTCGCCGGGGATGCCGAATACGTGCTCGACGCCTTCGGCCTCGAGACACTCGACGAAAACGTCAGATGCCTTGCGGGAAGCCAATCTGAATTTGACTCTACTAATGCGACTGAAATCGTCCGGCCATGCCGCGACTCTTCCCGTTGCGACTTGTTGGGATACCTGCCGACTACCTTCGGTAACGCACCCTCCATGCGCCGTCTAGCCATTCCCTTCACGCTCATCGCGCTGCTCGCGCTGCCCCAGGCAGCGGGCGCCGCCACGCGCCAGATCATCCGCGGCGCGGGCTTTGGGCATGGCATCGGCATGAGCCAGTACGGCGCGTACGGATACGCGAAGCACGGCTACGACTACAAGCAGATCCTCGCCCACTACTACCAGGGCACGGACCTGTCGAAGTCGTCGGGGAACGTGCGCGTGCTGCTTCAGACGGGCAGCCGGACCGCGAGCTTCACCGGCGCGACCAGCGCGGGCGGCCACAGGCTCAGCCCGTCCAAGACCTACCGCGTCAAGCTCAGCGGGCTCAGCCGCGTGCTCCTCTATGACCCGAAGGGCAAGCGGCTCGGCCACTTCGACCAGCCGCTCGACGTGACCAGCGACAGCGGGCTCGTCCGCCTCAACGGGCGCGCCATCAACGGCGTCAGCGCGGGCCACTACCGCGGCACGCTCGAGTTCATGCCGAGCCCCTTCAGCGGCCTGGCGGTGGTCAACTCGGCCAGCCTCGACGACTACGTGAAGGGCGTCGTGCCCGGCGAGATGCCCTCGTCGTGGTCGCCGGCCGCCCTGCAGGCCCAGGCGGTGGCCGCGCGGAGCTACGCGCTTGCCACGGACGCCGGCGGGCCGGTCTTCGACCAGTACCCCGACACGCGCTCCCAGGTGTACAAGGGCGCCGACGGCGAGGCTCCGAGCTCCAACGCAGCGGTGGATGCCACCGCGGGCCAGGTGCTCCGCTACAACGGCGAGATCGCCGTCACCTACTTCTTCTCCACGTCGGGCGGCCACACCGAGGACGTGCAGAACGTCTTCTACGGCGCCAAGCCGGAGCCGTACCTCGTGGGTGTGAAGGACCCCTACGACAACATCTCGCCCAAGCACCGCTGGCAGATCCGGACGACCACAGCCCGGCTGCAGAGGCGTCTCGGATCGCTCGTGCGGGGCAAGCTGCGCGGCATCAAGGTGCTCAAGCACGGCGTGTCGCCGCGGATCGTGTGGGCCGATGTGGTCGGCACGCGCGGCTCGGTGCGCGTGCGCGGCGCCACGCTCAAGTCGCGGCTCGGGCTCGACGACACGTGGGCTTCCTTCAACCGCTTCTCCACCAAGACCAAGCCGGGCAAGCCGCCCACGCAGACGCCCACCACTCCCACCACGCCGGGCGGCGGCGTCACGCCCACCGCCGCGTTCGCCGGCAAGCGGGTGCGCCTCTTCCCGAGCACCTTCCACCCGGGCAAGCCGGCGCGGCTCTACGGCAGCGTCTGGCCCGCGCCGGACCGCGCGCTCGCGAAGGTGCAGCGCAAGGGCAAGGACGGCCGCTGGCACACCGTCGGCCGCACGCGGCTCGACAAGCGCGGCAAGTACAACGTGGCAGTGCGTGGCGCCGGTGTCTTCCGGCTCGTCGTCGGCGATCTGAGCGGGCCCGCGACCTCGGTCCGCTGAGGCAGTTGGCCGGTGGCCGGTGGCCGTTGGCTGAGAACTGGGAACTGGCTACGGCGTGAACTTCACGGTGATGATGTCGCCGTCGCGCATCAGGTAGTCGCGGCCCTCGAGCCTCAGCGTTCCGCGCTCGCGCGCACCGGCGTACCCACCGGCATCCACCAGCTCGTTCCACGGCACCACCTCCGCGCGCACGAAGCCGCGCTGGATGTCCGAGTGGATCTCGCCGGCGGCCCTCCAAGCTGTCGTGCCGCGCTCGATCGCGTACGCGCGCGCCTCCTTGGCCTCGCCCGCGGTGAAGAACTGGATCAGGTCGAGCAGCGCGAACGCCTCGCGCACCACCAGCGCGAGGCCTGACTCGGGCACGCCCAGCTCGTCGCGCATCGCGGCCGACTCCTCGTCGTCCAGCTCGGACAGCTCGGCCTCGATCCGCGCGCTCACGGCCACCGCGCGGGCGCCCGCGCGCTCCGCGTATCCGGCGATCGCCGGCGGAACGTCCGCCTCGCCCTCACCCACGTTGGCCAGGTAGAGCACGGGCTTGGCGGTGAGCGGCTGGAGGTTGCGCAGCGCATCCGGCGCGTCGGCGGGCGGAGGCACCGAGCGGACCGGCTTGCCCTCCTTGAGCGCCTCGACCACCCGCTCGAGCCACTCCTTCTCCGCCACGGCGCTGCGCTCGAGGGATTTGGCCTGGCGTGACACGCGCTCGAGCCGGCGCTCCGCCTGCTCGAGGTCGGCGTACAGCAGCTCGGTCTCGATCGTGTCGATGTCGGCCGTGGGGTCCACGCGGCCCTCGGGGTGGACCACGTTGGGGTCCTCGTGCGCGCGGACCACGTGCACGATCGCGTCCGTCTCGCGGATGTTGGCCAGGAACTGGTTGCCCAGGCCCTCGCCCTGGTGCGCGCCGCGCACAAGCCCGGCGATGTCGTGAAAGGCGATCGTCTCGTAGGTGATCGGCCTCGAGCCGAGCGTCTCGGCAACGGCGTCCAGTCGCTCGTCGTGCACGGGCACCACGGCCACGTTCGGCTCGACCGTGGTGAACGGATAGTTGGCAGCCTCGGCGCCGGCCTTCGTCAACGCGTTGAAGAGCGACGACTTTCCGGCGTTCGGCATTCCGACGATGCCGATCCTCATGAGACCAGCTCCGCGACCGAGGATCCCAGCGCCGCGCCCGCCACGATGTCGGTCGGGTAGTGCACGCCGAGGTACACGCGCGACAGGCACAGCCCCACCGCCAGGGCGTAGAGCGGCGCCGCGGGCAGCGCCGAGGAGAGCATGCGCGCGCCCGCGAACGAGGTCGCGGCGTGCGCGGAGGGATAGGAGAGCCCGGTGAGGGTGCTGGTCAACGGCGGCAGGTCGTCGATTCGTGGGCGGGGCCGCCGCACGCTCACCTTGATCAGCTGGTTGAGGCCATAGGTGGCGAGCACGGTCACCGCGGCCTTGCCGTACGCACGGCGTGAGCCGCGGTCCGCCAGCGCGCCGGCCGCGCAGACGCCGAACCACACCATGCCCTGCTCGCCAAGCTGGGAGAAGGCCCGCGCGGCGCGTTCGCGCGCCGGAGTGTGTCCGCGCGTCCGGAACGCGCGCAGGACCGCGAGGTCGATCGCCCCGAGCATCGCCCGGGCGGCGCTAGAAGCCGACCCTGTGCTTCTCGGTGTCGAGGCGCACGTACACGACCTGCTGGAGGTGGAGCGACAGCTCCGAGTCCTCGGTCTTCAGCTCGTGCCAGCCGGCGGCGTCGCCGGCGTTGTCGAGCGCCTTGCGGAGGTCCTGGTACGCGGATTCGTCCATGCGCACGGACAGCACCTGCCCGCCGGAGAAGCCGATGTCGACGCGCTGCGCCCTTGTCGTCTCGTCTGCCATCAGTGAGCGGGCTCCACAAGTTCGGTCAGTACCCCGCCGGTCGCCTTTGGATGCAGGAACGCCACGCGGCTGCCACGAATGCCCCTGCGCGGCTCCTGGTCGATCAGGTCGAGCCCGGCGGCCTTCACCTGCTCGAGAGCGGAGTCGATGTCTGAGGTCTGGTAGGCCACGTGGTGGATGCCAGGGCCATTGCGCTCGAGGAACTTGCCGATCCCGCTCTCGCCGCTCAGCGGCTTGAGCAGCTCGACGTGCCCGTCGCCCACCTCCAGCAGCACGGCCTCGACGTCGAATGCCTCGATCGTCTCGCGGTGCTGCTCGCGCATGCCGAAGCGCTCTCGGTAGAGCTCAATGGCGCCGTCGAGGTCCTCGACGGCCACGCCGATGTGGTCGATCCGCCCGAACACGGGCGCGCAGTCTATTGATCTGTGGCGGGCGGCTCGTAGCGCTCGGCGGCGGCGACGGGCGCGGGGGTGCTCGTGCCGTTCTGCGACTTCGCCGCGATCTCTGCCTTGGCTACCTCGGTGCGGTAGTTGGCCACGATCTTCTCGATGTCGCTGCGCTCGAGCACTTCCTTGTCGAGCAGGTGCGCCGCGAACGCGTCGAGCAGCTCGCGGTGCTCGAGGACCATCGCCTGGGCGCGGCGGTAGGCAAGATCCGTGATGTGCTGTTGCTCGTCGTCGAGCGTGCGCCGGGTGGCGTCCGACACCGAGTAATCGTCGAGCGGCAGGCGCCGCGACATCAGCTCGGTGCCCATGCCGTACTCGGACACCATCGCGCGGCTGATGTCGTACACCCGCTTTAGGTCGTCCGAGGCGCCCGTGGTGATCGCGCCGAACACCACGTGCTCAGCCACCCGGCCACCGAGCAGCACCACCAGGTGGTCGAGCAGCTCGTCCTTGGACTTGAGGTAGCGGTCCTCCTCGGGCAGGTTGAGCGTGTAGCCGAGGGCGCGGCCGCGGGGGATGATCGAGATCTTGTGCACCTTCTCCACCGAGGGAAGGAGCTCCGAGCAGAGGGCATGGCCGGCCTCGTGGTAGGCCACGACCTTCTTCTCGTGGTCGTTGATCACGCGGCGCGACTGCATGCCCGCGACGATGCGCTCGAGCGCGGCCTCGAAGTCCTCCATGAGGACCACGTCGCGGTGGTGGCGGCCGGCGAAGATCGCGGCCTCGTTGCAGATGTTCGCCAGGTCGGCGCCCGTGAGGCCGCTTGTCTGTCGCGCGACCAGCTCGAGGTCCACGTTCTTCAGCGGCTTGTTGCGAGAGTGGACCTTGAGGATCTGCTCGCGCCCCTCGAGGTCGGGCGGCGAGACGAAGATCTGGCGGTCGAAGCGGCCGGGGCGCAGCAGCGCCGGGTCGAGCTTGTCGAGCAGGTTGGACGCGGCGATCACCACGAGATCGTCGGAGCCGCCGAAGCCGTCCATCTCAACCAGCAGCTGGTTGAGCGTCTGGTCCTTCTCGCCCGAGATGTCGTTGCCGCGTGTGGCGCCCACGGCATCCAGCTCGTCGATGAACACGATCGACGGCTTGGCCTTGCGGGCGGCGCGAAAGAGGCGGCGGATGCGCGCCGCACCGAGGCCGGCGAACATCTCGACGAACGACGACGCCGACTGCGCGAAGAACTTCGCCTTCGCCTCGTTCGCCACTGCCTTGGCCAGCAGCGTCTTGCCCGTGCCGGGCGGACCGTGCAGCAGGATGCCCTTCGGCACCTTGGCGCCCAGACGGCGGAAGCGCTTCGGGTCGCGCAGGAACTCCACGACCTCGCGCAGCTCCTCCTTCGCCTCCTCGGCGCCGGCCACGTCGTCCCAGCGGATCGCCTCCGAGGACTCGGGCTTGATCTGCTGCGGCTTGGTCCGCGGCATGTACCGCAGCGTGAGCGCGATCAGAACGATGATCGCGCCCATGAAGATGATGGGCAGCCAAGTGATCGCCCAGTTCTCGAACCCGTCCATGAAAGTGCCGAGAAGGGGCGTCATCCGGACCTGTAATCGGCCAGAGTGCTCAAAATCATTACTCCACGAGTTCTAATCGGGGGTTGGGCCGATGCCTACGGCCCACCTTGGAACATTCTCGCCCGTCCACGAGGACGATGTCAGCGGTGAAATCATTCTGTCCTCTGAGCAGGGACGAACCCACGCCGTAGGCGTCAACAGGGACGTTCTGGGCCTCGAAGCTGCGGATCCGCTCGGCGTCGAAGCCGCCCGATGCGACGATCCGAACCCGCTCGTGCCCGGCGGCGTCCAACGCCTCGCGCACGCGATGCACCAGCACCTCGTTCACCCCGGTGGGTCGGAAGTCGCCCATCTCATGCCAGAGCGCGCGGTCCACAAGCCTCTCCGAGGTGTCCAGGCGCACTCCCCAGAGGTCGTCGCCGAGCGCCTCGGCCACCTCGAGCGCGGTCCGGACGGAGTCGTTCTCGAAGTCCACGAGCACGGTCACGTTCATCTGGTGGGCGAAGCGCCGCGCGAACGCCTGGGCCGCTTCCACGGTGCTGCCCCCGTACGCCGCGATCAGCGCGTGGGGCACCGTGCCGATGCCGCGGCCGCCCCACCACGACGCCTGGGCGTCGGTGGACACGCCGATCGCCCCCGCCACGTGGGCCGCCCAGCCGTCGCCGGTCTGCACGAGCCAGTGGTCGTGCCGGGCGGGGAAGAACAGGATCTGCTTGCCGCGCGCGGCCTCCACCACCTCGTGCACGTTCTTCATCACGAGGGTGCGCCGCGCGAGGCAGCCGAGGTAGACGGTCTCGAGGTGGGCGAACAGCGAGTAGTCGCCCTCGATCGTCATCACGGTCTCGTGCGGTGAGACCTCGTCGCCCTCGTGCAGGGCGTGCACCTTGAGGTCCGCCCAGCCGTCCTCCCAGCCGCCGTTTCCCGTGTGCCTGCCGGCGCACTGCTTGAGCACCGCGACCGCTTCGTCGATCCCGCCGAGCACCGCCTGCTGCTTCTGGAACACCTGCATCGTCACGTGCGGATGCCGGTCCTCGGCCTCCAGCAGCTCGCGCGAGAAGTTGAAGTACGCGTCCGAGTAATAGCCCTCGCGGATGCGCTCCACGGGCAACCGGAACACGGAAGGCTCGAGCCGCTGTCGCTCGGCGCGAATAGCCATCGGGCAATGGTAAGTGGGTGTCGGGTGTCGGGTGTCGGGGATTACCCCGAACGCTCGACCCTGAGGATCTCGTCCATCGCGGCACGGCCCACTTCGAGCTGCTCCGGCGTGGGCTCGCGGGTGCCGATCAGGCGCTGGATCTCGTAGCCCGGCCGCTTGAGGGCGCGTGCGAGCTTGGTGCCCGAGTGGCGCTCGGACCACGCGAAGATCTCCACCGCCACGGCCATGCCGCCCAGCGCGCCGACGGTATCCGCTGCCGAGCCGCGCATGCCCGCGCGGCGCGCCGCCACGCTACCGAGCGCCGAAGTTGCGATCAGCGGCGCCACGAGGTTGGAGCCGCAGCGATCGTGCTCCTTGGTGGCGTCGATCGCCTCGGCGCCCTGCTCGTAGGCGCCGATCGACTTGTGCTCGACGCCGTGGTAGGCGGCTATGTCGCCGCCGCGCAACACGAGCAGCGCGGGCGCCAGGCTCAGCATCGACACCGCGGCCTCGCGACCGAGCGTCCGCTCGCCGCCGCGGCGGATCGCCTGCGACACGGCGGCCGCGACGGTCATGCCGGCGACAGCCTTCGCGTCCTGCATCGGCAGGCCCGCCTCGGGCAGCCGGCGCTTCACGGCCGGGATGATCGCGAACGCCTCGGCGAGCTTGGACACGCCGCGCACTCCCGGCACCTTGTCGAAGGTCTTGCTGCCCAGCTCCGGCTTGCGCCCGGATGCGACCTTGATCTCACCGCCCTTGGTGCGAATGGCGGCCGCCCAGTGCGTCGGCCCGTGCACGAGCAGGCCGTTCTGCAGCGCCATGCCGCCGAGCCGGAGTTTCTTATCGCGTTCGCTCACCCAAGCACCTCCTGTGCGAGGTCGGAGTAGAAGCGGGCGGCCAGGCCCAGGTCCTCCACCGGCACGCGCTCGTCGGCGCCGTGCACGAGCGGGGCGGACTCGAACATGTCCATCCGCTTCTGAGGGAAGAAGCCGTACGCCACGCAGTCGGGGAAGGCGTCGCGCCACCAGCGCGAGTCCGTGAAGCCCGGCAGCACCGTGGGCACCACCACGGCGCCCGGGTCCTCCCGCTCCACGAACGCGCGGATGCGCTCCATGAGTGGCGTGTCGATAGGTGAGCGGTTGCCGATCACCTGCTCGTCCTGGAAGAAGCTGAGCTCGTAGCCATTCGCATCGCCGCCGAGCGCGCCGGCGATGCGCTCGCGCGCCGCCTCCTCGCCGAGCCCGGGCGGCACGCGGCAGTCCACCTGCAGCTCCGCGCGCGAGGGGATCACGTTGATCTTCTCGGAGGCCCGCACCATCGTCGGCGCGAGCGTGATGCCCAGCATCGGCTCGACCAGCACGGCCAGGCGCTCGTCGCGCTCCGCCAATTCGCGGAGCGCCGCGGCGGGATCGCCGCCGTTCAAGACCCCGAGCCCGCGCAGGAACGCTTCCGGCTCCGGGCTCAGCTCGAGCGGCATGTCGGCCGCGGCCAGGCGTGTGAGCAGCGGGCCGAGCTTGAGCAGCGCGTTGTCGCCGATGCGAGGAATCGACGCATGGCCCGCGCGCCCGTTCGTGGAGAGCGTGAAGCGGAACACGCCCTTCTCCGCCACGCAGACGCTGTAGTAGCGGCGGCCGTCGAACTCGAACACCTCACCGGCGCCCTCGTTGACGCTGAAGTCGCAGCGCACCTTGTCCGGGTGGTTCTCGCACAGCCACTTGGCGCCATGCAGGGAGCCGGCCTCCTCGTCGGCCACGAACACCAGCAGGAGGTCACCGGACTCGGGCCGCCAGCCGCCTTCCACCAGCTCCAGCGCGGCCGCCAGCTCTGCCGCCACCTGGCTCTTCATGTCGAGCGCGCCGCGTCCCCACACGCAGCCGTCGCGGAGCTCGCCGGACCACGGATCGACGCTCCATTCGGTCGGCGTGGCGAGCACGGTGTCCACGTGGCCGGACAGCGACAGCACCGGACCTTCGCTGCGGCCGCGCAGCCGCGCCACCAGGTTCGGCCGGCCCTCGACCGCGGACAAGAGCTCGCACTCGAACCCGGCCCGCTCCAGCATGTCCCGGAGCCACTCCTGCACCGCCTGCTCGTTGCCCGGCGGGTTGACCGTGTTGAACCGGATCAGCTCCTGGAGCAGCTCCGTGGTGCGTCGCTCCAGTTGGGCGGATTCGGCCACTTGGGCTGACTATATAGCCGCCTCACCGGCTGCCAGACTCTAGGTGTGGAGCGACTTTTCGAGACAGAGGAGACGCCGCGCGGGCGCACGTCGGTGCCACCTGCGGACCAGCCGTTGGCCGTTCGCATGCGGCCGGCCACGCTCGCCGAGTTCATCGGCCAGGAGCATCTGCTGGGCGAGGGCTCGGCGCTGCGCACGGCGCTCGAGGAGGGCAAGCCGCACTCGATGATCCTCTACGGGCCGCCCGGCACCGGCAAGACCACGCTCGCGCGCCTGCTCGCCATGAACTCGCGCTCGGCCTTCGAGGAGGCCTCGGCGGTCAACGCCGGGCGCCAGGAGGTGCGCGACGTGCTCGAGCGCGCCGACCACCGCCGGCGAACGAGCGGCGAGGGCACGATCTTCTTCCTCGACGAGATCCACCGCTTCAACAAGGCGCAGCAGGACGCGCTCCTGCCGGCCGTGGAGGAGGGGCTCGTCACGCTGGTGGGCGCCACCACGGAGAACCCGTACTTCGAGGTCAACTCGGCGCTGCTCTCGCGCTGCACGGTCTACGAGTTCCGCCAGCTCGAGGACGCCCACGTGCTCGCCCTGTTGCGGCGCGCGCTCACCGACGAGCGCGGGCTGACGGACCCGCCACAGGTGAACGACGACGCTCTCGAGTTCCTCGCCGCGCGGGCGGGAGGTGACGCCCGCACCGCGCTGGCCGCGCTCGAGGTCGCCTGCGACACCGCGGGCGGCGACACCATCACGCTGCGCCACGCCGAGGATGCGCTCCAGCGCAAGGCGCTCCTCTACGACAAGGGCGGCGACCGCCACTACGACACGATCTCGGCCTGGATCAAGGCCACGCGCGGCTCGGACCCGGACGCGTCGATGCTCTACCTCGTGGAGATGCTCGAGGGCGGCGAGGACCCGCGCTTCATCGCCCGCCGCATGGTCGTGTTCGCCAGCGAGGACGTGGGCAACGCGGACCCGCGAGCGCTGCAGGTCGCGGTCGCGGCGGCGCACGCCGTCGAGCACGTCGGCATGCCGGAGTGCTCCTACAACCTCGCACAGGCGGCGATCTACCTCGCGCTCGCCCCCAAGTCGGACACGGTCAAGCGGGCGTTGCGCTCCGCCGGCGAGTGGATCGCCGAGAACGGGGCGCCGGAGCCGCCCGGCTACCTCCGCAGCGCGTCCTACCCGGGAGCCAAGGCGCTCGGACGCGGCGCCGGATACGACTACCCGCACGGTCGCCCAGAGGGGGTATCTCCGCAGGAGCTGATGCCGCCCGAGGCCGTGGGCGAGACGTTCGTCGAGCTGACCGACCACGGCGAGGAGCCCTCGCTAAAGGAGCGGCTCGAGAAGATCCGCCGCGCACGCGGGCGCTAGCGCTACGGGCCGCCCCAGCCGGCGAGCCGGAGCGCGTCGCGCACGACGCCCTCGGTGCCTGCCACGAGCACGGTCGCGGCCACGGCGAACAAGAGCGTGAGCAGGAACGGCGCGCGTCGGCGCGCGACCACCACCACACCCAGTCCGGCGGCCAGCTCGAGCGCCAGCACGAACGCGGAGGCCCGGCCCGGCCACTCGTGCATGAGCAGCAGCGCCTCGCCCGCCAGCGCCCCGGCCAGCGCGGCCACGCTCGCGGCTCGCTCGACCGGCCGGCCGTCCCGCCAGATCGCCCCTGCAAAGCCAAAAACCGCGCCCGCGCCGAGCGCGACGGCGCCCCAGGCGCTCGCCACCGGCAAGGCGTAGTGCACCACGGCCCAGCCGCTCGCCGCGGCCGCGACGCTGAGCAGATACCAGGCGCCCGTGCCGAGCACGAGAGCCGCCGCTCCGCTCACAGCCGCGCGCGCACGCGAGCCCGCCATCGCGCCCACGATCCAGGCGGCCGCGAGCCAGGGAGCCCCGAGCGCCACGGCCGTGTGACCGACCGCGCCGATCGCCCGCCCGTGCGGCAGGCCGGCGCCCGCGTGCACCGCGATGCGCCCCGCCACGCCGAGCGCGAGCGCGGCGATGACGGCGAGCACAAGGGGCCGCCACGGGACGTGATTTACGCGCGGGCCAAGACGCATATCCCTTCCGAGAATAGGCGCCTCGTGGCACACATAACTTGTTGCGCAAACGTGGACTACCTCCGCCGCCTGTGCCACTCTCGATCGAGTGCGTAGAAAGCTGCGGCAAGACCTACTCGATCCAGGGGCGATGCTTGGGACTGTCCACGAACTGGACAGCGGCATGCGCATCGGCCTACGTCTGACGCGTCCGAGCGACGCGCCGCGCGTGCGCGCCTTCCTCGAGCGGCTCTCCCGCCAGACGCGGGTCAAGCGCTTCTTCATGGCCATGCCGGAGATCGACGAGCGGACCGTCAGCCACTTCACCTTCTACAACCCGCGCCAGCGAATCGTCGTGGCGGCCACGGCGCCGCTTGCCGGCGTGGAGGAGGTGATCGGGTTGGCCGACATCGCGCTCGTGGACACGGGCGTGGCCGAGCTCGGCATCGTGGTCGACGACGAGCACCAGGGCAGCGGCGTGGGCACCGCGCTACTCGAGGCCGTGTCGTCTCTGGCCGCTGCCCACGGGGCCACCCACCTGCGCGCGGAACTGCTCGATCACAACCGGCCGATGATCCGGCTGCTCGAGCGGCTTGGCCGCACCGTGAAGACGATGGAGGACGGGCACGTGCTCGCCTACACGCGCCTGCCGCTCCGCGCGCAGCGCCGCGCCGCCTGACCTGGAACGGCAAAATGCCTCCGCATGGAGGCAGCCACTACAGCCACTCGGGACCAGCTCCAGTCATTCAGCCCGGCCACCGGCGAGCGCATAGGCGCCGTCCCGACCGTCGCGCCGGAGGAGGTGCAGGGGATCGTCGACGACGTGGCGAGCGTGCAGCCGTTCTGGGCGCAGCTCCCGCTGGGCGACCGCGCCCGCTACATGCGCCGAGCGGCGCAGGCCATCATCGACGACCTCGACGGCCTCGCCACCCTGCTCAGCCGCGAGCAGGGCAAGCCCCTGAACGAGTCCTACGTGATGGAGCTCCTGCCCACGATCGACGCGCTCCACTGGATCGCCGACAACGGAGAGTCCATCCTCGGCGACGAGCGCATCAAGCAGCCGCAGATCTTCTTCAAGCAGAAGAAGGCGTGGTTCTCGTACGAGCCGCTCGGCGTGGTCGGCGTGATCGCGCCGTGGAACTACCCGTGGTCGATCCCGTTCGGCGAGGTGGCGATCGCGCTGATGTGCGGGAACGGCGTGGTGCTCAAGCCGGCCTCGCTCACGCCGCTGATCGGCGAGCAGATCCGCACGATCTTCGAGCGCGCGGGCGTGCCCGAGGGGCTCGTCAGGACGATCCACGGCGGCGGCGTGGTGGGCAACGCGCTAGTGGAGTCGAGCACGGCCAAGATCTTCTTCACCGGCTCCGTCGAGGTCGGGCGCCGCGTGGGCGTGGCGTGTGCCGAGCGGCTCAAGGGCAGCGTGCTCGAGCTGGGCGGCAAGGACCCGCAGATCGTGCTGTCGGACGCCAACCTGGCCAACGCGATCTCGGGCTGCCTCTGGGGCGGCTTCGCCAACGCCGGGCAGACCTGCTCTGGGATCGAGCGCGTCTACGTGATGCGCGACGTGGCCGAGCGCTTCACCGAGGGCGTGGTGGCCGGGGCGAAAGCGCTGCGCCTGGGCGACCCGCTGTCGTTCGACACCGAGATCGGCCCCATGGTGTCCACCGACCAGTACGACCTGGTGGCCGAGCTCGTTGACGACGCGGTGGCGGGCGGCGCCATCCTCCACTGCGGCGGGCCGACCGAGTTCCAGGGTTTCAACGGCCGCTTCTACGCGCCGGCCGTGCTCACCGGCGTGACGCACGACATGCGCATCATGCGCGAGGAGATCTTCGGCCCGGTGATCCCGATCGTCACGGTCGACTCGGAGGAGGAGGCGGTCTCACTGGCCAACGACTCCGAGTTCGGTCTCGGCGCCTCGGTCTGGTCGCTCGACCGCGAGCGCGCCGCGCGGATCGGCCGCCGGCTGGAGACCGGCATGGTCTGGATCAACGATCACATGTACTCGCACGGCGCCTGCCAGTGCGCGTGGGGCGGCGCGAAGCACTCCGGGCTCGGACGCGCGCACTCCAAGTTCGGCTTCTACGAGTGCGTGAACATCAAGCAGATGGTCTGGGAGCCCTCGCGGACGCGCGACTTCTGGTGGCACCCGTACGACGCCTCGCTTGGCAAGTCGATGCAGGCGGCGGCCAAGCTGCTGTACGGACGTGACGCGGACAAGTGGGGCGCGCTGCGGAGCGGCGCGGTGCCGCTGGCGCGTCTCGGCGCGAAGATGCTGCGGGACGTCTTCCGCGATTAGAAAAGCTTGCGCCGATACCCCATCGGGCGTACGGTCGGTGTGGCCCATTCCTGACTCGCACACGGAGGCTTCATGCGCCGGCTCTCGTCCCGCACGCTGCTAATTCTGGCCGTCTTCATCTTCGCTGGATTCGTCATCGTCGGCTGCGAAGACCCAACGCTCGTCACGAATGAGGCGACGCAGGTCGACCAGATCGGGCCGATGAAGATCAACACGGTGGTCGAGGCATGCGCGGGGAGTCCCACCAACACCAACTGCTCGCCCCAGGGTCCCCTTCAGCTCCTGGTCGGCTATCGCGTGCCGGAGGGATCCGGTGGCCCGGAGAGCGTGCCCAGCTCGGGGGCGCACGACACCGTGTCCACCACGTTCCACAAGAGCGACACTTACGCGAGCGAGCTCCAGCGGCTGTCGCCCGCACCCGCGGGCGAGCAGTGGATCGGCTACATCTCCGACGACCTGAACCTCGACGCGACCACCACCGACCCTGATCGCGAGACGCTGGCACCTGCCTTCACCCTTCCCGCGGGCTCCGCGGGCAGCGTCTTCAAGTACGCGATCACCATCGGCCAGCGATTCAACACCAGCAATCCGGACGCGACGAGGCCTGTCGTGTGCGACCTGACGATGCTCACCAGCCAGACCCCGGACTTGACCACGTGCCAAACCAGCACCTCTCCCGGAGGCCTGGGAACCGACATCAACGGGCCGACGGTTAACGAGCTCGGGCTCGCCGCCGGTCCCGCGCAGACGGTGCACGGTGGCGACACGGCCACCGTCCCATTCGCGGCCACTCTCATCGGACCCGCGCTCAACAACCCGCTCATCCTCAGCGCAAGCAGCCCGCTCTCGGGCGGGGCGGCCGCGCCGGCTAGCGCGATCCTCGCTCCCGCAACGGGCGCCAACGCCACTTCGGCCACGCTTAAGGTGCCAACCAGTGCTGCCACGGGCGACTATCCGGTCACCCTCACCGCCACTAGCGGCGGCCAGACTCGCTCGGCCACGGGCACGGTGCACGTGCTCGCCGTGCCGGGGCTCGTGATCAGCTTCAAGTCGCACTCGCTCACGGCGTCGAAGGGCGGGACGGTCGGTCTGCCGATCTCATGCCCGGCGGACTCGATCGACCCGTGCGCAGGCAGCGTCACGCTCGCGACCGCCGGCAAGGTGCTCGTGGCCAAGAAGAAGGCCCGCAAACGCACGCTCAAGCTCGGCTCCCACAAGTTCAACGTGGCGCCCGGCGCGAGCAGCGTGGTCAAGGTCAAGCTCACGTCGGCCGGCCGCAAGACGCTCGCGCGCACCCGTCGGCTGGGCGCGAAGGCCACGTTCAAGATGACCAACCGCGCCGGCAAGACCAGCGTCACGGTCAAGCGGGTGACACTGCACGCGCCAAAGGTGCGCAAGAAGCACAAGCGCCACTGAGCCGAAGTCCGGAAAGAGCGGGGCCTTTCCGTCCGAGGGCTTGACGAGAGTCAGCTTTCTGACGTAGAAGGCCCCACCGGACTCGCCCACCAAAGGAGCTCAGCATGGCCCGCAGGCTTCGTGTCCTGGCAACCGCCGGAGCAGCGACGGTAGTCGCAGTCATCCTCGCCGGCTGCGTGACGATCGGCTCGCAGACCGTCAACCAGCCGAACGGGGTCGGCCCTGTGCAGATCAAGACGGTGATCGACATCTGCCAGATCAACCTCGGCACGCCCCCACCCGCGTGCACGGCCGACACGGATGCCGGACAGTTGCTCCTTGGCTACCGCGTGCCAAACGGCACCACGACGCCCGAATCGTTCGTGGGCTCCACACCCACGCAGAGCGTCACGTTCGCACGCAGCACCAGCTACACGAACCAGCTCGAGGCGCTGCTCCCGAGCGGGCCGGGCGAGCAGTGGTTGGGCTACATCGCCAACCCGGTGTTCGCTCCTGCGGGCGACCACACGCTTATGACCGTCTCGCCGCAGTTCGTCCCACCCAGTGCCGACCCGACCACGTTCACCTACCGCTCGGTTGTCGGCGCCCGCCACCTGGACGGCACCCACCTGGTGGGCGCCGCTGTGAACTGTGACGGCAACGCCTTCGCGGGCAGCGCCACCACGCTCACGCAGTGCATAACGGACCCCGCCTCGGCCGGCGTCGTCAACACCGACCAATCCATCCAGACCAACGAAGTCCAGGCGGGCGCCGGCAGCCCGCCTTCGGTCTACCCGGGTGACACCGCCTCGGTGCCGTTCGACCTCAAGCTGCTCGGCCCCGCGAGTTCGGTCGCCACTTTCGCGCTGAGCGCCACCACCAACCTGGCGGGCGCTACTGCCAGCCCGGGCGCGGCGAACCAGGCACTCAACCCAGGCGACAACGCGCAGTCCGTCAAGGTCCCGGTGCCGCTGAACGCAGCGGCCGGCACCTACAGCGCGGGCCTCACCGCGCTCAACGGTCCGCAGTCGCGGTCCGCCACCGGCAGCTTCAACGTGCTCGCGCTGCCGAATGCCCCGCTTCCGGCATTCAAGGGCAAGACCGTGACGGTGTCGAAGGGCAGCGCCAGCTTCGGGCTCGTGTGCGCCGGAGGCTCCGGCGTGATCGATCCGTGCAACGGCACGCTCGACGTCGTCAGCTCGAAGCCCGTCGCCGCCAAGAAGGCCAAGAAGAAGGTCCTCAAGTTCGGCAGCGGCAAGTTCAACCTGGCCATCGGCAGCTCCGGCAAGGTCAAGATCAAGCTCACGAAGAAGGGCCTCGCCTACCTGAAGAAGCACGGCAAGGCCAAGGTCACGCTCACGATCACCGCTCTGAACCGCGCCGGCGCCAAGAACGTCCTCAAGACGTCCGGCACGCTGAAGAACGCGAAGAAGAAGCACAAGAAGAAGTAAGAGGCAGCGGTAAGCGGTACGCATACAGACCAGTACTGCCAACCGCTTACCCACCAACTGCCTACACTCCCAGCCATGCCCGCCAACGCCTACGCAGGCAAGGAATGCGTCTGCCAGTACCGCCGCGGAATCTGCGATCAGTCGTGCGTGCAGGACATGCTCGACACGCCGTTCTACATCGCGTGCCTGCGGCTGACCGGCCGGCGCTGCGTGGTCATCGGCGGCGGTGACATCGGGCTCGAGAAGGTCGAGGGCCTGCTCGCCTGCGACGGCAATGTGACGCTCATCGCGCCCGAGGCGATCGACCCGCTGCGCGAGCTTGCGGCGGAGGGCTCGATCAAGTGGGAGCAGCGGACCTACGCGGGCCCCGAGGACCTCGAGGGCGTTTTCATCGTCATCGCGGCCACGAACGACACGGACGTGAACATCCGCGTGTACGAGGACGCCGAGCGCCGCGCCATGCTCGTCAACGTGGTGGACGTGCCGCCGCTCTGCAACTTCATCCTGCCGGCCATCTTCCGTACCGGCCCGCTGGCGATCGCCATCTCCACCGCGGGCGCGAGCCCCGCGCTCGCCAAGCGCATCAAGGCGCAGATCGCGGAGGAGTACGGCGCCCCCTACGCACGGCTGGCGGAGCTCCTGAACGAGGTGCGCGGCTGGGCCAAGGGCACGCTTCCCACCTACCAGGACCGCAAGGAATTCTTCGAGTCGGTCGTAGGCGGCGACCCCGACCCGGTCGAGCTGCTCCGTCAGGGCGACGAGCAGGCCGTGCGCGATCTGATCGCCGCGGCGCAGAGCTCGGCCACCAGAGCCGCCGCATAGCCGAGCAGCTCTCCCATCTCGACGACGAGGGCAATGCCCGGATGGTCGACGTGGGCGCGAAGCAGGTCACGGACAGGCGGGCAGTCGCGCAGGGTGTCGTGCGGATGAAGCCGGAGACCGCCGCGGCCGTGGCTGCCGGCGACGCCCCCAAGGGCGACGTGTTCTCCACCGCGCGGATCGCGGGCATCCAGGCGGCCAAGCGCACCGCCGAGCTGATCCCGCTGTGCCACCCGCTGCCGCTCTCGTTCATCGACGTGTCGATGGAGGTGGACGCGGGCGCGGGCACGGTCACAATCCGCTCGGACGTGCGCACGAGCGGGCAGACTGGCGTGGAGATGGAGGCGCTCACCGCGTGCTCGGTGGCGGCGCTGACCGTCTACGACATGGTCAAGGGAATCGAGCGCGGCGTGGAGATCGCCGAGATCGTGCTGCTCGAGAAAACCGGCGGCCGGCACGACTGGCGGCGCGAGTGAACGTCCACGAAGCGGCATCGAAGGCGTGGGGCGACTCCGCGGAGATCTACGAGCGCGCGCGCCCCGAGTACCCGCCGGACGCGATCGACTTCCTGCACGAGATCGGCCTGAGCGACGACAGCGACGTGCTCGATCTGGCGGCGGGCACCGGCAAGCTCACCCGCGCGCTGATCGCCGCGGGCGCCCGCGTGACGGCGGTGGAGCCGCTGCCCGCGATGCGCCAGATGCTTCAGCAGCGACTGCCCGAGGCCACGGTGATGGAGGGAACCGCCGAGCGCATCCCGGTCGAGGACGGGTTCGTGGACCTGGTCACGGTCGCCCAGGCATTCCACTGGTTCGACGCCCCGGCGGCGATGGGGGAGGTGGCGCGCGTCCTGCGCCCAGGCGGTGGGTTGGCCGCCATCTGGAACGTGCGCGATGACAACG
>Ga0070680_100001122_pt1 | contig 19235 bp, 18 predicted proteins | sample KBSC73BmetaG_FD_64672 | JGI IMG/M metagenome (GOLD analysis project Ga0070680, IMG submission 64672) | Corn rhizosphere microbial communities from Kellogg Biological Station, Michigan, USA - KBS C7-3B metaG | ecosystem: Host-associated > Plants > Roots > Rhizosphere | place: USA: Michigan...
TCGCGCTGTCGGTGTCGTTTCTCGAGTTGCCTGCGTCGATATCGCGCTATCGTCCGATCGCGTGGGTCGCGCTCGCGGGCGTCAGCGTCTTGATGGTCTATCTGGTGCGGCGCCCCGAGGTCGGCGAGGAGATCGCCCTGGCGCCGAACCCGACGTGGTGGGGCAAGGTCGCCGAGTTCTTCCGGCATTTCGGTCGGACGATTGGTGGAATCTCGACGGGGCCGCGCTTTGCCGCGGCCCTTGCGTTGTCCGTTGGCGTCTGGGCGATGCAGGTGTGGACGTACAGCCTCACCGCGCGCTCAGCGCACTTCAACATTCCGCTCGTCGGCACCGTCGCCGCGATCCTCGCCGTGAACCTCGGCTTCGCGTTGCGCGCGACGCCGGGCAACGTCGGCGGTTTCCAGTTCATGTACGCGCTGACCGCCGCCGCGTTCGGCATGGACAAGGATCAGGCGGTCGCGGTCGCGTTCCTCATTCAAGCGCAGCAGATCATTCCGGTCACCCTGCTCGGCGTCGCGCTCGCGCCCGAGTTCATCTTCCGCCGAAAGAAGGTCATGCGCGCGGAGGACAAAGGCCTGCACTTGGAATCGCGCGCGACTGAGCCGGCGGCTTAGTTCGACGTAACTACGGAACTCCTCGCGCGGGCTGAGGCGGCCATGTGCCCTCCGACGCGCCCAGTCAGTATTGCCGATACTGCCGGCAATACTGCCTCGGCTCGCGTCTCCGCGCACACGGCCGCCTCAGCTCTCGAGTAGTGCCTCGCCTGCGTAACGTGCCATGCTCAGCGCACGCGCACACTCAACCGCCGAGTTGCGCAGGCGCATCACGAGTCACACGGAAAGGGGCGCCGTGCTGCCGGAGCACGAGCCGAGGCGAAACTGCCGGCAGTTTCGGCAGTTTCGACTGGGCGTGCAGAGGCAGCATGGCGCCCCTTTCCGTGACGTAGTTCACGCCTTCTGCACCACCAGCGCGGTGACCATACCGAACATCCCGTGATCAGACTCGGCGTGCGGAAGAATGTGGCAGTGGAACGCCCACGTGCCCGGGTTGTTGCAGTTCACGATCGCGTCCCATCGCTCGCCTGGCGCGACGTTCAATGTGTCGCACTTCCACGGCGCCGGAACGGGCCACCCGTCCTTCGCGATCACGGTCATGTGCATTCCGTGAAGGTGCATCGGGTGAATCATCATGCCCTCGTTCATGAAGCGAATGCGGACCTTCTGCCCGAGCTTGGCGACAATCGGTTGCGTCGCGGGAAAGCTTTTGCCGTTGAACGTGTAGCCGTGCGCGCCGTCGTTGAGGATGAAGACCTGATCGACGTCGGGTGAATCGTACTCCGATTTCGTCTTCGGCTCGACGAGGAATGCGCCGAGCAGTCCGAGTCCGACCTGCTTTGCCGAGTTGTGGTGCGAGTGGTACATGTGCGAGCCCGAGTTCGGCACCGTGAACTCGTAGGTGTACGACTGCCCCGGCTTGACCGGTGGTTGCGTGATGAACGGAACGCCGTCCATTGCGTTCGGCAATTCGAGTCCATGAAAGTGAATCGCCGTCGACTCCGGCAGCTGATTGTGGAGAATGACGCGAACGCGATCGCCTTCCTTCACGCGAATGGTTGGACCAGGAATTTGCTCGTTGTACGCCCACGCCTCGACCATTCTGCCCGGTTCCGTCTCCCACTGGATCTTCTTCGCCGTGAGCTCGTAGACCTTCACGCCGTTCTGCATCGTTGGCGCGAGCAGCTGGTTGCCCTCGCCGGCGGTCTTCGCGGGAAAGGCTTTGATGCCCTTCTCGTGCATTGCGTCCATCGCATCCGCGGCGGACTGCGTGCTGCCCGCAGCGGTGTCGTGCGGACCCATCGTGCCACCTGTCTGGCCCGGGTTCGGTTGATGCGCTGCAGCGGCCGGCGGCGCTGCTGCCTTGCAGGCGACGCCGACAGCGAGCGCCGCGATGCCGCCGTCGCGCAGGAAGCGCCGGCGGCTGGTCTTTTGTGTGAGCAGATCGGACGAAGATTGATCAGACATGTGAAGTGTCTCGGCGTCGTGTGTTGGATGACCTGAATCTCCACACGCGCCAGCCCCCGCTCAGTCGGGGCGATGCGGGAAAACGTGACGGAGAATCCCTGACACGCTAAGGCGATTCCCGTGCGACTTTCGTCGACGTTCCGCGACTAGCGCGTGTACTGGCGGTTGAACTCCCACACGGCTCTGCTCAGCTCCGCGTCGGCCGCGAAGTGGATTGGAACTGAACCGGCGATCAACGCGACGCCTGCTCCGGCGACGACACCGCGGTGTGCTGGCACAAGCACGCCTGCTGCCGCCGATGCCAACAAGATCGCTCCTGCGTCGATGAGCGCCGAGGCGACACGTCGGCGAGAGAACGCTGCATTGGCGTGTGCAACGGCTGACTCATTCGGCGTGAATGCGGATGCCACGCCATGAGGAAACAAGAATGCGAGCGAAGCCACGCGGTACTCGCCGTTTCCTCGAACGACGTCGAGCGCGGTGATTCGCGGGACGATGTTCAATGCGCAGGTCGCATAGGTACATCCGGAGTCGACGGTCTGCCCCTGGATTGGCGACACTGCCATTAGCGCGCCGAGAACTACGGAAGTGCAGATCCCTCGCTGCGCTCGGGATGACATCTGCGCTCGGGATGACATCTGCGCTCGGGATGACATTGTCTCTCCTAGAAGAACATCCGCCGAGCGGACGGCCCGGCGGACGTTGCGTGCCCTCTTCCCCATCACCGCTTCCCCCCTCTTCCCGCTTCCCTCTTCCCTCTTCCCTCAATCAGAAGCCAACCACTCCCGACACCATGAATCCGCTGAACTTCCCGCCGTTACGGATGTCGCTGATCGGGAAGTCGAGATACTTCTGATTCACCCACTCGGCTTTCGCGAGGATGTTCGGCGTCACGAACCACCCGCCGCCGAGCTGATACCGCTTCACGGTCTGATCCGTGTAGGTCTTCGCGATCATCTCGCCATCGAGCACGTTGTACCGGCCGCCGAGGTACATGCGATCGCCATAGAACCGGTAGAGCGCCTCGTAGACGTTCTGGTGCAGCGTGCGGAGCTTCGGCTCAGTGAAGGCGCCGCCCGTCACTGTTTCAAAGTTTCCGAAGAACTCGGCGCCGCCGATCTTGACGAAGGGATTGATCACCTCGGCATTCACCTTGTTCGAGAATCCCGGGCGAACCTGGCCCGACCACGCGTTCGCCGTCTCGGTCGACGCGGTGTTCTCGAGCACGTCGTAGTACGGCGAGCCGCCTCGGTCACCACTGAACAGCGTGTTGCTCGCGGCCTTGTTGTTGGAGTAGAACGAGCCGGTCAGTCGAACGCGGACGTTTTCGGCGAGGTTCTTGTCGAATCCGAACTTGCCGAGCACGCTCGCCGATCGGGACTGCGGCGCCGTCACCTGGCCGTGTACTTCGCCACCGGTGACGCCGAGCATGCTGATCCAGCCATCGGAGCGCCCGTAGACCTCCGCGCCGATCTCGGTCGTGAAGGCGTCGAGGATGTAGTTGCCGACGAACGGATTGAACATCCCGTTGCCGTTGTCGCTGCGGCGGAAGTGCGAGTCGCCGTAATTGATCTCGAAATGACCAACTCGCAGCGTCGTGTACTTCATGATGCCGTTGAGCAACGGGTTGTCGATCGGTGATTCATCGACGAGGATGTATCCGTCCTTCACCCACGACTCCTGATGGTGCCGCGCCGAGAGGTACGATGTCATCGCCACGCGGATCCCCGGAGCGATCTGTGCGTTCACGTTCAGGTTGGCCACCGCGTTGTTGAAGCCGTGCCCGATGGTGATCAACTGATTCGCATTGACGCCGTTGGTCACGGCTGGCGCCGCGGTGTTCGAGTGCGACAGACCCTGGAACTCCTGCGTGAACGCCCCGCCGAAGGAGAGCACGAATCCGGTGAACGGAACTTCGTCTGCCTTCGGAGCTTCGAATACATTCACGCCGCGCATGTCCGCCGGCCGAATGTGGTTGATCTCCTGCGGGCGGAAGAGGCTCACACCCTGCGGCTTCTTGGCGCCTGAGTCGCTCGTCGCGGTTGTGCCAGCCGCTTTGCCGTTGCCGTCGCTCGTCTGCGCCGAGGCGACTGCAGCCAGCGAGCACAGAAGCGCTGTCGCCACGCCGAATCTCGTGATGGTTTTCATAGGGGAAGCCCTCCAGTCGGGGTCACGGCTACAGTCGGATCTTCCGACGTTCGCGGTGTCGTCTGATCTGATGCGAAGCTACGATTGCCCCGACCGTGGGTCCGTCCGGAACTCGCTGAACTTCTGTAGGCGCCGAGTCCCGGCGGCGTGAGGGAACCCCCGACATTCAGCTCAATGCACGACCAGATGTCCTTTCATACCGAGCGCCGCGTGCGGATCGCACTGAAAGAAGTACGAGCCGGCGGGCATTTTGACGGCGACGTCCCAGGTCTGTCCGGGCAGCTGAAGAAAGTCGCTCGCTGTGGTCGGATAGCCGGTGCGTCCGGCGTTGGAGTCGGCGAGAAAATGCACGTTGTGGACGCCGACCTTGAGCGTGAAGCGCACGACATCGCCGCGGTTCACATGGACCTCCGCGGGCTTGAAGTAGTTGCCGTCGGCGTTGCTGTAGAGCTCCACAGCGACCACCTTGCCGCCGGGATCTGGAGTAAATGGACCACCGGTCGTTGTTGCAGCTGACGATGATGGTGTGGATGGCGCGCGATCGCCGGCAGGTGTGGGTTCGCCTTTACAGGCAGTGAGAGTTGCGAGCGCGAGGCTCGTGTACGCGAGAAAACGATGGCGAGAAGTCATCGGTCGATGTGATCAGAGTGATGAGAGGAACTGCTAGAAATCCTTGCGGCGGAACTGCATCGTGCCCGCCGTGATTGGCGCCGCGATCCAGAACAGAAGACCGCCAGCGCCGGCGATTGCGCCAAATGCGCCGCTGAAAAAGCGAGCGAACACGGCGCCGGTGTAGCCCATGAGCGCGGCCACATCGAGTTGAAGCAGCACGAGGACGCGGCCGAGATCCGCGGGATTCGCGAACATCAATGCGAGCAGCGGTCGCTCGATTGGGCGATCCGAGAAGATCGCGACAGCGGCAAGCACGATCCCGTCGTAAGCCACGGCGGTAAGGAGCCACACACCGAGCGCGATACCGAGCCCGCGCAAACGATCTTCAACGCTCAGGGCGATGAGAAACGCAACCGCGGTGAAGGCGAGCGTCAGCGCTGCACCAACGGCGAGCAGCGTGACGACCGCACCGCGCAATGCGGGATCACCGCCTCCACGGGCGAGGAGCGGTACGCCGACACCAGCGAGAAAGCCCGCGGTCAATGGCAGGGCCAGCCCGAGATACAGACCGGCGTAAATTGATGACCGCCGAACAGGCTGCGCGAGGAGGAGCTCTGTGAACTCGCGCGCGTTGTAGACGTACGCGGTCGAGAGCACGAGCGCGCCGAGTGGGACGACCGTGAACGTCACTGTCGCCAGGCTCACGACGGCGTTGGCATCGCCCGCCGAGAATCGCAGCAGGGCCTCGCTCAGCACGACAAAGAACGCCGTGTAGACGAACAACCAACGACTTCGCAGCGCGTCGCGAGCCTGCGTTCGCGCGAGCGTTCCGACCACGGCGTTCATGCGACCTCCCGAATCATCAGCGATGCGATCGCGCGCTCGAGATTGGACTGTCGCGTGCGCTCCGTGAGCTCGTCGATCGAGCCGACGTAGCCAATGCGTCCGTCGACCAGGAACGCGACTTCGTCGCAGAGCTCCTCGAGCTCCGTCATGATGTGCGACGTCACGAGGACGGTGGCGCCTTCGTCGCGGCGCGCGCGAATCGTGTCCTTGAGGGTGGTGCTGGAGAGCGCATCGAGTCCCGCGGTCGGCTCGTCAAGAACGAGAATCGACGGGCGGTAGTACAAGGCGAGGGCCGCGTTGACTCTCTGCCGGGTGCCGCCCGAAAGAATCTTGAGTGGCGTGTCGATGTAGTCGCCGAGTCGAAATCGCTCGATGATCTCGTGATCGACGGAGGGCGAATGGCCTCGCACGCCGCGGATCACGGCAAGTAGCTCGGCCGGCGTGAGATTCTCCGGAAGCCGCGTGATCTGCGGCATGTAGCCGATTCGCGCGCGATACGACTCGTGTTGAGCGACTCGCTCGCCGTGAACGAGAATCTCGCCTGATGTCGGCTGTGCGAGGCCGAGCAAGAGCTTGAGCAGCGTCGTCTTCCCTGCGCCGTTCGGCCCGATGAGTCCCATGACGGATCCGGATGCGATGGAGAAGTCGACGCCGCACAACACGTCGGTGCGCCCGAAGCGTTTCGTGATCTCGCGGAACGCGATCGTGGAGGTCATCAGTGTCTCGGCTTCATGGATGGTGAGGCGTCGGTCAGCAACTCCGGCGTGAGCGAGGGCAACGCCCGCTCCGCCGCGTCGAGGAGCGACACGAAGGTGCTTCGCATGAGGATGAGCGACGCCGGATGGTGCTCGGCGATGATCGAGAACAGCCGCACGGGCCGATGCGGAACGTCGCCGGTGCCGTCACGATCGAGGTCGTAGCCCCGGTACTCGTCCCAATAGTTGCCGGCGAACGTCGTTGACGGTGATCGGCTGTTCGTGGTGATGTCGAACGTGTTGCCGCTGAAGTTGTTCCGCTCGAAGCGTCCGTCGCCGGTGCTCGCCTCCAGGCGCAGGGCCCAGCCATTGCCGCTGAATTCGTTGGCGGTCGCGACGATTCGATTCGCGCCGTCGGCGAGGAGGCCCGTGGTGTTCTTGGCGAACACGTTGTGATCGAGCCGAGCGTCACTGACTTCCTTGAGCAAGAGGCCGTAGGCCGCGGCGCCCCAGTTGTCGGCGAAGCGATTGCCGATCATGGTCACGCCCTTCGTGTACATCACCGCGACGCCCGAGCCGTTGTGTTGAAAGGTGTTGTGCTCGTAGCGACAGCCGTCCGAATACATGAAATGGAGCCCGTATCGCAGATTGCTGGCGCTCGTGTTCGCGGCGATGCGACTGTCGTGTACGAACTCGAGATAGATGCCGTCGCGATGGCCGGAGATCTGATTGCTGTCGACGGTGATGTGCCGAGAGGTCCAGAGGTGAATGGCGTTGCCTGCTTCTGTTTCGCGTGTGGCTGAACCGCGAATCGTGTTGCCTGTTACTCGGCAGTCGTGAACGCGCGCGAGATAGATCCCGAAGAAGCCGTTCTCGATGCGATTGTGCTCGATCGCGCAGCCATGCGTCTCGGCCACCCGAATGGCGGCGCGGTCCTCGACGAACGTTGTGCCGACGTTGCGGAGCACGAAGCCGGCGATCGTGACGTCATCGGCCGTCACGAGCAAAAGCCCGCGCTTGTTCTCGCCGTCGAGGATCGGGTTGCCGCGACCACTCAACGTGATCGATTTATCGACGACGATCGTCGGCTCGCGGTACAGTCCCGAATCGACGATCACAGTATCGCCGCGCTTCGCCGCCGAGACGGCCGCGGTGATGGATCGATAGGCAGACGTGGCGCCGACGTGCAATGAGTGCTGCGCTGGGAGCGGCGGCGCCCCACCGACAACGATCGAGAGCGCGACCGCTCGAACGAGGCTTCTCATGCGGCGTGCTCGAGGCTGCGCGGTTTCTCTACGACCCGCCGCTGCGCGACGACGAGGGCGGCGACACCGAGCAGAAAGGCCGCGCCGAGGAGTACGCTTCCCGACGACGGCCATGAAGTCGCCGTGAAGTTCAACAGCTGCTTCGATCCGATGATCGGCGGTTGATAGGTCATGCCGGGCACCTTGATGATTGCGTGCTCGAGATCGAGGTCGTGGCCGTACTCGAACTCCCACCGGTGGAAGTCCCACAGGCCGACGGCGCCGAGGAGCGCAAACGCCGAGAGCCATGCGATCACGCCTCGACGATGTCCAATGGCGGCGACGATGACGCCCGCCAAGCCCAGCCCACCGATGAGCCACGGAATGAAGCGCAGCTCGGGGATCGCGTCGGGCTCGATCGGCTTCATGCCAATGTAGTGGTTGAGCGCGTTGATGCTCCGCAGATCGTGCTCCGTCGCGCCGCGCACGGTGTGCGCCCGGATCTCCATGCCGAGTCCCTCCGGATACTGTGGCGCGATGAGTCGGACGCGCCACAGTGGGAGATTCACAGCGATCAGCGTCAGTCCGGACGCGAGCGCGAGGAGCAGTCTCGAGATCTTCGTCATTGGCCTATCGCTGCTTCGCGGCGTCGCCCGCCAGCTGCGCCTGCGCCTTCTTGCTCACGTTGGCAACGAGCTTGACGTTCGATCCCGCGGGTGAGACCCGGATGTAGCCCTGCATCTCCTGATGCAGCGCGGAACAGAAGTCGGTGCAGTAGAACGGGAACACTCCCGGCGTCTTCGGCAGCCACATCAGCGATCGCGTCTCGCCAGGTTGGAGGATCAGCTCCGACGTGTTCATGCCCAGTACCGCGAACCCGTGGAGGATGTCCCAGTCCTGTTCGATGTTCGTCACGTGGAAGACGACGGTGTCGCCGACTTGCACGCCCTCGAAATTGTCCGGCGCGAAGTGGCTCCGGATGGCGATCATCTTCACGTCGACGCGCTTGCCCGTTCGCGTGATGCCGCCTTCACTCTCGGATCGCGTGACCCACGGATTCGTATTCGCGGTGAGCTGGTAGTACTTGACCTGCTTCTCCTTGATCAGGCTTGCCGGGATCGCCTGCGCGTAGTGCGGCTCGCCGATCGTCGGAAAGTCGAGCAGCAATTTCATCTTGTCGCCGCTGATGTCGATCAGCTGCGCCGATTGGGCCATTTCGGGGCCGGTCGGCAGATAGCGGTCCTTGGTGATCTTGTTCATCGCGACGAGGTACTTGCCCCACGGCTTTTTGCTGTCGCCGCCGGGAATCATGAGGTGGCCGATCGAGTAGTAGGTGGGGATTCTGTCGACGACCTCCCACGTGCCGAGCTTCCACTTCACGACTTCGGACGAGATGAAGAACGACGTGTACGCGTAGCCCTTGCCGTCGAACTCGGTGTGGAGCGGGCCAAGGCCGGGCTTCTGAACTTCGCCCGCCATGACGGCGTCGTAGTTCAAGACCGGGATGCCGTCGATCACCTTGTCGAAGGCCTTGGACGCGATCGCCTTTTGCAGCTTCGTGAACGAGTGCACCGGGATCACCGTCGCGAGCTTGCCGCCGGCCACGATGTACTCACCCGTGGGGTCGACGTCGACACCGTGCGGGGACTTCGGCGTCGGCAAGTAGTACACGACGCCTTCGCAGTCCGAAGGACTGAGGAGCTTCACGCCGGACTTCTTCTCCGACTTTGCCAGGCGAGAGCCCGAGTCGACCCAATTGTGGAAGTATTCTCCCGGCGCCGCCTTCGCTTTGCCCTGCGCGACGCACTCCTCGGCGCGCTTGTAGTTCACGGCGGCGATGAAGTCCTTGTCGTTCTGCGACGCGTTCTCCTCGAGTTTCGTATTCGCTTGCTCGCTGTTGTACGAGGTGAAGAAGAACCAGCCATTGGACGGCCCTTTGCCCGCGTGTCCGAGATCGTAGTCGTAGCCGGGCATCAGGATCTGAAACGCGATGTCCATCTTCCCCGGCTGATCGGCCGTGATGAACGACAGCGTGCCCTTGAAGTTCTGCTTGTAGCTGTCGATCGGGACGTCGGTGTTGGGGATGGGAACACTGAACCGCGTCGCGGAAACGACGTACTTGGAATCCGGCGTGGTGAACGGCGACGCGTGACCGCCGGCGGAATTCGGGATCTGGATGATCTCGTCGGTCTCGAAGCGCGTCAGATCGATGCGCGCGATGCGTGGTGTGTTGTTCGCGTTGATGAAGAGCCAGCGGCCGTCGGGCACGCCATCGGTCATCGACAGCTCAGGATGGTGTGAATCGTCCCACGGGTTGAAGCCGTACGTCGTCTGGAAGAGCGGCTTCGAGTCTTCGTTGTAGCCGTAGCCGTCTTCAGGAAACTGTGAAAAGACTGGAATGACCTTGAGCAGACGCCCGGAGGGCAGGCCGTAGACGGCGACCTGTCCGCTGTAGCCGCCGGACAGAAACGCGTAATACTCGTCGTACGATCCTGGCGGGACGTATACCCTGGAGGCCGCGTCGCCGACGGCCAGGCTGCGGGTAGTGGCTCGCGGGGTGCACGCGTAGATGAGGGCGATCACCCCGAGACTCGCGGCGCCGGCGAGAAGCGAGCGCTGAACTGAGATCTTCATGAGGGACTCTGGTTGGAGGAATTCACAGCGTGATCACGTGAACGTCAGCAGCGTTTGACCGGCGCCGTGTGCGATTCTCATCGCGAGGTCGCGGCCGTGGTCGTCGCGCAGGATGTCGATCGACGAGATGCCGCCGATGTTGCGCGTCAGGTGGCATTTGCCCTGGCCAACGTGGCCGAACATCAGCTCGACCTTCTGATCGTGGGCGTCGAACGTCGCGCCGAGGAATGGATAGGCCGTCTCTTGCGCCTGCGCGCCGATGTCGGGATCGTCGACCTCGAGCGAACCCCGCCGCCCGAAGTTGCGTCGCGAGAAGTCGTCGAGCTGCGACGACCACTCGCTCGTGGGAAGCGCCACGGCCACGGGCGGCTCGGCGGTGATTCGCGCACGCGTCATTGCAGCCGCGTGGGGTACCGTCAGTACGCTACACGTCGAGCACCGAACGATGCGCGTGGCCACGCTGCCGATGAGCAGACGCGCCACGAACCCGTGGCCGTGACTTCCTGTCGCGATGAGCTCCGCATTGACGCTCGCGGCGAACGCGAGCAGCTCCGTTGCGGGGTCGCCTTGCAAGAGCACTGTTTGCACGACGGTACCACGCGGCACGCGAAGCTGCTCACGCAGTGTCCGTAGCGCGGCGGCCGCGTCGTCCTTGTAGCTGGCGCCGTGTCCTTTCCACTCTTCGAATGCGCTGTCGCGCGGCGCCACGTGTGCGAGGTGTACCGTCGCGTTCGTGGATGCGACCTCCAGCGCGAGGCGCGCCGCCCGACGGCTCGTCTCGCTGAAGTCGACCGCGACGACGATGCGCCGCGGCGCCCGCGTGAGTCCGTTCGCGGCGGCGAACACTGGCACGTCCGACAGCCGCACGAGCCGGAGCGCGGTTTCGTCGCCGAATACGCGATCGGTGACGCGGTGACGTCCAAGGCCCGCGACGATCATCGTTGCGCCTGCCTGATGCGCGAGGCGCGAGACGACCGTCGCTGGATCGCCCTCGTAGAGCTCGACGTCGTATTCATCGTCCCACGTGCGAAGCATTTGCGTGGCGATGTCGCCGCGAATCGAATCTCGGCGCTGCTCTTCGATCTCCGGCGGCACCGGGACTGGAGCTTCGGCAATCACAGGGATCGGGCGAACGACGGTGACGAGGCGAAGCGCGTTCGGCGATTCGGCGAGCATGCGCCCGACGATCATTGCCGAGTCCGACTGTCCGCGTCCGTCAGTCGCGATCAGGATCGGCGCGGTGCGGCTGGCGCGAACACCGAGTTCGGGCAGCGCGGACGGAATGCCGACGGTTTGCATGACTTCCTCCAGTCGTGAGCGAGTCTTATCGAGTCACTCGAATGATGGAGGACCGCGTGTTAGAGAACTGTCGGTGAAGATTCGGAAACTGTGTCGGGAATTCTCTTGCATGCGTGTCATCCCGAGCCACAGGCGAGGGATCTGCACTTCCGTCGTTCCGCCGTCCGCGATCAGCTCGGCGTGAGAAGGACCGAGCACGGCGCGCATCGAACGACGCGCGTTGCCACTGGGCCGAGCGTGCATCGCTGCGCATCGCCGTATCCGTGCGCGCCGATCGCGATTGCATCCGCTTCGACTGATGCCGCGAGGCCAAGCAGCTCACTTGCGGCGTCGCCCGTGAGGTCGACCGGCGTGACGCGACCGGAGAAGCGTTCTTGCAGCAGCTCCGCGTTGCGCCGAAGCCGGTCTTCAGGCGTGAAGCGCCCGGCTGGCGTGTGCACATGTGCCAACGTCACGTCGGCCCTCGGATCGGCCATCGCGATCGCAAGCTGCGCGGCGCGCATGCTCGTCGCGCTCAAATCGGTGCCGATCACGAGGCGGCGCGCATGTGTCGCGCACCCTGGCGCGACAGCATAGAGCGGCGTTTGCGTCATGCGTGCAATGCGCAGCGCCGATTCGTCGCCCAGCAGCCGATCGATGACCTTGGTACGTCCCAGGCCGACGACCAGCAGCGAAGCCCGGTGCAATTCGGCAAATGAGGTGAGCGCCGCGGGTGGGTAGCCGCGTCGCACCTCCACCCAGAAGTCTGATGACTCGCCGAGTACACGCCGCGTGTGCGCCGCCACCATTGTCCGATGCGCATCGGATGTCTCCGGCGACGGCATCCATCCCGCGATCCGGTCTTTCGACGCGGCCTCCGCGAGAACCGAGATCACGCCGAACGGTGCGTGTCCCGCGAGCTCCTGCGCGGCAACGAGCGCCGCCTCGGAAGGCGCCCGGCCGTCGGTTGCGACGACGATGTTGCGGCGCCATTCGTCCGGCGCGACCGCGCGCGTGAGGGCCTGCCATGAAGTTGCGAGCGAGGTCATACCGAGCGCCTCTCGATCCCAGGGTTCTCATGAATCCTGCGATCGGGGGGCGGTGGCGTCAGTCAGGGATTACGGTGCGACCCGTCAGGTAAACCCCATGTCATCGCTTGGCTCGGGATGACAACGGGAGGTGCAGATCCCTCGCTGCACTCGGGATGACAACTCGCTGCGCTCGGGATGGCGATTAGCTCGATCGCGCTTGCCGTCCGGTGATCTCGTCGACGTGAATCCTGAAGACGTGCCGCCGATGCGGCGTTGCATCATTCTTCGTGAGCGCGTCCGGATCGATCGAATGCAGGACCTCGACGGCCGTCTCGTACTCCTCACGATCGCGCGGCCCAAGCTCCGGCTCGAGGAAATACACTTTGCCTCGCGCGACGACACTCTGCCAATCGAGCGGGCCGCGGACTTCGTCGACCTCGAGCGCGACCCACGGGTGATGCTGTGTCGTGTCGAGCTTCGTTCCTGGCGACGTACGCGCGTACAGCCAGCCGTCGCGGTACACGTAGCTGATCGGCTCGATGTCCACGCGATCGTGAAAGGAAAACGCGAGGCGGCCGATGTGATTGCGGTCCAGAAGCTCGATCGACTCGTCTCGGGAAAGCTCGGCAAACAACGGGCGTTTCAGTTGGGTCATCGTTCCTCTCGAATCAGGCGTCCGGCGGTGTCGCGCGTGGAATGGTGAACGCAAACGTACTGCCCTTCCCCACGTCGCTGTCGAGCCAAATGCGTCCGCCGTGCGCCTCGACGATGCCTTTGGCGATCGACAATCCGAGCCCGGCGCCGCGCGCGCGCGCACCCGTCGATGACTGCCAGTACCGCTCGAACACCTTCGGGCGATTCTCCGCGGCGATTCCTGGGCCAGTATCTGACACCGAGAAGACGAGGCCGCCATCGTTCTGCGTGACGGCGAGCTCCACGCGGCCGCCGTGCGGCGTGAACTTGATCGCGTTGCGAAGCAGGTTGGCGAGCACTTGGACGACCCGTGCGCCGTCGGCGGACGCGAGCGGCAGGTTCGTGGGCAAACGAGCCTCGAGGGCGATGCCATGTTCTTTCGCCTCGACGTCGAACATGTGCAGCGCTTGCAACGCGAGCTGCGATGGCTCATGTGGTCGCGTGTCGAGCGACAGACGGCCGCGCTCGATCGTCGCGACGTCCAGCAGATCCTCGATCAGGCGGTTCACCCACTCCGTCGATTCCCGAATCGTCACGAGCAGCGCGTTGCGCGCGGCGGGATCGGACGGTGGATTCTCCGCCAGCACTCGCGCACACATTGCGATCGCGCTAATGGGGTTTCGCATGTCGTGCGACACGATGCCGAGCATGTCGTCGCGAGCGCGGTTCGCCTGTCGCGCCGCGTCGTAGAGACGGGCATTCTCGAGCGCGGCAGCGGCGCTCACGGCGTATTTGTCCGCGAGCGCCTTCGCGTCGGAATCGAACGGATCCTCGCGCGTACGGACGAGCGTCAATGCACCAAGGACCTGCCCGCCGGCCTGAAGCGGGACGATGGCGAGCGAGTGAGCGCCGAGCGCGCGCCAGTGTGGAATCGCCGCGGGGTCATCGCTCGTCTCGAGCCAGTCTTCGTCCACCTGCGACACGAGCTCGCGACGGTTGCGCCGAATGACGTCGATGATTGGTGATGGCGAGTCGACGGTTAGCGGGTGCGCGGCCAGACCGTCGAGCGCCGGCGTGAGCTCGGGGCGCTGTCGTATGCTCGTGGCGCGAAGCAGTTCCCCGCTCGGGCCGAGCCAATCGAGAATGCACGCGTCGGCCAGTCGCGGGATCGGCAGGTCGACGATGGCGCGCACCGTGGCATCGACCGCGAGCGTCTGCGCGAGATCGCTCGACGCTGCGCTCAGGAATCGCTCATCCTCTTCGCCGCGCTGCTGGCGCGTGATGTCGCGCAGCACCACCGTGAAGAGCAGGCCGTCTGGCGTCACGAGCTTCGAGATCGATGCTTCGGCGGGAAACTCCGTACCGTCCGCGCGGCGGCCGAAGATTTCGCGACGTTCGCCCATTCGCCGTGCGGTCTCGGGCGATTGGGCAAAGCGCTCCATGTGCCCTTCGTGCGATTGCCGGAAGCGCGGAGGCAGCAGAATCGCGAGATGGCGGCCGATCGCGTCCTTGGCGCTGTATCCGAAGATCTCTTCGGCGCCGCGATTGAAATGGACGATCCGCTGGCTGTGATCGACGGTGATGATCGCGTCGGCCGCGATCGCGAGAATGCCCGAAAACTTCGCCTCGGACGCGCGCAGGTCCTCCTGCACGCGCTGCTGCTCCCGAAGACGCGATCGCAGATACAGCTGCTGCAAAACGACCAGGAGTAGCGCCGCTCCAGCGATCAGCGTTTCGATGGACAGAATCACCCCTCTGAGAGAAGCCCCAGCCTCAACGCGAGTTGAACATAGTCTGACCGATGGCCAAGCCCCAACTTCTCCTGAATGCGTTGCTTGTACGTATCGACGGTCTTGGGACTGATGAAGAGCTTCTCCCCGATCTCGGGCGCAGAGTAGCCCTGTGCAACAAATCGGAGAACGTCGCGTTCACGCGTGGTGAGCTTCTCGAAGCGTTCGCGATCCGTGATTGCGGGATCTTTCTTCGTCAGATTCTTCGCAAGCACGCGCGCGGCCGCCGGGCGCACGTACACATCTCCGTGTGCGACGGCGCGGACGGCGTCGACGAGCTCGCGATCCGCGGCGCTCTTGACCAGATATCCCGCCGCGCCCGCCGACATCAACGGCACCAGATAATCTTCCTCGACGTGCATTGTGAGGATCAGGACGCGCGTGGCGAGGCCCTTCGCGACGATCTCTTTCGTCGCGGCCGTTCCGTCGAGGTCCGGCATGTCGAGATCCATGATCACGATGTCGGGGTTGAATCGCTCCGCGATCGCGACCGCTTCTCGTCCCGTCTTCGCCTCGCCGATCACCTCGATGTCCTTCGCTGCGGCGAGCACGGCGCGCAATCCCGCGCGCACCACGGCGTGGTCGTCGGCCAGCACCACGCGAATCAAATCACCAGTCATGCAGTCTCCACTGCGAAGAGAGAATCGTGTTCGAGCGGCACGACCGTGCGCACGGTGGTGCCGTCGCCCTCGGCGGTCTTGATCTCGACTGTCCCGTCGATCAGCGCCGCCCGTTCGCGCATCGACAACAGCCCCATTCCCTTCCGGCGGCGTTCGGCGGCTTCGAGATCGAACCCGGTCCCGTCGTCGTACACTTCCAACGTAATGTTGGAAGTGGAGCGTGACAGAATGATACGCACGTGACTCGGATTCGCGTGCCGTACGGCGTTGCGAACGGCCTCCTGTGCGACCCGGTAGAGTACACCCGCGACATTCGCCGGCAGCGGCCCCGGAGCCGATTCGACATCGACGTCGATATCGATGCCATTGCCATGGGAGGCATCGCGAGCCAATCGGCGAAGCGCCGCCTCGAGGCCGAGGCCATCGAGCACGGCTGGGTGAACGCTGTGCGACAACACGCGCACTTCTTCCAGGGTGCTTGCGGCAGCATCCCGCGCGTCGCTGAGTCGATCGGCGAGATCGGGGTCAGTCGCGTCGCGCGCGGCGGCGGCGAGTTGGAGCTGCAGCGCGGCGAGGTGTTGCGCCGTGGAATCGTGAAGCTCGCGAGCGAGTGCGGCGCGCTCACGATCGCCCGCCGCGATCACTTCGGAGGCAAGCGCACGCAGGCGCGTGCGATCGGCCGCGAGACCATCGAGCAACAGGTTGAACATCGAACCGACCCGCAGCACTTCCTTGTCCGCGATGCTCGATCGCGCGACACGCGCGCCGTAGTCACCTTGCCACACGCGCGAGGCCACGGTTTCCAGATCGCGTATGGGGCGAAGCGCGACGAGCACGAGAGTGAGGTGCAGAACGATCACGGCGCCGAGTATGACTGCCACCGTACCGTTGAAGGCGCCGCCGGCCATGAGCCACGCGGTGAACAACAGAGCGACAACCAGGAGGTTCGCGCCCGTGAGCTTCACGGCGAGCGGAACCCGCAGCGCCGCGAGTTGGATTCCCGGGTGTGATCCGTTGGAGGTGGCGCGACCGATAGTCACCATACGCATAGCAATCTGCGCTCGGCGCGAAACAGCCTCTGTCGGGAAGTCACAGGAATAGATGACGGGGATTCCCTGACAAAAGACAACTCAGGCAATCGGCGCGAGGCGGACTGTTGAAGGCGTCAGAGTCAGTCGACAGTCGCCAGTCAAAACATCGCGGGTCGGCGCGCCGCGCCGACCCACTCGATTGAGGCCTATCGCCTGACGACTGACCCTGACGACTAGAATCTGCTTCCCCGAGATCATCGATATCAGTGAGGGCAAGTCCGAGTCATTTTTCAGCCGCCGCCGCGATCGCCTTCGCTCCGACGGTGAGCTCGAAGTTCACCTTGACCTCGTCCCCCGTCTTGAGGCGGCCGAAGATCGCCGTCGGTGGCTTGATGCCGTAGTCCGTCATCTTGATGGGCACCATACCAGTGGCCTTGACCGTCCCGTCCGGCAGCCGCGTAGCGACCACATCCATCGTGAGCCTGTTCTCTCGTCCCGCGACGGTGAGGCTGCCGATCGTCTTGAGCGTGAAAGTGTCCTTCGTGTCACCTGGCGCGGCTTCGAACGTTGCGAGGATATAGCTGATCTCCGGGCTCGCATCCGCGTTGAGCGCCTTATAAAGGTTGTCGTCCATCGCGCCGTGTCCGCATTTCAACGAGCGCACGGGCACTTTGACCTCGACCCGCTTGAGCGCCTTGGGTGGAGCGACGGTCACCTCTGCGGCGACAACGGCATCCAGCTCGATGGCGGCCTCGAGCTTCTCCGCTTTGCAGCTCCAGCCGTGGAGGTTCGACGTTCCTTCGATCCACAGTTTGCTGTCGGGGCCGACGGCGACCCGCGCCGTCGCCTGCGCCGCTGCCGTCGTGGCGAGCGTAGCCATCAGTGTCACGGCGGCGATATAGGCTCTGGTCATCTCTCCCCCTCGTCTATCGAGAGTCGCCGGTACCGGATGGTGCGCGGACTTGTCTCTCGAGCTGGAGAGAAGATCGGATCTCGAGATGCAGCGCTCTGTCGGGTGAGAGAGGAATCTGCGTGCGGCAGGTCAGCCGATCCGTGTCGGGAAAACTCTCACACAAGTTCGGGGCTGGGCTGACGGTTCCGCCGGGGCGAAATCGCGATCCTCAAACCGTAGAAACGATCGCCCGCTCGACGGGGAACCATTCAATCAACAGACGCTCATGTCGACACTCTATAGATTCAGTGCGCACTCCGCCGGACGGCTCGCGGCTACTGCCGCGCTCACGGCGATCGGATTGCTTGCAACGGCCGTATCGACCGGCTGCAGCACCAACGCCAACGCCGCCGAGCGCTCGGTTGCTCGCATTCCGGTGCATGATCCCGACGGCAAAGTGGACGGTGTGGAGACAGCGACGCTCACCGACGCGCCGAACGTTCCGCCGGCGATCACCCGACGCCACGCGACCAAAGTGATCGTCAATCTCGAGATCATCGAGAAGACGGCGCAGATCGATGATGGCGTGACCTACCCGGTGTGGACCTTCGGCGGCTCGGTACCGGGCAAGTTCATTCGCGTTCGCGAAGGTGACCTGGTCGAGCTGCACCTCAAGAACGCGTCGTCGAGCATGATGCCGCACAACATCGACCTGCATGCGGTGACTGGCCCGGGTGGCGGTGCCGCCGCGTCGATGACCATTCCGGGACACGAGTCGGTGTTCACGTTCACGGCGCTCAATCCCGGCCTGTTCATCTACCACTGCGCGACGTCGCCGATGCCCATGCATCTGGCGAACGGCATGTACGGAATGATTCTCGTCGAGCCCAAGGCCGGCCTTCCGCCGGTCGATCGCGAGTACTACGTGATGCAGAGCGAGTTCTACACGACTGGCAAGCACGGCGAGAAGGGCCTCCAGCAGTTCAGCATGGACAAGGGCATCGACGAGCGTCCGACTTACGTCGTCTTCAATGGCGCCGTCGGCGCTCTCACTGGCCCCAAAGCGCTGCAAGCAAAAGTCGGCGAGCGCGTTCGACTGTTTATCGGTGACGCGGGCCCGAACCTCACGAGCTCCTTCCACGTCGTCGGCGAGATCTTCGACAACGTGTACGCCGAAGGCGGAACGGTCGTGTCGCAGCACAACGTGCAGACGACCCTGATTCCGTCCGGCGGCGCCGCGATCGTGGAGTTCGGCGTCGAGAAGCCGGGTGACCTCGTGCTCGTCGACCACTCGATCTTCCGCGCGTTCAATCAGGGCGCGCTCGGAATGCTCCACGTCTCAGGGCCGGACAACGCTGCGGTGTTCGCGGCGAAGACGGGGCTGAGCACGATGGCTCATGGCCAATAACCCAATCCTTCGAACAACCGATGTCTACAAACACTGAGCTCGACCAAACACTCACGGTCAACGAAATCGTCAAACGCGTTCCGTTCGCGATCGCCACGCTTGCGGCGTACGGCATCGACACCTGTTGCCGGGGAAACGAATCACTGGACCGCGCCGCCGCCGAAGCCGGCGTTGATCCGGCCGCATTGCTCGCTCAAATCGCCGTGGCGCCGCGCGGCGGGCTGCCCGTTACGAATCAGTGCTCGTGCAACTGTGACAACTGTTCGGAGGACGACGACTGATGGACTGGTTCGCTCGGGTTTTCATTCAAGCAAGTTTGGTGTGGCTCGCTCTCGGCGTCACTGTCGGTGCG
>Ga0070680_100001123_pt1 | contig 19231 bp, 17 predicted proteins | sample KBSC73BmetaG_FD_64672 | JGI IMG/M metagenome (GOLD analysis project Ga0070680, IMG submission 64672) | Corn rhizosphere microbial communities from Kellogg Biological Station, Michigan, USA - KBS C7-3B metaG | ecosystem: Host-associated > Plants > Roots > Rhizosphere | place: USA: Michigan...
CGTGAACGGCGTGCAGATGCCGATCAGCAACGCGCGTCTCTTCGAGATCCGCTTCACGTATCCCGCCGGTCAGCAGACGATCAACATCGTCGCGCGGAATGCCGCCGGCGCGACCACGACCGAGTCGCGAGCAGTGACCGTCGCGTACACCGCCGCCGTCGTGAACGTCACGCTCAAGGGTGGGGAAGCGTGGCTGCAGGCGACCGTCGACGGGACGGTCGTGCCGGGCACCGGCCGTGTATTCAAGGAGGGCGAGACCGCGACCTACACCGGCCGCGAAGTGCGCCTGCGGTCCGGGAATGGCGCGGCGACGATGGTCAGCTACAACGGGCAGCCCCCCGTCGCGCTCGGTCAGCAGGGCGAGGTCGTGGAGCGCGTCTACACCGCGCAGTGAGCGCGGCCGATCTCATCGCTGTCCTCCGGGCGGTCGCGGTCGTCCCGATCACATGGGCGATCGCAGCAGACCAGCGCCTCGTCGCGCTCGGCCTGTTCGTAGTCGCCGCGCTGTCGGACGCGCTCGACGGCTGGCTCGCGCGCCGCTCCGGCAGCGCCGGTCCGCGCGGCGCGTTGATCGACCCCCTTGCCGACAAGCTCCTCGTGATCGGGACGCTGGGAGCTCTCAGCGCTGTCGGAACGGGTTGGCCGGTCACGGTCGTCACGGTCCTCAGTGCGCTACGCGAGGGAGTCGTCGCGGTGTTCCGCGTGCGCGCCTTTGCGCGTGGCCTCGCGCTCCCCGCAGACCGGATCGCGAAGCTGAAGACCGCGGCACAGATGATCGGCGTCGCCTTGATCATCGTCGGAGAGCGGCCCTGGCCGGTCATCGGGGCCACACTTGTTGGCGTCGCGCTGCTCTTGGGCTTGTTCGTCCTGCCGCGCTACTTCAAGACGCGCCCGGGCTGAACACTCGCCTAACCTTCTCGCGTGGCAGGGAAGGTGGCGCCAACTTTCGACGAACTGGTCGAGCGCATGCGCGGCATCCACGAGAGGCTGCGGAAGCGAAAGATCACTGTGGCCGTGGCTGAGTCGTGCACCGGCGGACTGCTCGGCGCGATCCTCACCGCGCACGGCGGATCGAGTGACTACTTCCGCGGCGGCGCGGTCGTGTACAGCAACGAAGCGAAGGAGATCCTCGCAGACGTGACGCCGCAGCTGATCCATTCGCACGGCGCCGTGTCGTCTGTCGTCGCAGGGGCGCTCGCCCGTGGCGCGCGGTCGCGGCTTGCCGCGAAGATCGGCCTCGGCATCACCGGGATCTCGGGGCCTGGCGGCGCGACACCCGGGAAGCCCGTTGGTCTCACATACGTCGCCGTCGACAGTGAGAGGCATAGCGCGGTGAAGAAGCATCAATGGACCTTCGACCGGAGCGGCAATCGCCTGGCGAGCGTTGGCGCCGCGCTCGATCTGCTCGAAGATGCGATCGACTAGCTAGCGCCCTCGCGCACCTCGACGCGCCATGCACTGGACTTAAGCGACCGCGCAAACACCGAAACAACCCTCTAGACGCCAGGACTACAGTCCTCTTTCAGCAATCGTTTGCTTCGTCGGCCAGTGGGGAATCGGCTCATGCGCTTGGGGAGGGAACACGATGCGGCTTCATATTTCTGCGCCCGTCCTGCGATACACACTCGTCGGAGTTCTCGGCGTCTCTATCGGCGGTGCCGGCGCGATGCTCTCGGCCGGACTCATCCCTGACAGCGACGGCGTTATCCACGGTTGCTACGACGCAAAGAAGGGCGACCTTCGAGTGGTCACTGACGCGACGGACTGCAGGGACCACGAGGTCGCGATCACTTGGAACCAGCGCGGCCCCACCGGCGCGACGGGAGCTACCGGAGCGACGGGCGCCACTGGCGCAACAGGGGCAACAGGCGCGACGGGAGCAACCGGAGCAACGGGCGCAACTGGCGCGACCGGATCAACCGGCGCGACCGGTGCCACTGGCGCCACGGGCGCGACTGGCCCGCTCGGACCCACCGGGCCGACGGGTGCGACGGGCGCAACTGGCGCGACTGGCGCAACAGGTCCGACAGGCGCAACCGGAGCTACCGGTGCAACCGGCGCTGCGGGCCCCTCTGGTGCAAACGGTGCAACGGGGGCGACGGGACCGACGGGCGCGACGGGACCAACCGGCCCGACTGGCCAGGTCGTGTCCTCACTTAATGGTCTGAACGGTGTTCCGTGCGGTAGCGATGACAGGGGGACGACACGGGTCGAGTATGGAGCCGACGGCAGCGTCTCGATCTTCTGCGATGCTCCGCCTCCGCCACCACAGCCGATGTATACGGGCGTGAGCGTGAACGGCGTGTTTGGCACCGTAACGTTCGACCACGCCGTCTGCCGGACTGGCCCGGTGACGGTCGCCGATTGGGTCGTCGACGTAAATGGCGACACCGCGACTTATGACGATCTCGGGACGAGCACGCCGGACTGCAATGCTGGCGCGAGCAACGGCGTGACCACTGCGCTCCTGATTCTCACGGCAGCTCCGCCGCCGGGATCGCTCGTGTACGTGACGCTCACAGCGACCGGCGGAGCAAATCTGCGCGATCAGGGTGGCCAGCACGTTGCCGCTCCGCAAACACGCAGCGCGATCGCGACCTCGCCTGAGACCACCGCGCCAACGCTCAGGTCGGCGTTCGGGGAGGTCGGAGCAACGACGATCGTTCTCGGCTTCTCTAAGGACGTTTACTGCACTGGCCTTAGCTTCAACTCGTCCGACATCGTGGTCACGGACAACAATCCAGCGACACTCGATCCTACAGTCACAGGCATGGGTTTCAACGCGTGCGGCGTCACACCCGCTTCCGCCGATTCCGCGTTCTCGATAACCCTGAATATGGCGCTCGCGGCCAGCACCACGTACACCGTCGTCCTGACCCCCGAACCGAATGAGATCCAAGACACATCCGACAACGATCTTGCGAACCCCTCGGAGGCCTCCTTCACCACCGCCGCCGCGGACGTCACGCCACCGACGCTCGTCGACACGCAGCTTGTGGCGAACGTCGCTGCGACGGACTTCGGCGATCTCGGCGACGCGTTCCGCGTCGAGTTCAGCGAGGTCATGAATGCGACCACGTTCGGAGGGATCAACGTCCAGGATGGGGACGGCAGCGCCGCTTTCATCCAGTGCGGAACAATCGCGACATGCGCCTGGAACGCTGCCGGGACCGTGATCACCGTGACCCTTACAACGCCGGTAGCCCCGTTCCTTGGTTATAAGCCCGGACTCCAGATGCCGCTCTCGATCACCACGCTCAACGGCTTCTCCGATCTACAGGGCAACGCCCCCAACGTCCTGGGATCGCCGGATCGCCTGATCGACAACGAGGTCTTCACCGGACCGTTCGCTCCGCCGACGGTGACTGACTCCCGTGTCGTCAACAACCTCGCAACATCCGACTTCGGGGACATCGGCGACGCGTTCAGCGTGACATTCAGCGGAGGCATGAACCTGAGTCCGATCGGCACCATGCTGGTTCACGATCAGGACGGGAGCTTTGCGCAGATCAACTGCGGCGGCAACACGATCTGCACCTGGAACACCCTGGTCACCGAATTGACGGTGATCGTGATGGCGCCGCTCACGCCCACGATAGGTTCGACGCCGGGTCTACAGATCCCGCTGCAGATCGCGATGATGAACGGCATTGCCAGCGGCGCCAACGGAATGGTCCCGGACCTTGCTGGCTCAGCGGACACACTTATCGACTACGAATAGGCGCATGACGCCGACCGGGTAGTGTTCATTCTCCAATGAGCACTCCGGTCGGCGTCGCGTTGCTCGGGCTCGGCACGGTCGGCTCATCGGTCGCGCGCGCATTCGCGGACCGCGGGAAGCGCCTGGATGCCAGCGCCGGCCGTCCGCTCCGGCTCGTCGGCGCGGCGGTGCGCGACCGGCGGAAGGCGCGCGATGCTGGCGACCTCGCCGTGACGACCGATCCGTTCCGACTGCTCGAGGACCCGAATGTCCACATCGTCGTCGAAGTCATCGGCGGCACCTCTCCAGCGCGCGATCTGCAGCTCGCGGCGTTCGAGCGCGGACGGCACGTCGTCACCGCGAACAAGGAGCTCATCGCGAAAGAATGGAACGCGCTGCACGAAGCGGCGAAGCTCGCGAAGCGCGAACTGCGTTTCGAGGCCGCGGTCGCGGCGGCGATCCCGCTCATCGCCGGTACGCGCATGCTCGCGGCTTCGCGGCCGCGTGTGGTGCGCGGACTGTTGAACGGCACGACGACCTACATCTGCTCGCGGATGGAGTCCGGGCTCGGGTTCGATGCGGCCCTCGAGGAAGCGATCGCGAAGGGCTACGCCGAGGCCGATCCGACGGCAGATGTCGATGGCTTCGATGCCGCGTACAAGCTCTCGATCCTCATCAGCCTTCTCGAGGGACGGCACTTCCATCCCGACAACGTCCGGCGCACGACGCTGCGCGGGCTATCGGCGGACACCGTGAGTGCGGCGGCGTCGCGCGACAAGAAGGTCCGCTACCTCGCGACCGCCGACTTCGGCGAACGCGCGACGAAGGCCCGTGTCGGCCCTGAAGAAGTGCCGGCGAACTCGCCCGAAGGAGCGGCCGATGGGCCGACGAACGTCGTGACGATCGAGACGGACCTCGCGGGCCGTCTCGTCTTCAGCGGACCTGGCGCGGGCGGTGACGCGACCGCCTCGGCCATACTCGGCGACGTGATCGCGATCGCCCGGACCATGCGTTGACGCGCACCGTTCTCAAGTTCGGCGGGACGTCCGTCGCCTCGCCGACAGCGCTCGAGAGCGTGGCGCGCATCGTCGGCGACACCAAGGGCGATCGGGTCGTCGTCGTCTCCGCGACGGCGGGTACCACCGATGCGCTGCACACTGCGGCGCGCGAAGCCGCGAACGGCGAGGCCTCGGTCGCCGAGCGCATCGTGAACGACCTCGCGAAGGCGCATGCGAATCTCGTCGCCGATCTCCTCGGTGTCGGTGCAGGCGATGTGTTGGGCGAGATCACAGATCTCGCCGCGCGCACGACTTCTCTGCTGCGAAGCGTCGCGATCCTGCACGAGTGCACACCCCGCAGCCTCGACGCGATCGTGACCTACGGCGAGAAGATCTCCGCACCGATCGTCGCGGCGCTGCTCAACGCCCGCGGCGCAAAGGCGAAGTCCCTCTCCGCGGAGGGCCTGCTGATCACCGATGACGCGTTCGGCCATGCGAATCCCCTCCTGGATGAGACGAAGGCGCGGGTGCATCAGGAGGTCCTTCCACTGTTGAAGGACGGGGTGACACCGGTCATCACCGGGTACGTGGCCTCCACGGCCAATGGCGTGACGACGACGCTCGGGCGTGGCGGCTCCGACTACTCCGCCGCGGTGCTCGCGGCCGCGCTGAACGCCGACGTCCTTCTGATCTACACCGATGTGAACGGCGTCATGAGCGCGGATCCGCGCATCGTGCGCGGCGCGAAGTCTCTCGAGCGCGTCTCGTATGCGGAAGCCGCGGAGCTCTCGTACTTCGGCGCGAAAGTGATCCACCCGCGCACGGTCTTGCCCGCGATCGAGGCGCACATCCCGGTCCGCATCCTCAACACGTTCGCTCCGGAGCATCCCGGGACGACGATCACCGGCGACCCGGTCTTCGACGGGAGCGTCGTGAAGGCGACGACGTCGCTCGGCGGTCTCGGTCTCCTCACCGTGCAGGGCGCCGGCATGAGCGGCGTTCCCGGGTTCGCGGCGCGGGTGTTCGACACGACCGCGGCCGAGCGCGTGAACGTGCTCATGATCAGCCAATCTTCGAGCGAGAACTCGATCTGCCTCGTCGTGCCTGCAGACGGCGCGGAGCGCCTTCGACCCGCGCTCGAGCGGATGTTCAGCGCGGAGCTGCGGCGCCACGATGTCGAGCGCGTCACCGTCGAGGCGCCCGTTGCGATCGTCGCAGCGGTGGGGGAGGGGATGCGCGGGACCCCGGGCGTCGCGGCGCGCGTGTTCAGTGCGCTCGGCCGCGCCGGCGTGAATGTCATGGCGATCGCGCAGGGCTCGAGCGAGCTGAACATCTCATTCGTGGTCGCGGACGGCGAGCGCGACAAGGCTGTACGCGCTGTCCACGAGGAGTTCCACCGCACCTAAGCCCGAGGTCGGATCAGCGCGCGGCTGGCGCGAGCTCCTTACGCAAGATGGGCGCGACCTTGGCGCCGAGCAATTCGGTGGCGTGCAGGAGCTTCTCGTGCGGCACCGACGCGGCGTTCATCTGGAACGTGACGCGCGTGATCCCGCCGAGCGCCTCGCTGTGGCGCAGGATCTTCTCGGCGACCTCTTCCGGCTCGCCAAGAAGCCACGCGCCCTTCGGCGTGAGGTTCGAATCGAACTGCGCGCGGGTCATCGGCGCCCAGCCGCGCTCCTTGCCGATGTCAGTCATGACGCGGGCGAAGCCGGGGTAGAAATCTTCGTGGGCCTCTTTCGTCGTGTCGGCGACGTAACCGAGCGAATGCATCCCGACCTTCAGCTGGTCCGGCGCGAAACCTGCCTGCCGGCCGGCCTCGCGATAGAGATCGACTAGCGGGCGGAAGCGGTGCGTCTCGCCTCCGATGATCGCGACCATGAGCGGAAGGCCGAGCAGACCCGCGCGAACGAACGACTGAGGCGTCCCGCCGACCCCGACCCAGATCGGGAGTCGCTCCTGCATCGGACGCGGGTAGACGCCCTGTCCGGTGAGCGCAGGCCGGAACTGGCCTGACCACTGCGGGTGTTCCTCGTCGCGCAGCTTGAGCAAAAGCTCGAGCTTCTCGGCGTAGAGCTCGTCGTAGTCACTCAGGTCGAGACCGAAGAGCGGGAACGCGTCGATGAACGATCCCCGGCCCACGACCATCTCGGTCCGGCCCTGCGAGATGAGGTCGAGCGTTGCGAACTGTTCGAACAAGCGCACCGGATCGACCGCGCTCAGAACGGCTACGGCGCTCGTGAGGCGGATGCGCTTGGTGCGCGCGGCGGCCGCGGCAAGGATCACCGCCGGCGCGGAATCGAGGAACTCCCTCCGGTGGTGCTCGCCGATGCCGAAGACGTCGAGACCCACCTGGTCCGCGTACTCCATCTGATCGATGAGGTTCCGCATGTGGTCCGCTGGACGGAGCGCCGAGCTTGCGTCGTCATAGGCGAGCGCGAAGCTGTCGATCCCGATCTGCATCTTGCACAGCCCAACGCATTTGGTGCGGGATTATTCCCATGCGATGCCGCACACTATCGGCGTGCGCAAACGAAAGGTCGCGGTCCTCGGCGCCACCGGCACGGTCGGGCAGCGCTTCCTCAGCCTGCTGGCAGGCCATCCGTGGTTCGAGCTGGCCGCGCTCACGACCTCCGAACGCAACGCAGGCAAGCGCTACGGCGACGTGACGCCATGGCACTTCGGCGAGGACATGCCCGCGGCGATCGCCGACATGCGGCTCGAAGCGACCCGCGCCGACGTTGACGCCGAGATCTGCTTCTCGGCGCTGCCGAGCGAGGCGGCCGAGCAATGGGAATCTGCGCTCGCCAAGGCGGGCCACCACGTCTTCTCGAATGTGAAGACGCACCGCATGGACGAGGACGTCCCGCTCATCATCGCCGAGGTCAATCCCGAACACGCGAATGCGCTCGAGCTTCAACGCAAGAAGCGCGGCTGGACCGGCTCGATCGTGACGAACGGGAACTGCTCCGCCATCACGTTCACGCTCGCCGCGGCGCCGCTGCATCGTTCGTTCGGGATCGAGCGCGCGGTCGTGACGACACTGCAGGCGCTCTCCGGCGCCGGCTACCCGGGCGTGCCCTCACTCGATGCCCTCGACAACGTCGTTCCGTTCATCGGCGAGGAAGAAGAGAAGATGGAGCAGGAGACGAAGAAGTTCCTCGGCTCGTGGGACGGCAAGGTGTTCAAGGACGCCGAGTTCCCGTTCTCCGCGCACTGCAACCGCGTGAGCGTGCGCGACGGCCACACCGTCACGGTGAGCGTTGCGCTGGGCGGACGTCCGGGCGTCGGCGATGTGGCGCAGGCGATGCGTGCGTTCAAGGGACGCCCTCAGGAGCTGGGCCTGCCGAGCGCGCCGAAGCAGCCGATCGTCGTACGCGAGGAGCGCGACCGGCCGCAGCCGGTGCGCGACCGCATGGCCGGGAACGGCATGTCCGTCGTCGTGGGACGTGTGCGTGACGATCCGGTGCTCGGCATGAAGTTCGTCGTGCTCGGACACAACACGATCCGCGGCGCGGCCGGCGCGTCGGTGCTGAACGCGGAGCTGCTCGCGGCGGAGGGCTGTCTCGGCGCATGAGCGCGGAGACGTTCGTCGCGCGACTCGACCGCGTACCGCTCAACAGCTTTCACTGGCGGCTGCTCATCACCAGCGGCCTCGGCTGGATGTTCGACGCGATGGACGTCCTCCTCATCGGCTTCCTCGTCACGCCGATCACCAAAGAGTTCGCGCTCGCGCCCGCACAGGTCGGTCTGGTCGCGAGCGCGGGCTTCGTCGGGATGTTCCTCGGGGCCGCGATCTCAGGCCGCCTGGCCGACCGCTACGGACGCCGCCTCATCTTCCAGGGGACGCTGGTGCTCTTCTCGGTCGGCGCGGTGCTGTCCGCCCTGGCGCCGACATTCGAGACGCTGCTCGCCGCTCGTGTCATCGCCGGACTCGGCCTCGGAGGCGAGCTACCGGTCGTCGCGACGCTCGTCTCGGAGTTCTCGCCGCGGGCGCAGCGCGGCCGGATGATCGTGCTCCTCGAATCGTTCTGGGCATACGGGACGCTCGCGGCGGGTCTTATCGCGCTGTTCGTCCTTCCACAGTTCGGATGGCGCGGGGCGTTCCTCGTCGCCGCGCTGCCGGCCCTCTATGTTGCCTACCTACGATCCGCGCTGCCGGAGTCGCCGCGCTATCTCGCCGAACGCGGCCGCAGCGCCGAGGCCGACGCGATCGTGCGTCGTGTCGAGCGCGCGAGTGGGGGAGCGCTGCTCACCCTCGGTGCGGCGATCGCGCCGCTGCGTTCGGGGCGCACGAGCATCTCGCAGCTCTGGAGCCCCGCGTACGCGCGGCGGACCGCGATGCTCTGGATCCTCTGGTTCGGCATCACCTTCACTTACTACGGGATCTTCCTGTATGTCCCGTCGCTCCTCGCCGCGCGCGGGCTGTCCGAGGTGCGGAGCAACGAGTTCTTCTTCTTGTCGACCATCGCGCAGATCCCCGGGTATTTCAGCGCCGCATGGCTGGTCGAGCGCTGGGGTCGCAAACCGACGCTCGTCACGTACCTGCTCGGCACGGCCGCGGCGGCGTTCCTGTTCGGGAACGCCGGTACCGGCACGGATGCGTTCGTCTACGCCGCGTTGCTGTCGTTCTTCAACCTCGGCGCATGGGCGATCGTGTACACGTACTCGCCCGAGTTGTACCCGACCGCGATCCGCGCGACCGGCGCCGGGATCGCCGCGGCGGTCGGACGACTCGGCGGGATCATCGGACCGTTCCTAACGCCGGTGCTGGTCCCCACGTTGGGTCAGTCGGGTGTGTTCGCCTTGTTCATGGCGTTACTGGTGGTGACCGCGCTTAACGTGTGGGCGCTCGCTGAAGAGACGAGGGGACGTTCTCTGGAAGAGATCGCGGGACCGGTCGCCGCATAAGTGGGGCTCTCGCCGGAGGCTCGTTCGGCGCTGCAGACCATCGGCAACGCTGCGATCGGCGTCGGCCTCGGAATGAGCGTCCTGGGCATCGCGGTCGTCGTGAGCCAGTTCGCGGCAGGGCAGGGGAGCGTGGCGCAAGCCACGTCGTCGCCTGCCGCGCCCACGTTGAATGCTGCGATCGCGCTCGTCACGGCAACGCCAACACCGTCACCTCTAGCAACGCCGTCACCGTCACCAACTGTTGCCCCCACTGTGACCGCGACCGCGGCAACACCGACGCCTTCACCGAGCGCGACGGCGGATCCAATGACGACAACCGCCTACAGCAACAGCGGAAAGCGCTACGCAGCACTGCGTGCGCCGGTCGGCTACACGTACACCGCGCCGTTCGCGGGCACGATAACAGTTCGCCGCTATCAGTTCATCGACGGACAGGTACGCGTCGACTCGATCTTCCCGGGACTGCCGTTCTTCCCGTACATCACGGTCGAGTCGGCGGATAGGCGGGTCATCTTCCGTCCTGGAGCTCTCGATGTGGACACCGAGCTCATCGTGAAGGACGGCAGCCGCGTCGCGGCCGGCGCACCGCTCTTCAAAACGATCGGCGAAGGCGCATCGTCGTGGCGCACCTTCTACGACAGAGGCGTCACCGCCAACGTGATCGCGTCCGTGGCCGCGTTGCCCTCGGGGTCTGAGCTGGATCCCGTCGCGTTCTTCACTCAGCGGTAGGCCGGGACGATCGCCGCGTTCGACGATCGTCCCGGTGAAACGCGCGGTTAGCTACTCGCTCCGCTGGTTCTGATCGTTGACCTGGCCGCGGACCTCTCCGCTCGGCCAGCGCGTCGTGTGCACGTTGGCGTAGACCATTCCGGCGCGGATCGCGCGCACGGCCTCGTCGAACGAGCCGGCCTCAATGCCCTGTGTGCCGGGTCCGATGATGTCCGCCGCAGTGATCGTCCCGGTCACCGTCGCCGGTGAAGCCGGACACGCTGGTTTGGTGGAGCCACCGCACAGGAACGCGATGACGCCCCCGCTCACGCCCCGTTGGCCGAAGTGGATGTGCGCTTGCGTGACGACACCGCCCTCAAGGTCGGCGTAGGTCAGCGTGTAACTGATCTCGTCGCCGGCGCCATTCAGGCTCGCCTCAAATGAACCCGTGCCAACTGTTGAGATCGGGACGGTCGCCGCTTCCTGATAACCCGTGAGCGCGTCGGCTTTGAACTGGCTCTTTCCGCTATCGCCCGCGACCGCGAACGTGCCGGCGAGCACAACTGGGACCGCGAAGATGAGCACGCTGAAAAGACGTCGCTTCCGCAATGGTGCCTCCCTTTTTCGCGCAGATCGCCAAGAGAGTGATACGCCGCCGCAGCGGAAACGGATCAGAACCTAGACTGCGCGTCCGTTGAAGGGCCTCACTGCGATCGTCACGGGAGCCGCCAGCGGGATCGGCCGCGCCATCGCGGCGGATCTCGCGCAGCAGGGTGCGCGCGTCCTCTGCGCCGACGTGAATGTCGAGGAGGGCGTGCGCGTCGCCGCCCTCTTCTCAGGCGGAGCGTTCCAGCGCGCCGATATCGCCAAACAGGCGGAGTGCGATGCGCTCGTGGCTCGCGCGGTCCACGACTTCGGCGGCGTGGACATCCTTGTGAACAACGCGGGACTCCAGCACGTCGCGCCTGTTGAGGAGTTCCCGGTGGAGACCTGGGAGCGGCTCGTCCACATCATGCTGTTCGGCGCCTTCTACCTCACGCGTGCCGCGCTGCCGCACATGTACAAGAAGGGGTGGGGCCGCATCGTGAACATCGCGTCGGTGCACGGCCTCGTCGCGTCGCCGTACAAGTCCGCGTACGTCGCAGCGAAGCACGGGCTCGTCGGCTTCACCAAGGCCGTCGCGCTCGAGGCGGCGGGGAAAGGCGTGACCGTGAACGCGGTGTGCCCGTCGTACGTGCGCACACCGCTCGTCGAGAAGCAGATCGCGGATCAGGCGAAGGTGCACGGGATAAGCGAAGACGCGGTGATCCGCGACATCATGCTCGCGCCTGCCGCCCTCAAGCGCTTGCTCGAGCCGTCGGAGGTCGCTGCGTATGTGCGCTTCCTCTGTTCGGATGAGGCGAGCGGGATCACCGGCGCGACGCAGGTGATGGACGCGGGATGGACGGCACGCTGAGCGGCTCGCAAAGTCAGCGTTTCGTCAAAAATCGTCCCTTCCTCGCTCGTCCGGCACGCAGGCTGCGGCTCCCTCGGGCCGCCGTCACAGACGGCAAATCGAAGGAGGAAGTCGTAGATGCTCCTGCGCGCCGTTGCGCTTCTGGCGATCGTCCTTGCCTGCATCGCGTACCCGGCTCCCGTCCGCGCGGCGGCGGCCAGCCCGACCTCGGGCACGCTTTCGCCAGCCAATCCATCGCTTAGCTACACCGGCGGCCCGTACTTCATTCCGAACCCGACACCACAGGTCCAGGCCGTGTGCGTCCCGGCCACGCTCACCTGCGACGAGTTCGCCCTCACGGTCCAGGCGGACACCGCCTTCGCCGCCGCGAACAACGTCCAGATCAAGGTGCAGTGGCCGGACCCGACCGCCGACTACGACCTCTACGTCGTCGACGCGAACGGAAATGTCGTCACATCGTCGCCGACCGGCGCCGATCCCGAAGTGGCGGTCATGCCGACCGTCCCCGGCAGCTACCGCGTGCAGCTCGTCACGTTCCTACCGCTCGGCCAGGTCTTCACGGCGACGATCTCATTCGTGCCGCGCGCACCCGCGCCGCCCGCGACCTTGGCGTTGAACTATCACAACTACCCCGCACCGGCGGACATGGCGACCTCAGCGGGTGAGCCGTCGATCGGCGTGAACTGGAAGACCGACCATGCGATGTTCCAGGCCGGGACCCGGACGTACCGCGTGACGTTCGACGGCAGCACCCCGCTGCCTGGCGCGACATGGGTGGAGAAGAGCGCGCGTATTCCCAACTGCGATGTCCAGACTGGACTGGACCCGATCGGTTTCGTCGATCACGCGACAGGACGAACGTTCTCATCGGAGCTCCTGGCCAACCCCGTCGTCAATAGCGCGACGTGCTATTCGGACAATGAGGGCGAGACGTGGTCTCCGAGCGAGGGCGGAGGCGTCCGACAGGGCATCGATCACCAAACGATCGGAGGCGGCCCGTTCAAACCCGGTCTCGGCGCGGGTCCGACCACGAGCTACCCCAACGCCGTCTACTACTGCTCGCAGATGGTCGTCAGCGCACAGTGCTCGCGCAGTGACGACGGCGGCGTTCTCTTCCACCCCGCCGTCGACATCTACGGCGGGCAGTGCTCCGGCCTGCACGGCCACGTGGTCGTCGCTCCGAGCGGGACCGTCTACGTTCCGAACCGCAACTGCGGCGGCCACGCAGCCGCGGTCGTATCCATCGACAACGGCGCGACATGGAGCGTGCGCACCATACCCGGCAGCAGCGCGCACAAGAGCGATCCATCGATCGGCATCAGCACGGGCAACGTCATCTACCTCGGTTACACCTCAGCGGACCATCACGCGCACATCGCGGTATCTCGCGATGAGGGCGCGACGTGGCTGAACGACACCGACGTGACCGCCCTCGCCGGCCTGGAGAACGCCGTCTTCCCGGAGGTCGTCGCAGGGGACGACTCCCGTGCGGCGTACGCGTTCCTCGGTTCGCCGACGATCGGCGATCCGGAAGCCTCCAACTTCGCCGGCGTCTGGCAGGTCTACGTCGCACACACGTATGACGGCGGCCGTACGTGGACGATCGCAACCGTCGATACGCCGAACGATCCGGTGCAGCGCGGCTGCATCTGGCTCTCCGGCGGCGACAACCCCTGCCGCAACCTGCTCGACTTCAACGGCATCGATATCGATTCGCACGGAGTGGTCGAGGTCGGCTTCGCCGACGGCTGCACCGACTCATGCGTGACGACCGAACTCCCCAATGACTCGACCGCCGGATACCGCGTCGAACACGGCACGATCGCACGGCAGATCGCGGGCAAAACGCTGCTCTCGCGCTTCGACCCACCGCAGTCCGACCTCGCGATCGCCGACATCACCGCGACCGCACCGCGCGCGCATCAAGTCGTGCTCACCGCGACCGTCGCGAACATCGGCAACGCCGCCGCGGCCGGCGTAACGGTCCGCTTCTTCGACGGGTCCGTGGTGCTGGGCGACGCTGGTCCCGTGGCTGTCGCGGCTGGAGCCAGCGCACAGCTCACCTACACCTGGACGGATCCCGCCAAAGGCGACCACTCGATCACCGCGACCGCGGATCCCGGCAACACCATCACCGAGAAGGACGAGTCGAACAACAGCGCCAAGCGGCTGATCACGATCAAGGGCAACAAGGTCCAGAACGGCTCCTTCGAGCAGAGCTCGAACGGTACGACCGCCGACCGCTGGACCGGCACTGCTGGCACCGGACGCGACAACAGCGGCCTGAACGCTGTCGACGGACGTGCGGCCGCATCGGGCACGGCGGCATTCGGGAACAAGCTCTTCGGTGAGGCGATCGAGTTGTTCTCGGAGAACATCGGCGTCGATCCCGGCGAGGTCCTCGACCTCGCACTTAGCGTGAAGACCGTCGACGCGTCCTCGGCACCGAGCGTTCAGGTGCAGTACCTGACCGCTGCTGGCGCCGTGACGAGCACGGTGACTGCCCTCGCGAGCTCACTCAGTGGAACGAACCCGGCGACGCAACTGACCGGTCGGATCACCGTACCTGCGGGGATCACACAGCTCCGCTTGGTACTGGTCGCATACGGACCCACCGACATGAATCGCACGGGTAGCGTGTACTTCGACGACGTCTGGCTCTGGTCTCGATAGCGCGGCGGGGTGGGGCAGCAGTGCCCCACCCCTTACTCGGTGTTGTCGAGGATCCCGACCGTCTGGAACCATTCGGGCTCAGGACGTGGATTTCGTTCGAGCCGCATGCCGAGGCGTCGCATCACGTTCATCGACCTGGTGTTGTCGTGCTCGGTCGTCGCGACGATGCGTCGCAGTCGCAGCTGGCCGAATGCATACGCGATCATCGCCGCGGCGGCCTCGGTCGCGTAGCCGTGGCCCCAGTGTTCGGGAAAGAGCGCCCAGAAGAGCCCGATCTCGGACGTGAAGCGCGTCGTGGGCTCGAAGGACGGCAGCTGCCCGAACGGCATCAGGCACGGCGCGAACCCGACCGAGCCGATGACCTCGTCGCTGTCGCGCTTCACGATCGCGCGATCGCCGTACGGTGGCTGATGCAACAGGGCGAGGCCGGCATCGGCCGCGACCGCGTACTCGAACATCACGCGTTTCTCAGCCGCCGATCCGTAGGAGTCCGCGCCGAACGCCGCGTCGAGCAAGCGCGAGACCGTGTCGGCGTCGTTGAGGACGAACGCGCGGATGATCAGCCGGTCGGTCTCGAGTGTTCGCATCCGAGTGGATCGGCGAGTTAGCTCAGCGCGCCCGGGTCGACTTCTTCTTCGCCCGGGTCGTTGTCTTCCGCTTTGGCTTGGCCTCTGCGGTCGTCTTTTTCTTGCTCTTTGATTTCGCTTTGGGCTTCACGCGCTCGGGAAGCTCCTTGCTTCCGGCGCCACGATTCCATCTCTCGTAGACCTCAGGGGAGATCTTGCCCGACACAAGGAGCTCCGCGAACTTGCGACGCTGCGCCTGGCTCTTGATCGGCATTTCGAGACTCCAGTCTGCATTGATTGCGCCTACGCGGTGACCACTTCGCGCGCCTGTCCCTGCGCATAGACGAGCAGCGCCACGCCGACCGCGAGGAACGCGAGCGCGCTCAGCGCGAGAGAGTAGTGGATGCCGATGAACGCGCCGAGGATCCCAACCGTGACGCCACTGCCGACCCGCAGGCCGTTCCACGACATGCTGAAGAGGCCAACGACGCGGCCGCGACGTGATGGCGGCGCCTCGAGCTGCACGTAGGCCTGCGCCATCGAGGTGAATCCGATATTGAGCACACCACCCACGAGGAGGGCGAGCACCGCGACCGCATAGAGCGGGGTGATGGCGAAGACGAGGATCGACACGGCCCATGCGAGCGCGAGGACAACGGCGATCCGGATCCGCGGCTGGCGGAAGAACGCGAGCGCCTCCAGGCCGAAGCCGCCGAGTACGGAGCCCGCGGCGTTCGCGGTCAGCAACACGCTGTACGTGATCTCATCCTGCGCCGAGCCGAACCGCGCGGCGAACTCCGGCATCTGTGCCTGGTATGCGTTGCCGATGAACAGTGAGCTGAGGCCGGCGAGCGCGGTCATGACCAGGATCCCGCGGTTGCCGGAGATCTCGCGCAGCGTGCGCATTGCGTCCGCGAGCGACAGCCGAGCGCTCTCGGCGTTCGCTCCGATCCGTACATGGCCGGTGTAGGGAGTGCGAAGGAGCCAGATCGTCATCGGCAGGTAGAGGAGCGCGTTCGCCATCAACCCGTACGCCGGACCGAGTGCCAGAAGCAGCGTGCCGCCAACGGCCGGACCGAACAGGATCCCGACGCTGCGACCGGTCGCTGCGAGTCGCACGCCGCTCTGAAGCTCGTCCTGCCCAACGATGTCCTGGACGATGAGCTGGCCGGCTGGCGACCACAGCGCACCGGCGAGACCGTGGACGATGAGCAGCACGACAGCGTGCCAGGTCTGCAGAGTGCCGGTGAGGAACAGCAGCGCCCACGCGACCGACGCCGCGATGAATGCGGCCTGCGATCCGATGATGATCTTCCGGCAGTCGTACCGATCGGCAAGACCGCCGAACCACACGCCCAGCACCAAAAACGGTGTCCAGTGACTGATGACGGCAAACCCGGCGAGCGTGGGGGAGTGGAACGTTTGGAAAATGACCCAGTACGAGATCACGTGCTCGACGTTGTCGGCCATCATCGAGAGCAGGCTGGTCGTGAAGTACACCCGGAAGGGGCCATGCCGCATCGCCGCGAAAGACGTGCCGGTCGGCGAGGTCGTAGTGAGGGCTATGCGCTCAGGCTAGCGTGTCGCGAGGTAGCGCTCGACGACCCGTCCATCTCAGACGGCAGCCACCGGACCCCGTTAGCGCAACAGGATGCCCGGCACCCGGTAGCCCAGTCGATGGAGGATGGCCGCGGACTTCCGCGTGCCTTCTTCCGTCTCGGTGGTGAAGCCGAACGCGTTGGCGAGACGGTTGATCAGGTCGAACATGAACGCGACGTAGAAAACATCGGAGATCGCGTCGTCTGACACGCCGGCCGCGCGAACGCGATCGACATCGTCAGGCGCGAGCGCATCCGGGCCGGCGGCGCGTTTCTCGAGCAGCTCGAACACCGCCGCCATTCGCGGATCGAGTCCGGCGCCACGCCAGTTCTCGAGCATCGCCAGGTCCACCGTACGCTCGAGCCCGAGCGTTGCCGTGCCCGTGTGGACGCCGACGCAGAACGGGCACGCGTTGAGGCGGGAGACCATGGCCGCGATCAGCTCGCGCTCGCCAGCGGACCACGGTGAGGGTCCGCGCAGGATGCTCTTCGCGAAACGCATCCAGGCGTGACCGAAGAAGCGCGGCCGGTAGATCGAGGTACGCAGCACATCGTCGGCGCGCACGCGGCCGATGCGCTCGATCGCGCCGAGAAACAAGCGCTTCGGCCACGGGTGGCCGCGCTCGAGTGTGGTCAGGCGGAGCATTATGCCGAGCGCCGCATCGCGCGACGGGCTCCTTCGAGTCGCCGCGATGCGGCGCCGAGTGCAGCCGCGACAGTGAGCTCGAAGATGGCGTCTTCCGACACGCCGGCCGAACGTAAGGCGACGAAGTCATCGTGGCTCACCCGATAGGACTGCTCGCGCACCTTGGTGAGATACGCCTGCATCAGCTCAGGGCCCGAGCCGTCGAGCGCGGCCGTGCGTTCGCCGCGCGTCGTTACGCCTGGTCCATCAAGGACCTCACGAACCAGATCGTCGATTTCGCCTACGTGGCGGTCCGCCTCGAGCGGCACGCGTGACACGCTAGCGCCGCATCAGCCGACCTGCTTCTTGCAGCACGGCGGCCCCGGAGGGCCGCCGTGCTCCGAAATGCGAACGGCCAGGGGTCTTATGGCAGCGCGATCTTCCAGAGACCGCGTCCGTGCGTCGCGGCGATGATGTACCCACCATTCGCCTGTCCGAGAGAGAAGTCGTAGATCGCGGAGTTCGGGAGTGCGCTGCCATAGCGAGACCACACGGTCGGCGTCAAAGCCGAGGCGATGAAGGCGCCCACGTCGGTCGCGAGCACGAGATTGCCGTTCACGATCAGCAGGTCGTCGCCCGGTGCGTCGGGAAGGTTGCCGCTGATGTCGGTCCAATTGTCGCCACTGTCCTTGGATTCGAAGACGTGACCGACCCCGGCGTTCGGGACCCAGTGACGGGAGAAACCGCCGAACACGGCGTAGACGTGCTTGGGGTCGTTCGGGTCGACGGTGAGTGCGCTTACGTACCGGAGTGGCAGCGAGCTCATCGAGAGCTCCTTCCACGTACCTGAGGCGTTGGTGGCGATGCCGCGGCGGAAGCCTTGGCCGGTCGTTGAGCTCACCAGCGGGTTGCAGCCCGTCGGGCCACACCAGGCCGCGTAGGTGACCTTGTCGTTCACAGCGATCGCGGTCGTCGAGTTCCCGCTGCCGGTGTTGTACTGGATCTTCCAGTCGCAGGCCGAGGCCGAGCACCGCGTGTCCCAGCCTTTGCCCTGGTTGTCCCAGACGAACTGACCGCCCGAGACCCAGTGATCGATGCTCTTCACGTCCGCGCGGAACGGCGCGATGAAGCGCGGGTTCGGATCGCAGGGGCTCGGCGTGTACGTGAAGGCGAAGCAGGACGGTGTCATCTCGATGAACGCGACGGTCGATCCGTCAGACCGTCCGCCGTTCGTCGTGAGCGCCATGTCGAGATCCGTGTACTCGACGACAGCGCGGTCCCCGTCAGCCGGATCGACGAGCGTGTCCCCGCCGTCACCACCGAAGGGGGAGACCATCGTGGACAGGCTCGGCAGGAGGAGCGATTCGCCGTTGTCCTGCAGGCCACCCCAGATCGCGTCGCCGCCGCTGACCTTGCCAGCGCCGGCGTAGTAGTACTGGAGCGTGCGGAGCGTCGCGTTGAGATCTTTCCACTCGATCTCATGGTTGCGCTTGTCGCGGCTCCACACGCCGCCGTCATTGCCGACGTAGACCGTGTTGCCCGCGAACGCTATCGCGTGCTGGTCGGGGTGCGTCGTCTTCGGGCAGGTGTCGGCGCCGTTCGCGTAGCAAGGAAGGGTGAAGTTCCAGTACGGGCCGATCGTCTTCCAGCTCGTGCCGCCGTCGGTCGTCTCGAAAACTTCCTCGAGCCCGACGTAGACGTGATCGGCGTCGGTCGGGTCGACTGCGATGAACTGGTTGTACCAGGCCTGCACGCCCGGGGCGTACCCGCGGTAGGACTTGAGAGCCGAGCCCGAGTTCGCAAGCTTGCTCGACTCGGCGATCTTGTTCCACGGACCTGCGGCATCGCCGGTCGGCGAGACGTAGATGCCCTGCAAGACGTTGCCGCCGGACTGCGTGAAGCTGTTGATCATGCGGGGCGACTCAACTAGTGCGTACAGCTTCGAACCGTCCGATGAGTACGAGAGGCTCGTGCGTCCGATATCTGAGTCGATGATCGC
>Ga0070680_100001124_pt1 | contig 19214 bp, 18 predicted proteins | sample KBSC73BmetaG_FD_64672 | JGI IMG/M metagenome (GOLD analysis project Ga0070680, IMG submission 64672) | Corn rhizosphere microbial communities from Kellogg Biological Station, Michigan, USA - KBS C7-3B metaG | ecosystem: Host-associated > Plants > Roots > Rhizosphere | place: USA: Michigan...
GATGCGCTCGACCTTGATGCGGTCGAGGTAGCCGCCGGTGCCTGAGTACACGGCCGCGACCTCATCCTCGACGGCCCACGGCCTGAGCTCCACCTGGTTGAGCATCTGAACCAGGCGCTCGCCGCGCGCCAGCGCGGCCTGCGTCTCGGGGTCGAGGTCCGAGCCGAACTGCGCGAAGGCCTCGAGGTCGCGGTACTGCGACAGCTCGAGGCGCAGCTTGCCCGCCACGCGCTTCATCGGCTTGGTCTGGGCGTTGCCGCCCACCCGCGACACGGAGATGCCCACGTTGATCGCCGGGCGCACGCCGGAACGGAACAGGTCGCCCTCGAGGAAGATCTGCCCGTCCGTGATCGAGATGACGTTGGTGGGGATGTATGCCGACACGTCGCCCGCCTGCGTCTCGATGATCGGCAGCGCCGTGAGCGACCCGCCCTGCAGCTCGTCGTTGAGCTTGACGGCGCGCTCGAGCAGGCGCGAGTGCAGGTAGAACACGTCGCCCGGGTACGCCTCGCGGCCCGGCGGACGGCGCAGCAGCAGCGACATCTGGCGGTACGCGTACGCGTGCTTGGTCAGGTCGTCGTAGATGCAGAGGGCGTGCTTGCCGTTGTAGAGGAAGTGCTCGCCCATCGCGCAGCCCGCGTACGGCGCCATGTACTTGATCGGCGCCGCCTCGTCGGCCGGCGCGGCCACGATGATCGTGTTGTCGAGGGCGCCGTGATCGTCGAGCCGCTGCGCCACGTCCACGACGGTGGACATGCGCTGGCCGATCGCCACGTAGATGCAGACGAGGTCCTTGTCCTTGTTGTTGATGATCGTGTCGATCGCGATCGCCGTCTTGCCCGTCTGGCGGTCGCCGATGATCAGCTCGCGCTGGCCGCGGCCGATCGGGATCATCGCGTCGATCGCCTTGATGCCGGTCGACATCGGCTCCTCCACCGGCTGGCGCGACACCACGCCGGGCGCCTTGAACTCGGCCGGGCGCGTGCCCTCGGTGTGCACCTCGCCCTTGCCGTCGAGCGGGTTGCCGAGCGGGTCGACGATGCGGCCGAGCAGGCCCTCGCCGACCGGGATCTCGAGCAGGCGGCCGGTGCGCTTGACCGTGTCGCCCTCCTCGATCTTGTCCCACTCGCCGAACAGCACGGCGCCGACGTTGTCGGACTCGAGGTTGAGCGCCAGGCCGGTGACCTCGTGCGGCAGCTCGAGCAACTCGAGCGCCATGCAGTTGTCGAGCCCGTGCACACGGGCGATGCCGTCGGCGATGGAGAGGACCGTGCCGACCTCGGAAAGGTCGGCCTCGCCCTCATCGAGCCCCTCGATGCGGCTCTTGAGAATGCTTGTGATCTCGTCGGGCTTGATCTGCATTGCTTGAGAAGTTGCCTTTCTAGGCGGCGCTAGCCACCTGCCTCCTGAGTCTTTCGAGCCGGTTGCGGACGCTCGCGTCGAGCACCATGTTGCCCACGCGGATCACGAGCCCTCCGATCAGGTCGGGGTCGACCTGAGAGGTGAGCTCCACCTTGTTCCCCGTCTGCTCCTCGATCTTCTTGCCGATGCCCTTCACGGTCTCCTCGTCCAGCTCCACCGCGCTCGTGACCGAGACCTCCAGCAGCTTCTGCTCCCTGGCCCAGAGCGAGTCGAACTCGCGGCGGATCCGGAACAACACCGGCAGCCGGTGCTTCTCGGCGAGCAGCTCGAGGAAGCGGACGAAGTACTCGTTTCCTCCCTCGATCACCTTAGCGACGCCGTCCTTCTTCTCCCCCGACGAAAAGTAGGGCGAGAAGAAGAACACCTGGAGGTCGCGGTTCTCCGACAGGACGTCGGCGAACTCGTCGATCTGCTCGTGGATCTCGTCGAGCTGACCCTGCTCCTGGGCCACGTCGAAGAGCGAGCGCGCGTAGACCTCGGCGATCTCTTCCATCTAGTTCTCCGTGCTGCTCCCGTTGCCGGCGGGCGCGAGCTGCGAGAAGTCGATCTCGTTGAGCGCCTCGTCGATCAGCCTGCGGTGGTCCGCGTCGTCGAGCGACTTGCGCGCGAGCTTCTCCGTGGCGAGCACGGTGAGGTTGGCCACCTCCGCGCGGATCTCCTCGAGAGCGCGCCTGGTCTCGGCCTCGATGTCGCGCCGCGTGCGCTCCATCAGCTCCTCCCGCGCCTCCTTGGCCTGTGCGAGCTGCTCCTCCTGGAGCCGGTCCGACGCCTTGCGTGCGCGGCTGACGATGTCGTCCGCCTGCTCGCGGGCCTCGCGCAGGCGCGCGCGGTACTCCTCGAGCAGCTGGTCGGCCTCCACGCGCGTGCGCTCCGCTGCGTCGATCGAGTCCTCGATCGCCTGTCGGCGCCTGTCGAGGAACTCGCCGATCCGCGGGAACGCCAGGCGCTGCAGCAGGAGCAGGGCGAGGCCGAACGCGATCAGCGTCCAGATCATCAGCCCGACATTCGGGCTGACCAGGAAGTTGCCGCTGTCCTGAGCGGCGGTGACTATCCCGAGGGTCGCCATCAGTCCTTGGACAGGAAGAAGGCGATCAGGCCGAAGATGAACGCGTAGAAGATGATCGCCTCGGTGAGGGCGAATCCGAGCCACTGGATGCTCGTGATCTCGTCGCGCATCTCGGGCTGACGGGTGACCGACTCGATCACCTTGCCGAAGATGTAGCCGACGCCGACGCCAGGTCCGATGGTGCCGAGACCGGCCCCGACACCGAGGGCGATTGGCTTACCAGGGTTGCTGGCGGCAATCACCACGTCGGAGATTGCGGTGAGGTCCATTGATCCTCCTTCGATCAGTGAGTCTCGGCGACGGCGCCGCCGAGGTAGATGGCAGTAAGGGTGGCGAAGATGAATGCCTGGAGGCCGGCGATCAGCACGACCTCGAACAAGAAGAAGACGACCGCGATCAGCAGCGTGATCGGGCCCACCGCGGCCAGACCGAGCAGCACGACCAGCCCGCCGCCCATGAACAGGATCAGCAGGTGGCCGGCGAGGATGTTCGCGAACAGCCGGACGGTGAGCGAGATGATCCGGACGAAGTGCGAGATGAACTCGATCACGAAGATCGGGCCGCGCGCGGCGCCGGTCACGCCGGACGGAATCCAGCTCTGGAGGTACTTGAAGAACCCCCTGGCCCGGATTCCCTCGATGTGGTAGCTGAACCAGACGACCAGCGTCAGCACGAGCGGGATCGAGATGTTGGCCGTGGCGGCGTAGATCGCGAAGCCCGGGATGTGGGCGCCGAAGACGTTGAACTTCTCGAGGCTGTTCGTGGGCAGGGGGATGTAGCCGAGCAGGTTGGAGAAGAGGATCCAAAGGAAGAGCGTGGCCACGAACGGGAACCACTTGCGGGCCATCTCCTCGTCCATGTTGCCGCGGGTGATGTTGCTGTAGGCGAAGTCGTAGATCCCCTCGACGCCGGCCTGCACGCGGTTGGGCTTGTCCTGCATGCGCCTGGCGACGTAGACGAGCGCGGTGACCGTCAGGGCCGTGGCCAGGAAGAGGTAGAGCACCGCCTTGTTGATGCTCATGTCGAGCGAGCCGATGTGGATGGAGATCCAGGGGTCGAGCTTGAACTCGTTCTGCGGCTGGTAGTCGAGGTTCTGGCCCTCGCTGCCGAAGATCGCGAACAGTGCGACGCAGATCGCGAGGACGACTCCGCCGCCCGCCACGAGGAGGGTGCGCCGGCTCATCGCTTCTTCCCGGTGTACGGCTTCATGATCAGCGACATCGTCAGGTGGATCGTGAAGGCCGCGAGGAACAGGATCCCCGCCGCGGCGCCCGCGTCACCGTCGATCATGCCTACCCCGAAAATCGCGATCGCAACGAGGAATCCGCGCGCGATCACGCCGCCCATCATCACACCGAGGAAGCCGGTGAGGTCGTCGAGCTTGTTTGCACTGCTCTGGAGCAGCTCGCTGATCACCCGCTGAAGGACGTAGATGCCGCTGCCGCCGGCCCAGCCGAGCAGCGGCAGATTCGCGCCGAGGAAGATCGGCAGCGTGCACACGAGGAAGGTGATGTCGAGGTAGCCGAGCAGCCGCACCACGAGCGGTGCGCTGGGCTGTTGTGAGGAGCTCCCCACGGCCTCCGTCCTAGATGTCCTTAAAGCGCTTGTAGACAAGAACGAACCCCAGTCCGAATCCGACGAAGAGCCCGAGAATTCCGAGCAGCGCCGGGAAGCCTAGGGCCGCCCCGATTCCTGCCCCTGCCCCCGCGCACAGAAGCGCGGTCACGACCAGCATGAAGCCCGCCAACGCGGCATCGCGTGATCGGTCGGGCATGCTTCGTTCTCTCTCTCGTCATATAGAGGTGTCCCGCGCAGGCGGGAGAGACGGCGGGCGGCGGCTCCCAGCGGGTTAGGGAGGGTACACGCTCGACGACTTTGTAACAACTTTGTGACAGTTGCTCTAAGGCTTTTCTTAGGGCTGTGCCGGGCGGTATTGTGCCTGATCGAGCGATGAGGCTCGCTCTATAACCGCGGCTCGCCGCTGATGGCCTCTATCCCGTGCCCGCGAGAGTGGAGGTCTTCAGATGAGGCGCTATGACGTCCGGGAGCTGGCCGCGATCTTCTTGGGGGGAGCCGTGGGTGCGCTGCTGCGCGCCGGGCTCGTCCAGTGGCAGGCGCCGCGCCTCGGGCACTGGCCGTGGGTCACGTTCGGGGTCAATGTGGCGGGCGCGTTCGCGCTCGGGTACTTCGTCACGCGGCTGCAGGAGCGCCTGCCGCTGTCCGCATACAGGCGGCCGCTGCTCGGCACCGGGTTCTGCGGCGCGCTGACCACCTTCTCGACCATGCAGGTGGAGCTGCTGCGGATGCTCGACCGGGGATCCGTGGGGCTCGCGCTCGGCTATGCCGCGGCCAGCGTGCTGTGCGGCTTCCTGGCGGTGTGGCTCTCGACCGGCCTCGTGCGGCGCGCGCGGGTGGTCGCGTGACCGTGCTCGTGTGGGCGGGCGTGGCGGCGCTCGGCGGCGTGGGCGCGCTGCTGCGTTTCGGCGTCGACGGCTACGTGGCCGAGCGCGCGGCGTCGGAGTTCCCGTGGGGCACGTTCGTGGTGAACGTCAGCGGCGCGTTCCTGCTCGGGCTGGTGGCCGGCGCGGCGCTGCACGGCGACGCCCTGCTGCTCGTGGGTACGGCCACGCTCGGCTCGTACACCACCTTCTCCACCTGGATGCTCGAGGCGCACCGGCTGGGCGAGGACGGCGTGCTGTGGGTCGCGCTCGTGAACATCGCCGTGAGCCTGGTGGTGGGCGTCGGCGCGGCCGAGCTGGGGCGGTTGATCGCGTGAACGGGGACTGCCTCAAGCTCACGAGCTATTTCGGCGAACGCGATCGCACCTCCAACGCGTTCGTGGCGGACGCTCTGCTCGACCTGTTCGGGCGCGAGGGGCTCGCCACCAGCGTGCTGCTGCGCGGCACGGAGGGCTTTGGGGAGAAGCACGTGCTTCAGACCCAGCGACTCCTGTCGCTGTCCGAGGACCTGCCGGTGGTGGCTGTGGCGGTGGATCTGCGCGAGCGGATCGAGGCGCTCGTGCCGGAGGTGCGGTCGCTGGTGGGCGAGGGGCTCGTCACGCTCGAACGCGCCCGGATGGCCACCGGCAAGCTCGAGCCCGTCGACGTGTCCGGGCCGGCCAAGCTCACGGTCTACTGCGGGCGGAGCGATCCGGTGTACGAGCTGGTTGCGCTGCTCCAGCGACACGGCCTGGCGGGCGCCACCGCGTTGCTCGGCGTGGACGGAACCACGCGCGGCGCGCGGCGGCGGGCGCGGTTCCTCGGCCGCAACGCGGACGTACCGCTGATGGTGATCTCGGTGGGCGACGGCGAGCGGCTCGGGGCGGTGCTGCCCGAGATCGGGGTCTTGCTGCGCGACCCGATCGTCACGCTGGAGGGGATAACGGTGTGCCGCCGCGACGGCGTGGCCGTGGACGAGCCGCGCGTGCCCGGGCCGTCGGTGTGGCAGAAGCTGATGATCTACACGAGCGAGCAGGCACGCCACGGGCGCCACCCGCTGCACCTGGCGCTGATCCGGCGGCTGCGCGAGGAGGGCGCGATCGGCGCGACCGCCTTGCGCGGGTTCTGGGGCTACCACGGAGACCACGCGCCCCACGGCGACCGGCTGCTCTCGCTGCGCAGGCACGTGCCCGTGGTGACGGTGGTGGTGGACCGCCCGGACCGCGCACGCCGCTGGCTCGACGTGGTGTCCGACTACACCAGCCAGACTGGGCTCGTGACGAGCGAGATGGTGCCGGTCGCCCTGTGAGCGCCCTATGGGTTTTCGTGCCCGTTCTGGGCGCGCCGATCCTGCACGCGCCGGTACTCACCTTCGACCTCCTGAAGGGGTTGAAGAAGCCGCTCGACATGGGCGCCACGTTCCGCGGCAAGCGCCTGTTCGGCGACAACAAGACCTGGCGCGGCGCGATCGCGATGCTCGTGGGCGTTGTTGGGGCGGCCGCGCTGCTGTCGCTCTGGCCTTGGTACTGGCACCACCTGCCGGGCGAGATCCAGGATGCCGGCCCGTGGCTCTACGGCTTCCTGCTCGGGCTAGGCGTCGTGGTGGGCGAGCTGCCGAACAGCTTCTTGAAACGGCGCATCGGGATCGCGCCGGGCACGCAGCGGAAGACGGCCGGCGGCGTGCTGCTGTCGTTCTACGACCAGGCCGACTTCGTTCTGGCGATCTGGGTGCTGCTGTTGCCGATCTGGACTATGTCGGTGGCGCAGGCCGCGATCGCATTCGTGGTCGTGACAGCGGTGCACCTTGCGATTAATGTGGTCGGGTATGCAGTGGGCGCGCGCACTGCACCGATCTAGCCCACCAGTCCTGATCGGCGCGGTGATACTGGTCCAGCTCCTGTTCGCCGGCCATGCCTCGGCGGCGACTCAGGTCGTGTTCAGCACCGGTAATCCCGATGGGCTGATGGCCATGGCGTCGCGGCCGAGCGGAACCGAAACGGAGGCGGCGGACGACTTCGCCCTGTCCGGCCAGACGAGCCTGACGAGCGCGAGCTTCACCGGGCTGCTGCCATCGGCGGCATCGCTTGCGACGGTTGGGCGGGTGGTGGTCGAGATCTACCGCGTGTTCCCGCTGGACTCGGATGCGGGGCGTACACCGAACGTGCCGACACGGGCCAACTCGCCGTCGGACGTGGAGCTCACCGACGCAGACTCGGCGTCGGGCACGCTCTCGTTCACGGCCGCACTGCTGTCACCGAGCTTGACCACGACCAACTCTGTGAATACGGGGATCCATCCTTCGCCGCTGCAGATGACAGGCGGCGAGGGCTCGGTAAACGGCGAGGAGGTGAGCTTCGACGTGTCGTTCAGCCCGCCGCTCACGCTGCCCGCCGGGCACTACTTCTTCGTGCCGCAGGTGGCGCTGACGTCCGGCAACTTCTTCTGGCTCTCGGCGCCGAAGCCGATCGTCGCGCCGGGCACGCCGTTCCCGGTCGGCCAGACCGACCTCCAGGCCTGGATACGCAACTCGGGGCTCGAGCCTGACTGGCTGCGGGTTGGGACGGACATCGTTGCCTCGGGGACGTTCAACGGCACGTTCTCGGTCAGCGGGGTGTCGGGCTGCCCGGCGATCTCCGTGTCGCCCCCGAGCGCCCCGGACGCGGCCCTGGGCCTTCCATACTCGGCGGCGTTCTCCGGCACGGGAGGCACCGCTCCGTACGCCCTCACGGCGACTGGCCCGCTGCCGCCGGGCCTCGGCTTCGCCAACAACACGCTTTCGGGAAAGCCGACCAGTGCGGGCTCGTTCACCTTCGCCCTCACGGCCACCGACGCGCAGGGCTGCAGCGCGAGCGCGAACGTGAAGCTCAATGTTGTGGGACCGGGCACCACCGCCGGAAGGCCCGCGCTCTCATCCGCGCGGCTCTCGAGCCGGAGGTTCCGGGCGGCGGCGCATGGAGCCAGCCTGTCGCGCAAGCGCAAGGTCCCGGTGGGCACCACGGTGAGCTACAGGGACTCCGCGGCGGCGCTTACGACGTTCACCGTCTCGCGTGCCGTCAAGGGACACAAGCGCGGGCGCAAGTGCGTGGCGGGCAAGCGGCGCCGGCACCAGAAGTCGTGCACTCGCTTCGTGAAGGCCGGCTCGTTCACGCATAGCGACCAGGCGGGCGCGGTGAAAGTGCACTTCAGCGGGCGAATGCACGGCAAGAAGCTGCGGCCGGGCAGCTACCGCCTCACCCTCACGCCCCGGCTGGCCGGCACGAGCGGGAAGAGCGTGAAGCTGAGCTTCCGGATCGTCCGCTGAGCGTGCGCTAGCCGAACAGCTTGGCGCGGCGCAGGACGTCGCGCACGTACCAGCCGGCGTGGTTGTAGGCGTAGATCGCGCGCTTGTAGCTGTGCGGCGCGCCGCTCGCGCGGAGGTAGCGCGCGGTGGAGAAGATCGCGTCCACGGAGTTGTAGGGGCTCGCGTGGCGATCGCCGTCGGCGTCCATGCCCCAGCGCTTCCAGGTACCGGGCATGAACTGCGTCCAGCCGATCGCGCCGGCGCTCGACGGGCCCATGTTGCAGCCGAAACCCGACTCGATCTGCGTGATCGCGGCGAGCACCGACCACTTGAGGCCGAAGGCGCGCGCGGCGGCCACCCAGGTGGGCTTGAGCGCGGCGGCGCTCGTGCAGGGCGGGACCTTGCGGACGTGGCCGCGCACGCTTGGGTAGTGGCCGTGGTTGGGCGTGTTGGCCAGGCGCGCCAGCGCGCCGCGCTTGCCGCTGGGAGCGTGGGACTTCGGCTTCTTCTTCGCGGGCGCGTGGTTGCCGCCGCTCGAGCTGTGGCGGCCCTCGCAGCCCGACAGCCGGTCCTTCTTGCCGGTGGTATCGGCGGACACGGTGTCGCGGCCCGTGCCGCAACGGACCACGTCGGGGTACCTGTCGCGGGCGTCGATCGAGTCGTTGTCGGCTCCGCCGTCGATGCGGTCGCGGCCGGCGCCGCCGCTGATGTGGTCGGCGCCCGCCTCGCCGGAGAGCACGTCGTCGGCGCCGTAGCCCTTGATGGTGTCGTTGCCGGGGCCGCCATAGAGAGTGTTCGAGCCGTCGTTGCCGGAGAGCGTGTCGCCCGCCCGGCCGCCGCGCACGATGTCGATCGCGTTCTGCACGTTGTCGTGCTCGCCCGGCTGGCCGTCGTTGGCCTGATCGTCGAGGCTGACCGTGACCGGGCTGGTGCGGGACGAGTAGTCAACCGTGTCGATGCCCGGTCCGCCCGCCATCGCGTCCGCGCCCAGGCCGCCGTCGATCCGATCGTCGCCCGGGCCGCCCTGGATCGTGTTGTTCCGCGAGTTGCCGACGAGGCGGTCGTTGCCGGACCCGCCCACGATCGAATCGACGTCGCTGTGCACGTTGTCGCCCTCGCCGGCCTCACCGTCACCCGGCTGGTCGTCGAGCGAAACGTTCACGGACTGGCCACGCAGCGAGTAGTCCACGGTGTCGTTGCCGGAGCCGCCGGCGATGTCGTCCGCGCCCGAGCTGCCGTCCAGCAGATCGTCGCCGTCACCGCCCTGGAGCGAGTCGCTGCCGCCGCCGCCCACCAGCGTGTCCGAGCCGCCGCCTCCGATCAGCGTGTTGTTCGCGTCGTCGCCGATCAGGCGATCGCCGCCGGCGCCACCTGTCACACGCTCGGCAGAGACGTTGTCGCGCTCGCCATTCTCGCCGTCGTTGGCTTGGCCGTCGAGCGTGATCGTGACCGGCGCGCGGTCGCTGGAGTAGTCGGCCAGGTCGTTGCCATCGCCGCCGTCGAGCGTGTCGTTGCCGCTGCCACGCAGCAGCTTGTCGTCGCCCGCGTCGCCTCGCAGGGTGTCGTCGCCGGCGCCGCCGTCGAGCGTGTCGTTGCCCGCGCCGCCGCTCAGGACGTTGTCGCCGGAGGAGCCGGTGAGCTTGTCGGTGCCGCTGCCCGCGGTCACGTTCTCAACGTCTGACCGGACGTTGTCGCGCTCGCCGGAGGCGCCGTCGTCGCCGCTGTTGTTGAGGGAGACGGTGAGATTGGCGCTGCTCGCCGCGTAGTCGGCCAGGTCGGTTCCGGGACCGCCCGTGAAGCTGTCGGCGCCGGAGCCGCCGCGCAGGGTGTCGTCGCCCGCGCCACCGTCCATCGCATCGCCTCCGTCGCCGCCGTCGAGCGTGTCGTCCCCCACGCTGCCCTGAAGGTTGTCGTTGCCCCCGCTGCCGCTGAGGGTGTCGTCGCCCGGGCCGCCCTGGAGCGTGTTGGCGCTCGAGTTGCCGGTGAGCGTGTCGTCGCCCGCGCCGCCGGACAGGGTCTCGATGTCGGAGGCCAGGTTGTCGCCCTCGCCTGTCTCGCCGTCGTTCGCCTGGCCGTCGAGGCTGAGCGACACGCGGGCGCTGCGGCCCGAGTAGTCGGCGATGTCCGTGCCGCCCGCGCCCGCGATCGCATCGCCGCCGTCGCCTCCGTCGAGCGTGTCGTTGCCGCTGCCGCCGTTCAGCGTGTCGTCCCCGGCCTGGCCGGAGAGGAAGTCGTTGCCGCCGTTGCCCGACAGCGTGTCGTCGCCCTGCCCGCCGTAGAGCAGGTTCGTGCCCCCGTGCCCCGTGAGGGTGTCGTTGGCCGCGCCGCCGAACACGATGTCCACGTCGGTGCCGACGTTGTCCTTCTCCCCCGCCTCGCCGTCATTTGCGCCACCGTCCAGCGAGACGCTGACGGGAGCGGTGCGAGCGGAGTAGTCAGCGATGTCCTGGCCGCCGCCTCCGCGGTAGGTGTCGGCGCCCGTGCCGGCGGTGAACATGTCCGGCGCCGCGCCGCCGGTCATCGTGTCGTTGCCTGGACCGTCGGAGAAGATGGTTGGGATCGCGAGCGAGGAGACGCTGGCGGTGTCATTCATGTCCCCGGTGGAGAGCGCGAGCACGGCCACCCCCGCGGACGGGCAGGTGGCCTTGGTCGAGGAGACGGCCGTGCATCCCGGGCCGGCCCCCACCGTCGCGCCGGAGTCCGTGAACGTGAGGGTGCCGTACCACTGCGTGACGGTCAGGCGGTTGGCCTCGCCCGGAGCGGCGTCGTAGGTGATGCTCGAGCCGTCCACCTGCACGGTCGAGGCCGCGGCGGTGGCCGCGTGCGCGCCCATGCCGCCGCATGCCACGGCGAGCGTTGCGGCTGACAGCAGGAGGGTCTTGCGGATGCGTCCGTTCATCTTGGGGGTCTCTGGGGGGATGGAGCCGGGAGGACGGCTCCGAGGCTTCGGGGTCCTGCGCCGAGAGGGTCAGCGCCGCCGCCGTGGGCGCCCGTCCGGGGTCTGGGGAGGGCGAAAGGCGGCTGGCCCGAGTAGTCGGCAGCGGGCTGCCGGTCCTTAGCGGACTCTTAGGCGCCTAGCGCGGGGCTCTGGCGATGCTGCCGACGCCGAGCGCGCGGCGCGTCCAGGCGCGGAGCGAGCTGAACACGGAGCTGGGCCTGCCGCCGCGGCTGACCAGGCTCGTGTCCCAGTCGGTGCGCTTGGGCGGGGCGACCAGCGTGTACTGCGTCATCTCACGCACCGAGCGGTTGTGGAGCGCGACCTGGAAGCCCTTGCGCAGGTACTTGGCGCGCCGGCCGGCACGCAGGGCGCGCGGGCCGCGGGCGAAGTAGCCGAACTCGGTCAGGTAGACCGGCAGCGACCCGCCTCGCGGGGTGCGCAGCTTGCGCTGGTGGGCGAGCTTGTGGAGCAGCTTGGTCAGGCGGCCGAGGGTGCCCATCGTCACGTCGTTCTTGCCGCCGGCGCGGGAAGTGGGCGACACGTTGAACGCGTAGGGATGGTGGGCCAGGCCGTCGGCCTTGAAGTGGGCGTGGCGGGTGGCCTGGCGGAGGAAGGTGAGCGGGGCGAGCGACTTGCCGCGGCGGGCCTGCGGCGCGAGCTCGCCGAACAGCACCTTGGCGTTCGGGTCGACGCTCTTCACGGCGCCGTAGCCGGCCCTGTAGAGGCTCGCGTAAAGGCGGGGCGCGCTCTTGTACGGCGCAAGCCAGCCCGGCCAGTTCGGCTCGTTCCAGATCGAGTAGCGGTCCACGCGGCCCTTGAAGTGGGTGGCGACGTCGTGCACGAACTGGCCGAACAGGCGCGCGCCCGGCTTGTAGGCGCCCGCGTGGATGTCGGCGCGGTGCTTGCCGTTGGCCCAGGCGGGAGCCGGGCCGGACACGGTCATCTGCACCTTGATGCCGTAAGCCGCGGCGGTGTCGACGATCGAGTCGTAGGGCCACCAGCCATAGATCACCTGCGCGGGCGCCGTGCGCTGGCGCTCCTGCGCGGAGGCCACGCGGTTCCAGAGCACGTTCACACGCAGGCGCGTGACGCCGAGCTGCTTGGCCTGCTGGAGAGCGAGGTCGCGGTTGTAGTAGCTCTGGTAGAGGAAGACGGCGTCGTCCTGCAGGCCGATCTCCATGCCGTGCGCGGCGCTGGCGCTGGATACAGCGGTGAGCGAAATCGCAAGCGTGAGGAGGAGGGCGGCGAGCCGGGCCATACCGCCGGGTAGTCGGCAACGGCACCCGCGGCTTTAGGCCACTACTGTGCTCGCGGTGGACTCGGATCTGGCATTCGCCGGCGCGGCCCGGCAGGCGGAGCTGCTGCGCGCTGGGGAGCTGACCTCGCGCGAGCTCGTGGACGGCTACCTCGGGCGCATAGCTGAGATCGATCCCAGGCTGAACGCGTTCCGGCTCGTGTACGGGGAGCGGGCGCTGGCCGAGGCGGACCAGGCCGATGCCCGGCTGCGGGCCGGCGACTCGCGACCGCTGCTCGGCGTGCCCGTGGCGGTGAAGGACAACGTGGACGTGGCCGGCGATACGACGTGTTACGGCACGCGCACGCCGCGACCGGCGGCCACCGCGGACTCGGAGGTGGTCCGGCGGCTGCGCGCCGCCGGCGCGGTGCTGCTCGGCCGCACGCACCTGCCCGAGCTGGCGATCTGGCCGTTCACCGAGTCGGCGAGCTGGGGCCTGACGCGCAATCCGTGGCGCGCCGACGTGACCGCCGGCGGCTCGAGCGGCGGCTCCGCGGCGGCGGTGGCGGCGGGGCTCGCGCCGGTCGCGCTCGGCTCCGACGGCGGCGGCTCGATCCGCATCCCCTCCGCGTGCTGCGGGCTGTTCGGCCTCAAACCGCAGCGCGGGCGCGTATCGCTGGCGCCGCTGGAGGACCATTGGTACGGCCTGTCGGCGCTCGGGGCCGTCACGCGCCGGGTGGAGGATTCGGCGCTGTTCCTCGACGCCGTGGCGGAGACCTCGTTCGTGGAATCGGCGCGAACCGAGCCCGGCAAGCTGCGCGTGGCCTTCTCCTGCCAGCCGCCGATCAGGACCAAGCTGCACGCCGACGTGACGCGGGCGCTGCACGAGACCGCGGACCTGCTGCGCTCGCTTGGGCACGAGGTGGCGGAGCACGAGCCGGAGTACGGCGAGATCCGGCTGCTGTTCGGCCCGCGCTGGCTGCGCGGCATCTACGACGACTCGCGCGAGCTCGTGGAGGACCCGCGCCAGCTGGAACGGCGCACGCGGCAGATGGCGGCAATGGGCCGCATCACCTCGCGCGCGCTCGTGCAGCGCGCCCGACAGGGCGAGCAGGCGCTGGTGGCGAGGCTCAAGCCCACGTTCGACGATTTCGACGTGCTGCTCTGCCCCGGGCTCGCGGCGCCACCCGTCAAGGCCGGCCGCTGGGAGGGCCGCAGCGCCCTTGGAACCTTTCTCGGCGTAGCCAACTGGGCCCCAGGCACCGTCGCCTGGAACATCACCGGCCAACCAGCCGCAGCAGTCCCCGCCGGCTTCACCACCGACGGCCTCCCGTTGTCCGTGCAGTTGGTAGGCCGAGCAAACGACGAGAGCACCCTCATAGCCATAAGCGCCCAAATCGAGCGAGAGCGCAAATGGCACGAAGCCACCCCAGAGCCCTAGCTCTATGGGCTATGGGCTATGGGCTATGGGCTATGGGCTATGGGCTATGGGCTATGCCCAATCACTTCAAGCAACGCCCGAACAACCGCGGCATCGAACTGACTGCCGGCACACCGAGCCATCTCGGCCGCCGCCTCCTCCACCGACCGCGCCTTGCTATACGGCCGATCTGAAGTCATCGCGTGGAACGCGTCGCACGCGCACACGATGCGCGCGCCAAGCGGGATGTCCTCGCCGGCCAGGCCGTCCGGGTAGCCGCGGCCGTCCCAGCGCTCGTGGGCCGAGCGCACGATCGGAGGCACGGCACCGAAGTAGGGGATGCGCTCCAGCATCTTCGACCCGATGATCGTGTGCTGCTTGATCTCGTCGAACTCGGCCTCGGTGAGCCGGCCGGGCTTGTTCAGCACCTCGCTGCGCACGCCGATCTTGCCGATGTCGTGGAGCAGCGCGCCGTAACGGACGTTTCGGAGGTCGTCGTCCTCGAGCCCGAGGCGCTCGGCCACGCGCACGGCGAACTCGGCCACGTCGTCCGCATGGGCGGCGGTGTAGGAGTCCTTCGCCTCGAGCGCGTCCGACAGCACCGCCAGCGTGGTCGTGAAGGTGGACTCGAGCTCCGAGAACAGGCGACTGCGGTGAAGCGCGCTGCCGGTGTGAGCCGCCACGGCGTCGACCAGCAGCATGTCGGCCTCGTTGAAGGCGCTGTCCTCGAGCGAATCCATGTTCAGCACGCCCCAGATCTCGCCGTCCACCCGAATCGGCACGGCCAGCTCCGAGCCGCTGCCGCTCTGCGTCTCGATGCCCACGAAGTCGGGGTCGAGCCGCGTGTCGGAGACGAAGGCCGGCTCGCCGGTGCGCGCCACGCGGCCGGCCACGCCCTCGTCGAGCGCCTGCTCCCAGTTCCAGAACCTCTCGCCCATCTCATGCACGCAGTCGCCGGCGCCGGCGACGGTGCGCAGCTTGCCGTCGTCGTCCAGGCGCAGGATCACGGCGAGGTAGCAGCCGAAGGTCTTCCACAGCTCGTCCACGGTGACGCGCGTGATCTCGTCCGGGTCCACCAGCGATGACATCTGCGCGAACAGGCGGCTGGCCGCCGCGAGGCGCTTGGGCCTGTCCGGCCGCTGGAAGTTGAGCGAGGCCACCACGGTGCGCCCGCTGCCGGGGCGCGCGCGCTTCATCGCGTAGAGGTTGCTGTCGGCGCAGGCGAGCAGGCCCTCCTTGCTCGGGCCGTCGTCGGGCCAGACGGCCACGCCGAACGAGCTGCCCAGCCGCTCCGCCGCGCGCGAGGCCACGATGTTGGCGTCATCGCCGCCTGTCTCCGGGAGGAGCAGCGCGAACTCGTCGCCGCCGATCCGGAACGCCACGTCGGACGAGCGGCAGGTCTCGTTCAGGACCTCGGCCGTGCGGCGCAGCACGCGGTCGCCCTCGGCGTGTCCGGACACGTCGTTCACGGCCTTGAAGCCGTCGAGGTCGAACATGGCAACGCTCAGGCGGCCGCCGTAGCGGCGGCAGCGCTCGAGCTCGCGAGCCAGGTTCTCGTGGAACTCGCGGTGATTCAGCAGGCCGGTGAGGGGGTCGCGCGAGGCCAGCTCCTGCTGTGCCTCGTACAGGCGCGCGTTGGTGAGCGCGATCGAGGCCTGGGTGGCGAAGGACTGGAGCACGTCCACGTCGCGCGGCAGGAACACGCGCGCGTTCTCGGCGAGTGCCACGAGCACACCGAGCGACTCGCCCCGGTAGGTGAGCGGCGCAGCGCAGAGCGAGCGCAGCGGCTGCTCGTCGGACTCGGCGAGCTCGCGCAGCTCGGGGAGCGCCGAGAAGTCCTCCAGCACCAGCGACCCCTCGCGCACCCGGCGCGATCCGGCTGCCCAGCGCTCGAGCGCGGTGATCGCGGCCCCGGACAGGTCGGAGGAGCGGCGGCAGCGCAGCTCGTCGCCGTCGTCCACGAGCAGGGCGAAGTGCCGGCCCTCGAGCGTGGACTGCGCATTCGCCGTGACCTTCGCCAGCACGTCCTCGAGCCGCAGCTCGGACACGATGTCCTGGAGCGACGCGTTCAGGCGCTGCGTGACGAGCGCCTGGTCGCGCGCCTCGGACTCGAGCTGGCGCCAGGCCCGCGCGCGAACCTTGATCAGCCGGCGGCCGGCCGCGGCCGTGAGGGCCACCGCGCCGGCGCCCGCCACCGGGAGCAGGGCAGGATCGAAAGCGCCGGCGGCCGCGAGCATCGCGGCGCTGCCCGCAAGCGATCCGAGCGCGAAGCGCACGTACGAGCCGCCCGAGTCCCACGTGACGTCGTACACGCACGACTCGCCGCCGTCCCCCGCGCACACCGGGTGGCTCACGCGCGCGACCGGCAGCCCGAACAGCGCGGGCACGCACGAGAGCATGCCCTGGTTGTACTGGCAGTCGAGCGGGTGGAAGGGCGTGCCGGTCACGTCCACGTAGGCGATGCGCGCGTGGGTGGAGCTCGACTCGAGCAGGTCCATGCGCGCGGTGGTGGTGAACTTGCCGTTCGCGCGCACCACGTTCTCGTAGACGAGCCGCGGCGAGCCGAGCGCGCGCAATGTGAGCTTGAGCGCCTCCCCGACGTTCAGCTCGATCGCGCACTCGCCGAGGTGGCGGGCCACCTGCGGGTCATCGAGCACCTCGGCGGCCGCCATCAACAGGCGGATCTTGGTCGCGAACGAGAACCAGTGGGACTCGTTGCGGAGGTCGGCCTCGGCGTCCGTCAGGCCGCAGAGCGCGAGCACCTCGTCGAGGGCGGCGCGGCCGCCCCTGTGCTCGACGTAGGCCAGGATGAGACGCGAGGTCATGCCGCTCGTCTCGCGCGGCTCCTCAGACCATGAAACGGGTGGCGGAAGCGGCGCAACCGTGTGCGCTGGCGCGTCGATCTCGTAGACCGGCGTCATCTCCCCCTGAGTAATCGGGCGATTACCCCGTGCGGTTGAGCACTAGATGACGCGCCTCGCCCACGTGAACTGATCCCGCAGCCAGCCTTCGTACAGGGGGAGCACGTAGACGCCCTGGTCCGAGGAGTGGATCACGAAGTCCTTGCTGAGCGCGATGCCCTCGTGGATCACGTTCGCCTCGGTGGCCTTCGACTTGAACTTGGCGCTGCCGAAGAAGACGAGATCGCCCGGCTTGACCTGATTGATGTGCAGCCGCTTTGACTTGGGTATCTCGCCCGCCTGCTGGGCGGCGGTGCGGCCGAGGATCTTGTTGCCGGCGGGATTTCCGGACAGCTTGTAGACGCGCCAGGCGAAGCCGGAGCAGTCGTAGCCGCCGTGCACCTGGCCCGGTGCGGCGGTGTCGGACTCGCCGCCCCAGATGTAGGGCATGCCGATCTTGGACACGGCCAGCTGCAGGGCTGTCCTCTGCTTGGCGGTGTACCTGGGGAGCTGGAAGTGGCTCGCCACCTCTCTCACGTAGTCGCCCTGCCAGCCGCCCATGCCCAGCGTCTCGGCCAGCGACCAGGCCGCCTCCGCGCGGGTGATGCGGTCGGACGGGTAGAGCTCGAGCTTGTCGTCGGCGGCGAGGTGGTTGTAGCGAAGCCCGAGCAGGCGGGCCACGACCTCGGTACCGAAATAGGAGGGAGGGTTGAGGCCGGCCGTCTGGGCGCCGGCTTGGAAGGTCGTTGCGGCGTCGCTCAGGCCGAGCTGGGCGACCATCAGGGCGTCGAAGCGCGTGACGCTAAGCCGCGCGCTCGACACGCTCACGGCGGGCGTGCCGGTGCGCGTGCTCAGTGCGGTGAAGGCTTGGGAGAGGTCGCCCGCCGTGAGCGGCTGCTCGCCGTGGAAGCCGCCCGGGAGCTTCTGCATCAGGCCGGCCTTGACCACCTGCGACTGCTGCTTCGTGTCCCAGTTGGCGAGCGTGTGGGCGTGCGCGGGCGCGGCGGTGAGGGCAAACGTCGCGATCGCGGCGGTGACGAGCTTGGAGGGCATCCCCTCTGGGATCGGACGGCTCTGCCGAAGGCTTTAGCGTTCAGGAGGTGATCTGGATCCAGGAGAACGTTCGCCTGCCCGCGCTCCCGCGCGGGTTCCATGTCGTTACGGGCGAGGTGGAGGACGCGCTGCCCGGGCTGGCCTCGATCGGCGTGGGCGTGGCGCACGTGTTCATCCGGCATACCTCGGCGTCGCTCGCGATCAACGAGAACGCCAGCCGCGACGTGCTGCGCGACTTCGCCGCCTGGTTCGACCGGGCGGTGCCCGACGGCGCCTCCTACTTCTCACACACGCTGGAGGGACCGGACGACATGCCGGCGCACATCAAGTCGGCGCTGCTCGATACGTCGCTGACGATCCCGGTGTCGGACGGGCGGCTGTCGCTCGGCACCTGGCAGGGCATCTACCTGTGCGAGCACCGGGACTCGGGTGGGCCTAGGTCGCTGACCGTGACGGCGTGGGGCGAGGAGCGGGGCTAGCGCACCGGCGCTACACCCGCGCGCCCGTGCGCACCAGGCCGTGCGCGGACACGGCCGCCCACACGCTCTCGAGCAGCAGGAAGCCGAGCTGCGTTTCCATCGCGGCGAGCACCGCGAGGACTACAGACCCGACGAGGTTGAGCACGAGGTACGTGCGCGAGTCGGGGCTGAGCCGTCCGCGCTGGGCTGCGACGAAGGCGGCCAGGATCAGCAGCGACCCCAGCACCTGGATGAGCTGGTCCATGTGATTCTCCTATGACCACGCCGTCGTCGGACGGGTACGGCGCGGGCTCTCGTCCGGGCGGCCGGCAGGTTCGGCCGTCTGGTCAGAGGCTAGCCGTCCGCCAAATATGCGAACATATGTTCGTGCGCTGGGACAACCTGCGAATAGAGGCGGACGAAGAACACCGGCTTCCGGGCTATCGCGATCCGGCGGTGGTCAGGACCTTCGATGCACCCGAGGCGCTGGACGTGCGCTTCTACGAGGTGCGCGCCAAGTCGGCGCTCAACCAGGTGCCGAAGGCGTCGCGGATGCCGTTCCGGTGGACGATCAATCCGTACCGAGGGTGCACCCATGCGTGCACCTATTGCCTGGCGGGCGACACGCAGATCCTGATGACCGATGGTGGTACGAAGTTGCTCGCGGAGATCGAGCCGGGCGACGCGATCTACGGCACGGACTCCGAGGGCGAGTACAGGCGCTTTGTCCCCACGCACGTCGTTGACCATTGGTCCACGTCGAAGCCCGCCTATCGCGTTGTACTGGAGAACGGAACGGAACTCGTCACGAGTGCCGACCACCGGTTCCTAACCACGCGAGGGTGGATGTACGTCATGGATGGGAGCGGACCTCGACGCGATCATCTTCAGGTCAACTGCGAGTTGATCGGCGCTGGCCGTGAGCCCAAGCTCCACGACGCTGTGACGACTCACGGCGGGCTGCGGGTGAGTGCGATCGAACCCGTCGGTGTGGAGCTACAGCTC
>Ga0070680_100001137_pt1 | contig 19107 bp, 15 predicted proteins | sample KBSC73BmetaG_FD_64672 | JGI IMG/M metagenome (GOLD analysis project Ga0070680, IMG submission 64672) | Corn rhizosphere microbial communities from Kellogg Biological Station, Michigan, USA - KBS C7-3B metaG | ecosystem: Host-associated > Plants > Roots > Rhizosphere | place: USA: Michigan...
CCAGCTTCATTTCGGCGAGCGTACCGGAGGCATGAAGGAATGCGAGCCCGTCGCCATCGAGCCGCTGCAGGATGAACCCTTCGCCGCCGAAGAATCCCGCGCCCAGCTTTTTCACAAGCGCAATATTGAATTGCACGCTCGGCTGCGCAAAAAGAAACGCGTCGCGCTGAGCCAGAACGCTCTGCCCCGCCGCCAGATCGAAGGCCTGAATGCGCCCCGGATAGCTACCGGCGAAACCTACTTCGCCTGCCGCCGCCGCCCGGAAATAGGTCACGAAAAGGGACTCGCCCGTAAACGTCCGTTTCAAGGCGCCCAGGATCTTGTCGCTCAGGGTCTGCCCCGTCATCCGCGTATCCCAGGCGACGTTCGTCGTTTTGTAAACCATGCGGCCGGCTTCGGCGTAGACCTCCTGCCCGTCCTTCAGCCGAACCCGCGCGATCTGCAGATTGTCGCCAACGATGGTATATTCCAGCGGCTCGGGCGCAGGCTGGGCTGCGGCCCCCCAGTTCATCGAAGAAGAAGTGGTTGCGCCGACAGGCGTTCCGCAGCTTCCACAGAAGTTGGCGTTATCGGGCATCTGGGCGCCGCATCGTGAGCAAAAGGCCATTCTGGTTCCTCTCGCAACAGGATACGCACTCCCGCGGCTCCCGGTTCAACTCGCTGGTAATCCTCTGAACCCCGCCAAACCTGCCTTATAATCCACTAGCAATTTTGGTTCCAACTAGTACTTGTTTTTACAGGTCCGGGGATTAAAATCCACGATCACCTTTATAATGGCTCTGTGAGCATGCTGTCCCCCAGGCTGCAACTGAAAGTCTCTCAGAAGCAGGTCCTCACGCCTGGCCTCGTTCAGATGGTCACGGTTCTTCAGCTCAACCGGCTTGAGTTGAAGGAGATGATCAATCAGGAGATCGTCAACAACCCCGTACTTGAGGAGGGGCTCGATGCGGGCGAAGAAATCTCGCCCGAGGAATTGCAGCCAATTCTCGAATCTGAACGCAGCGCCGAACCGGCCGATAAGGAACTGCTCGAAGCAGCTGACATCAAAATCGAACAGCCAGCCGAACTGTCCGCCACGGCAGTCGGTTTTGCGGAAGGCGAAGCGCCTCCGGAAACGCCGGAAGTGGCGGAGACCAGCACCGCCGATCCCTTTGACGAGATCGATTTCGGTTCGTTTTTCGACGATTATCTCGACCCGGGATATAAAAGTCCGGCCTCGGAATCGATCGAAAAGCCGTCTTTTGAAACTTTTCTTTCGCAGCCGCAGACGCTCCCGGATTATCTGCGCTCGCAACTGAGCGTGACTTTGCTCGATGATGATACGCGCGACGCCGCCGAATCGATCATCGGCAATCTGGATGAGGACGGCTACCTCACCGCCAGCCTCGATGAGATGGCGCAGCAGGGTGGCCACCGGCGGGAGCTGATGGAACCGGCGCTCAAGGCCGTTCAATCGCTGGATCCCGCAGGCGTTGCCGCCCGCGATTTGAAAGAATGCCTGCTGCTCCAGATTGAAAGCCGCAACGGCCGGGGCGGCGTCGCCTGGCAAATCGTCTCGAGCTACATGAGGCTGCTCGAAACGCGCCAGTATCGCGAGCTCGCCAAGGCGCTCGGCCGTCCTCAGGAACACATCGATATCTCCATCGCGATGATCCGGCGGCTCAACCCGCGGCCGGGAATCCGCTATTCGGGACCGGGCGCGCGATCCGTAGAGCCGGATGTGTACTTCATCCGGGACGCGGAAGACTTCATCATTCAGATGAATGATGATGAGCTCCCGCAGCTTCGTCTCAACGCGCAGTATCGCCGCATGCTCGATCGCGATAACGGCGCGACGAAAGAAGTTCGCGATTACGTCCGCGAACGCTACTCATCCGCGATTCAGCTGATGAAGAATATCGAGCAGCGGAAGCAGACGATTCTGCGTGTCTGCGAGGCGATCAAACGGCGCCAGGGCGAGTTTCTGCGATTCGGCCTCGAATACCTGAAGCCGATGATGATCAAGGACGTCGCGGAAGAAGTAGGTGTTCACCCATCCACCGTGAGCCGCGCCGTCGCCAACAAATACGCCCACACTCCTCACGGCGTCTACGAATTGCGATACTTCTTCTCAGAGGCGGTGCAGGGGCCCTCCGGGGGCGACACGCCGCTTCTGTTATTGAAACGCAAGGTTAGAAGGATGATCGAGGAGGAGGACCAGCGGCACCCGTTGACGGACGAGCAGATCACCTCGCGCCTGCAGGCCGAAGGCATCGAAGTCACGCGCCGCACGGTCGCTAAATACCGCGAGGACATGAAGATTCCGTCCACGCACCAGCGCCGGGTCCGAAACTGACGATGAAAGTTACCTATACCGGACGGCAGGTGGATCTCACGCCTGTTCAGAATGGGAAGCTCGACGCCGCTTTTGCTAAAGTCAGCAAACTGCTGGATAACGGGCGCGGCGAGGTGGAGGCGCGCGTCGTCGTGTCTCACGAACGCTACCTGAATAACGCCGAAATAACGATTCCCTACCACAACCACGAACTGGTGGGCCAGGCCGCGGATGCGGACCTCTTCACTGCGCTCCATTCGGCAGTCGAGAAACTCGAGAAACAGGCGGTCAAAGTTCGCGAGAAATGGCGCGACGGCAAACGCGGCTCTTCCGATCGGCAGGAGACCTGGCCTGGCGAGCCCGAAGAGTAAGGAGCCGAGTAAAAGCAAGGCCAGGAAGGCTGCGCCCTCGCGCGCGGCCGTCCCTCGCTCGGAACTGGTCATCATCACCGGGCTGAGCGGATCCGGTAAAGCCTCCGTACTGCGAGCCCTCGAGGATCTTGGTTACTATTCGGTCGACAATCTTCCGGTCGACCTGATTCCGACCTTTGCCGATCTCGTCCGCGATTCGAGTACCATCCGCCATGCGGCGCTCGTGGTAGATGTCCGCGAAGGCTCCGGCTTAAAGAAGTTTCCGGCCATATGGCGGCGAATTCGGTCGGGTCTGAATACGCACCTGCTGTTCCTCGAAGCCGACGACGAGGCGCTGATGCGCCGCTTCAGCGAAACCCGCCGTCCCCATCCGCTCAGCGCAGGCGAACAGCCCATCAGTGAAAGTATCCTCCGGGAACGCGAGATGCTCGCGCCCATCCGGGCCCTCGCGGATCTGATCATCAGCACCTCGAAATTCAACGTGCACGACCTGCGCAGCTTCATCAAACAGAAGTTCCAGGGCGGGCGCGAGGAATCGAAGATTCTGATTTATATCACCAGCTTCGGCTACCGGCATGGCGTCCCCCCCGATGCCGACCTCGTTTTCGACGTCCGGTTTCTTCCCAACCCGAACTACATCCCGCGCTTCAAGAAACTCACGGGACGTCACCCGAGCGTCGCGCGATACATTCGCTCCTTCCCGCAAACCGGCGAATTCATCGAGCGCATCACGGACCTGCTGATTTACCTCCTTCCTCACTACATAAAAGAAGGAAAGAGCTACCTCACGATCGGCTTCGGCTGCACTGGCGGCCATCATCGTTCGGTCATGATCGCGGATCAGGTAAGGAAGAATCTCGCGGCGGCCGGATACCAGGTGAACGTCACGCATCGCGACGCCGCCAAGCCGGTCTGAGGCGATCACCGAGCTTTTTCCTAATCTTTTCAGCAGGTTGGCAATACTGCCCCGGAGGCCTCGGCTATGATCTTTGGCGCAGACCCATGTCCAGCACCGCTCAGATCCTGGCCAATCGGCAGAATGCCGAAAGGTCCCACGGCCCTGTCACAGCCGAAGGCAAAACCCGCGTCTCACAAAACGCAACCAGATTCGGGCTCTTTTCCGTCGCGAATTTCGTGCGCCCGGAAGAACAGGACATCTTTAATGAGTTCGAGACCGGCTATCTCGCCGAACTCGCTCCCGACTCGCCGCTCGAGCAGACCCTGGCCCGCGAAATCATCCACGCGGCATGGCGCCTGCGGCGATGCGCGAACATTGAAACCCTTCCGCCCGAAGATCTGACTGAAGAAGAACTCGATCGCCTCCAGATCTCGATCGACCGCGCCCGCTCCGCCGCCCAGCGCACCTTCCATCGTTCTCTGAAAGAACTCCGCCGCCTCCAGGGCGAACGAGTCTATGCGACTTTCGCGGCAAAACAGGCGGCCGAGGCCGTTGCTCACAATTCTGCAAAACAAAGCCAATCCGAGCCGGCGAAAACCGCCTCCATTCCCCGCGGCGCGCCTTGCCCCTGCAAGTCCGGCCAGAAATACAAGCGATGCTGCGGCAAAAATGCGGCGCCGGTGTTGACTACGAAGGCGGCATAGGGGAATTCCGACCAAAGCCACGGCCGAGTTGCGGCTGCGAACGCGATTTGGATCGCCGTCGCGGGGCCAAAACAGGATACCTTCGAAGAGTTGCTCCCCCGTTTGTCGTTCATGCGGATGAGTACAAAATCGAAGCGGCCCAAAGGCCGGAGGAATAGTATGTCGCTCGACAACGTAAGCCGACGTTTGCTTCTGAAAGCCGCGGGACCGATGGCGTTCGCCTTTCAGGCGGCCGGTCAGGCGACGCACGAAGTCGCGTCCGGCCCAGCACAACAATCGGCGCCCACACACACGATCCGTTTCGCAGTAATCGGTCTCGACCATAGCCACATCAACGGCATTACCGATACGATACGGCGCAACGGCGGGCAGCTGATCTCGGTCCACTCCACCAACGCCGCGTCTCTTTCTGCATTTCAGAAACGCTACGCAGGCGTGAAGGTGGCGCGCAGCGAGGATGAGATCCTCAACGATCCCGGAATCCAGCTCGTCTGTTCCGCCGCCGTCCCGAATTTGCGAGGGCCGCTCGGCGTGAGAGTCATGCGTCATGGAAAAGACTTCCTGACCGACAAGCCCGGCCTGACCACGCTGGAACAACTCGCCGAGGTCCGTAACGCCGTCGGGCAAACGGGCCGGATGTTCGCGATCATGTACGGCCGCCTCGAGCAGCGCGCTACAACGCATGCGGCTTCACTCGTGAAAAGCGGCGCGATCGGACACGTGGTGCAGACGCTTCAGCTCGCGCCCCATCGGATCAACGAGAATACCCGCCCCGAATGGTTCTGGGATCCCGAACTCTATGGCGGCACTCTCTGCGACCTCGGTTCGCATCAGGCCGATGAGTTCGTCCACTTCACCGGGTCCACCACCGTGGAAGTAACCATGTCGAAGGTGGCGAACGTGCGCTACCGCCATCACCCGAAGTTCCAGGATTTCGGCGACATGATGTTCCACGGCGATCGCGGTTTCGGCTACTTTCGCGTGGACTGGCTGACTCCGGGCGGCGTCACCGCATTTGGAGACGAACGCACCTTCATTCTCGGTACAGAGGGCTACATCGAGCTGCGGAAGACGTTCGACATCGCCGGCCGCCCGGGCGGAGATCACCTGTTCATCGCAGACGGCAAATCCGCGCGCTACATCGATTGCAAAAATCTCGCTCTGCCGTTCGGACCGCAGTTCGTGGAAGACATTGTGAACCGAACGCATGTAGCCCAGGACCAGAATGCCGCTTTGCTGGCCATGGAACTGGTGCTGAAGGGGCAGAAGAACGCGCGGATACTATAGTTGGCCTCCGAGTTGCTCCTCTCCCGAAGAGGGAGGATCATCCGCAAATGCCGGAAAAGAAAACACTCCAACGGGCGAAGCGGGACAAAGCGCAAGGCAAGGCCCCGTCAACGCAGGCCGGCGAATTTGTCCGCGAAGAGATGGAGCACATCAGAGAGGGCAAGCATGGCGCCCGATCCACGAAACAGGCCATCGCCATCGGACTATCGAAGGCACGCCGCGCGGGCGTCGACCTGCCGCCACCGAAAAAGGGACGGACCTCTGACGCGACTCGCAAGCAAGCCGAACGGGACCTGGAAAAAGGCCACAGCCACAGCAAGGCCAAACCTTCGGCGAAACGGTCCCGCGCGACGAAACAGGCGTTGAAGAGAGAACCGCGTGCAGCGGCGTCGAAGTCAGCTCTCTCGAAACAGGCGAAGCAGGCCGCGCGGACGCGTCGGGCGAAAGGCCCGGCCACGCCACCGTCAGGACGAAAGAAGGCCAGCCGCAGCCGTTAGTGCTTACCCGGCTCCATCGGCACTCCTTTGCGCTGGCTCATGATGTAGGCTTCCATGGCGCGCAAGCGCGTATCGTCGTCCGCCAGCGGTTTGCCTTTCGTCGGGTTCTCGATGCACCAGTTGATCATGTCCCGCAACAGCGCAACGCGCTGTAACTGGACCTGATATTTCGGATAGGTCTCCGGATGCGTGTTGGCCGCATTCGGGTGGCACATGTCGCAGGAGATGCCAACCGTACCGCCGAAGGCTTTCGCGTCGTGGAAGATGCGATTGCCTTCGGCGACGAACTTATCGTATTCCTGCTTCCAGATGAACTCGTCGCGCGAAGTGTAATTGCCGTAAGTCTCGAACTGCTTCTTCTCCGGCGATTCGGTTCCCGGCGCGGGGATTTTGCCTTTCGCGTCCTTCGCCGTATCGGCAGCCATATCCCATTTCATGCCGGGGTTCTTTTTCTGCCACGCCAGCATCAACTGGTTGGCGACGTCTTTTGCCTGATCGGGGTTCATGGTCTCGCCAGGTTTCAGCCCTTTCACTTCGAGCGACGTCTTGCCGTCGCAGAGTTCGACCACGACGTTCCCGTTGCGCGTATCGGGAGCCTCATGATGCGGCGTATCAGGGCCCCCGGCGAGCATGACCGCGGCTGGCATGAATAAAAGGATGTGAAACTTGCGCATGAATTGTTTTCCCCTGTCGTCAGTAGAAGCCATCAATAGGAGTCGAACGTAGGCTCGGCCGGCCTGTTCTTCGTACCATTCGACTTCAGATAACTTGCCGGCACGGAGACGGGGTTGCGGTCCCACAGGTTGTAAATCTTGTTGACCAGGCCGTCGGTCAGAACATCGATGCGGCCGTTGCCAACGCCGTCGTTCATATCGAACGGATTGGCGCGGCTCATCTGAACGGTGAGCTTCGGCAATCCTTCGGGAGCGTACGGCCAGGGCCACGCCGTGGAAAGCAGGCCATGGAAACAAATGTTGCCGATCCGATTACTCAACACCTGATGAGTGTGACCGTGAATCACCGTGACCGTCTGGAACGGCTTCAGAATCGTCTGCACTTCATCCGCGTCTTCGGTCCAGAAATTCCATGGCCGGTAGTACTTGTACAAAGGCGAATGCGAAAACACCACGATCGGAGTCTTGTGCGGAATCTTCGCCAGATCCTGCTGCATCCACATCCGCTGCGGCTCGCCCACCTCGAAGCGCGATTGCACGCCGTTATCGAGGCCCGCGACGGTCTGCATTCGCTGTTCGGGCGTCATACCGCGCGCCGTCCAGAAGTCTTTCTCGATGATGCTGTTCAGCACGACGAAGTGGACGCCCTTGTGATCGAACGAATAATTCGGCGGCCCGAACAGACCTTTCCAGGTTTCGCCAAGGTCGAGATACCAGTCGTGCTCGCCGACCATCATCTTGACCGGAGCTTTCAGCCCCTTCAGGATCTGAACGCCGAGTTGAAGTTCCTCCGGCTTGCCGAGTTGCGCAAGGTCGCCGCCGAACAGGACGAAATCAGGTTGCGGGTCGAGACGATTGACGTCATCCACCGCCTTGAGAGCGGAGCGGACGAAGCGGTCGTTCAGCTTGGTCGTATAGATGTGGGTATCCGACACGTAGGCGATGCTGAAGTTGACCGCGGGGCTTTCGGGCGAGGCGGCCTTCACCACTTCGATGAGCTGGAACGAGTGCGGCGGCAGCAGACTCTTCGCCAGCACCGCGCCTGCAGCCGCGCCCGCCACTCGCACGAAATTGCGGCGAGGCAGCCGGATGAGCTCATTCATTACGCTTTCGCGCTCTTCCATCCACTTCGTTTCGACGCTCTTGAATTTGAAGCCCATCGTGTTCTCTCCCGGGTGGGTTACTTTTCCGTTGCGGTGCGGCCGATGAGCGCGGGGTCCTTCACATCGGGGTCGGGCGCAACATCGCCCAGATCGCCTTTTCGGCCCATGGCGGCATCGGTATCGCGCTCGGGCCGTTTCGTGGCGGCAAGTTCTTTCTGGCGCTGCATCTCGGCATCGCCCTCGGCTTTGAACTGGCTCGACGTGAGAGAGCCGAGAAACGCGACCAGATCGTCGATCTCGCTTTCCGACAGCCCAAGGCGCTGCATGCCGCCATCGAGGAACGGGTTTTGAATGCCGCCCTTATTGTAGTGGTCGATGACGTCCCATAAAGTGGGCAGGCTTCCATCGTGCATGTAGGGCGCGGTGAGCGCGATGTTGCGCAGGCCGGAGGTTTTGAACGCCCCGATGTCGGCGTAGTTTTTCGTGACGAGAAAGCGCCCGAGTTCGGATAGATCGGTTTGGATCGCAAGCTCGTCGATTTGTTTGATGTTCCCCGTCTCCACCATGTGCCGGGCTTTCACGGCAAGTTCGACGAAGTTGGCTTTATGCGCGGCGATCCCGATGTTGTGGAAGCGATTATCGGTAAAGAACGGCTGGGTCGAGCTGAATCCGTGGCAGGACATACAGCGCCCCTTCCCGTTAAATAAGGACCAGCCGCGTTTCTCCGATTCATTCATCGCGTTTGCATCGCCGGCCATAAACCGGTCGAAGGGCGAATCGCCGAAAACGAGAGTGCGCTCGAAGGCGGCGATTGCGCGGCCAATGTTGTCGTAACTGACCGGCTGATGAAAGACCGCGTTGAAGGCCGAAACATATTCGGGAATGGCGGCGACCTTCGCGGTAACCGCGGCGCCGTCCTTGTTGCCCATCTCGATGGGATTCACAATGGGCAGCTTCGCCTGTTCCTCGAGCGAGGGCGCCCGGCCATCCAGGAAGAACGTTTGCTGGAACATGGCGTTCAGGACAGTCGGCGCATTGCGTTTTCCGAACTGCGCATGGATGCCCTTCGAAGTGGGAAAGCGATCGACGAATCCTTTCTCGCGATCGTGGCAGGTGGAGCAGGCCACTGTGCCGTCTGCTGAAAGCCGCGTGTCGAAGAAGAGTTGCTTGCCGAGCGCGATCTTCTCAGGGGTCTCCGGATTGTCCTTCGGGATCACGAACTGATACAGATCCTGTGGAATCCCGAGCGGCAGAGCCGAACTATCGGCGGCGCGCGTGAGAGCGGCCGGCGCGGCGCTCAGGAGCAGGAGCGCGGCAGCTCTTCCTGCGAGCGCGGCGGCCCTTCCCGAAAACGATCGCTGAGTTCTGGTCACAATCCGTCAACACCGGACGTGAAAGAATATTCCCGGGAATTTTCTGTATCTCCCTGTGTTGTCTGGAAGGAGGACGCCGCTGAAGCTTCTGCCCGAGGTTTTACTGGCGTGTCACGCCCCGTTGTACAGATATGCGCGCTCGCTCTGCCGTGAAGAGACCGCGGCGGAAGATCTGGTACAGGAGACATTCCGCCGTGCTCTCGCGGCCACTACGAAACCGCGCGAAGCGACGCTCGAGAATGTCCGGCCGTGGATGTTCACCATTCTGCGCCACATCTGGCATAACGAGTTGCGCCAGAGGACGCACGATCCGCTCTCTTCGTCGGCGGCGATTTTATTCGGCGCCGGCGAACCCGAAACACCGGAGCGCGTCCTCAACCGGAAGATGATCCGATCCGAGGTGCGGCACGCCCTCGAAGCCCTGCCGGAGACCTATCGGGAAGTCGTGATGCTGCGCGAAATCGAGAGCATGTCCTACGCTGAGATCGCCTCGATTATTCAGTGCCCGCCGGGCACGGTAATGAGCCGTCTCGCGCGCGGCCGTGCCCTTCTGCGCGAGCTTCTCGCGAACCTGGATACATCGGGAACACGGGCGAGAGGGGTAGGACGAGGATGACCTGCCGCGACGCGGAATCCCGGCTGCCGCTCTATATCGACCACGAACTCGCGCGTGGCGAGGTGGAGGATCTGGAACGGCATCTTGCCGGGTGCGCAAAGTGCCACGATGCGTTCGAGGTTCTGCGCGACGTGAGCGATAACATTCGCGCGGCGAAGCCTCTCTATGACGCGCCGCTCGAGAGCGAGGCGCGCGTTCGCGAGTTGATTCGGGCGCGAGACCGCGCTCTTATCGCCCGGCGCTGGCGGCTGGCCGCAGCGATCTCGGCCGCGTTTATCGCGGCCCTGATGCTTCGGCCCGTGAAAGCCGGCGGTTTTCCGGAGTTCGCCGCGGGATCGCACGTGCGGTACGCCAGCGGGGCGACGCCGCTCGATGTGGCGTCCAGCCAGCCCGAAGCCGTTTCGCGCTGGCTCGCTCCGCGGCTGCCGTTTCACTTCAAACTGCCGGACTACATAAACCAGCCGGACAGCAGCAAGAAGTATTCGCTTTCCGGCGCCCGGCTGCTGCAATACGGCAACGCGGACGTCGCCTATCTCGCCTACAGCATGAACCGCAGGCCGATTTCGCTGCTCGTGACTTCGGCCAGCCAGGTGAAGCCGGGGGGAGGTCAGACTTTCCGCACCGGCGGCATCGAATTTCACTTCTCCTCGGAGCGCGGCCTGCGGCTGATTACCTGGAGCGATCGGGGATTAAGCTATGCGCTCGTTTCGGACCCGGGCGTTACGGGAGCCGAATCCTGCGTGATTTGCCACGGCTCGACGGCGGACCGAAAGAAGATCGGAACTTTGCCTGAGTGACTGCAAAACCGGTCACAAACAAACCAGGAATTTTGCGGCTCGAATTCCCCCTGCTTTTCAGCACTTCCGTCGCTTCTGGCCAACAACTCGCCTGCTTTTTCACCATGGCGGCCCGCACAATAAAGTTGCGACCGCGCAACTCGCCGGCCTGTGTTCGAACTCGCGCAGTGTGATCTCGCATCACGCCTCCCCATCGCGGTCTCTTTTGATTTACTTCGGCATCGCTCGTGGCCCGCGGCGTGCCTTAAACGCCGCGCGATTCTTCAAAAAGTTTTCTGGCCCGCGGGAACTTTGATCTGCCGCGTGGCGGTCTAACGGATGGGCCAGGCGAAAACGGTACCAACGATTTCGTAGTCAGCCTCGTCTGTACATTGACGTTGACGTTTTGGCGGAACCCTGAGTGACTCACTTACGCGCCTGCTTGATTGTCGGGCTAATTGCGATTGTTACGGCGGCGGTTCTCTTCGCCAGCGGCCCCCCAGCCCGCCACGTACGCGCAACCGGCGTGATTCAGGCGGTACGTTCGTACGCGGTCCAGGTACCAAAGATAGAGGGTCAGGGTGGTAATCTCACCCTCGCAACGCTGGTTGAGAATGGCGTCCCCGTGAAACCGGGCGATGTGCTCGCCACCTTCGATCGCTCGAACGAGGCGAAGCTGTTGCTCGATGCCGAAACCAAGCTCGACGACTTTCAGCATCAGATTGAAGAGAAAAGGGCGGAGCACGGGAGCAACAGCGAAAAGCGTGTTCTCGATCTGGTTCAGGCCCAGGCGGATCTCGGTAAGGCCGAAATCGAAATGCGAAAGGGTCCGGTGCTGAGCACGATCGACCAGCAGAAAAACAAAGTAAAGCTGGAGGATGCGCGCGAACACGTGGCCAGTCTGAAGAAATCCAGCGCCGCTCATGACACGGCGGAACTGGCCGAAATCCGAGTCCTTGAACTGCAGCGGGATCGGCAGAAGGTCGCGGTGGAGCGCCAGACGCGAAACCTCGACCGGCTTTCCGTGAAAGCCCCTATCGCAGGTATGGTCGCGCTCGCGATGACGTATCGGAACAACAGCATAGGACATCCGCAGGAAGGCGATCAACTCTGGCCGGGCAGCCCGCTGCTGCGCATCTTCGATCCCTCCGAGATGCGCGTGGAAGTTTCCGTTGGCGAACCGGATGGAGCCGTCCTGGTACCAGAAGCCCAGGTGGCAGTGCATCTGGACGCGTTTCCCTCGCTCGAATTTCCGGCGCGCTTCGAGTCCGCGAGCCCGGTGGCCACTGCCGCGCTCGGCGCTTCGGTGAAGACCTTTACCGCCCGGTTCCGCCTGGAAAAAGCCGACCCACACGTTTTGCCCGATCTTTCGGCAGCCGTGGATATCGAGGCGCCCCGATGAGCGCCAGCCCGGTTACAGCGCCGTCACAGCCTCAAGGTCCGGCGCTCGTCGAGCCCGTTCCGCGCAAGAGGGTGCGGCGTGTTCGCTGGCGGGTCTGGATTCGGATTTTCATCGCGGTTGTGGTCATCGGGGGAATTGCGTTCGGCTGGAGACAACTCCGCCGCACCAAACAGATCGGGGATCTTCCTACAGCCGCGGCGCGGAAAGGCGATTTCCTCGTCATCGTGCGCTGCCGGGGCGAACTGACGGCCCGGCGCTCCGAGCAGTTGACCGCTCCGCTCGATATTCCCGATCTGCAGATCGTCTGGCTTGCGCCGCCTGGCGGCCCAGTGAAGCAGGGCGAGGTGGTGGTGCGCTTCGACCCGAGCAAAGCTCAGCAGGATCTGAAAGAGAAGAGCGCCGCGCTCGAGCAGGCTCAGGCCTCTCTCGAACAGGCGACCGCTCAGGCGAAGATCACGGCCGATCAGGACAACGTCGATCTCTCGACCGCGAAATACGCCGTCGAGAAGGCGAAGCTCGAGGTCTCGAAACAGAAGATCGTCAGCGTGCTTCAGGGACAGGAGAGCGAAATCGACCTCCGTCTGGCGGAAGAAAAATTCAAGGTACAGGAGACAGCGCTCGTCACCCACCGCAAGACCGGCGAGGCGAAAATTGCGTCGCTCGTACATCAGCGCGACACGGCGAAGCGCCAGGTGGATATTGTCAAGGCGCAGATCGTGCAGATGAACGTCCAGAGTCCGCTGAACGGCGTGATCAATTACCTGCCCAACTATTCGCAAGGGTGGATGAACGCGCAGCCCTTCAAGGTGGGAGATCACGCGGTTCCGGGCGGCGCGCTGGCCGAAATTCCCGATCTTTCCACGCTCGAGATGGAGAGCAAGGTAGACGAGGTGGATCGCGGGCGAGTCAATATCGGTGATTCGGTGGTGGTGCATGTCGACGCGTTTCCCGAAAGGACGGTAACAGGAAAGCTGGTATCGATCACTCCGCTGACGGAACAGAGCTTCAACGAGTGGCCGCCCACCCGAAGCTTTCGGGCCTTCGCGAGACTCGATAAGCCCGATCCGCGCATGCGTCCGGGAATGAACGCCGGCGCCGATCTCGTCCAAACGAAAATCCCGGGCGCGATCAGCGTGCCGGCGAAGGCCGTCTTCACCGTCAATGGCAAACCCACGGTCTACGTGAAAAAGAGCCATCAGTACGTGGCGACTGCGGTTTCGATCAAAGCGCGAAATCCGGATGATGTCGCTGTCGAGGGGATCGGCCCGGGAACGCTGGTGGCGCTAATCGAACCGCCGAAGGAGAACCGATGACTCCCGCCATTGCTCCGGCGCCTGTTGCGTCACCGCCCGTTCCCACCGAAATACGTCCCAGGCGGCGCCGCCGCGCCTGGAAGCGATGGCTGTTCACTTTGCTTGCGCTTGCCGGCGTCGGAGCGGTTGCGGCGCACTACGGAACACGCGCGTGGCGCACCATCAACCGGACGCCTGTAATCGTGATTCCCACCGCGAAGGTGCAGCGCGGAGACGTCACGCTCACCATCACCGCGCGGGGCGAGCTGCGGGGCGGCAACTCCGAAGTGCTGTTCGCGCCCATGACGGGAGGCGTCGAATTGCATCTCACGAAGCTTGTCGACGCCGGAACGCCGGTTAAAACGGGCGACATTGTTGTCCAGTACGACACCACTGAGCAGGAGTACAAACTTCGCGAAGCCGAAGCCGACCTGGCCGAGGCAGAGCAGCACATTATCCAGGCGCGCGCCACGGCGGAATTCGACGCTGAGGAAGACCGGTACGCGCTCGAAAAAGCCGAGGCCGACGTGCGCACTGCCGAACTGGATGTGCGCAAGAATCCGCTGATGCCAGCCATCACCGCGAAACAGAACGACCTGGCGCTCGAAGGCGCGCGCGACCATCTGACGCAGCTCCAGCACAATCTGGCCAATCGCAAAGCGACTGATCAGGCAGGGATCGCCATGCAGCAGGCCGGGCGCGGCAAAGCCGAAGCGCAGGCGAAGATCGCGCGCCAGAACATCGAGAATATGACGCAGCGCGCCCACCGCGATGGCTACGTGGCGCTGCGCCAGAACACGAATATCCAGTTCGGCTTCTTCGGCATGACGCTGCCGCTGTTTCAGGTAGGCGATACGGTGCGGCCCGGCATGGCGGTGGCGGAAATACCGGATCTGAAGAATTGGGAAGTGGGAGCGAGCATCGCCGAACTCGACCGCGGCCACATTGCCAAAGGCGACCAGGCGAACGTGACGATTATCGCGCTTCCTCAACATCCCTTCAGCGGGCAGGTGAAGGAGATCGGCGGTACCAATGGGCCGCCGTGGAATCGCCACTTCGAATGCAAGATTGCGCTGGATAATCCGACTCCCGAGCTTCGACCAGGCATGAGCGCGAACGTGGTTCTCACGACGGACGAGATGCGTAACGTCCTCTCACTTCCCTCACAGGCGCTGTTTGAAGCGGGCGGAAAGACCTGGGTTTATGCGCAGAACGGCTCCGGCTTTGCACGGAAAGATGTGAAGCTGGTGCGCCGCAACGAAATGCGCGTCGTCATCGAAGGGCTGGACGCCGGCCAGTCTGTCGCGCTGGCGGACCCCTCGGAAGCCGCAAAAAAGCCGGCCGGGGCGTCCTCGAGTCCCATGCAGTCGCTGCGCAAATAATGCCATGCTGATCGGCCGCTATATCTCGGATATCGGGCTGGCCGGCTCGAATCTGTGGGCGCAGAAGACCCGGACCGTGCTGACGGCGCTCGGAATCATCTTCGGCGTAGGCGCTGTGATCGGCATGCTCGCCATTGGCGCGGGCGCGCGCGAAGAGTCGATGAAGTTTATCGAGCAGCTCGGCGTCCGCAACGTGCTGATCGAATCGCGCCCGGCCACCAGCACGCAGGAGTTTCAGCAGCGTCGCCGTTCGTCGCCCGGCCTGACCGAACGCGACGTCCGCATCCTCACCGGCAATGTGGAGGCGCTCGACCTCATCTCCGCGCGCCGCAGCATGCATCCGGTGCGCGTATTTCCCAAGCCGGACGGCGATCTGCCAGAGCTTTATGGCGTCCGCCAGTCCTATGCCGCGATTCACAACTGGAAGCTGGAAGAAGGCGCCGCGTTCACCCCGGACGACGATGCATCGAGCATAGCGGTTTGCGTGCTCGGCGAGAAGGCCAAGGTGGTGACGCTCGGTTACGGCCCGGCACTCGGGAAATTTGTCAAGGTGAACGACACGTGGCTGCGCGTGGTGGGCGTTCTCAAGGAACAGGTCAGCTCGGGTTCCGGAAGCGCGCAGTCCGTAGATCCGAACTTCGTCATTTATATTCCGCTGAACACGTATCAGTACAGGTTCTTTGACCCCGGCTCCAACTTCAAGGACGATCTGGATGGCGTCGATATGCGGCTGAAGCTCGGGGCCGATAGCGTGAGCGCGGCGCGAGTCGTCTCCGCCATCCTGCAATCCACGCATCACGCGACGCCCGATTTCACCGTCACCATCCCGGCGGAGCTTCTGGCGGAACAGCAGCGTTCGCAATCGATCTTCACGTGGGTGATGGTAGCGATCGCCGCGATTTCGCTGCTCGTGGGTGGTATCGGGATCATGAACATCGTGCTCGCGACGGTTCTCGAGCGAACGCGCGAAATCGGTATCCGGCGGTCCATCGGCGCAAGACGCGCGGATATCATTCGTCAGTTTCTTCTGGAGTCGGTCCTGATCTCAATCGGAGGGGGCGTTGTGGGGATTGCATTTGGATATTTCCTTTCCTGGCTGATCGCGCGCGCAGCGGAGTGGAACACCATCGTTACGCCGGCGTCCATCGTGATCGCCTTCGGGGTGTCCGTCGCGGTGGGCATTGCGTTCGGCATTTATCCGGCCCGCAAGGCTTCCCGGATCGATCCTATTGAGGCCCTCAGGTATGAATAAGAAGGCCGTAGCGCTTATTCTGTCCGCGCTTGTCTCCGCTGCCGCCGCGTCGCCTGCGTCGCTCTTTGACACGCAATGGATCTCACGCCGTTTTCATCCGCAAACCGCGGAGGTGCGGCCCATCGAAGGCCTCTCCGGGCGCGTGCAGGACGGAAAGCTCACGCTGGATCTGAAAACCTTTCTCGCGCTGTTCCTGAAGAATTCCACGGATATCCATATTGCCCGCCTTGACGTCTACACAGCGGCGGACCAGACCGTGGCCGCGAAGGCGCCTTTCGATCCCGCGCTGTCTCTTGGCTACACGACCCTGCGCACCGTCAACCCTGAGTACACACAGATCAGCGGCGCGTCTACGCTGAACAGCCTTGACCAGAACGCGACCCTTGCATATCAGCAGGTACTGCCGACGGGGACGACCGTGACGGCGGGTTACACCGGCACGCGGATTTCGAGCAACAGCGCGTTCAACCTGTTCAATCCAGGCCTTTACGGATCACTGAACATCTCCATCATGCAGCCTCTCTGGCAGAACCGGACGGGCATTGTGCAGCGCGCGCCCCTGAAGATCGCGCAAACGCAATTGCTCATCACCTCACGCCAGACGGAGGCGCATATCGCCGATCTGGTGGCGCAGGCTGCTGGACAGTACTGGGATGCCATCCGGGCGCGGGACAACATCAAAGTCCTCGACCAGACATGGCAACTGGCTCAGAAATCCTATGACCGGGACAAGCAGGCGCTCGATCTGGGCGCCCTCGCGAGTCTCGACATCTATCAATCGCAAACCCAGCTTGCCCAGCGGCGGCGGGATCTGGTGCAGGCGCAGTATGTGTATCAGGCTTCGCTTGACGGCTTGCGCCGCCTCATCGGCGCGGATCTCAATCCGGAATATCGGGAAATGGAGATCGTGCTTGAAGACGATCCCGGCAAACTGCCCGAGCAGCACGCGATTCTACCTTTTAAAGAAGCGCTCGCCGAGGCGGAGCGGCTTCGCCCGGAGCTCGAGGCGGCCCATCGGCGGCTCACCGTGGACGATCTGAACGCGCGGGTCGCTCGCAATCTGCTAACGCCGCAGGTGAATCTTACGGTTCAGACTTCATCGAATGGCCTCTCCGGAAATTCGGTAGCCATTGCCGGCCCTCTCGGCATCAGTACGCCGGCGGTATCGGGCAGCCTTGGCAATACGCTCGGCCAGATTTTGGCCTTTAACTATCCTTCTTACGGGGCGGGCATTCAGATCACTCTTCCGGTGCGCGGCAGCACGGCGCGCGCGCAGTTGGCCGATGCTCTGGTGAACCGCGTCCGCGATCGGTACAGCGAGCGCGCCGTCGAGCAGCAGATCATTCAGGACGTGAAGCAGGCGCTGAATTCCATAAATCTTGCGAACGCGACCATCCAAACCGCGATTCGCGCCCGCGATCTCGCGCAGAAGAATGTCCAGGCCGAGCAGCAGAAATACGAACTCGGCACCATCACGGCGTTCGAGATGCTGGATTCGCAAAGCCAGCTTGCAAGCTCGGAAAGCGCACTATTGAATGCTTATATCGGCTACCAGCAGGCCTGGATTTCTTACGAGCGCGCCACCTGGACGCTGCTTGACGGGCTGGGTATGGTGCTCGAAAAACCGAAGGCCTGACATAATCAGGGCCGATTGCTCAAGATTATGACCGCCGTGCCGCCGGGCTTGCCGAGGGGCGTGACAATCAGGGTATTTCCAGAGTTGTCCAGAGTGTAAGGCGCTTCAAGCCCTGACGATATGTCTATGTTGCGCTGTTCGCCATCCTTCAGGCCAGCCAGCTGGAACTGGACGCCATTTACATCCAACCGAAGGTCTGTCACTCCCGGCGAGCCGTTGATGACAGTAGCGGTGCGTTCGGCCGAAAGCACCGATTTGTGGACAATGCTCTGCTCTTGAGGTGAGCCTGTTTCGCGGCTGACGCCCAGGAACAAAGGGTCAAAGATTGTGATGTTGCCCGCCACGTCCGTGAGCTGGAGGGTGATGAATGATGTCTGGCTGATCGTGTGCGTCGTTGTGAAGTTAATAGAGCTGGTAGTCCCGACTGTGAATTGTGGAATGTTTGCGGTAGCGGCGACCGCAGTATTAGCGACGATCGACGAGATTCCGGATCCAGTATCCCGGGTTGTGTACTGGAGCGTGAAATGGAGCGGATTCGGATCGAGCACAGTACAGCAGGTGAAGGTGGGTGGGTCCGTGTCACTCTGCAGGCTTTGTTCAATTACGAGGGCCACTGTAGAGGCGTGCTTCAGCTTGCCGCTCGAGCCCTGAATCGTCACTCCGAAATTTCCGAGCCGGGCGAACGGGCTGCTCGCCAGCGTCATAGTAGCAGTTCCACCAGCTCCGACCGACGTGGGAGTGATCTGCGCAGTGACGCCCGCCGGCAGAGGGGAAGAGACGCTGAGAGCGACCGGTTCAGTAAACCCATTCCGGGGCGAAACGTTTACGGTATAGGCGGCCGATTGACCCTGGGCGATGGTCTGTGAAGGGAGCGTCGCGCTCATAACGAAATCCGCGGAGGGCAGCAGACCGTACACGACGATCTGGCCCGGGCTGCATGGAGCGGTGCACGGCGCATTACTCGCCACATAGACCCTGCCGTCTGCAACCGTCGGAACAGTGAACTTCGCGCGGGAGGGCAGCTGATCGCGTGCCGGGTTCATGTTGCTGTTCCATAGCTCATTGGCGACATTGGATGCGTCAAACGCGTGTACGACGCTGCTCGCATCCACGGCCCAGAGAATTCCGGTCCCAGGCAGAACTCCGCTGGCGGAGACAGCAAGAGGCGCTCCGGTGTAATCCGGCGCGGGCACGCTGCTGTTCGAGGCGCCGGGAGAGAACGTCCGGTTGGAATAGTTATAACTACGCAGAATGTCGCCACCGCCCCACACGTAGAGGATGTTGTTCCAGAAGGCGAGCTGGTGAATCTGAAAACATCCACTGAACGTAAAGGGAGAGCATACCCTGGTTAGCTGGAAGCTTGTCCCTCCCACGAGGCTCATATCGGATGGATCAAGAAGATAACCAACGCCTTCTTTTCCTGCGGAGACGATAAGATTGCCAGGAATTCGAATCGGTCCGGTGGAAGACAAATCGAGATCGTATTGATTCAGCGCCGCCGCATTCGACGGCGTGAAATGGCCAAGAACG
>Ga0070680_100001150_pt1 | contig 18989 bp, 12 predicted proteins | sample KBSC73BmetaG_FD_64672 | JGI IMG/M metagenome (GOLD analysis project Ga0070680, IMG submission 64672) | Corn rhizosphere microbial communities from Kellogg Biological Station, Michigan, USA - KBS C7-3B metaG | ecosystem: Host-associated > Plants > Roots > Rhizosphere | place: USA: Michigan...
GGTTTTCGTCCGTTCGATCGGTCGCGTTCGTGTCATCCGTGTTTCACACCTGTTGGGGCCGAGTCGGCATCGTTGCCTGGGAGAGCGTCGCGAAGCCGCGGAGAACGGCGGAGAACGGCGCAATCGTCGTTCGTCATTCATCAACATCTCCCAGCGACGCCCCTCCGCGCCTGTCCGCAGTTCTCCGCCGTTCTCCGCGACCCCATTGCTCCCCCTGAGAGGTGGCCTGAGTCGCGCGGCAGTGTGGCGCGAGCATCCAACGGGGCTGCGGAGCTTACGGATTTACGGATCGGGGAGTTGAGCGGGACGCCACCACCACAGAGTCATGTTTGTTTTTTGGCCTGGCGCACAGAGCTCCATGGGCCACTTGGAGTAAATTCGGGCCTCGTTCGCCAGTTTCCGCCAAATTCGCGTTTCCAACTCAGTCCAACCGTATTCGGCGCGCCACGCTCACCTAGCGCAACACCACGGTCTAGGACGTTGGCGGATTGAATCCTTCGTGCTGCGCGTCGATCCAGCTGCGGTGATACGCCGGATCCTCGAACGCCATCGCCTGCTTGGCGACCTTGAGCGGACGGAAGCTGTCCATCATCACCGCCAGCTCGGTCGTCTCCTTGGCGCCGATTGACGCCTCGGCGCGACCCGGATGCGGGCCGTGCGGGATGCCGTCGGGGTGGTGCGTGACGCTCCCGAACTCGATTCCCTTCCGGCTCATGAACTCGCTCGAGGCGTAGTAGAGCACCTCGTCGGAATCGACGTTGCTGTGATTGTACGGCGCCGGCACGGCATTCGGGTCGAAGTCGAACGGGCGCGGACAGAATGAGCACACGACGAAACCGTCGCCCTCGAATGTCTGGTGCACCGGCGGCGGCTGATGCACGCGGCCCACGATCGGCTCGAAATCACGAATGTTGAATGCCCACGGATAGAAATATCCGTCCCAGCCGACGACATCGAACGGATGGTGATCGAGAATCAGCTCGTTGATGCCGTCGTATTGCTTGACGAGCAGCCGAAAGTCCCCCATCTCGTCGTGCGTGCGCAACTGCGTCGGGCGGCGAATGTCGCGCTCGGAGTACGGCGCGCCTTCCTTGAGCTGGCCGAATTCGTTGCGATATCGCTTGGGCCAGCGAATGTGGCCGCGGCTCTCCATGATCAGCAGCTTCGGCTTGTCGCCTGAGAAATCGAACTGGTAGCGGTGCAGGATGCCGCGGTGAATGACGAGATAGTCGCCTTCACCGAACGGCAGGTCGCCGTACACGGATTCGAGCACGCCGCTGCCCTTCGCGACGTACACCAATTCATCCGACTGCGCGTTGCGATAGAAATGCTCGTCCTGCTTGTCCGGCTCGACGTAGAGCATTGCCACGTCCTGATTGAACAGGAGCGGAATGCGGTCGAGCGTCGCGCTGCCGCCTTTTTTTGCCTTTGCGGTCAGAAAGTGCCGGTGCCGCAGTGTCTGATCGGGATCGGCCTCGAACGGCTGCTCCTTGATGCGCCGCACCGACTTCACCGTCGTCGGCGGATGCACGTGATACAGCAGCGACGACGTGCCGGTGAATCCCTCGTGGCCCATCAGCTCCTCGGCGTAGATCCCGCCGTTCGGTTTGCGGAACGCCGTGTGCCGCTTGCGCGGAACCTGCCCGAGCGTGTGATAGATCGGCACGTCAGAGATTCCCGCGGAGCGCCTGCTCCTGCTCGATGGCCTCGAACAGCGCCTTGAAGTTGCCCTTGCCGAAGCTGCGCGCGCCCTTCCGTTCGATGATCTCGAAGAACAGCGTCGGCCGATCCTGCACGGGCTTGGAGAAGATCTGCAGCAGATAGCCGTCGGGATCGCGGTCGACGAGAATGCCGAGCGCTTCGAGCTGGTCGAGCGGCTCGTCGATCGTGCCGACGCGGCGCTGCAGATCGGCGTAGTACGTCGTCGGGGCCTTGAGGAACTCGATGCCGCGATCGCGCAGCGTGGAGACGGTATGAATGATGTCGTCAGTCGCCAGCGCGAGGTGCTGGACGCCCGGGCCGCCGTAGAACTCCAGATACTCGTCGATCTGCGATTTCTTCTTGCCGGCGGCGGGCTCGTTGATCGGGAACTTGATGCGCTCGTTGCCGTTCGCCATCACCTTCGACATCAGCGATGAGTACTCGGTCGAGATGTCCTCGTCGTCGAACGAGATGAGATTCTTGAAGCCCATCACGCGCTCGTAGAAGCCGATCCAGACGTTCATCTTTCCGAGCTCGACGTTCGCCACGCAGTGGTCGACGTGCAGCAAGCCGGTCGGCTGCGGCTGGTAGTGCGGTTCGCGACGCTGGAAGCCGGGCAGAAACGCGCCGCGATAGTTCTTGCGCTCGACGAGCGAGTGAATCGTGTCGCCGTAGATCTTGATGCCGGCCGTGACGACGTCGCCGTCATCGTCGCGGGACACGCGCGGCTCGTAGGCCGAGACCGCGCCACGCTCGATCGCCTTTGCATAGGCGTCGCGCGCGTCATCCACCCACAAGGCGAGATCGCGCACGCCGTCGCCGTGCTTCCGTACGTGGTCGGCGACATCGCCCGTTGGTCCCTGCGGGGCGGTCAGCACGAGACGGATCTTGTTCTGCACGAGCACATAGCTCGCCCGATCTCGCGTCCCCGTCTCCGGTCCGCGATACGCGACGAGCCGAAAGCCGAAGGCGCTCTGATAGAAATGTGCCGCCTGCTTGGCATTGCCGACGTACAGCTCGACGTAATCGGTGCCGTTGATCGGAAACGTGTCATGCGCCACTGCATCGACGGGCATGGTCTGCGTCGCCATCGGATCTCCCTGCTGAGATGATCGGCCGCGCTCACCCCTGCCAGGCGAGCGCCACTCTGAAATGCTATGGACCGCGCCGGTTCAGGTCAAAGGGGCTACGCATCGAATCACGACGCGATATTGTATACGCGTCATCCAATCAGGCCCGCGTGAACGAATCTGCATCGCCCGAGTCCGCCGCCTTTCAACGTTTCAGCACGGCGCTGGCCGGCCAGTACGCACTCGACTGCGAGATCGGCCGCGGCGGGATGGGCGTCGTCTATCGCGCACGCGATCTGATGCTGGATCGTGTCGTGGCCATCAAGACGCTGCCACCACACCTCGCCGCCGACCGATCGATTCGCGAACGGTTTCTGCGGGAGGCCCGCACGGCGGCATCGCTGTCGCACCCGAACATCGTTCCGATCTTTCGGGCCGACGAGATCGACGGCTTCGTGTTCTTCGTCATGGGCTACGTCGACGGCGAATCGCTCGCCGAGCGCATTCGCTTGCGCGGCTACGTGCCGCCGCCCGAGGTCGTGCGCGTCCTGTGTGACGTGTCCGAGGCGCTGGCATATGCCCACGGCCGGGGCGTGGTGCACCGCGACGTGAAGGCCGAGAACATTCTGCTCGAACGCAATACTGGGCGCGCGCTGGTCACCGATTTCGGGATCGCGCGCCTGGCCGAAGCGGCGCCGCTCACCGCCACCGGACAGGTGCTGGGCACGGTGTACTACATGAGTCCCGAGCAGATCTCCGGCGACTCGGTCGACGCGCGCAGCGACGTCTACGAGCTCGGCATCGTCGGCTTCTATGCACTGTCGGGACGATTTCCGTTCACTGCGGAGCTGGCCTCGGCCGTGCTCGTGGCGCACGTGACCAAGCCACCGCCATCGCTTCGCGAAGTTGCGCCCGACGCGCCGCCGACGCTGTCCGATATCATCGATCGATGTCTGTGCAAGCGGCCCGACGATCGGTTTCAGAGCTGCGCCGAGCTGCACGCCGCGCTGTCGTCGATCGAGCAACTCGTGGCGGCGGAGTCGCACGAGCGCGCGTCGGCGAATCGAGGCACACGCGCGAAGCTGCTCCTGTCGGACACGGAGGCGCAGGACATCCTCACCCGAGCGGCGGAGCTGCAGGCATCCACTGGCATCCAGCCGCGTCCGGCGCCGGTCGTCGGCAGCCGCGAAAGGCGGCCGCGGGCCCCCGATGGCGGCCACCAGGCGGCGAACGTGCGGAGCGCGGCGCTCGAAGCCGGGATCGCCGGCGAATACGTCGATCACGCGCTGCTCGAGCATGGACTCACGCCGACCGGTACGCCCGCCCCGCCGCCGATCGGGATCGTCGATCGAAGCCGTGCCCCCAGCGCAGTCGTCGGCTCGCCGACGCAACTGGAGTATGAGGTCGTGCTCGACGGCGAGATGCCCGAGCGCGATTTCGATCTGCTCGTCGACACGATCCGCAAGCACACCGGCGAAAGCGGGCGGCTGGACTCGATCGGGCGGTCGTTCGCCTGGCGCAGCGAACCCGGCGCTGGAAACGCGACGAACGTCTCGCTTCTGCCGCGCGGCGGCCAGACGACTATTAGAGTTTCGAAAAGCATGCGCACGTTCGCCGGCGGCATCTTCGGCGGCCTGGTCGGTGTGATCGGCCTCGGGACCGTACCAGTCTGGATGGGCATCGCCATCCACGCGAGCAATCCCGGTGCGGGTGCGGCACTCGCCGGCGGCGTGCTGGTGCTCACGTGGGCGACGGCTCGCGCGTTATTCGCTCGCTCGATTGGCAGGCGCGAGCAGGCATTGCGCGAACTGGCGGAGGATCTTGCGGTGCAGACGCGCGAATCGATCGCCGCGCACGAGCTGCCGCGCCTGGACAGCTGATCAGATCGCCAGCTCGGGCAGGTTGCGGAACAGCTCGAGCGCCTGCGGATTCGCCAGCGCGTCGGCATTCGTCACGGTGCGACCATGCACCACGTCGCGCACTGCCAGCTCCGAAATCTTGCCGCTGATCGTCCGCGGAATGTCCGCGACCTGCACGATCTTCTTCGGCACGTGATGCGGACTGGTGTTGGTGCGGATCTGCGCCCGGATCTTCTCCCGCAGCGCGTCGGTGAGCGTCACTCCGTCGGCCAGCCGGACGAACAGCACGATGCGCACGTCGGCGCCCGGACCATCCTCACCCGGAATCGTCTGGCCAATGACGAGACACTCGATTACCTCGTCGAGCTGCTCGACCTGGCGATAGATCTCCGCCGTGCCGATGCGCACCCCGCCGGGATTCAGCGTTGCGTCGCTTCGCCCGTAGATCACCATGCCGCCGCGCGCCGTCAGCTCGGCCCAGTCGCCGTGACGCCATGTGTTCGGATAGCGCTCGAAGTACGCGGCTCGATATTTGGCCCCGTCCGGATCGTTCCAGAACGCCACCGGCATGCTCGGAAACGGCGCCGTGCACACCAGCTCACCCGGCGCGCCGACGATCGGCTGGCCCATCTCGTCGAAGATCTCGACTTTCATGCCGAGGCCCCGCGTCTGCAGCTCGCCGCGCCAGACCGGCGCAATCGGATTGCCGAGCGCGAAGCACGAGATGATGTCCGTCCCGCCGCTGATGCTGCTCAGACGGACATCGCGCTTCACGTGTGTGTAGACGTAGTCGTAGCTGTGCGGCGCGAGCGGGCTGCCCGTGGAGAGAATCGAACGGAGCGCGCCAAGATCGTGCGTGTCGATCGGACGGCGGCCCTCCTTCTCGGTGAGCGCGAGCCACTTGGCGCTCGTGCCGAACACGGTGATTCGCTCGGCCCGCGCCATATCCCAGAGAATCGGCCGAGAGCGGAGGATCGGCGCGCCGTCGTACAGCACCACCGTCGCGCCGACGGCGAGACTGGACACGAGCCAGTTCCACATCATCCAGCCGCACGTGGTGAAATAGAAGATCCGGTCGTCCCGGGCGAGGTCAGTGTGCAGCACCAGCTCCTTGAGGTGCTGCAGCAGCGTGCCCCCGGCGCCGTGCACCATGCACTTGGGAAGGCCCGTCGTCCCCGATGAGTACATGATGTACAGAGGATGGTCGAACGGCAGGGCCGGTGAGGAGAGTGGCGAGAGGACAGAGGCGAACGAGTCCCAGGTGACGGCGTTGCGAATTGGCGAGATATCAGATTGCTCATCGAGATAGTTCACCACCACTACGCGCTCGATACTCGGAATCCGCTCGGCGATCTCGCGGACCCGCGCGAGGCAGTCGATCTCGCGGCCGGCGTAGCGGTAGCCGTCGGCGCAGAAGAGCACGCGCGGCTGAATCTGGCCGAAGCGATCGAGCACGCCGTTCACGCCGAAATCCGGCGAACACGATGACCAGATCGCGCCGAGGCTCGTCGTGGCGAGCATCGCGATCACGGTCTCGGGCAGATTGGGCAGGAAGCCTGCGACCCGGTCGCCGACGCCGATTCCCATCTCGCGCAATCCCGCGGCCACGCGCGCCATTTCGTCGTGCAATTCCGCGAACGTCAACCGGCGCTGCGGGCCGAGCTCATTCCAGAACACCAACGCCTCGCGATCGTCGCGGTGCCGCAGCAGGTTCTCGGCGAAGTTGAGTCGCGCGTCGGGGAACCAGCGCGGCCCAATCGCCGGATCGGGCGGAGCGACCCGGTCACGTCCGATCACGATCGTGTCGCGATGGGGATCGGGGGTCGGCGTGGACGAGCGCACGTCGCAGAAGCGCCACACCTGCGTCCAAAAATCCTCGAGATCGCGAATCGACCAGGCGTACAGCGCGTCGTAGTCTGTGATATGTGCCGCATCGGATCCGGCGGCGCGAACCTGATCGATGAATCGAGTCAGGTTCGCGCGCCGGATGTCGTCCGCCGACGGCCTCCAGAGAGGCTCGGACAACCTGGCGATCGGCCTACCGCAGCCGCGGCTTCGTGGTGCGCGGCGCCTTCTCGCACTCCGGCCACGGCCGCGGGCCGAAGCCGCGTCCGCGCGCCGCCGGCGCGGCGGCCTGTTCCGGGTGCTCGGCCGCGAACGCCGCGCGCGCCGAATCCGGATTGATGCGCGTGATCATTGTCGGATCCTCCGACGCGAGATACACGAGCATCGCGGTGAGGGTCGCATTCGACTTGAGATCGTCGAACACGATCTTGTCGAACGTGTCGCGGTCGGTGTGCCAGGTGTAGTTGCTGTAGTCCCAGCTCAGCGCACCGAGCCCGAACGCCGGCAGACCGGCGCACGAGAAGTTGTAGTCGTCGCTGCCGCCGCCCGCCGGACCGCCGACGCCGCCGTAGTTGATCTGATCCTTGAACTCGGTCGGAATCTCGTCCAGCCAATGGCGAACGTGCACGTCGGCATCGGGCAGGCCCGCGGCGCTCATGCGCACGATGCGCCCGGTGCCGTTGTCCTGATTGAACAGCGCCTGCAGTCCCTTGATGACTTCGGGGTGATCCTCGCGGAAGGCGGCCGAGCCGACCTCGCCCTCTTCTTCTCCGCTCCAGTGGCCGACGAGAATGGTGCGTTTGGGATGCGGATAGGCCTGTTTGAGAATCCTCATGGCCTCCATCATCGTGATCGTGCCCGTGCCGTTGTCCGTCGCGCCGGACGAGCCGTCCCACGAGTCGAAGTGTGCCGACATCATCACGTACTCATTCGGCTTCTCCGTGCCCGGAATGCGCGCGATGGTGTTGAACACCGGCTGCTCGCCGAGGAGCTGCGCGTCGAGGTTGAGACGGAGCTGCGGGTTCTGGTGGTTCTCGGTGAGGCGGAACACGAGCCCGTAGTCTTCGCAGCTCAGCGCGATCGTCGGCGCCTTGGTGTTATAGGTCTCGAAGATCTCCATCGTGCCCCAGCCGCCGGTGCCGTTCGGCGCGCCTCCACCAAAGCCGCCACGGCCACCGCGGCCGTTCGCCTGAGCGTTCGGATTGGGAATGCGGAAAGTGAGCTTGGGGCGCGACGTGATCACGCCCGCCGCGCCGGCCTGTTCGAGGCGCATGCCGAGCGTGCCGCCGCCAAGCGCGAGACTGTAGCCCGTGCCACGAACGCCGGACGGTCCGCGCGACGCCCATTCAGCCTGGATCGAGCTGGCGAGCGAATCCATCCGCAACTGTGAGGCGGGCGTCGCGTTCTCTGCCCAGTCCTCTGGTGGCCGACAGGTCGGCATCGGTGCCGACACGAGCACCAGCTTGCCGCGGGCCTGCGGCAACCAGCGTACGAACTCGGTGCTGTCGGCAAAGCGCGGCAGCACGATCGTGCTCGCGGTGAGATCGCGGCCGCCGGTGCCCGGACTGTAACCAACCATCTGGCCTTCGAGCGAACGCACGCGCGGCGAGATGAGATCGATGTGCGACCAGCCGCGACGCCAGCCGCGCCACGTGCCGTACTGCTCGTTCTTCGCGTCGATGCCCCACATGTGATACGTCTGCACGAGCCAGTTCTGCGCGGCCCGCAGGTTTGGTGAGCCCATGAGCCGCGGGCCGAGCGAGTCGAACAGCGCCTGCGACAGCTGGTAGGTGTGCGAGCTGTCCATGCCAAGCGTCCAGATCCGCTTGATCACCGGATCATTGGACGGGAACGTCTGAGCGGCGGCAAACCGCGGGGCGGCGACGAGCGCCAGGCCGGCGGCAGCGAGCGAGAGTCTGCGCATTCAGCGTGTGGGTCGAAGGACGAGAAGTGAACGGCGCCGGTTCAAAATACGAAGCGGGAGAGAATCTCGCTGATTCTCTCCCGCTTCTGGGCGATGCGCCAGACCCGGACGGCTACGGAATCTCTTCGAGCTTGATATCGAAGATGAGCGTCGAGTTCGGCGGAATTCCACCGACGATCAAGTTGCCGAAGCCAAGCGCCGACGGAATGACGATCAGCCGCTCGCCGCCGACCTGCATTCCGATCATGCCTTCCTGCAAGCCGATCACCTGCAACGTCAAATCGACCTGCGCCGAAACGCCGGAATCCCACAGCACACCGTTCTTGAGATAGGCGTTGTAGGTCGCAACGATGGGCTGCGGCGCGCTCAGCGCCGGTCCGCTGCCGACGGTCACATCCTGGTAATACACGCCGTCCGCCGTCTTCTGCATTTTCGAGATGTCGACGTGCGTGTTCGCCGCGAACGTCTCCGTCGCCGGATCGGATGGATTGTTGCCGGGACCAGTCGTGTCGAGGCAGGCCGTCAATGTCAGCGTGCCAAGGAGCAACAGCAAACGTCGCATATGAACAATCGTTGAGGTTGAATTGAATCTCCTATTGCACGCGCACCACGGCAAGCCGCACGGCCGCCGGCAGCGACTGGTTGGCGGCCGTTACCGTCAGGAGCGCGTCCTGTCCGTTTGCCACGGCAAACCGCATGAACGAGCCGCTGCCGCCGGCCAGCAGCACGGACGACGTCAGGCCGTCCGTCATCGGGCGGCTCGCCACCCCGAATGTCGGTGCGACGCCGCCGGCGGGAATGGCGCTTCGCATGTTCCAGCTCAGTTGCTGATATCGCGGATCGGCGCCGGCGGGGTTGTCGTCGACGTAGACGGAAATGACCCAGTCGCGCAGCAGCTCATTCGGCGCCTGGCCCAGCACCTGCGCGAGATTCGCGATGCCGGACGTCGTCGAATTCACGAGCGAGTGCCAGAGCTGCTGCTCGGTACCCGCGGGCTGGTGATCGGCGACATAGCGCAGGAAACTCCAGACTGCGCCGCGTGTTGGAAGATCGTCGTCCGTCGCGTCGACGCCGATCGGTCCCTGCAGCTCCGGCGACTGCAGGTACGAAACGTACCGCTTGAAGTTGTTCAACTCGAAAGTCGCGAACGCGTCGGCAAAACGCGGATCGGCGAATGCGTTCGCATCGAAGTTGGCGCGCGGACTCGTTCCGGCCGCGCGAAAGAAGTTCAACTCTTCCGCCGTGTGTGCGAGCCCCTCGTCGAGCCATTTCTCCTCGAAGACCGGCGCGTCGTTCACGTACATGCGGCGGGACGCGTTGATGAGATGCTCGTACTCGTGCGCCACGGTGCCGTTCGTGAACGAGACGACTTGCCCTTTCGACCGCTTGTTCGAGTTGACCACACCGCCAGTGTCGGGCACCAGCAGATAGAAGATCTCGCCCACGTTGCTGCCCGGACAATTGCCGCCGGCGCTGGTCTTCGGCAAGAGATCGCGCTGATAGAAGAAGCCGAGCACGAGGCTCGCGGCGCCGGGCGACGTCAATTCGTTCACGGCGCGCGTGAAGAACAGAATCACGTGGCCGTTGTGATCGATGTCCGAGGGCGCACCGAACGCCGTCGTGTCGACTGGATTCACGAGCGTGTCGAACGTGACGCCGATCGACTGATATTCCGCGTCGGTGAAGCCGCCCGGCGGATTCGCCGTATCGGCGACGACGATCGCTCCGTCGGTGATCGCCACGACACGCCCGGTGCGCACGTCCGGATTGTCGCAGAAATCGGTTCCGTTCGCGTTGAGATGCAGCAGCGTACCAATCGCCGGCGTCGCGGCAAGCGCGGCCGAGGGGTGGCTGGGCGCCGTCGTGCGCTGCGCACGATACCAGGCGCGCGCACCGGCGACGCGCGACGGCATCTCGCGGCGCTCGCGCGCCCGAAGGTTGTTTTCGAAACGCTGATCCGGGACGAGACGCGGCGAGACCGGGGCCATTGGGCGGCGGTCGAACAATGACGCGGATGCGGAGCCAAGCGCCCCAAGTCCCTGTCCGGTCACCGCCAACTGGATTCGTTCGGCCGGCGTGCTCGAGTCGAAATATGGAATCAGCGCATACTCGGCGTTCGCGACTGACGCGTGCACGCAGAACCCGTCGCCCGAGACGTCGGTCATGACCTGCCCAACCGCCAGATCCACTGGGCTCGCCACGCCGGTGCAGATCGATTGGCCGACGTCGAGCACCGTCACCAGCGTGCTGTCCGACTGGCCATCGGCCGTGGCGACGACGTACGTCGCCGCGCCGCGCCGGAGCACCTGAACGTTGCCGTTCGCGTCGACGCTGAGCAGGGTCGGATCGCGCACCGTGAAGCTCGGCACGGACGTGGTCACGTTCCCGTACACGTCGACGCTGCGTGCGGTGATGACCGTCGTACTCTCGCCGACGAGCACTCGCGTGCGCGCCGGCGTCATCGTGACCTTGCTGACAGGGCCCGGCGTTCCGGTCGCGTCGTAGCGCAACTGGTCGGCGAGTCCGGCCACGCTGACGGTGATCGCGTTTGCGCCGGCGATCGTGCCGAGCGTCCACGAGGCGGTCGCCTGACCGTTCGAGTTCGTCGTGAGCACGTGCGGAGTTGCGGCTCCGTTGCCTGACGTCACCGCGAAGGTGACCGTCGCGTTGGGCACCGGCTTTCCCGCGGCGTCGGTGACCTCCACCGAGAGCGCGCCAGGCAATTGCGCACCGGCTTCGCCGGACTGCGCCAATTCGGTCAGCGCCGCGACGGCAGTCGGCGGCGCGCCTGGCGGGCTCGTGGCGTCGCCACCGCACGCGGCGGCGAGGCACGACAAGGCCAGGATCGACAACCGGGCCGGAGAACGGAGCAGCATGCAATCGGAAAGTCAGGGGAGCGACGCTTCGGAATCTGCCCGGAACGCCCGTGTGTTTCGGATCAATCCGGGGGACTCTAGATGACGTTCCCCCTCCCCGTTCAGCAACAGGCTCCCTGAGCCCTCGTGCGCGCGATCACGATCGCGACGTGAGCGCCGCCGAGGCGATCCGCGCGCACTGCGCAAGCACCGCCGCGCCGACGAAGATGCTCGATTCGGCCGCGTAGAAGCTGGCCGAGTGTGCCGGAATCACCTCGCCCCCGGGTTCGCGCGCACCGATGCGCAGAAAACAGCCGGGTATCCGCTCCATGTAATGGGCGAAGTCCTCGCCGCCGAGATTCAAGAATCCTAATGGACGCAAACGGGCCTCGCCGACGACGAGCGCCGCCGCCGCGCGCGCCCATCCCGTCGCTTCCGGCGGGTTCACGATCGGCGGAGTGCCCGCCTCGAATTTCATGCGCGACTCGACGCCGAATCCGGCGGCCACGGATTCGACGAGCTGCCGCACCTCGTGCAGCATGAGCTCGCGCGACGCCGGCTCGATGGCCCGCACCGTACCCGAGAGCGTCGCGGAAGCCGGGATGACGTTCGGCGCATTGCCCGCGTGAATCGACCCGATCGTGACGACACCGGCCGTGGCCGGATTCAACCGGCGCGCGACGACCGTCTGCAACGCAGTGATCACCGCGGCCGCGGCGACGATCGGGTCGCGCGATTCGTGCGGCCGTGCGGCGTGCGCGCCGCTGCCCAGCAGCTCGATCGTGAAGCTGTCGGCCGACGCGGCGAGCGGCCCCTCGTCTGCCACGACCTCGCCCACTTCGAACCGGCGATCCACGTGGCCGCCGAAGATCGCACGCACGTCGTCGAGGGCGCCGGACTCGAGAATCTTCAGCGCGCCCGATCCGGTCTCCTCCGCCGGCTGCAGCACGACGAGCACGTCGCCATCCGCCGGCTCGGCGCACAACAGCGCCGCGGCCGCAACGGCCCACGTGGCGTGCACGTCGTGACCGCAGGCATGCATGACACCCGGGTTGACCGAGGCGAATGGCAGGCCCGTGGCTTCCTGGATCGGCAGCGCATCGATGTCGCCGCGCACCGCCACCACCGGCGCCGTGCGCGAACGGCCGGCTACGCGCGCCACCAGGCCGGTGTCGCCCAGGCGTCGAATGTCCTGCACACCGCACGCCCGGAGCGCCGCCTCGAGTCGTTCGGCAGTTTCCCGCTCGGTGAACGCGAGCTCCGGATGTTGGTGGATCGTGCGACGCAACGCGATCAAGTCAGCTCGCAGGTCGGCGGAAAAACCGTTCTCGATCGCTTTCGGACCGTCGACCGCGGTTGCGCTCATGCGCGCGCGCCGGCGCCAGCGAGGACTTCGCGCCGCACCGTCAGCTCATCGACGCGATCGACGTCGACGGTGACGCCGATCCCCGCCTTGTCCAGCGGAATGCGCACCATGCCGTCATCATCCATCGTCCACTCGGGTGTCACGACGTCACGCGCCCAGTAGCGCGCGCTGGGCGAGAGATCGCCGGGGAGCGTGAAGTTGGGCAGCGACGCGAGCGCCACGTTGTACGCGCGGCCGACGCCGCTCTCCAGCATGCCCCCGCACCAGACGGCGATTCCATTCCGCGCGCAGAGGTCGTGAATCGCGATCGACTGCGCGAATCCGCCGACGCGTCCCGGCTTGATGTTGATGATCCGGCCGCTGCCGAGCGCGATCATGTCCTCGGCCCGCGCGACGTCGGTGATCGATTCGTCGAGGCAGATCGGCGTGCGCATCCGCCGCTGCAGCGCCGCGTGCCGCAGCAGGTCGTCCTGCTGAAACGGCTGCTCGAGCATGATCAGATCGAACTCATCCAGCTCGAGCAAATGGTCGGTGTCCGCGGGCACGTACGCGGAGTTCGCGTCGGCCATGAGGTGCACGTCCGGGCCGAGCGCCTCACGCACGGCGCGCAGGTACTCGACGTCCGCGCCGGGCTGGATCTTCATCTTGATCTTGCGATACCCGCGGTCATAGGCCGCGGCGGCGCGGCGCGCGAGCGAGCTGGGCGACTGCTGTATGCCGATCGAGATCCCGGTCGCGATGCGATCGCGCGTTCCCCCCAGGAGCTGCGATAACGGCACGCCCTGTTTGGTCGCGATCATGGCCCAGCAACCCATCTCGATCGCCGCCTTGGCCATGTTGTGGTCGCGAATGTTGCGGTCGAGCGCGGGAAAGACGTCTCGAGCATTCTCGAATGACGCGCCGAGCACGCGCGGCGCCAGCCACTCACGGATCGCGTGCCAGGCGGTGTCGATCGTTTCGGCGCTGTAGTTGGGATGCTCGCCGGCAACGCACTCGGACCAGGTGGTGACCCCGTCGACGTCAGTGAGCTCGAGCAGCGCGATGCGCCGCTCATCCATCACTCCGGACGAGATGCGGAACGGCTCCTTGAGCGGCAGCCGGATTTCGCGGAGCACGATACGCTCGAGTTGCAGCATCAGGCGTGGTGGTTGGCCGGCGTCAGGCGCGGGCTTTTGGTCATGAGATAGTAGCCGCGCTGCGCGGCCTCGTCGAGCTGAAAGCCGCGAACGGTGTAGCCTCGCGCGAGCGTCCATTGCATCGCCCGGCGGACGCGCTGTCGCCAATGGCCCGCCTGGTCGGAGGGAATTGCCAGCAGCGGCTCGACGTCGGTTGGAATCGCGATGCGTACGCAGTGTGGCAGGATCGACGCGCTCGCCGCCGTGCCGATCCACTCCGACGTCACGATCGGCGACTCGCGCGCATCGGCCGACGCGCTCGCCCGCTCCGCGTCGGCGCGCCGCAGCCGACATTCCTGCTCTTCCGTCGGCCACGCCACGATGAGACGGTCGGTCGGCAGGCTGCCGTGCAGCGTGCTGTCGGTGATGCCGTACATGTCTTCCGCATACTCGACCAGCCGAACGCCCAGCCGGTTGAAGTTGAGATGCGCGTTGCGCGCGACGAGCGGGTCGAACGTCCAGTAGATCACGGTCGCGCCGAGCTCGCGCACGATGCGCCGCTGCTGCTCCTTGAGCTTGCGGCCGATGCCGAGGTTCCGCGCCTCCGGGCGCACGGCGAGCATGTCCGACCAGTGCACGATTTCGCCGCGCTCGACCCCCGTGAGGCCGAACACGAAGCCGAGCATCGCCCCGCTCGCGTCGAAGGCGCCGAGGGCGACGCCGCCGATCCGCTGCGACACCTTGAGAATGCTCCCCGGGACGAGATCGCTGAACGCTTCGCCCCAGGTCTCCTGCTGCAGCTCGACACACGCCTGAAGCTCGCCTGGTGTGACGAGCGGTCGAATCTCGATCGAGGTGGGCTCCATGCGGGATCGCGAAACCGTCGGAAAGGCGCGCCAAAAACTACACGCCGGGAGCCGCCGCGCGCTACCAGGAATCCGTTGCGGCGCTGAGCCCGACGAACCACGTCCGACCGGGTGCGGGCTCGTAGAACTTGGTCCCGGCGAACGTCGGACCTGACGCATTGATCGCCACCGAGCCCACGTAATGCCGGTCCAACAGATTCTGCACGCCAACCACCGGCGAGAGCCATGGACGCCCAAAGACCGCCGTACCGCCGATGCGGAAGTTCATGATCGCAAACGCTGGCGCGGCCGCCTGGTTCGCGTCGTTCACCCACACGCGTGACTTGGTGATCCCCTCGGCCACGACAAACGCGTGGTGCAGGTGCCAGGTGGCGGTCGCCTGCGCCTGCTGCTCGGGAATGCCGGGAATCGCGTTGCCCGCGTATTGGGCGCTGCCGTTCAGGAAATCGCGAAAGCGGAATCGCGACAGCGCGTACGTTCCGATCAGTGACAGAGGACCGACATCGGTGGCAAGCGAGAGCTCGGCGCCTTGCCGCCGGGTTCGGCCGGCATTGCGATAGTAGGTGCGTCCCTCGCCGCCGGGAATCTCGAACGGAATCAGCTCGTCGCGAACTTCGGTGTCGAACAACGCCGCGTCGTACTGGACGCGGCCGAGACCGACGCCCTTCGCGCCCACTTCGTACGTCGTCGAATACTGCGGCTTGAGATCGCGATTCAGACCGGCGCTTCCATCAGCCTGATTGCCGAGCTCCGTCGTCGTCGGCGTCTCGAAGGCCGAGCCGACGCTCGCGTACAACGAATGCAGCGGCGAGAGCCGCACGTCGATGCCCGCCATCGGACTGACGGCGTGCAATGTGCGCGTGCCGGAATCGTCGAAGCCGTCGGTGAGGAAATGGTCGCGCACCTCGAACCGCACTTCGTCGTCGCGCACGCCGGCCGTAGCGCGGAGACGGCCGACTTGCACCTCGTCGCGCAGGTACGGGCCGAAGCTCGAGACGAGCTCGTTCTGATCGAGCTGCAATGCGCCTTTCTCGGCCGGCAACGTCGGACAGCTCGCGGTGGGCGCGGCGACGTTGTTGCAGTTCGCCCAGTTCTTTCGCGCGTCGTCGAGCCACTGCGCGTCGGCACCGACGCTCACGCGATTGATCACACCGCCGGTGCGCCACGGCAGCGTGGCGCGTGCGCCCGCCCCGCTCTGCCGTCGATCCACACCAACGACGGCGAACGTGAGTGGGTTGTAGAGCGAACGCGTACCGCCATATGCCTGGGCGACGATTTCGCCGTCGTCGGCCAGCGGCCGCCGTGCCGACAACCCGATCTGCACCTGGTGCACCGCCTTCCGTGCGCGCTTGGCAACCGATGCGGGGTCCGCCTGCGACGGCGCGCTGTCGAGCTGCGACAGCGTGAGCGCGCCCGGGTTGTCGGCCACCGGCATGTCGAGGCCCAATCCGAGCAACGCAAATTCGGTCTTGCCGACTGACGCCGTAGCGCGGGCGAACGCGTTGGTCAGACGCTGCTCCGAATACGCGCGGTACCCGTTGCTCTCCGTGTGGCCGATGTTGCCCTCGTAACCAAAGCGGCCGGCGGTGCCGCCGAACAGCCCGACGTACCGGTGCATGGCATCGCTGCCCGTCCAGGAACGGCCCTGCACGGCGAACGGTACGTCCGGCGGCGCGGTCGAATGCAGATCGATGACACCGCCGGACGCATTGCCGTAAAGCGCTGACGCCGGCCCGCGAATCACTTCGACTCGGCCGACCGACTCGAGATCGAGATAGTCGATCGGTGTCTGGCCGTCCGGCAGCGTGAGCGGCATGCCGTCGCGGAGGATGCGGATGCTTCGCGCGCCGAAGGCCGAGCGCGCGCCGAAGCCGCGAATCGAGATGCGCGTGTCCTGCGACGGATTCGTCCGACTCGAGACGGTGACGCCAGGCAACAGCGCGAGCGTCTCGTCGATGTTCGTGTGCGTCTGTCCGGGAGCGACGCTGTCCGGCCGCAAGCTCGTGATCGCGTACGGGAGATCGAGCGGCGAGCGTCCAACATCGCGCGTCACCGTCACCACCGGCGGCAGCTTGCGGGGAATCGAATCCTGTGCGCCGGCGCGCGGTACGGCGAGCCAGCAACCGAGCAGCGCGAACGCAATGACACTCGGCGCGCTGGAGACGAGCGACAGGCGAACGTTGGATGGAATCGATCAGCTCCGGTAGCGGACGACTGGTGCAATCTATCGCCAGCCGGCCGTCTCTCCGAGCACCACGTTACTCCATGATCGCGTGTCCGCCGCCCGCGCCCCTGGTCTCGCGCACGAGCAGCAGCAGCGGGATGAGCAGGAGAATGAGCAACGCGCTCAGGACGTAAATTTTTCCATATGCCAGAATGCTTGCCTGCGCATACAGCTGGCCGTCGAGCATGCTGAGCGCGCGTTGATGCGCCGTGAGCGGATCGGCCCCGCGCGCAATCATGCCGCGCGTGAGCATGTCCACGCGCGCGAGGGTCATCGGGTCGCCGGCGGTCAGGTGCTCGCCGAGCACGGCGCGGAGCTGCGTGGTGTACCGCGCGAGCAGCGTTGCAATGCCGGCAATGCCGAACGATCCGCCGAGCTGCCGGAAGAAGTTGTACAACCCGGTGCCCTGCGCCAGCTCATGGGCGTGCAGCTCGGCCAGCGTCACCGTGGTGAGCGGAACGAACATCAATCCGAGCCCCACGCCGCGCCAGATGAGCGGCCAGAAGAAGTCCGTCGCGCCGCTCAGGCTCGTCATCCGCGACAGCTCCCAGGCCGCGTAGGCGAACACCAGCGCGCCGATCGTGATGAGTATTCTCGGATCGAACCGATCGGTGAGCCGCCCGACGACGGCCATGGCGACCGCGGTCATGAGGGCCCCTGGCAGCATCGTGATGCCCGTCTGCTCGGCCGTCATGCGCAGATTGCTCTGGAGAAAGACCGGCAATGTGAACGACATCGCGTACAGGCCAATGCCCATGACGACGCCGAGCAGCGTGCCCACCCACATTTGCCGGTGGCGCATGACGCGAAAGTCGATCACCGGATGCTCGGTCGTCAGCTCGCGCCAGAGGAGCAATGCGCCGCCGACGACGCCGATCACGGTGAGCGCCGTGATGAATCGGGAGTCGAACCAGTCGTCGCGCTGGCCATGCTCCAGCACGTACTGGATGGCGCCAACGCTGACGGCGAGCAGCGCGATGCCTTGATAGTCGATTGACGGCGGCTTCTGCTGGTACTCCGGATCCTTCACATACCCGGCGATCATGATCGCCGCGAGAATGCCGATCGGCATGTTGATGTAGAAGATCCACGGCCAGCCGTAGTTGTCCGTCAGCCAGCCGCCGAGCGTCGGGCCGATCGTCGGTCCCACCATCACGCCGAGCCCGAACAGCGCCATCGCCATCCCGGCTTCGGAGCGTGGAAAGGACTCGAACAACACGGCCTGCGACACGGTCATCAGCGCGCCACCGCCCACGCCTTGCACGATGCGCCAGAACACCAGCGCGCCGAGCGAGTGCGACGCGCCGCACATGAAGCTGGCGAACGTGAACAGGATGATCGAGCCGACGAAATAGCGCTTGCGCCCGAAGAGCGATCCGAGCCAGCCCGTGAGCGGAATGACGATCACGCTGGCGAGGATGTAGCCGGTTGAGACCCAGGCAATCTCGTCGAGGCTCGTGCCGAGGTTGCCCATCATGTTGGGCAGCGCGACGTTGACGATCGAGCTGTCGATCACCTGCATCAACGCCGCGAGGACCACGGCGAAGGCGATGATGTACTTGTGCGGGTCGCCCTGATCGGGCTCGATGGATCGCGACGCGCCGTGCGCGCCGGGAGCGGGATCTTCTTCGCCGACCAGTGTGAGCTGAGCCATGTGCCTGCGTCTGGATGGTGCCCCAACCGCGCACGATCCGGGGACGAACACGGCGCGACCACGTAATATCAACGCATGACGACGACGCAACCACGGCAGACGATCCTGAGCTGGAGCGGCGGCAAGGACAGCGCCCTGGCCCTGGCCACCCTTCGCGCCGACCCGGCCGTGGAAGTCGTGGCGCTGCTGACCAGCGTGACGGCGGGCTACGATCGCATCAGCATTCACGGCGTTCGGCGCGCACTGCTCGAAGCGCAGGCGCGCTCCGTCGGTTTGCCGCTACACGAGATTCGCCTCGAGCCGCAGTGCTCGAACGCCGCGTACGATGCTGCGGTCGAGCACTCGCTCGCCGAGCTCGGCGCGCGCTTTCCCGACGCGCGGACGATCGCATACGGCGATCTCTTCCTCGAGGACGTGCGGCGTTACCGCGAAGATCGCATCGGGCGACTCGGCTTCGCCGTCGAATTTCCGATCTGGGGACAGCCGACCGAGGCGCTTGCCCGTCGATTC